>Ga0326727_10004323_pt1 | contig 42881 bp, 34 predicted proteins | sample MB2enrmetagenome_FD_207643 | JGI IMG/M metagenome (GOLD analysis project Ga0326727, IMG submission 207643) | Lab enriched peat soil microbial communities from McLean, Ithaca, NY, United States - MB29MY | ecosystem: Environmental > Terrestrial > Soil > Wetlands > Peat | place: USA: New York... | reverse complement strand
CGTCGATGTTATCGACGCCGACTCCGGCGCGTCCGATGACGCGCAGGCTGTGTCCCGCCTCGATCAGTTTGGCATCGGCCTGCACGGCCGAGCGCACGATCAGGGCGTCGGCATCGGCGACGGCGGCCACGGGATCGATGGCAAACTGCTCGGGAGCGATGACGACCCAGCCGGGAATGCTCTCCAGCAGCTCGATGGCGGCATCGGCGATCTTTTCGGCGACGACGATCTTCACCGCGCCGCCCCCTTCTGCAGCGCCTCCTGCTGCCGCGCCTCGGCGTAGACGAGCTGCGCGGCGCGCACTCCGTCGCCAAGGCTGACGCTCTTCGGCGTGAGCTGGTGCAGCACCTGCTCCAGCCCGGCGACGATGGCGACGCAGTCGAGATAATCCAGATACCCGATGTGAGCGATGCGCAGAATCTGCCCCTTCATCTCTCCCTGTCCATCGGAGAGCACGCCGGCAAACTCCTTCTTGAAGCCCTTGACCACGTCGCTCGAGGAGATCCCCTCGGGCGCTTTGACGGCCGTTACGGCGGCCGAGTGCGAGGCCGAGAAGAGTTTCAATCCAAGCGCTTCGGCGGCGGCGCGCATGGCGCGGGCGCAGAGCTCGGCGTTGGCCACCAGCAGATCGCGTCCGCGAGCCAGCTCGCCCTCGCCCTGCTGCTCAAGGTAATCGAGCGCAGCGCCCATGGCGGCGATCAGCGCGACGGCCGGAGTGTAGGCGCTCTCGCCCTTGGCGGCAGACTTGCGCTCCTTGCGCAGATCGAAGTAGTAGCGAGGCTGCTTGCTGGTCTCCATTCGCGCCCAGGCGCGCTCACTGACGGCGAGATAGGCAAGGCCGGGAGGGATCATCAGCGCCTTCTGCGAGCCGCCGATGATCACGTCGATTCCGTCGCCATCGACGTTGAAGGCCGTGGTGCCGAGTCCGGTGATGGCATCAACGACCAAGAGCGTCTCGGTGCCTTTGAGCAGCCGCCCGATGGCGCCTACGTCGTGGCGCACGCCGGTCGAGGTCTCCGTCGCCTGCACGAAGACGGCTTTCGTTTCGGGCGTCAGATGCTGCTGAGCTTCGGCGGTGGTGAACGTCTCTCCGTAGGGCTTGGAAAGCACGGTGACGTCGCATCCGAAGGCCTTGGCGAGGGAGACCCAGCGCTCGCCGAACTTGCCGGCCGTAAGCACGAGAACCTTCTCTCCGGGACTGGTCAGATTACTCACCGCCGCCTCCATCGCGCCGGTTCCCGAAGAGGCCAGCACCACCACATCGTTGGCCGTGCCGATGAAGACCTTGAGCTGCGCCAGCACCTTCTGATACAGGGCGCGGAACTCCGGCGTGCGGTGATGCAGATCGGCGGCGGCCATGGCAAACTGCGAGGCCGGAAGCAGCGGCGTAGGGCCGGGCGTAAAAAGACGAGTCTTGCGAAACATAAGAGCCTCCTGCTGAACGTGAAATGCGCGGCCCCGCCGCGGTACAGATGTAATGCGGAGTCACCGTCCGGAGCCTGGAATTGTCCGTCGGGAAGTTGTGCTGAATTCTAACAAAGCGGCCGAGGGAATCTCAAAGGCGACCGCCTCACTCGTACAGCCTTACCAGCAGTCCCGAGCGCAGCTTGGGCTCGAACCATGTCGATTTCGGCGGCATCACCTGGCCGGCATCGGCGACGGCCATCAGCTCGTCGAGCGAGGTCGGATACATCGAAAACGCGACGGCGCAGCCCTCGCGGACGCGGCGCTCCAGTTCGTCCATGCCGCGGATTCCGCCGACGAAGTCGATGCGCTTGTCCGTGCGTGGATCATCGATGCCGAGAACCGGCGCGAGGAGATTTTCCTGCAAGATGCTGACATCCAGCCGCCGGATCGGATCGTCTACCGGATAGCTTCCCGCGCGGGCGCGCAGCGTCTGCCACTTCCCTTCCAGGTACATTCCAAAGCTCGCCGGCTCGGCGGGCTGGCGCGCGGCCGGGCCGATCTCAAACTTCTCCGCAATCTTCGCCCGGAACTGCTCCGGCGTGAGGCCGTTCAGATCCCGCACAACGCGGTTGTAGTCGAGAATCCTGAGCTGATTGTGCGGGAAGACGACGGCCATGAAGAACTCGTACGCCTCGCTGCCGGTGGGATGCGGATTGCGCGCGCGGCAGGCCTGTCCATAACGCACGGCCGAGGCGGTGCGATGGTGGCCGTCGGCGATGTAGAGCGCCTCGGTGTCGCCGAAGAGCGCGATCAGCTTGGCGCTCGAGCCCTCGTCGGCGATGCGCCAGACCACGTGGCCGATTCCGTCCGGCGTAACGATGTCATAGAGCGGCGCGGTGGCGCGCACGGCATCGACAATGGAATCGATCTCCGGCTGCGCGCGATAGGTCAGGAAGACCGGCTCGGCGTTGGCAGCCTGCTCGGTGACGTGGCGGGTGCGGTCATCCTCTTTGTCGCGGCGGGTGAACTCGTGCTTCTTGATGCGGTTCTCCTCGTACTCGCGCACCGAGCAGAGCGCGACCACGCCGGCCTGCACGTGCTCTCCCATGCGCTGCTGGTAGACGTAGAGCGAATCGGCGGCCTCGCGCGCGAGCGTGCCTTCGGCGATGAAGCGGTGCAGATTCGCCGCGCCGGTCGCGTAGACGCGATCGTCGTGCTCGTCGATGCCCGCGGGCAGATCGATCTCCGGGCGGCAGACGTGCAGAAACGAGATGGGATTGCCATCGGCAAGCTGGCGCGCTTCGGCGGTGTTGATCACATCGTAAGGAACGCTGGCCACGCGGGCGGCAAGCTCCGCCTTGGGCCGATAGGCTCGAAAGGGGTGAATCAGCGACATTCGGTTTCCCGGAGTGGATGAGATTTGGCTCGTTAGCCGGACCCTGCTCTCATTCTACCCGCGCGCAGAGTGCGCGGGTAGAATGCGTCAGATTCCTGCCAATCCGCGAGAGGCGATGCAAAAAAGGAGGGCCGGCTTCGGCCCTCCCTCGTCAACTTTTGGCTCAACGCTCTATTTGAATGGAACCCAGCCCTCGTCCGATTTCACCAGCGCGATGGCAACTGTATCCGGCTGGGCGTGGTAGTAGGCGCCACCATGGCGGTCGATCAGGCTGCTGCGCTCATAGACCGGAAGCGACTGTGCCACCGCTCCGGCAACGTCGAAGAGGTCGCCGGCCTTGGTTGGAACCCACTGCCAGGTGTAGTCGACCTCGAACTTGCGCGTCCCCAGCTTGGCGATCTTCGTAATCGCGACCAGTTTCCTGGTGGCCAGCGGCAGAGTGTATCCGGTTGTGCCGTCCTTCTCTGAAACAGGCTTGACCTCCGGCATGGAGGCCAGGAAATTCTTGCCCGCCGGCGTCAGCTCCACGTTGGCGGCAAAGTCCTTCGTCCCCGTAATCTTGAGGTAGCCGGCCTTTTCCAGCAACTTGTACTGAGCGTCGGTGGGAATGTCCGTATTCTTGTAGCTCACCTTGCCGGTGTGGAAGGTCACCGTAACCGGCATATTCTTCTTCAGCAAAGTCTCGATCGCAGTATTGGCCTCACTCGGCTTGATCGCGATGTTGCTCTGGTAGATCACCACCCCGATGCCGCCGATAAAGAGTCCGACAAGCAGAATCACAACCACGAGCGGACCGTAGGACGAACCTTCTTTCTTCTCCATCTCCAGCTCTTGTTCGAACATTCTGATACCCTCCCCGGAGCACGCGATTCAGCAGAGCCTGAAGCTGCTGCCGGCGCCATCATATGCCCGTTTGCTGCCGCGGATGCAAAAAAATCATCGCATCAGGGTACCAAAGAGACACCGTGGGGAAATACATGAAAACGCGGGACGAATTCCCGGCGATTCGGAGGCTCCCGCCGCCGCTCTTCCCCTGCTGCCCATCGGCTCGTCGGGAGTGTCGCCATGTTGCGGTATGGCGAAAACACCGCGGCCGGCGTGCGCTAGCCCGAAAGCGAGCGATACTATAGAAAGTTGGAGAACCCAAGGGGTGAAAAGCATGGTGAACTCTCCGGTACTTCAAGACCAGGCAGGACAGGAAGTCCTGGAAACGCGTGAGTGGCTGGATTCGCTGGATTATGTGCTCGAGCATGGTGGCCCCGAGCGGGCCGGACGGCTTTTGCAGCAGCTCGCACTGCACACGGCACGTTCGGGCTATCAGATGCCTTTCTCGGCCACCACTCCTTACCAGAACACGATTCCCTCAACCAAGCAGCCGCCGTTCCCGGGTAGCCAGGAGTTGGAGCGGCGAATCAAGAGCCTCGTCCGCTGGAATGCCCTGGCCATGGTCATGCGCGCCAACAAGCGCCAGGAAGGAATCGGTGGACACATCTCCACCTATGCCTCGGCGGCCACGCTCTACGAAGTCGCCTTCAATCACTTTTTCCGCGCACTGACGCCCGATGGCGATCGCGACCTGATCTACTTCCAGGGCCACGCAGCGCCCGGAATCTATGCTCGCGCCTTCCTCGAAGGGCGAATCGACGAGAAGCACTTGGAAAACTTCCGGCGCGAGATGGCCGAAGGCGGCGGGCTCACCTCCTATCCGCATCCGTGGCTGATGCCGAATTTCTGGGAGTTCCCGACGGTCTCGATGGGACTGGGACCGATTCAGGCGATCTATCAGGCGCGCTTCAACCGCTATCTTGAGAATCGCGGCCTCAAGCACTGCAATCAGGGCAAGGTCTGGTGCTTCATGGGCGATGGCGAAACCGATGAGCCGGAGTCTCTGGGCGCTATTACGCTGGCCTCGCGCGAAAAGCTGGACAACCTGATCTTCGTCATCAACTGCAACCTGCAGCGGCTGGATGGTCCGGTGCGCGGCAACGGCAAGATCATCCAAGAGCTGGAGGCGAGCTTCCGCGGCGCGGGCTGGAACGTCATCAAGGTGATCTGGGGTCACGACTGGGATCAGTTGATCCAGCAGGATCGCGACGGACTGTTGGTGAAGCGCATGGGCGAGCTCTGCGACGGCCAGTATCAGAAGCTCTTCATCGAGAGCGGAGCCTACTTCCGCAAGAGCTTCTTCGGCACCGATCCGCGGCTGCTGAAGATGGTGGAGCATCTCAGCGACGAGCAGTTGGAGAAGATGCGCCTGGGCGGCCACGATCCGATGAAGGTCTACGCGGCTTACAAGGCCGCCGTGGAGCACACCGGCTCACCGACGGTGATTCTGGCCAAGACCATCAAGGGCTATGGATTGGGCGAGAGCGGCGAGGGACGCAACATCACCCACCAGCAGAAGAAGATCAACGATGAAGAGCTGATGATCTTCCGCTCGCGCTTCGGTATTCCGATCCCCGATGAGAAGCTGCACGACGCGCCCTTCTACCGTCCGGCGGATGAGAGCGCCGAGGTGCAGTACATGCGCGAGCGGCGCAAGCAACTGGGCGGATACGTCCCCGAGCGCAAGATGCGCGCCACGCCGCTGCAGCCGCTCAACGAGGAGCTCTTCAGCGAGTTCTATCACGGCGCCGACGATCGCAAGGTCTCGACGACGATGGTGCTGGTGCGGCTCATCGCCAAGCTGCTGCGCGATCCAAAGATCGGCAAGTTGATCGTGCCCATCATTCCCGACGAGGCGCGCACCTTCGGCATGGAGGCGCTCTTCCGCCAGGTGGGAATCTACTCCAGCGTCGGCCAGATCTACGAGCCGGTCGATATGGACACGCTGCTCTACTACAAAGAAGCCAAGGACGGGCAGATTCTGGAAGAGGGCATCACCGAGGCGGGCGGAATGAGCGAGTTCATCGCCGCTGGAACCTCGCCTGCTCACCACGGGATCAACGCGATTCCGTTCTTTGTCTACTACTCGATGTTCGGGCTGCAGCGCGTGGGAGATCTCGTCTGGGCCGCCGGCGATCAGCGCGCCAAGGGCTTCCTCTGCGGAGGCACGGCAGGGCGCACGACGCTGGCCGGAGAGGGATTGCAGCATCAGGACGGCCACAGCCATCTGCTCGCCTACCCGGTGCCGAATCTGCTCGCCTACGATCCGGCCTTTGCCTTTGAAATCTCGATCATCGTGCAGGAAGGCATCCGCCGCATGTACGTCGAGCAGGAAGACATCTTCTACTACATCACGGTGATGAACGAGCCCTGGTCGCAGCCTTCGATGCCCGAGAGCGCGCGCGAGGGCATTCTGCGCGGTATGTATCGCTTCCAAAGCTCGGAGATGAAGGACGCAAAGCTCAAGGCACAGCTCTTCGGCTCGGGAGCGATCATGCAGGAGGTGCTGAAGGCCGCCGAGATTCTGGAGACGAAGTACAAAGTCGCCGCCGACATCTGGAGCGTGACCAGCTACAAGGAGCTCTACAAGGACGGCAACGCCTGCGAGCACTGGAACATGCTGCATCCCGGAGCCGAGGCGCGCGTGCCCTATGTGAGCGAACAACTGGCGGAAAGCGAGGGCGTGCTGGTGGCGGCCTCCGACTACGTGAAGGCGCTGCCGGAGTCGATCTCGCAGTGGATGCCGCGGCCGCTGATCGCGCTCGGCACCGATGGCTTCGGCCGCTCGGAGAGCCGCGCCATGCTGCGCGACTTCTTCGCCGTCGACGCCCGCCACATCGTGCTCGCAACGCTGACGGCGCTGATGCGCGAGGGCAAGATCGAGGCTGCCGAGGTCAAGTCGGCGATCGCCGAGATGGGAATCGACACCGAGGCTCCTGATCCGTTTTCGGTGTAGCAACCATTGATGGTCGCCCACACCCGCCAGGAACAGGCGTGGGCGACCACAATACGACAGCTTTGCATTCATCGAAAGGAAATTACCGTGGCATCAGAATTCAAACTCCCGGAGCTCGGCGAAAATATTCACGCCGGCGACGTGGTTCGCATCGCGGTAACGGCCGGAGAGAACGTAAAGGAAGGCCAGACCATCCTCGAACTGGAGACCGACAAGGCCGTCGTCGAAGTTCCTTCGACGGTGAGCGGAGTGATCGAAAGCATTCTGGTCGCGCCCTCGCAGCAGGTAAAGGTGGGCGACGTGGTCTTTACGTATTCCGCGGCTGAGGCCGCCGCCGAGCCGCCGAAGGAATCCACTGCCCCTGCAAGAGCGGAGACGAAGACCAAGGCCGCAGCGAGAGCTGCCGCTCCCGCAAGCGCCGCGACCGAGTTCCGGCTGCCGGAGCTGGGCGAGAACATCGAGGCCGGCGATGTGGTGCGCGTCGCCGTAGCTGCCGGCGAAGAGCTCTCCGAGGGACAGACGGTGCTCGAGTTGGAGACCGACAAGGCCGTCGTCGAAGTTCCCTCCACCATCGGCGGCACGGTGCAAGAGGTGAAGGTCAAGATCGGCGAGCGCGTCAAGGTGGGCGACGTGGTGCTGACCGTCGCCGCCGATGGCGCGCCTGCAAAGGCAGCAGAGCCGGAAGCCGCCGCAGAGCCGCAGCCCGAGCACACCTCCGACCAGAGCTACATGGCGATGACGCGCCACAGCTTCCGCTCGGCGCGTACCGCCGAAGGCAAGAGCGAGGAGCAGGCCCTCCCGCCGGATGTGCCGCCGGAGTTCGAAGCGGAGCGGCATCCAGTCGGACTGGAAAAGCACGCCGGCCCTGAGCATCGCACCGTTCCCGCCGCTCCCATTGTGCGCAAGCTGGCGCGCGATATCGGCGTGGATATCTATCTCGTCAAAGGCACCGGCCCGGGCGGACGCATCAGCGAAGCCGACGTGAAGGCCTTCGCCAAGGGCGTCTTTGCGCGCATGGCCGACGAAGGCGCCCAGCTGCGGGTAGCGCCCGGCGCAAGTGCGGCGGCGGTCGTCAGGCTGCCGGACTTCAGCCGCTGGGGTGCGGTGGAAAAGGTTTCGCTGCGTGGTGTGCGCCGCAAGACCGCCGAGCATCTGGCACTCGCTTGGAACGTCATCCCGCACGTAACGCAGCACGACAAGGCCGATGTCACCGAACTGGAAGAGCTGCGCAAACGCTTCGCTCCCAAGGCTGAAAAAGCCGGAGGCAAGATGACGATGACGGCCATCGCGCTGAAGGTGGTTGCCTCGGCGCTCAAGGCCTTCCCGCAGTTCAACTCCTCCATCGACACGGCCCGCGAGGAGATCGTCTACAAGCGCTACGTCAACATCGGCGTCGCCGTCGATACCGACCGCGGCCTGCTCGTCCCCGTAATTCGCAACGTGGACAAGAAGAACATCATCGAGCTGGCTGTCGAGCTCACCTCGGCCTCGGCCAAGGCGCGCGAAAAGAAGCTGACGGCCGAAGACATGGAGGGCGGCAGCTTCACCATCACCAACCTCGGCGGCATCGGCGGCACAGCGTTTACGCCGATCGTCAACCATCCCGAGGTCGCGATCCTGGGCATGTCGCGCTCGCGCTTCGAGCCGGTGTGGATGAACAACAAGTTCGAGCCGCGCATGATGCTGCCGCTCTCGCTCTCGTACGATCATCGCATCATCGACGGAGCCGACGCGGCGCGCTTCACACGCTGGATCGTCGATGCGCTCGAACAGCCCTTCCTGCTGAGCGTGCAGGGATAGCGAGTCCCACATCTGCCAAAAGAGGGCAGATATGGGGCACCCGTGACTTCTCCCGCATCTGCCAGAAGAAGGCAGATCTGGGGCGTCTGTGCATAAGCTCCCACATTGCGCCTTGGCAGATGTGGGAGGAGTTCTAGGAAACTTTTGCCGCCGCCTGGCACTCTTTTCAGAGTAGAAGCCGCGGCGCAGATTCAGGGCCTCGGCCCCATCCATTCAGAAAGCTGGAAGCATACATGGCAAAGAACGCAAAAGTTGCAGTGATCGGCGGCGGGCCGGGTGGCTACGCCGCGGCATTTCTGGGCGCCGACCTCGGTCTGGACGTCACCCTGATCAATCCTGACAAGAATCCCGGCGGCGTCTGCCTTTATCGCGGATGCATCCCTTCGAAGGCGCTGCTGCACGTCGCCGCGTTGATCACCGAATCGAAGCACGCGGCCAACTGGGGCGTCGAATTCGCCGCGCCGAAGATCGATCTCGACAAGCTGCGCGCCTTCAAAGATGGCGTCGTCGGCAAGCTCACCGGCGGGCTGGGAATCATGACCAAGCAGCGCAAGATCACCTACGTCCAAGGCGAGGCGAGCTTCGTCGATTCCAACACGCTGAAGGTGAAGAAGGCCGATGGCGGCGAGGAGACGCTGCGCTTCGACAAGATCGTCATCGCCACCGGCTCCTCGCCCGCGCGTCCCGGCCCGCTTGCGGCCACCGGCTCGAATATCCTGGATTCGACCGGCGCGCTCGATCTGAAAGACGTGCCGAAGAGCTTCCTCGTCATCGGCGGCGGATACATCGGCCTTGAGCTCGGCACCGTCTATGCCACGCTCGGCTCCGAGGTCGATGTCGTCGAGATGACTCCGGGACTGCTTCCCGGCGCAGACCGCGACCTCGTCCCGCCGCTGCAGAAGCGGCTGGAAAAGCTCTTCGGGAAGATCATGCTGAACACCACCGTCATCGCGCTGAAAGATGAGATCTCCGGCGTCAAGGTCACCTTCAAGCTGCCCGATGGCAAGATCGAAGAGAAGAGCTACGACAAGGTTCTCGTCTCCGTCGGCCGCAAGCCGAACTCGAAGGTTCCCGGACTGGAGAAGACGCGCGTCAAGGTCAACGAGCGCGGATTCATCGCGGTGAACAAGCAACTGCAGACCGACGATCCCTCCATCTACGCCATCGGCGACGTCGCCGGCGATCCGATGCTGGCGCACAAGGCCGCGCACGAGGGGCGCACGGCCATCGAGCACATCGCCGGACACAAGGTCGAGTTCGCACCCTACGCCATCCCCGCCGTCGTCTTCACCGATCCCGAGATCGCCTGGGCCGGGTTGACGCAGACCGAGGCCGAGGCCAGGGGAATCGAGGTCGAGGTCGCGAAGTTCCCGTGGGCGGCCAGCGGACGCGCCACCACGCTCGATCGCACCGAAGGATTCACCAAGCTGCTGATCGACAAGAAGACCGAGCGCGTCCTCGGCGGAGCCATCGTCGGCGTCGGCGCAGGAGAGATGATCGCCGAGATCGTTCACGCCATCGAGATGGCGGCGACGGCCTACGACCTGGGCCACACCATCCATCCGCATCCCACGCTCTCGGAGACGATCATGGAGTCGGCCGAGGTCTTCTACGGAACTCCGACCGATCTCTATCGCCCGAAGCGCAAGTAAGCGTCGCGCAGGTGATCAGGCCCGGCAGAAAAGTTGCCGGGCTTTTTCTTATAATGCAGCGACCGGGGCAACGGGAAGTACCGGTCAGTATCTGCGAAGATTCCCGCAATGGGGTTTCTTCTGAAAAGAGACAGCTTACGAGTGCATGGGGCGCCGAGTCGCTAGTGAACGTGGCGTTCTATCCAGTGCCGCCACTTCAAGTGTTTTTTACTGCCAGACGGGGTCACCCACACGCTGTAACATGCGTTGTGACACAGCTTCTTAGTCATACACGCGAGGAGGGTTCATGAAAGTTCTGAACTGGTTGCTGGCCGCGATCATGTCGGCCACCTTTGCCGGATCGGCGTGGGCGCAGCAGACTGCGACCGCACCTGCCGAACATGGCATATCCCTAAGCGATTTGGATACGAAGGCCGATCCCTGTACGGATTTCTTTGATTTCGCCAATGGATCGTGGCGGGCGACAAATCCGATTCCACCCGAAATGGACCGCTGGAGCCGCCGCTGGAAGGCAGGCGAACTTTCAAAGGAACAACTGAAGGGAGTGCTGGAGGAAGTGTCGAAACAGACGGGAGCTCCGGCAGGATCGTCACAGCGGTTGATTGGTGACTATTATGCCTCATGCACGGATGAGGCAGCCATCAACAAGCGCGGCATAGAGCCGATCCGTCCGTGGCTGCAGCAGATCGACGCGATGAAGTCCAGGGCGGACCTGCAGAACACGATTCTGGAGCTGCATCAGTACGAGGTATTCGTCCCGTTTGGAATCACGTCGGAGCCAGACCACCACGATCCGGAGAACGTCATTGCAAAAGTTTTTGCCAGCGGACTGGGACTGCCGGACCGTGATTATTACCTGAAGTCCGAAGAGCGCTTCAAGGATGCGCGCACAAAGTACGTTGCGCACGTGCAAAAGATGTTTGAACTTGCTGGCTTCAAGCCGGACGAGGCAACCGCGGCGAGCGCGGTGGTGATGCGGATGGAGACAAAGCTCGCAGAGGCGTCGCTGGATAACGTGGCGCTGCGTGATCCGCACAATACGGACCACAAGATGAGCTTTGCGGAGCTGACAGGCCTTGTGCCGAGCTTCGAGTGGAGCCGCTACTTTGAGCAGCAGGCGCTGTCGAAGGTGAATCTGAACGTGGACCAGCCAAAATTCATGCAGGAAGTGAACCGGCAGATTGCGGAAGAGCCGCTGGCGAACTGGAAGACCTACTTGAAATGGCAGGTGATGAACAACACAGCTGCGTACCTGTCGGATCCGTTCGTCAACGAGGACTTTGCGTTCAAGGGCGCGTACCTCGCCGGCAAGAAGGAAATCGAACCGAGATGGAAGCGCTGCGTGGAGAGCACGGACGAACTCCTCGGTGATGCGCTCGGACAGGAGTACGTGAAGCGCTACTTCCCGCCGGAGGCAAAAGCACGCGCGCAGGAGATGGTGAAGAACATTCTTGCGGCCATGGGCGACACTATCCGCGACCTTGACTGGATGAGCCCGGAGACAAAGCAGAAGGCGTTAGAAAAGCTGGCCTCGTTCCGTCCGAAGATCGGGTACCCGGATCGCTGGAAGGATTACGAGGGAGTGAAGATCGTGCGCACGGATTACTTTGCGAGCGTTCTTTCCGCACGTCGATACGCAACAAAAGACGATCTTTCGCAGGCAGACAAGCCTGTGCAGCATTGGCGCTGGGATATGACTCCGCCAACGTCGAACGCGTACTATAACCCGCTGATGAACGAGATCGTCTTCCCGGCGGGAATCCTGCAGCCTCCGGCATTTGATATCACGGCAACGGACGCGGTGAACTACGGATCGATCGGCGTGGTCATCGGGCACGAGATCAGCCATGGTTTCGACGACCAGGGTGCGCAATACGACGCCAAGGGGCGGCTCGAAAATTGGTGGACTGCACTGGACAAGAAGAAGTTCGAGGCAAAGACCCAGTGCGTAGTTGACCAATTCGAGGGCTACTACATCGAACCGACGATTCACCACAACGGGAAACTGGTGCTGGGCGAGTCGATTGGCGACCTGGCAGGCGCGAAGATCTCCTATCGCGCGTTCAAGAAATCACAGGAGGGAAAGCCCCCGGCACCAACCATCGATGGCTTCACGCCGGACCAGCAGTTCTTTATCGCGTGGGGACAATGGAGAGGCGACCAGACCCGTCCGGAGACGCAGCGGTTGATGGTGCAGGGCGATCCGCATCCGATCGCGAAGTATCGCGTGATCGGACCGCTGTCGAATCTGCCGGAGTTCCAGAAGGCGTTCCAGTGCAAGCAGGGCGCAGCGATGGTTCGTCCGGAGGGAAAGCGCTGCGAGGTCTGGTAAGCACGGTTTCACCCTGCTCCGCTGCATTGGCGGCAACATTCCATTGCCGCCAGCACAGATTGGCCTCGTGCTGCACGGCAGCCCAGGCGTCGCGGGGATTCCTCGCTGCGCTCGGAATGACCCACTCCACGGAGAACCCGGCAACGAGGTTTTGTATTAGACCGGTTTCCGGGTCGGTGTATCCCACAGATCCCACCTTAGCCGCAAATGAGGCGGCGAAGGTGGGGCACCCGAGGGTATACCTTCTGTGGAATTGCGCTAGTTTTTCGCCTTGCGCAGGTACTCCAGCGCCTCTTTCACCGACATCGATGGCACCGGGCGATACTCCCATGAGCTCTCGCTCTCTTCGATGCGCAGCGGCTTCACCATCAGCAGGCGTCCGTCGAAGACTAGCTTCATCTCGGTGATGTCCCAGTGCTTGCCGGCGACCTTGGACTGCGCGATCTCGATGCTGCCGCCGCGGTTCAGGCGTCCCAGAAATCCCCAGCCGAAGTTCACATCCCTGAAGAGCTTGCCCTCAATCTTCGCAATCCGGTGCTCGTCGCGATCGATGAGGACGACGGCGTTCATCCCCTGCAGCACCTGCGACTCGTAGTTTGGGGGCGAAAACCCCGGCCTCGGCGAGCACTCCAGGCGCAGATTTTGCTCGCCGGGCGGGTCTGCTGCCGCATACTCGCAGCGGAAGGCGTCGGGAAGCGCCGTCAGGATGCGTTCGATGTGCTGCTGATCCTCCTGCTGCTTCTTCGCCTTCTCGCGCATCTTCTGCGGATCGAGCAGGCGGATGATGCGCTCGTCGTCCTGGCGGCGCTCGTCGGCTGTGAGCGCCTTGTCGTTGTAGGCCACGGTGCGCGCGACGATTCCCTGCGGCGTGGCGACCATCAGTTTGGTGACGGTGCCGCGCGGCTTCTGCAGCCGGTCCATCCAGGCGTAGAACTCCGAGCCGGAGACGCGCTTCTCATTCGCCACCGCCTGGCGAAGCAGTTCGTTGGCATCCGTGGGAGCCGTGGAGGCTAACATCGCCGGCGCGGCGATCAGGAGGAGAATCGGAAGTAACCTGGAGTACCGCATTTTCACTTGGAAAACCACCTACTTCGATTATCATGGAACGTCCGTCTACGCTCAAGTTATCGATGAATCTGCCGATTATGTCGATTGCCCTGTTTCGTGCAGTCGTCGAATGGATTTCATGGGCGGAGCAGACGGGGAGCGGCACTACGGTTACGATGGGCTCCTTTGTACGGTCTTCCACCGAAGCGTAGCCAAAGGGCGCGGCCGCAGACTGTCAGCTCAATTTGCGGCATGTTCTTCGTTTTGCGTGGGTGATAATGAGATTCTCTCGTGCCATCCTGCTCTGCGCCGTTCTGCTCCCGTGGCTCTCCCTTGAAGCTGCGGCGCAGCGGTACACCTACCGGCAATATGGCTCCGAGGACGGCCTCGCCAACCAGGCGATCAACTCCCTGCTGCAGGACAAGACAGGATTTCTCTGGGTCGGCACCGACGACGGTCTCTTCCGCTACGATGGCAGCCGGTTCCAGCAGTTCGATGACTCCGACGGATTGCCCGGCACAGAGATCCTTGCGCTCGCCGAATCGCCCAGCGGAACCCTGTGGGTCGCAACTATGGATGGCGTCGCCTGGCGCCAGCCTGACGGTCGATTCAAGACCCTCCCCGGACTCCACTCCGTAGTCGAGGGTCTGGGAATTGACGCTTACGGGAGGATCTATCTGCGCCTTCCCTCGGCGCTGCTGCGCGGCGAACCCGACGGAAACGGCTCCTTCCGCTTCACCAGCATCGCTTCCGGCACAATCGACGGGTTTTACGCCGGCGAACAGGGCGTATGGTTCTCAAAGCGAGGCCAGCTCTGGCAGGCCGGCGGAGATGGCATCGTCGAGTTTGGCTCCAGACACGGCCTGCCAGAGCTGGAGTGGCGCGCGATCGTCCAGGATACCGGCGGAAATCTCTGGGTCAGGAGCGATCGTCGGCTCTTTGAACTTCCGTGGAATGGCACACGATTCATCGATCGCTCCGCTAGCATCCCTCTGGCCACACAGGAACCTCGACTCTATGCCGACAGCCATGGCCGACTCTTCGTTCCCAGCGATCTGGGAGCGACGCTGATCGATGGAAACCATCGAATGCAGATCAACTCGCGGAGCGGGCTGCCGGCCGATGCCGTCGACGCGGTTCTTTTAGGTCGCGGCGAATCTCTCTGGCTTGGAACCAGCAGCGGCCTGGTGCGAAGGCTTGGCCACGGCGAATGGCTCTCGTGGAAGAAGGAAGACGGCCTCTCTCACAGCACCATCTGGTCTATCCTCGGAGATCCGCAGAGCAGGATGTGGATCGGCAGCGCAAATGGCTTGGACATCCTCGATCCGCAGGGCAAGGTCGTTCGCTCCTGGAAGAGGCAGGACGGGCTCTCCGGTGACCGCGTCTTATCTCTGGTAGAGACTCCTTCCGGAGATCACTTCGCAGGCACCGATCCTGCATGGATCACTCGCTTCTCGCGAGATGGCCGGTTGCTCGAAAGCTATCGCGAAAGCTCCGGACTACCGCAGGCCAAGGTCTACAAACTTGCTCTCGATGGCAGCCAGTACCTCTGGGCAGGCACGAAGAACGGCGCATACCGAAGCCGTCAGCCAGTTTCATCGAAGCAGTCGCTCACCTTCGAGAGAGTCCTGATCCCTGGCTCCTCCGACGATCTGCGCGTCCATGACATCCTGCCCGAGCGCGGCGGCGTGGTCTGGTTGGCCACCACCAGCGGATTGGCGCGCTTCGATAACGGCCGCTGCAAGCTCTTCACCACCGCCGATGGGTTGAAGGACGACAACATCGCCGTCGTCAGCGAGGTGCAGGGCGCAATCTGGATCGGATACCGCGGGAGCAAAGGTATCTCCATCATCGTGCCGCGCGGAGAGAAGATCGAGATCTCTCACCTGACGCGGGCCGATGGCCTTGCCTCCGACCGCATCTATTCGATCGCCGCCGATCTCGGCGGACGAGCCTGGGTGGCATCGGACAATGGCCTCGACCTTATCCGCGATCGGCGCCTCCTCCACCACTACGGCAAAGAGGACGGACTGATCTACCAGGATACCGATGGCCTCGCGCTCTTCGTCGATAAGACGAACAGCGTCTGGGTGGGAACCGCGAACGGCCTCTCGCGCTATTCGCCCTCCATCTATCCGGTGCTGGAGGCTCCGCCCCCGGTTGTCATCACCTCGATTCGCGGAGTCTCGCGGCTCATTCGACCTTCGGAGAGGCCGCTGCTGCCCTATCGCCACAGCGCTCTTGCCGTGCAGTTCAGTGCGCTGGATTTCTCCCACGAGGGCAGAATGAGATTCCGCTACCGCCTCCTCGGCCTCGACGACAACTGGATCGAGACTTCCGAGCGCAGCCTCCAGTTCGCCGGTCTTCCCGCCGGCAATTACCTCTTCGAGGTCACGGCCCGCAACGAAAACGGCGAATGGAATCCCCGCCCCGCGCAGTTCCGGTTTACGATTCAGCCGCCGTGGTGGCAGTCCGCATGGTTCCTCATCTGCGCGCCGCTTATTCTCTTCGTGCTTCTTCGCCTGTTCTGGAGCTATCGCCTGCACTCGCTGGTCAGGCAGAAGGCGCTTCTGGAAAAGATGGTCGCCGATCGCACCGCCGCGCTTGCCGAAAGCGAGGAGCGCTATCGCAGCGTCTACCACAACACCCTCATCGGCCTCTATCGCACCACCCCGGCAGGAAAGGTTCTCATGGCCAATCCGGCGCTGGCGAAGATGCTTGGCGCGGAGACGACCGATGAGGTGTTGTCTTGGGATATCGCCCGCGGCAATTTCTCCCCCGGATACAGCAGGGATCAGTTCATCAAGGAGTTGGAGGAAAAAGGCGCAATCATCGGCCTCGAATCGTCATGGAAGCGCCTCGACGGTTCGACCCTCTGTGTGCGCGAAAACGCGCGTGCTGTCCGCGATGCCTCCGGTAAGACGCTTTATTACGAAGGCGCGGTAGAGGACATAAGCTCGCGCAAGAGAGCCGAGGCCGAGGCCGCCGAGTTGCAGGAGCAACTCACGCAGAGCCAGAAGCTGGAGGCGATCGGCCGTCTTGCGGGCGGAATTGCGCACGACTTCAACAACCTGCTGATGGTCATCATGGCGCAGACCGAGTTGCTCAGTCTCAGCCTGGAGGGCGCCGCCGCCGACCGCGCCGCCAAGGTGATGAAGTCCGCCCACAGAGCCGCCGAGCTCACCCGCCAACTGCTCGCATTCAGCAGAAAGCAGCCGATTCAGCCACGCGTAGCCACCATCAACGATCTGCTCACCGATATGTCGGAGATGGTGCGCCGCCTCGTCAGCGAGGACATCGAGATCCGCATCGCGCTGGAGAAAGAACCATGGCAGGTGAAGATCGACCGCTCCCAGTTCGAGCAGGTCATCATGAACCTCGTGGTGAATGCGCGCGACGCCATGCCCAACGGCGGACGCCTCGCGCTCGAGACCGCCAACGTCATCATCCGCGAAGAGGAGGCCGGCACGCGTCCCGAGCTGCCCGCCGGCGATTACGCCGTCCTCTCCGTCTCCGATACCGGCACCGGCATGAGCGAAGAGGTGCAGGCAAGGGTATTCGAGCCATTCTTCACCACCAAGGCACAGGGAAAAGGCACCGGCCTTGGACTTTCGATGGTCTACGGAATCGCGAAGCAGAATGCCGGCTTCGTAAGCCTTTATAGCGAGCTCGGGCAGGGTTCCTGCTTCAAGATCTATCTTCCCCGGGTGCAAACTCCCGACGACAAACCAGAGCCGCTCCCGCCGCGCCCGCAGAAACAGCCGGAGAAGAAGGGCGCGACCATCCTGCTGGTCGAGGATGAAATCAATCTCAGGTCCGTCGTCGCCGAATACCTGAAAGCCGGCGGCCACTCGGTCATCGAGGCCGGAACTCTCGATGACGCCTGCGAGCTCGCGGCCGCAAACCGCAGCGCCATCGACCTGCTGCTCACCGACGTCATACTCAAGGGCGGCAACGCCCGTCAGCTCGTCGATCGCCTCATCGCGCAGGGAGGCAACTTCCCGGTAATCTACATGTCCGGCTACACGCCTGGCGCAATCGTCGATCATGGCATCCTGCAGACAGGTACCCTCTTCCTGCAGAAACCTTTCGGTCGCACCAAGCTCTTCGAGAAGGTCAACGAAGCGCTAGAGATCCAAAACTGAGGTTTCAAAGTTTCACAGGTTTCAAGGTTTCAAAGTTGAAAAACAAACCCAGAGGGTGCCCCGTTCCGGAGACCTGCCAGGGGTTTTTGACTTTGCTTTTGACTTCGCCTTTCAACCTTGAAACCCGTGAAACTTTGAAACCTGTGAAACCTTGCCCTTCAACGGTTTACAATACCTCCATGGATTCGTTTGTCATCGCAGGAAGGTCGTTTCAATCCCGTCTGATCGTCGGTACCGGCAAGTACAAGGACGGTGCGCAGACGCGCGCTGCGCTGGAGGCCAGCGGCGCGGAGATGGTCACCGTTGCCGTGCGTCGCGTCAACCTCGACCGCAGCAAGGAGTCGCTGCTGGACTTCATCGATCCGAAGCGCTTCGCTCTGCTGCCCAATACCGCCGGCTGCTACACCGCCGACGACGCCATCCGCACTGCCCGCCTCGGCCGCGAGGTCGGACTGAGCGACTGGGTCAAGATCGAGGTCATCGGCAACGAGAAGACGCTCTATCCCGACGTAGCCGCCACCATCGAGGCTACGCGCGTGCTGGTGAAGGAGGGCTTTACCGTTCTGCCCTACACCTCCGACGATCCCGTCGTCGCCCTTCGCCTCGTCGATGCCGGAGCCGCGGCGGTGATGCCGCTCGGCGCGCCGATCGGCAGCGGACTCGGCATTCAGAACGTCGCCAATCTCCGCATCCTGCGGGAGCTGATCACCTCGGTGCCGCTCATCGTCGATGCCGGAGTGGGCACGCCATCCGACGCCGCGCTGGCTCTCGAACTCGGCTACGACGCCGTGCTGATGAACACCGGAATCGCCGCCGCCGCTGATCCCGTTCTGATGGCCTCGGCGATGAAGCACGCCGTCATCGCCGGACGCGAAGGCTTCCTCGCCGGACGCATGCCGCGCAAGCTCTACGCCTCGGCCAGCTCGCCGGTGGAAGGAATCTCGCGCTAGTGGCCTCGGCAGTCTCCGCTGCGGAGCGGACGCGCACAGCCGCGCCCGCGGCCCTTGCGCGCACCCGCCTTACTCGTCCAACGTGGCTGCCGGAGCAGATTCCAGCCTTCGATGGACTGCGCGGAATCGCCATCCTCGCCGTCCTGCTCTATCACTGCCATGCTCGGCTCGCGGGCACCGTGGTTGAGCCGTTCATCGTCTGGGGATGGTGCGGCGTTAGCCTCTTCTTCGTTCTCTCCGGCTTTCTGATCACCGGGCTGATCCTCGACGCAGGCAGTTCGCCGCGCTTCTACAAGAACTTCTTCGCCCGCCGCGCACTGCGCATCTGGCCGGCGTACTGGCTGCTTCTGCTGCTCTACTACGTCGTCGTGCCGCTGGTCAGCGAAGGCCCGCACGCGATGCTGCGCGAGTGTTTCTCCGCGCCCTGGCCGTGGCTGCTGCTCTTCCTCCAGAACCTGCGCCTGCTGGCGCTGCCGGGAGCCATCGGCCCGACGTGGAGCCTTGCCCTGGAGCAGCAGTTCTATCTCTTCTGGGCGCCTGTGGCTCGCAGCTTGCGACCGCGCTGGCTCGCCTTCGTCGCGCTTGCCATGTACGCCTCCTCGCCGCTGATGCGGCTGCTGCATCCGGCCTGGCTGACGCCGACGCACAGCCTCGGCCATCTCGACGGCCTCGCCATCGGATCGCTCATCGCAACGGCGCTGCGCACGCGTCCCTGGCCGCTCGCCGCGTGGCGATGGATCGCACGCGCCGGACTCGCTCTGGGCGTCTGTGGCATCGCGCTCGCTCTGCATCACGGCTCTGCCTTCACCGACTCCCTGTTCGCCCTGGGCTTTGGAGGAATGCTGCTGGCGGCGCTGACGGGTACGCGGCAGACGCTTTCGGCGCCGCCCCAACCGCAGGCGCTCGGGCTCTACTGCCGCGCCCTCACCCTCCGACCGCTGCTCTTCGTAGGCAAGGTCAGCTACGGACTCTACGTGATGCACATCTTTGTCTTCACCATGATCGCCGGCTATGTCGATGGGCCGCTCGACCACTTCGGAATGGCGGGCAACATCGCGATCGTCATCATCCGCATCGCCGCCGCAATCGGCGTGGCCGCGCTCTCGTGGCATTGGTTCGAGAGACCAATTCTGGGGATGAAGCGGTATTTCAGGTGAGGCAAGGTTTCAAGGTCGAAAAGCAAAAACCCAAGGTGGCCCGTTCAAGCCTTCCGTTGGCTTGAGCGGGGCTTTTGACTTTGCTTTTGACTTTAGCTTTGCCTTCAACCTTGAAACCAAAAGCAAAAGCCCCGCCCCGGCGACATCGCCCGGAACGGGGCACCCGCATTTGTTTTTCAACTTTGAATCCTGTGAAACCTTGAAACTTTGAAACCTGTCCTTCACTTCTTCGCCGACTGATCCTTTGGCGGCGTCTGTGCCGGTGGGTCGGGATAGAGGACGATCACCTCTCCGGGCTTGGCGTAGCGCAACTGCTCGCGCGCTTCTTTCTCGATGGCCTTGGGATCTGAGCGCAGCGACTTGATCTCTCCGTCGAGGCGCTGATTCTCCTCCTGCATGCGCTTGATCTCCTGCTGCAGCCGCTGATACTCCGCTTTCTTCTGGCGATAGGCCATCCATCCGTTGCTACCCAGCAGCACGTGAGCGAACAAGCCTCCGGCAAGCAGGATGAGCACCGCGCTGGCCAGCCGCCTGCGCCACTGATAAAGCTTTTCTCCGACCCTGTGCAGCCGCTCCACCGCCGCTCCTGCCTCCTCTATTCGGTCACCCAGCGCCGGGCCGCCCGGCTCAACAGCGCCAATCCCTCGACCGTGCGCGCCTCGGTATACACGCGCACCACCGGCTCGGTGCCGCTCGCCCGGTAGCAGACCCACGATCCATCGTCGAGCACCAGCTTCAGCCCATCCGTGCGCACGATCTTTGCAACCTTGTGCCCGGCAAATTCAGACGGATTGGTCTCCAACTTCGTAGTGAACTTCGCCTTGGCTTCGTTCGTCAAGCGGAAGTTCTGCCGCTGCGGATAGAAGGAACCAACCTTGTTAAATAGAGCCTTCAGTTGCGCGCCCAGGCTCTTGCCGCGGCTGGCCACCATCTCGCACATCAGCAAGCCGGCCAGCACGCCATCTTTCTCCGGAACATGGCCGCGGATGGTCAGTCCCGCGCTCTCTTCGCCGCCGATGGCGATCTTGTCCTGCTTGATCAGCTCACCGATGTACTTGAAGCCCACCGGCGTCTCGAAGAGCTCGATCTTATGATGCTCGGCGACGGCGTTGATGAGGTTCGTGGTCGCCACGCTTTTTGCAACTCCATTGCGCCAGCCGCGCGTCTCCACCAGGTAATCGAAGAGCAGCGCGATGACGTAGTTCGGCGTGATGTACGTTCCGTCCTCATCGACGATGCCGAAGCGGTCGGCGTCGCCGTCGCAGGCAATGCCGAGCTTTGCGCCTGTCTCCTTCATCTTGCGGCGCAGATCGTCGAGCAGCTCACCATCGGGCTCCGGCGCATGGCCGCCGAAGAGCACGTCGCGGTTGTCATGCACGACCGCGCAGCGGATTCCCTCATCGGCCAGCACCGTGTCACTGTATCCGCGCGAGGCGCCCCACATCGGATCGAAGGCCACCTTCATCCCGCTCTCGCGGATCACCTTGAAGTTCACCAGCTCCTTCAGCCGCGCCAGGTAGTGCGACTTGACCTCGATGGCCGCGCGCTGGGCGGCAACCGTGCCGGCCGGAGGCGCTCCGCCATCCTCGTCGGCCTTCAGCACCGCCGCTTCGATCTGGCTGGTAAACTCCGGCAGCGCCGGTGCGCCATCGGGAGTGGAAAACTTGATGCCGTTATACTCCGCGGGATTGTGCGAGGCGGTGAAGTTGATCGCTCCATCGGTCTTCTGCCGGATCACCTCGTAAGCGATCGCCGGCGTCGGCGCCGGATCGGAGATGACGAGCGGCTGAATGCCATAGCTCTCCAGTAATCCGGCGGCGAAGTCCACGAAGCGCTCGCCCAGGAAGCGCGGATCGCGTCCTATCACCAGCCGCGGCGAGCTCGTGCCGGTTCCGGCCACGTATCGGGCGATGCCGGTGAGCGCGCGCTTCGTGTTCGCAAAGGTGAACTCGTCGGCGATCACCGCCCGCCAACCGGAGGTTCCAAACTTGATCTGTGCTGGCATGCATTCTCTCCCGCAGGCGCCGTGCTTCAGAGCTCGACGCGCCGCTCTCAGCCGGCGTTGTGTTCAGCAGAAATTCTATCAGTGTGTCGGGTGAATTCGTCGAATCCACTTGCCGCCGGGCTCACTCTCAGGTAGCTTATTCGCTGCCGGAGCTGCCGATGACCGACAAGCGCCTCGTTCTCACCACCGTTGGCTCGCGCGACGAAGCCAATACCATCGCCACGGAACTGGTTTCGCGCCGGTTGGCCGCCTGCGTCAACATCGTCGGCCCCATCGCCTCCGTCTACCACTGGCAGGGCGACGTCGAGCGCTCGGATGAGTTTCTGCTGATGATCAAAACCGCCGAGTATCAGATGACGGCCGTCCAGGAGGCCTTGCGCAGCCTGCACTCCTATAAGATTCCCGAGCTGATCGCCCTCATCATCGACTCCGGCTTTGAGAGCTACCTGGACTGGATCGGCGCATCGGTACGTCGGTAGACGACGCAGGATCGTGGCCGAATTCAGTAATCACGCGGTAGCGCGAACCGTCAGCCGTACGTAATCGAGGGCGTAGCCGCCCTCTGCGTCAAAGGTGCGCTGCAGCACAGCTTCCAGGTACTCGCCGCGCAGTGCCTCGGGAAGCCGTGCGAGCGGCTGCCGCAGGATCACCGTCTCGATGAAGGTTCGGAAGCGATTGCGATCCTCGAAGCGCGGAGCTTCCTGGTGCAGCTTCGCCTCGCTGATCTTGAATCCGGCGGCCTGCATGCGCGCTCGCGTGCTCTCCACATTTTCGAAGTGCGGCCCGGCCTCAAAGCGCGCAAGATAGCCTCGGAAGCGTGCCTCCGAGGCGGCCTGCTCCATCTGCCGATAGCTGCGGGCCAGGTTTCCGACGCCTCCGAACTGCGCTACCAGCCAGCCGCCCGGACGGAGCGCCCGGTGCAGCGCGCGAAACATCGCCGCATGATCGGGAACCCAGTGCAGGACGGCGTTGCTGAAGATTCCATCGACCGGCGCTGCGAGCTCGAAGTTCTCCAGGCTCGCCTGCGCGTAATCGGCGCGATCTCCCAGCCTCCGCCGCGCCTGCTCCAGCATCTGCGCGGAGTGATCCAGCGCGACCACGCGGCCGGATGGCAGCCTGCGCGCCAGCTCTTCGGTGAGCCTTCCGCTGCCGCAGCCGGCATCGAGCACGCGCTCATCGCCCTTCAACGGAACGCTCGCGAGCAGCGCCATGCCCCAGGCAAACATCGGGTCAGAGATGACGTCGTAAACCGCGGCGTTCCACTCGATGTCGCTCATCCTGCCTCCATCCGATCAGATCTGCGCCAGCGCCTGCTCGAGATCGGCGAGAAGATCTTCCACCTCTTCGATGCCTACCGAGATGCGCACCATGCCATCGGTGAGCCCGATCTTCGCCCGGCCCTCGGCGCCGATCGCCGCGTGGGTCATCGTCGCCGGGTGCGAGATCAGCGTCTCGACTCCGCCCAGCGACTCGCCCAGCGTGCAGAGCTTCACGGCCTTCAGCAGCCGCGCGGCATTTTCCAGCGAGCCGGTCTCGAAGGTGATCATCGAGCCGAAGCCCTTCATCTGCCGCTTTGCCAGCTCGTGCTGCGGATGCTCCGGCAATCCCGGATAGATCACGCGCTCGACCTTGGGATGCTGGCTGAGGAACTCGGCGACGCGGCGGCCGTTGCAATCGTGCTGCTTCATGCGCACGGCCAGCGTCTTCACGCCGCGCAGCACCAGCCAGCTCTCGAAGGGCGAAAGAATTGCGCCGGAGGCCTTCTGCACAAACGCCAGCTCCGTTGCCTGCTCCTCGGTCGAGCAGACGATCACGCCGCCGAGTCCGTCGCTGTGTCCGTTGAGGAACTTCGTCGTCGAGTGCAGCACCATGTCCGCGCCCAGTTCCAGCGGCCGCTGAAAGTACGGCGACATGAAGGTGTTATCCACGATCACCTGCGCGCCGCGCTGGTGCGCTACGGCGCTGATGGCGGCGATATCGGTGAGCTGCATCAGCGGATTGGTCGGCGTCTCCAGGAAGACGTAGCGCGTATTCGGCTGCATGGCGGCGGCGACGTTCTCCGCGCATTTCGTATCGACATATGTAAATGTAACGCCGAACTTCGTCATCACATGATTGAAGAAGCGCGTCGAGCCGCCGTAGAGATTGTCTCCGGCGACGACGTGATCGCCCGCCTTCATCATCTGGCAGAAGGCGGTGACGGCGGCCATGCCGCTCGAAAAGACGCGCGCCGCAACGCCGCCCTCCAGCGAGGCCAGGTTCGTCTCCAGCCGGTCTCGCGTGGGGTTGGAGACGCGCGAGTACTCGTAGCCCAGCCGCGGCTTGCCCAGTTCGTCCTGCTGATAGGTCGAGGTGGCGTAGATCGGCACAGCGACGGCTCCCGTCCGCTCTTCCGGCTCCTGTCCGTCGTGAATCGCCCTGGTCGCAAATCCCTTGTGCTCGTTGCTCATCGTTCTCCTTCAGCGGCGCTCTTCGACGCGGAGTTGTAATGAAAGATGTCCTTGGAGAGGTAGCGCTCGGCCGAGTCCGGAATCAGCGTGACGACGCGCTTGCCCGCTCCCAGCCTGCGCGCAAGCTCGATCGCTCCGCAGACGTTTGCGCCTGAGCTCGATCCGCCCAGGATTCCCTCCTCGACCGCCAGCCGCTTCACCATCGCGAAGGCCTCAGGATCGCGCACGATCAGCGTCTCATCGCAGACGGCTCGGTCAAAGACCTCCGGAATGAAGCTCGATCCGATTCCCTCGACATCGTGATCGCCGGCCTTCTGCCCGCTGTACACCGAGTTCTGCGTATCGGCGAGCACGGCAAGAATCTTCGGATTCTGCTCCTTCAGATAGCGGGCGACGCCGGTAAAGGTTCCGCCCGTGCCGGCGCCGCAGACGAAAGCATCCAGATGGCCTCCGGTCTGCTCCCAGATCTCGCGTCCGGTGGTGTCGTGATGAATCCTCGGATTGCCGGGGTTGGAGAACTGCGCGGCGAACCAGAAGCGCTCGTTCGTCTCCACCAGCTCACGGGCGCGGCGAATGGCGCCTTCCATCCCCTGGTCGGTCGGAGTGCGATAGACGGTTGCGCCGAAGCTCTCCATCAGCATGACCTTTTCCCTGCTGAACTTTTCCGGCACGAAGAAGATGACCTTGTATCCCTTCTGCACGCCCACCAGCGCCAGTCCCACTCCGGTGTTGCCGGCCGTAGCCTCGACGATGGTGTCTCCGGGGCGCAGGCTGCCGTCGCGCTCGGCCTCTTCGATCATTCCCAAGGCTGCGCGATCTTTCACGCTGAAGCCCGGATTCATCGCCTCCAACTTGACCCATACCTCCGCAGCACCCGCCGGCACCAGCTTCCGCAAGCGCACCATTGGCGTCGATCCGATCAGCTCCAGAACGCTATCGACCACCCGCATCGAACATTTCATCCACGCTACCGCCACGAATTAAATTATGTCGCGAACTTTCAGCCTACGGCCTCGCCGAAGCGAAGGTCAACCGGGCCGAGCTGCTGCGAAGCGGGGGATATCTGTCATTCCGACCGGAGCGCCGAAGGCGCGTAGTGGAGGGACCTTGTGTTCCCGAGCCGCGAGGCAAGAGGTGGCTCGACTCCGCGCCCGCGCGGCGGGCGCTCTGCTCACCATGACAGGATTTGAAGACGCGCGCTACCGGTTCGCCGAGGCCGTCTGCCCCGTGGCGTAGTAGCCGCTGCGCGTGCGCACGCTGAGCCCCTTGTATCCGCTGGCCGCGGCGCGCACATTCACCTGCCGGTAGCCGCCCTCGGACTTCGGCGTGGAGGGCTTGTATCCGATGGTGTACTGGTTGCGAATGTCGCGTGCGATCTGCTGCGAGATCGATTCCACCTCGTCGATATTGCGCGGGAAGAAGGCCACGCCGCCGGTCTGTTCGGCCATGATGCGCAGCGCCCGCCGCGCTTTCTTCTCGTGATCGCCGTCCAGCAGTCCGATGGCATAAACCGTCGGCCCGCCGTCGACGGCGATGGAGCGAACCGCCTGCTGCAGCGTGTCTCGGCTGGCATTGTCTTCGCCGTCGGTCACAACCAGGATCACCTTCTTCTGCAGCTTTGCGCTCTTCAGCAGATGATCGCTGGTGGCCACCATGGCATCGTAGAGCGCCGTTCCTCCGCGCGCCTCGATGCGCTCCAGCGCATCGCGCAGCAGATGAACGTCGCCGGTGTAGTCCTGGTCGAGATAGTACTCGTTATTGAAGTTGACAATGCAGACCTGGTCCTGCGGATTGCTCGCCCGCACAAGGTTCAATGCGGCGGCGTTGACCTTGGCGCGCTTCTCGCGCATCGAGCCGGAGTTGTCGATCACGATGCCCAGCGCCACCGGAATGTCCTCGCGCCGGAACGAGGTGATGCGCTGCGGCTGACCGTCTTCATACACCTGGAATGCGCTGCGATCGAGCGTCGTCACGGGCCGTTGATGCTCGTCGACCACGGTGGCGTGCAGCGTCACCTCCTGCACCTCCGTGCGGAAGATGAAGGCTCCGTTTGCGCCTCGCTCCGGCTCCTGTCCGGGCACCGGAACACTCACCGTTGCGCCGGGCTGATTCGGTGGCTGGTTCGGCGGAGTCTGTGTATGCGAGACCGCAGGTTGCGGCAGCGGCTCCGGAGCGACTCCCTCCGGCGGCGGCAGAGCTTCTTCGCTGCGCTGGCTGCCGCCCTGCTGCGGCGATCCCGGGTTCTGCGCCAGCAGCGCTCCACAGATCATCGCCACCAGCAACGCGCTCCAGAGAATTGCCCTGATTCGATCACTCACTCGGCGCATAGTATCCTGTTTTCGCATATACGGTGAGCTGCGGCAAGCCCTTGGGCGTATTGAGCTTTACCTTTACTTTACGCCACTTGCCATCGTGCGCCGGATTGCTGGGACGGTAGCCGAGGACGTACTGATTTCGCAGCGCCATTCCAATCTTCGACGCTACGTCTTTCAGCTCGTTCGGATCATCGACGGTGAATGTTCTTCCGCCGGTCACGTCGGTCACCTCGGCCAGCAACTGCGGTCCGTAGCGCTCCTCGTCGCTGCGCGGACTGGAGTCGAAGATTCCGATGGCGTAGATCTCCACGTCGGCCTCGCGAACCATCGACTTGATCTCATTTTCCGTGTACCGGCTGCAGTTGTCGCCGCCATCGGAGATGATGAGCAGTGCCTTGCGCTGCTGCTTTGCCTGCCGCATCCTGGCCAATCCCAGGTAGATCGCATCCAGCAGCGCCGTCCTGCCTCGCGGAGCCGCATAGAGAAGCTGACTCTGGAGTCGCTCCACGCTGCCGGTGAAGTCGCTGAGCAGCGTCGGCTTGTCGTTGAAGGAGATCAGGAAGAATTCATCCTCCGGGTTGGAGGTCTTCAGGAACTCCACCACGGCCTCGCGGGCCTTTTCCACCTTGTTGGACATCGAGCCGCTGCTATCGAAGATTACGCCCAGCGAGATCGGCGCGTCTTCGCTGGAAAAGTGCCGGATCGCCTGCTTCTCTCCGTTGTCCATGACGATGAAATTTTCTTTTTCCAGCCCGGTCACCAGCCGGTTCATCGGATCGGTGATCGTCACCGGAACCAGAACCAGATCGACATCGACATGAATTGGTTTGCCGGAACCGCGCAGGCTGGGATCGATCTCCGACTCAGCCTTCGCCCGGGAGTTGGGATCGAACTTGGCCGCGTCCTCCGACGTAACCTGTGGCTTGATGTGAACGTCGTTGTAATCGCCCGCCGGAGCGGCCATCGCGGAGGGTCCGGTTGCCGGAGCTGCCGCCGGAGTTGTGACCGTCGCGGCTCCGGAGCTGGAAGCCGTGCCCGACTGCTCTCCCGGACTTTGCTGCGCCGACAGGATCGCCGGAGAGAAGAGAATCGCCAGCGCCAGAAGCCGCACCGCGCCAGAAGCCCGGAAACGCACCGGCAACGATAAACGCCCAATCCCCAAGCAAGAGCCGCCGTACACGGTAAACCGCACATTTTTGAAGCGCGGGAACCTCGAAGCCTTGCGCGCTTCCAACCCTCTTAGTTCGGGCTCATCTGCATTCGATGTCTCTTTCCCCGGCGCGGGTTACTCTATCGGTGACACAATAACGCACTTCGCCCGGCATCGGCGTTAATTTTGGCGTTCAACGCAAATCTGCCCTGCCGCTTGGAGCTTTGGCAGGGCACTTCCACCCCAGTTCGCTTGCGTTTGAACAGAAACCAGAAAACGTTACGGAGCAGCAGGAACCCGACTACCACGGCCACGCCGCTCCGTCTGCGACTTGTTTGATCTACTTATCGGCTGCCGCCGAAGGAACTTTACCGCCGGGAGCCTTGCGCTCCGGCCAGCCTCCTCCCCCGCCTAGAGCCCGTACCGCCGGTGCTCTTTCATGATGCAGCGATCCATCACCACCAGCACCCCTGCCTGGCGGGCGCGCTCGGCCGCTGCCTCGTCGACCACCGTCTCCTGCAACCAGAGCGCAGGCAACTCCAGGGCCAGCACCTCGTCCACAATGCCGGAGACTGCATCCACCCGGCGGAAGACATCGACGATGTCGACCTCGTTTTCCTTTGCCGCCTCGGTCAGCGACGGATAGGCCATCTCACCCAGAACCTCGCTCACCCACGGATTGACCGGAATGATCCGGTACCCCCGGCTCTGCAGATAAGCGGCTACCTCATGGCTGGGATTGCCAAGATCGGATGAGAGCCCCACGACCGCGATCGTCCTGGCATTTCTGAGCAGATCCAACACTCGATCCCCCACGCTACTCCTTCTTTCGCTCGCTCTTATCGCGCCACATCTTCAGGGCCATCTTCCGAAGCGTCTCATTCACGTTCTTGTTGACGGCCAGAGCACGCATGTCCTTCACTAACAGATGCGAGAGCAGCGGCAAAGTTACATCCAGCGGAGTTTTTGGATTATTGACGAGCGCGCGCAGAACCGTGTAATTCTTCATGTAGTTGCGCTTGCCGGCGATGGCCCGCAGCACCGCCTCCTGCAGATTCTTCATCGATGCGAAGGCTTCCATCTCGCTCTCGTTGACCTTCGGAGACTCCAGCACCGCAAGAGAAACCAGCTTGGAGCGGTCGCGGATCAGAATCATCCGCTCCTCGCGATTGCCGCGCATGGCCAGCTTGATTCGCTCGCCCACCCGCATCCGGCCAATGCGCTGCAGCAGCGAGAGCTGCTCCTGCTCCTCCGGAGCCGTCGCGCTCTCGCCACTCTTCACCTTCTGCACCAGGTTTGCGAGCGGGTCCTCCTCGCCTTCGGCACTGCTAACCAGCTCAAACGGTTGGTGATCCTCGCGTTTGACCTCCTCGGCGTGTACGGCGAGGAAATTGGTGACGGCCAGTTCGGCCTCGTTGTCTTCCGCAGTGAGCTGCCACTGGCGCAGATACTCCAGTACCGGCGCTGCAGCGGGATTGGCGGCGATCGTCTCCAGCAACGCGCTGGAACTCCGCACGCGATGGCTGCGCACCATCGCCTTCAGGATTACAGTCCCCGCCTGCATAGCAAGCTTCTCCAACTCGCCGAGCGGGACGGAGGGGTTATCGCAGAGCGCCGTCATCACCGCCGGTTTGGTCGCCGAGTCGCACAGCAGGTACAACAGCACGGACTCGGGAGTCTGTTCGCTGGCCGCGACCTCGGCCAGCGAGCTCTCGTCCCAGCCGTGCAGCGTCCGCTCGGCCTCTTCGCCCAGTTCACGGTCGGCGATCAATGCCACCAGAATTTCGACCATCTCGGCCGGCGGAAGCGAGAGCGAGCCCTGTGCCGCCCTTCGCAGCATCGTCGGAGGAGCGCTGCCGCCAAGGAGGGCGTCGATCATCCGCGGCATCTCAGTTCAGCTCCTTCATCTTCTTCACGCACTCGTGCAGTCCGTCGTAGAGCACCGGCGAGAGCGTGCGGTCAAAGACGCTCAGCAGCGTCTCGTAGTACCAGATGAGCTGCTCGCGAGGAGCGCTGAAGCGCGTCCACACCTCGGAGCCGACGCGCTCATGGTCGGCCACGATGGAGCGGGCGTTGTAAAGTTTATCGGCCAGCATGATCAGCCGGGCCTCGCGGTCGACGAGCGGAATCTCCGCCAGGTGCGTGCGCTTGCGCGCCTCCCAGGGCGGCTTGGGCAGGACGAAGCTGTCGCTGGCCTGGCGCACCCAGCGCGCCACCTGCGCTCCGAATGTGGCCTCAATCGAGGAGAGCGTCTCTTCGCCGCCCTGATCCTCGGCGGCATCGTGCAGCAGTGCGGCGATGGCCATATCCTCGCTGCCGCCCTCTTCCAGCACCAGCGCGGCGACGCCCAGCAGGTGGGCGACATAGGGAACGCCGCTGGCCTTGCGCGCCTGCGAGCGGTGCAGCGTCGAGGCCAGCACCAGCGCCTCGTCGAAGCGCGCGCTCAGTGGAACCCGCAAGAGATCCAGGGACTCCGGACTGCGCTGCTCTTCCATCGTCGTGCCTCTTCGCTACTACTTTTGCTCCGCGCGGCGCATCAGCAGGTAGGCGCGAATGAAGGGATCGATGTCGCCATCGAGCACCCGGTCCACGTCGCCCATCTCCATGCGCGTGCGGTGATCCTTCACCATCCGGTACGGCTGCAACACATACGAGCGAATCTGCGAGCCGAAGTCGATATCCAGCTTGGAATCTTCCACCTTCTTGCTCGCCGCGCGCTTCTTTTCGAGCTCGAACTCGTAGAGGCGCGAGCGCAACATCTTAAAGGCCCGCTCGCGGTTGCTGTGCTGCGAGCGCTCATTCTGGCAGGCGACGACGATTCCCGTGGGAAAGTGAGTGATGCGCACCGCCGAGTCGGTGGTGTTCACGTGCTGCCCGCCCTTGCCGCCGGAGCGGTAGGTGTCGATGCGAATCTCCTCCGGCTTGATGACCACCTCGATGTTGTCGTCGATCTCCGGTGATACATAGACGCTTGCAAACGAGGTGTGCCGCCGCGCCTGCGAGTCAAAGGGCGAAATGCGCACCAGCCGGTGGACTCCGATCTCGCTGGTCAACATGCCGTAGGCAAATTCGCCGCTGACGCTGAAGGTCACCGACTTGATCCCCGCCTCGTCGCCCGGCTGCAGATCGTTGACCACGGTGGCGAAGCCCTTGCGCTCGCACCAGCGCAGGAACATGCGAAGCAGCATCTCTGCCCAGTCCTGGCTCTCGGTGCCGCCGGCGCCGGGATGGATGGTGACAATGGCGTTGGAGCGATCCAGTTCGCCGCTGAGCAGCGTCTCGGTCTCCAGCTTTTCGACGACCTCGCGCAGCCCGTCGATCTCCCGCGAGACTTCCTCATCCACCGCTTCGCCTTCGGCGGCCAACTCGAAGTAGGCGGAGATATCCCCGACGCGGCGCGCAAGCTCGCTGTCGGTGGCAAGAGCGTCCTCCAGCCGCTTGCGCTCGCGCATTGTCTTTTGCGATTTTTCCGAGTCGTTCCAGAAATTCGGGTCGGAGGCCTGCGCCTCGACCTTCTCCAACTCAGCCTTCAGCTTGGGCGAGTCAAAGATACTCCTGTAGCTCGCGCACCTTGCCGCGTAATGTCGCGAATTCCTGATCGAGCTGCTGATCAATCATGGTTTACTTCCACTCCTATACGGGTACGGGACGGGTGATGTGCGCGCCATGGTGCTCACGCCACAGTAGCCCCGTCACTGAAATTATGGCACAGAGGATCGGAAACCAGTCGCCGTAGCGGGTGTAGAACGTGATCTCGCCGCTCGTCCCGTAGGGAGCATCGAGCGCCAGCCGCTGATTTCGCGGGGCCACGGCCACCACCCGTCCCAGCGGGTCGATCGCCGCCGTGACTCCCGAATTGGTGTCGCGCAGCAGCCAGCGATGATTCTCCACCGCCCTCATTCGCGCCATATTCAGATGCTGCCAGGGCGCGCCCGACTCACCAAACCATCCATCATTCGAAATATTTACGAAGACCTCGGCGCCATGCGCGGCAAACTGCCGAACCTCGTGAGGAAAGACCGATTCGTAGCAGATGAAGACGCCGTATCGATGCGCACCGACCTCCAGCGGAGTGCGTTCGCCGCCTGTTGAGGTATAGCCGCCGACCTCGTGCGTCAGCGACTTGGCAAATCCGAAGGCCCAGGCAAAAGGAACATACTCGCCCCACGGAACGAGATGGACCTTGTCATATCGCTGCGCCAGCGCGCCGGAGGGATTGAACAGTAGTGCCGAGTTGAACATCTGGTCGGCCGCACCGGGCTTCGGCGGCGGCTGGATAGCCGTCGCTCCCGCCAGCAGCCACGAGTTCCGCTCGCGCGCCAACATCGCCGTCGACTGCGTGAAGAGCCGGTCGTCGGTCTCGAAAGGTGCGGGAGACTCCGGCCAGACAATCAGCGGCGCAATCGAATCGCGCGAGGGCCGCGGAGCTGTGCTGATCGCCATCAGCTCATCGACCAGGCGCTTGTAGCTCTCGTACGTCCACTCGCGCACGATCGGAACATTCTGCTGCACCAGGGTCGCGTGCGCCTCAGGCTCAATCGGATCGACCTTCACCAGCACCGTTGCCTGCAGCGCAATCGCTCCGGTCAGAGCGGCGATCAGCATCGTCATCCGCCGCCGCTTGTGCACCAGCATCATCGCCGCAAAGGCGGTGTTCACCAGCGCAATCTCGAAGGAGATTCCATAGACTCCGGTGACGCTGGCCAGCCGCGCCAGGGGAAGGTTATCGATCTGCGCCGTCCCCAGCAGCAGCCACGGAAAGCTGACAATGTAAGCCCGCAGCATCTCCACCGCGACCCACAGGAACGGGGCCAGCACCAGCGCCTTGCGGCTGAATCCAGCGCGCGAGCCCCCGGCAACGGCCACCAGCATCCCGAAGAGTCCGTGGTGCAGCCCGATGTAGAGCGAGAAGAGAATCAGCAGCAGAAAGCTGATCGCCGGTGAGAGGCCTCCGTAGAGATGCATCACCGAGTACACCCAGTAGCAGGTTCCGAAGTAAAAGATCGAGCCGTTCAGCCATCCGAGGAGAAACCCCTGCCAGGGCCGCGCCGGAACCAGAAACGAGTAGCTCTCGTCGGTGAGCAGCTCGGCGGCGTCGGCTTCGCGGGCGCGCAGCAGGGCGTACATCAGAGGCGCCAGAGCGATCCAGCAGAGCCAGAAAAGGTTAGGACGGGGAAAAACCAGCACCTGCAACAGCCCGGAGGCAACCGAGAGCAGCCAGGCGCTTTTGTGGATGCTCTTCATTCAATTGAGAGTCTAACAAATTGCGGGTTTCAAAGTTTCAAGGTTTCAAAGTGGAAAGGCAACAACCACAGCGCCGTGGCTTTGCTTTTTGCCTTTGATCTTAACTTTGAAACCTTGAAACTTTGAAACCTTGCCTTTTACTTTCTCCGGAATCGATGAAACTGGTAGTCGCCGACCTTGCGGCAGCTCAGCCAGCTCCAGCGCACGGCTTCAGCGTTGCTGAAGCCGATGTCGGGCAGCACGCTCGGGCGCAGCCGCCCGCCGCTCATCCTTCCCACTTCTTTCGGAGCCACGGTGAGAAATTTTTCGTCGATCAGCCCGGCCAGCAGCATTGCCGAATAGAGCGCCGGCCCTCCCTCGCAGAGAAGATAGTTCAGGCGATAGCGCTCGCGCAGCAGAGCCATCGCCCGCGGCAGATCGATTCCCGCGCCGCTCGCATCCGGCTCGACGGCAAGGATCTCCACCGCCGGCGAGTGCGGCTGCTGCTCCAGCCGGCGCGCGCCCTCCGGCGTGGTGAGCACGGTTACGTCGAGTCGGTCGCCATCGAAGACGGAGTAGTCGCTCATCTGGAAATCCGCCCGCGCGCTGACCAGGATATTGCGCTCGCGCCCCTCGCGTCCGCGGTGCAGCTTGGCCCGGAGCTGCTGCATGCCGGGATCGACGACACGGAAGACCGGCCCGCGAGCTCGCGGACGCCCGAGCCGCCGCTCCTCGCGCAACGATCCCATACCCAGCATCACGGCATCGGCGTGGGCGCGCAGAAGATCCATCAGCCAGCGATCTTCTTCCAGCTCGGCGATATCGCTTCCGCTCGACTCATCGCCCAGCAGCGAGACGATACCATCGAGCGTTTGTACAAAGTTTGCAATGATCCACGGACGGCCCGGCCGAGGCGCAGGAAATCCCAGCTTGCCGTAAGGCGCCATCGCCGGATCCAGCAGCTTGGAGTGCTCGCCGTGATCGAACAGCACTTGGAAGTCTCGCATGGCTGGTAATGATCGCATGCCGCTCGACGCAGCGCCAACTATAGGAGTCCGGGTCATGCTGAACGAAGTGAAGCATCCCAGCCCTCTCGTTCCCGCCGAAATTAACTCACTTCTTTCTGGTCAGCCGTGAGAGCGTTGCCAGCTCCTTCAGATACTCGGCGATCGGACGCGCCGGCGTCCCCCAGAAGACGACACCCTTGCCGCGCACGACCTTCTTGCTGGGCACTCCGCTCTGCGCTCCGAGGATCGCTCCCTCCTCGATGCGAACATGGTCGGCGATGCCGACCTGGCCGCCGACGATCACGTTATCCTCCAGCACCGAGCTGCCGCTGATGCCGGTCTGCGAGGCGATCACCACGTTCCGCCCGATGCGGACGTTGTGCCCTACCTGAATGAGGTTGTCGAGCTTGACTCCGTCGGCGATCACCGTCGCCTCCAGCGCTCCGCGGTCGATCGTCGTGTTCGCGCCGATCTCCACATCGTTGCCGATCTCCAGCCATCCGATCTGCGGAAACTTGTGATAGCGCCCCGTCGCCGGATCGGGAACGAAGCCGAATCCATCGCCGCCCAGCACCGCTCCGGCCTGCACCGTCACGCGGTCGCCCATGCGCGTGCCCGCGTAGACGGTGACACGCGCGGCCAGACGGCAGTCGCTGCCGATCACGGCTCCTTCGCCGATCACGCATCCGGCGCCGATGCGGCTGCGCGCGCCGATGCGAGCTCCGGCGCCGACGACGCTGAGCTCGTCGATCGAGGCCGTCGGGTCTATCTCCGCCCCCGCATCCACGATGGCCGAGCAGGCGACGCCGCCCTGGAATCGCTCTCCGCGGCGCAGCTCTTCGGCGGCCAGCGCAAAACTTAACCGCGGATTACGCGCCCGCAGCAGCGCCTTGCCACGCGCCGAGGCAACCGCCTCGACCGGCAGGATCACCGCGGAGGCCGCCGAGGCCAGCGCACCCTCCACAAACCGCTCCTGCTCGGCAAAGACCACGCTCTGCGCATCGGCCGTGGCAAAGGCGGAAACCTTGCCCAGCTCAACCTCAGCGCCCTCATGCGTTGCGCCGATTCTTTCGGCTAGCTCCGTGCTTTTCATTCCACCGTTGTATCATCCCCGGCGCTTTCGAGCCATGCTTTGCCCGCTGCGAAAAACTGCGCCATTGCTTTGTTCTCTCAAGTCACCGGCACATTCATCCCAAAGTTCTAATCGGAAAGCATCTCCCGGAAGGCGGATTCGTCATCCAAGTAAGCATCATGCCGCGCCGCGAAACTGCCGTCGAAATTGAGGGCCGCCGTCTCACCCTCAGCAATCTGGACAAGGTTCTCTATCCCGCGGACGGCTTTACCAAGAGACAGGTGATCGACTACTACGTTCGCATCGCGCCCTTCATCCTGCCGCACCTCTCGGGACGGCCGCTGACCTTCAAGCGCTATCCCAACGGCGTGAACGGGATGTTCTTCTATGAGAAACATTGCCCGCGGCATCGTCCGGAGTGGGTGACTACCGCGCCGATCTGGAGCGAGGGCAACCATCGCTGGACGGATTACTGCATGGCGCAGAATCTGCCGACACTTGTCTGGGCGGCGAATCTGGCCTCGCTGGAGCTGCACACCTCGCTCTCAATGGCCTCGGCGATGCCGCATCCCTCTTTCATGGTCTTCGATCTCGATCCCGGCGAGCCTGCCAACGTCGTGCAGTGCTGCCAGGTCGCCCTGTGGGTGCGCGAGGAGTTCCATCGCCGCGGATTGCGCAGCTTTGCAAAGACCTCCGGCTCCAAGGGCGTGCAGGTGTATGTTCCGCTGAACTCCGGCGTCAGCTATGCGGAGACCAAGCCCTTCGCCCACCAGCTTGCGCTGGCGCTCGAGCGCGAGCATCCCGAACTGGTGGTGAGCGATATGAAAAAGTCGCTGCGGCGCGGCAAAGTGCTGGTCGACTGGAGCCAGAACGACGTTCACAAGACGACGATCTGCGTCTACTCGTTGCGCGCCCGCGCGCTTCCGACGGTCTCCACGCCGGTCACCTGGGCCGAGCTCTCGCGCTGCCTGGAATCCGGCGATCCTAAGACACTGGAGTTCTCGGCGCCGCAGGTACTGGAGCGCGTCGAGCATCACGACGATCTCTTCGCTCCCGTCCTCAGGCTCTGCCAGCAGCTTCCGGAGTCGTTCGCAGCGTCTGCTCCGGCAAGGCGCAAGCCGGCTCCTGCGCCCATCGCCGCCGTTCGCAAGCACACCGTCGCCGGACGCAGACGCACCACCGCGCGGAGTGCCCAGCGCAGCGCCTGAAGCTGCTCCTATGACGGTATCGACATGTGCTCGTGGAAGATCTTCAGATCGCCCTGCTCGTCGAAGGCGAAGACCTGCGAGCAGCGCCCGTCGACAACGTGCTCCTCTTCCCTGCCTTCATGGGCAACCTTGCTGGCATGGAGTTGGAAGTTGTAGCTGGCCGCGGCCGCCGTCGGACTCAACATCACGATGTCGATCAAACCGGTTTCAACCCGCATCTCCGTCTTCGAACCGCAGTACTCGCGGCTGCGACGCGCTGCCGCAAGGCGTCCCGGCTCAGGACGCCTGCTGGTTGAGCCAAATACACTGCACTCGGGGGCATAAAGCGAGGCCAGAGCCTCGCCACGCTTGCTGCGGAGGATCTCCCAGAAGCGCGCCACCTCTGCCTTTACCATCTCAGGATTTAGTGTCTTCACGGTCTTCATAATACGTACCCGGAGTTACAATGTAACACTGTGATGCCGACGCAGCATCTACTCAGGAGCCAGAGGGACACTAAGCGCTTCGTCCGCATGCCAGAAACAGATACTCTGGAAGCTGTGCCGGACGAACTCCGGCGGAGGAATTCATGCAGAACTGGAAGAAAGCGTTGGTCTGCACCGCCGTGGGAGCCGGAGCGGTGCTTGCCCTCAGCGGACGCCGCAATCTGGGCCTCGCCTCCATCGCCGGAGGACTGGCGCTGGTCGCCAGCGAATATCCCGAGCGCTTCGAGGCACTGTGGGAGAACGCTCCCGAGTATCTGAACAAGACCACGCAGATCTTCTCCGCGCTCAGCCGGATCAGCGAACGCTTTGCCGAAGACGCCGAACTCCGCTCGGTCGCCTCTCACCAGTTCACTCACGAGTACGAATAGGGTTCGGACAGAGCTTCGCCTGCGCCATCATCTCTTCCGTCAAGGGCACGGCGCGCAGGTACGGGGTGTTGTTCTTGCGATGCGAGCCTGAGTTGGGCGGCAGAACGGCCACGCGGAAGGGCGCAGAGGCGGCGAGGAACTTCACCATCACCGAGTGGTACCCGGCCTCGGCGTGAATCGTCTTGCGCAGCACTCCGACGCTCTCCGCAGTCCGGCTGAGCATCGGCCGTCCGTCGAAGAAGAGCACCGCCGCGCCGCCGCTTTCGAGATAGAGAATCCAGTCGCCGCTGCCCATTAGATAGGCGATCGAGGTCGCGTAGAAGACGCCGCTGCGTCCGCTCTGCGCCTCGGGCAGCGTAAAGCCGCCATCGGGAAAGACGAGCTCAAGTCGCGGAAAGCGTCGGTTACGGAAGAAGCGTTGGTCGCCCTTCTTCGCCGCCTGCCTGAGCACGCTCCTTTCGGGCGCGTAGCGATGGGCGATCTCGTCCGGCGCGCCGTTGCCGAAGCGCCCTTCAAGATGCCAGTCGGTCAGCAGTCCGGCCTCGCGGGATGACTCCACCAGCTCAGCCGTTTCAGCCGGCTGCAGGCTTTCGTCCGCGCGCGAGCTTTGCTCCGGCGTCTGCGCCGCGGCCAGGCGCAGCACCAGCAGAGCTACGGCTAATGCAGGCAGCGCCTTCATGGAAGTACGATCCGCACCTGCCGCCGCAGCGCCTCGTCGGCCGCGCGGCAGAAGGCGCGAAAGGCAGGATAGTCGGCGGCCGAAACCGTCTGCGGAATCAGCTCGGTGTAGGTCTCCACCTGCAGCTTGCGTCCCGCTCTGCGATAGCTCACCTTGACGCGTCCAAACGGCGTCAGCAGGGTGGTATCTTCCGGAAGAATCGCCCGCGCTCCTTCGGGAAGCTCGTAGTCGAAGAGCTCGTGCTCGCTTGGAGTGACGGGAACCAGCTCGGGATTGCGGCGCATCCGCCGCGAGGCGTACTTCTTCGCCAGTCCGGCGCTGCCCAGGGAGCTGCGCAGCGTCACCTCGCCCGCGCCCTGAACGGCTTCCAGCGAGCCCTCGATCTCCAGTTCAACCTCCTGCGAGGCGCGGGCCGTACCCTCGGCGACCGCATGACCGATCTTCACCCTGGGATAGAACTGCGCCAGGCTCTCGCGATAACTTCCCGCAAGATCGTTGGACTCGCAGCTCCGGCGCTGCTCGGCCGCGTAGTATCCGGAAAGCCTCGTCTGCGCCGTGAACTCGACTCGTCCGTCGGCGGTGAGCCGGGCGCGCACCTCGCGCATCACCCGGTTCGTCTGCGGCGCGGCAAACGGAATCGTGCGCCGATAGGCTCGCCCTTCAGCATCGACGGTGATCGCCATCGCGCCCTGATCGTCGGGAGGCAGTTCGCCCGGTGAGGCATACTCGGCCGTGCCATCCAGGTAAAGGTCGAGCTCCGGAACGTAGGCGACGGCGTGGTTGAAGAGCTGCACCGAGTAAGCATCCGGCGCTACGCCGCCTGCCGAGCGCGTCCGCACCATCGCAAATTCGGCCTCGACGCCGACGGCGCGCAGCAGGGCGACGATCATCGCCGCCTTGTCCTTGCAGTCGCCAAAGCCGCGGCGCTCCACCGTGCTGACCGGATAAGGCTGATAGCTGTGTACGCCGAACTCGAAGGCAACGTAATGCGTGCCGCGCTGCACCAGCTCGTAAACCGCCTGCACCTTGCCGGCGGTGCTCAGCTTGCGCGCCAGAATCTGATCGGCCTCGGCCTGCAATCCCTCATCCAGCTTCATCCCCGGCTCCAGCAGGCCGCTGTACCAGCGTCCGAACTCCTGGGCCGAGGCGATGGTGGAGATATGAAGATAAGGCCCCGTCGAGCTGGCTCCGGGAGAGAGCGGCTCGGCCGGCTGCGCTGGAATCGCCCGCGCCTCCCAGATCCGTATGCTCTCCTCGCCGCTGCGGCGAACCACCGCCGGCGCCAGTCCCTGCGTCACCGCATAGAGCTTGAGTCCGCTGGGAGCGATCACCACGCGCCGGCGCAGCGCCGTCGCCAGGCCGTCGCGGAAGAGATCGAGCCGCGCATAGTAGCCCGCCCACGGATTCAGCTCCGTCGCGGGCAGCAGAAGGTATTCGACTTCGACCAGATCTCCCGGCTCCAGCGGCGCAAAGTGCAGATCGCGCGAGCGTGAATCGAAGTACATCGAAGAGCTGTGCTCGATCACCGGCTGATCGGCGAAGACTCTCGCCTCCACCACGCTGCCGTTGCGCTTGAGCACGCGCGCCCGCAGCAGCTCCAACCGCTCGCTCATCGCGGCGTACATGATGGAGTGCGGAGAGAAGCTGGCAGCGCCGTCGGCGGTGTTGATTCGCCAGATCTGCTGCGCCAGCGAGGTCGTCAGCCCATCGCGTCCCAGGCTGTCTTTGCGCAGATGGTCGACGCGGATGTCGGCCAGCATCTCGACGTCGCCGATGGGACGCCGGGCGCGTGCAGCCACCTCGCGAGCATCCACCAGGAACTCACGACCGGCAGCAAGATCGCTGGCGCCGGGCTGCGCTCCGGCAGGATTGGCTGCCGCCAGCTCGAGCAACAGCTCTGCCTGCTCAGCGCTATCGGCCTGCGGCAGCATGGCGTTGACCGCCGTATTCAGCACCGCCGCATCCTGCGGCAGTCGATCCAGCGATTTCAGCTCTGCAACCAGCTTTTTGCGTTGATCCGCGCTCTTTGCGGAGAGGAACTGCAGCTCGATGCGCTCGATCTCCGAGGCATGGCCCGAAGCGGGCGTGCTGCTCTGCGCCCCCGCCATCGCCAGCAGCGACGGCATCAGGACGAACAGCAGTAGATCGGTGACTCGGTGGCGGCGCGTCATCACTCAAAACAACCGCCGCCGAACAGGAGTGAGAAGAACGGGCCGCGCGTGACAGATTCGTCTGCATCGCGGCCCGCATCCCCGGACCTTGGGCTCCTCCCCGTGCTGTTTCCCCCAGAAAGAAACGCATGGGGATTGAGCGCGGTCCTAAACCCGGCGTCAGGTTGACAGAGACAGTGTGCCCCGCTGCGAGCTTCCTAGGAATGCACTGGAGCACCTAGGAATCCTGCAGTTTCTTCCCTAGTTCGAGGCAAAAGTGTGCTCCAGAGTAACTCGATTCCGGAAGCTTTCACTTATCCGGAGTACTCGTTGTCACTGGACTTTTGGCCAATAGAGATACCTGACCCGCAGGACACAATTCCGAGATGACCCTGCGGGCCACTCCTGAACCCGCACATATTCACGGTTTTGCATGCTTTTTTCTTGAAAGGTGGGTATGCTTAGCGCATGGTGCATCCGCCATCTTCCAAGCAACCCGCTGCTCCTGTCGCTGTGCCTAATAAGAAGAAGGGCGCAGAGGCCTCCGAAAATCCGGGCAAGGTGAAGATCGCTGTCGTGGAAAGCGATCCGTTGCGATTTATCGGCTTCCGTGCGCTCTTCGATAACGAGCCTGATATGGAGTTGGTCTCTGCTTCGGCGAGCGATATCGCAAGCAACGCGGATGCGGATCTGATCCTGCTCGGCAGTCGTGGCAACCAGAATCTCTTCGACGTGATGGCCGGACTGAAGGCCACGCGGCCCGATCTGCGCATTCTTGTCACCGGCGCGGGCGCCGATGACGAGATGATCCTGAAGGCGCTGGCAGCCGGCGCCAAGGGGTATGTCGATGAGGCCGCCAGCCCCAGTGAATTCGCCATGGCGATTCGCATCGTCAATCAGGGCTCAGTGTGGGCTCCGCGAAGAATTCTCTCGACCTTCATCGAGCGCGTTACCGCTTCGCCGGGAAGAATCTTCCCCGCCGGGCGCGTCACCTTCACCGATCGCGAAAAAGAGGTACTGGAGCTGCTCGTCGCCGGCCGCTCGAACAAAGAGATCGGAGCCGCGCTCGGAATCGAAGAGCGTACCGTGAAGGCGCACGTCGCGAAGCTGATGCGCAAGGTCGGAGTGCAGAATCGCATCGCGCTCTCCGTCCACGCGATCACGCACTCGCTGGTCAGCAGCCGCTAAACGAAAGCAGCGGATCGACGACTCGATTCGGCGCAATGGTGCGTCGCCCATCCAGCCTGCCTCATAATACGTCCGTTCATGCGGGCGTCGAGCCGTGAATTCTTTTTCGCAGAGACCGGCTTACATTGATCGTAATCCCAACGATCCCTGACCTTTTGATCCTTGGCTTTTCTGAGTCCCCTGGCCGTTTGCGGCTTTCGGAGGCTGTATGATGCTCACATGTTCTCACATTTTTGCGAAGGATCCTCAATGAAGAAAACACTGATCGCCTTCTTCGTGCTCCTCTCCTCGGTCGCCGCATGGGCCGGCGACCGCGCAGACGACATCGACCGGCTGCAAAGCGGCGGCGAGGTGATTAAGGAGATAATGTCTGCCCCCGACAAGGGAGTGCCCGAGGAGATCATGTCTGGCGCCAAGTGCATCGCCGTGGTTCCCAGCATGGTGAAGGCGGCCTTCGTCTTCGGCGCAAACTATGGAAAAGGCGTCGCCAGCTGCCGCACCGAAAAGGGCTGGAGCGCCCCCGCATTCTTCTCGGTAAAGGGCGGTAGCTTTGGATTTCAGATCGGCGGCCAGGCGGCGGATATCATCATGATCATCATGAACGATGAGGGGATGAAGAAACTTCTTGCCAGCAAGTTCAAGCTTGGCGGAGATGCCAGCGTCGCCGCGGGGCCGGTGGGCCGTCACGCCGACGCCTCCACCGACTGGACGATGCGCGCGGAGATTCTGACCTACTCCCGCGCTCGCGGACTCTTCGCTGGAATCTCGCTGAACGGTGCCGTGATCACCGAACACAAGGACGATACTCGCTCCTTTTACGGCCGCATGGTTCCTTTCCAGACCATCCTTACCGGCAAGATCGAGTCGCCCAAGGAAGCCGAGCCCTGGCATACGGCGCTTGTGAAGTACGCCAAAAAGTAAGTTTGATCCGCTTCCAAAGCCCGCCGGATGATGCCGGCGGGTTTTTCATCACATCAAATTGTGATCGGTAACATCCAAAGGATCGCCCCTCCCGCTGTCCCAAAATCAGCTCGGGTACTTCTAGACACCCATCCCAACCCTTTCGGACAATGACCCAGGTAACTTGCTTGATTCCGCCCGAAGGGATTAAGGGATGCGCCTGACCACGAAAGCCGCTAAGTTCTTTGCCGCGCTGCTCTTTGGCGGCGCGATGGGCGCAACGGCGCTCTGGCTGATGCCCACCGCGCTGGCCGAGAAGAGCTCGCCATCGCTGAGGAGAGCGCCTTCGACGCCGCAGGCGTTCGATTCCCCGGTGGCGGCCAGCCGAATCCGTAGAACTGCGAAAGTTTCGCCCACGACGGTCAGTCTTCCGCTGGCCTCCGGCGAGAGGCCGACCCGCTATCACTCGCTGCCCAGCGGAGCTGAGATCGAGCCCGAGACGGCCAGCGGCGGCCACGGAACGCTCGCCGTCATCAACGGAACCGATCGGGACGCGGTGGTGCGGCTTTATGACGCCTCGACCCTCGCAACGGTTCGTTGGTTCTTCGTTCCGGCCGGCGGCACGGTCCGCAAGGAGCGGATTCCGGAGGGAACTTATCTGCTGGCCTACACGCAGGGGCTGGACTGGATCGAGTCGCACGATTGCTTCCGCTGGCGGCCCTCCTACAGCGAATTCGGCTCCGAGCTGCACTACACCGAGCAGCAGACCGGCGAAGGAATCCGCTATCGCACCGTCAGCATCACCCTGAATGCGGTGGTTGGCGGCAACGTCAGCGCCGGGCAGATCACGCGCGAGGACTTCCTTCGCGGACACCAGCACAGGACCTTTCAGCCGTAGCGATTCTTGCCACCCTCTCGTCCAACAGTTTGACCGTGCAGCTTGCAATTTGATAC
>Ga0326727_10004322_pt1 | contig 42889 bp, 40 predicted proteins | sample MB2enrmetagenome_FD_207643 | JGI IMG/M metagenome (GOLD analysis project Ga0326727, IMG submission 207643) | Lab enriched peat soil microbial communities from McLean, Ithaca, NY, United States - MB29MY | ecosystem: Environmental > Terrestrial > Soil > Wetlands > Peat | place: USA: New York... | reverse complement strand
CGCCGGGGCTGAATGTCGAAGAGGACTCCGGCGCGCGAAGCGGCAAGAGTCGCTGTTGTTCTCCTTCTTGCGCCATGCCGGGCTTACTTTGTAGCCAGTTGTCACTGTATTATGCGAGATTCAGTAAGGACGCGAGCATAGCCGGATTTTCCTGAGCCGTTACCGCCAAACACCACTGTCAAACCGGTCTCCCTGAACTTGAGAACCTGGCTATCGGCCAACGCGTTGACACGAGCAACATCCTTGATGCATTTCAGAGCGACAGCCTGTCCTCCCGTGTCAGCACGAATGTGAGAAGTGGAGAGTGGCTCTGGCATCCTTGCCGGAGGCTCATTCGAAGTCTCGTAAGGCCTGCGACAAAACTCCTCGAGTTCGACTAAATCGTGCTCTGAAAGTTTTTCCTGCTGGCACAGCCTTCGAAGCGCATCGCGTTGCCAAGGTACAAGTCTGGCAGACCATCGCACGATCTCCTGCATCGCTGCGGCAGACGACGACTGCGGCTGTGGTTGGCTCAATGTTCCGCTCATGAGTTTAGGTTGGCGGCCAAAGCCTTTCCACGCGCAATCGTTTGGCGATCACTTCGGCCGAAACGCCAAATTTTGGTGCGACCCGCGTGGCGATGTAATCGAGCGCGGCTTCGTCAGCGGCCAGCCAGTCGGCGTAACCTGCAGCTTCCGCGGTTTGAATGGCGGTTTGAAAGGCTGCGCGCAACGTCTCCGGCGGGACGAGCAAGCGTCCGGCGAATTCGTAGGCTTGCCATTCAACCCAGCCGTATTCGACTTCGGGAATTGCGGAGATATAGTCGAACCATTCTTTGGCCGTGGCGTGTTTCAAGCCGCCGTAGATGTCGCGGTGCAGAACGAGATGGCCGATTTCATGCGCGACGGAGAAACGCAGACGGTATTCGAGGCGCGGGCTGATGAAGGCGTGCCGGTCCACGAGAATGGAGCGCAGGTCGCCCATGAGCAGGGCTTCGATGTCGAGTTGTTCACGCAAGCCGTCGGCAGGAATGAGGTCCAGACCGAGGTCAAATTCAGCGAGGTCGAGGACTCGAACGGGCAGCGAGCGGCCCGCCGGGTGCCCGGCTCGCAACCGGTCCGCTTCCTGCCAGATACGCTCCTTGGGATTGTATGGCGCTTTGAATTGGCGCGGGTCCGTCACGGCTTGCGGGTCCCTTTGATGATGCCCAGGAGTTTATCCAGGTCTTCGCGGGAGGGTTTCTGGCCCGACAAAGTGCGGAAGAAAGCCGGCAGATGCGCCGCCAGTTTTTCGTCTTCCAGTATGTGGCCGGGGATGCGGCCCGCGTCCACGGCGGCGTACTCGAAGAACTTGAGCCAGTCGTCGGTGCCGGGCGTCAGGCCGAGTTGCTTCGCCCAGGTCCGGACGGTTTCCTGGTCGCGCGGCGGCTGGAGGACCTCGCGTTCGATCTTGCTCCAGTTGCTGGGGTCGTGGCCGTGCTCCAGACAAAACTCGCGCAAGCCGAGCCGTTGCCGCGTCCGCAGTTCCTTGATGAATGTTCCAAACATAAATTCAATTCAGTTTCGTGGTATAATATTTACCACACACGGCGGGTTTGTCCAGGGAATTTTTCAGTTGGAGAGTGATGCGTCAGTGACGGCGGGCCGGGGAAGGGTAGGATCGCCTCGCCGAGGCGACCGTTCCGGCAAGAAGCACCCGCGGACGGCTCGGCGAGCCGTCCCTACCTTTCGTGGCTGACGCATTACCATATCCAACCAAATAGATGTTGACTTACTTTTAAAAATATGTAGTATTCTCGTATGAATGCGGCAACTAAAATGGACACGGTTTACTTTTCAACAAAGGGCCAGGTGGTCATCCCGCGCCGGCTCCGCAAGGAGTTTGAAATCGAGGAGGGCACCAGGGCTTCCGTGCAATCCACACCGCAGGGCATCCTGATCAAGCCGCTGACGGCCAAACACATTCGCGCCCTTCGCGGCTCGCTCAAGGGCAGCAAGGCCATGGAGGTGTTCACCAGCGAACGCAAAAAGGAGCGGGAACTGTAATATGGCGACCAAGGTTCTGGACAGTTGGGCGCTGATGGCCTTCCTCAATGATGAACCGGCTGCGGAGGCAGTCGAGAAGCTCCTGGTCAAAGCTGCCGCGGACAAACACAAGCTGCTCCTGTGCGTCGTGAACTGGGGCGAGATCTACTACTCCATTGCCCGCGCTGAGGGCGAGGCCGTCGCCGAGCAAAAGGCCGCCGACCTCGCCACGCTGGCCATTGAACTGGTGCCGGTCAGCGATGACCTGCAACTGGTCCGCGAAGCCGCGAAGCTCAAGGCGTCCAAGAAAATGGCCTATCCCGACTGCTTCGCCGCCGCCCTGGCCAAGCTCAGAAACGTGGAAGTCGTCACTGGCGACCCGGAGTTCAAGGAAGCCGAGGGTGAAGTGAAGGTGGCTTGGCTGCCCAAAAACTGAATCAACTCAGACCACCTGGCGCACGGCATCCTGAGTGCCGTACGGATTGGGCACCCGCAAGACGCACTCCGGATCATCGCGCCATTCGCCATCCACCAGGAAGCGATAATGGTGCTCGCCCGGTTCCAGCGCCACCGTGGCCCGCCAGATGCCGTCGGCGGCCTTGCGCATGTTGATCGGGCGCTCTTTCCAGTGTGAGAAATCGCCCACCAATTGCACGCTCATGGCCGTAGGGGCGGTGAAGGAGAAGGTTTGCTGCCTGCTATTGTGCTTTCTTGCCATAGGAATTTTCTTTCTTTTCGTCTGTGGTCAATCGTTCAGACCCCAGCCGGATGAGTCATATTGCGGGTTGGGAGACTCCTGCCAGCCACTCGGAGGGTGGAAAACCGCGTCCTTTCGCAGCCGATCAATGTCCTGCGGAGCGGCGGGCGGGACCGTTAAAGGCAAGTAATCCAGATTGGCCCGCCTGGCCGCCAGGCGAAGATAGGCATCGTCATGTATGACCGGCTCTTCCACCCCGGCAGACACGCGGATCACGGCCAGCGCCCCCTCCAACGCCGTGCGCTTCGAGAGCCACGTCTCGAACCAGGCCTTCACCGCCGCGCTCACATCCGCCAACCGATGAAAAGAAACCAGAATCAAGTCGGCGCTCACCGCGCACGAGGCCGCCTCGCGCCCGATTTCCGGGTCGGCCAGATAGTCAAAGCGCCACCAGTTGAAGCCAATTTCAACGTCTCCCTTGAACTGCAGGAGCAACCGGTCACGGACCTCGATGGCCAGAGTGCGCGCGGCCAGATCCTCGTAGAGGACCATCATTCTGCAAATCTCCTCTCTCTCCCACGGAACCGAACCGACATTTCGTTGTGAATCCACTTGGCCGCTCATAAGTCACCTCTCATTGACTGCGTTTAACTCTATCGCATTGGGTCAACGTTTCGCCCGGAGGGTAGTTTAGGCGCTCGGAGCAAAACAGTAAACCCAAAGTTGTTCACAAGTTGTTCACACAACAGACGCAACCGGTGGAACAATCCCGTCCCACGCCCACCGCCAAGTCTTGAACTTTCAACCTCGACCCTTGTATTTTGAACCTTGAACATTGAACCTTGAACTTTGATCTGCAAATCATCCGCAACGCCCTGGCCGAGGACCTTGGCACAGGCGACGTGACCACCTGCGCGACGGTGCCGGCTGACCTGACGGCCGGCGCGGCGATGGTGGCGCGCGAACCGCTGGTGATCTGCGGACTGCCGCTGGCCGAAGCGGTCTTCAACGAGGTTTCCTCAAAAACTGAATTCCAGCGCCAGGCCCAAGACGGGCAGCGGGCGCGCAAAGGCCAGTGTTTGCTGCGCCTGCGCGGGCCGGCCGGGGCCATGCTCACGGCCGAACGGGTGGCCTTGAATTTTGTCCAGCGCCTCTCCGGCATCGCCACCTTGACGGCCCGCTTTGTCGAGGCGGTCGCGGGCACGCGCGCCCGCATCCTGGACACCCGCAAAACCACCCCGGGCCTGCGCGCCCTGGAAAAATACGCCGTCACCTGCGGCGGCGGAACCAATCACCGTTTCGGACTCTTCGACCGCGTGTTGATCAAGGACAATCACTTGGCGGCCCTGCGCCTGGAGCCGCCCAACCCCATCGAGGCCGCCGTCCGCCGGGCGCGCGCGCAATGCCCGCGCCTGGAGGTGGAAGTGGAGGCCGGCACGCTGGAGCAGGTCCAACAGGCGCTCATGGCCAAGGCGGATGTTATTCTGCTGGACAATATGTCGAACGAGGATTTGCGCGCCGCCGTCTGGCTGGTCAACGGCCGCGCCCGCACCGAGGCCAGCGGCGGCGTCAGTCTGGCCACGGTGCGCGCCATCGCGGAAACGGGAGTGGATTATATTTCGGTGGGGGCCTTGACCCACTCGGCCCGGGCCTCAGATGTCGCGCTGGAATTTGACACCGCGGGGTGAGGCCGCATATCTCTTTTTGGGGTCGCGTTTGCCAGCTCCTGATCCTAATCTTAACTTTAATCGACATGAGGAGATTAAGATTAAGATTAAGATTAGGATTAAGATTAGGAGAGGCCGCCCGGAAAAGTGAAATGCACCCGCTGGGTTGAGGCGCCATGAGCGTGGACGCCAAAATCCTCTCCGCCCTGCGCGCCGCCCCTTGGGGCGTTTCAGGAGCCGAGTTGTCCCGCCAACTGGGCATGACCCGCACCGGCGTTTGGGCACACATCGAACAGTTGCGCGCGCTGGGATACGACATCGAGGCCAGCCCGCATCTGGGCTACCGGCTGATGGGCACGCCGGACTTGTTGCACGCCGACGACCTAGTCGCGCGCCTGGGCAAGACGCGCGTGGTGGGCCGGGAGATTCACGTTTTCCAGGAAACCACTTCCACCAACGACGTCGCCGCCCGCCTGGCCCGGGGCGGAGCGCAGGAGGGAGCGGTGGTGTTCGCCGAAGCGCAAACCAAGGGCCGCGGGCGCCTGGGGCGCGCCTGGATTTCCCCACCGGGCAAGGGCCTTTGGTTCACCGTCCTGCTCCGGCCGGACTTCGCGCCCCAAGGGGCCACGCAATTGACCGTCGCCGCCGCCACCGCCCTTTGCCGCGCGATCACGCTGCAAACGGGTCTGGCGACGGAAATCAAATGGCCCAATGATATCTTGATTCGCGGCAAAAAAATCGCCGGCATCCTGACGGAAATGCGGGCGGAATTGGACCACTTGCAGGAGGTGCTTCTGGGCATCGGGATGAATGTCAACCTGGAGAAGGCGGATTTTCCGCCCAGCCTCCACCGCGCCGCCACCTCGCTGAGGATTGAGACGGGCCAGCCGGTCAATCGCGCCGAACTGGCGGTGGCCGTCTTGCGCGAATTGGACCGCGACTACCACCTGATAGCGCAGGGCCAGTTCGACCGCCTGGCCGAGCAATGGCAGGATCGCTGCAGCACCCTGGGCCGCCAGGTCGCCATTCGTTGCGGCAACCGCCTCTTCCATGGCACGGCCGAATCGCTGGACGATGACGGCGCGTTGCTGGTGCGCGGCCCGCACGGGCATCTGGATCGCATCGTCGGCGGCGACGTAACGTTGGAATAAATGCAGCCGGGCCGCAAAAATTCCGGGGAGCGCACGCGCGTGCGCTCCCCAATTCCGATTGCGCGGATACGGCTTAGCTGACGGTGATGCGGTGGGGTTTGACCTTCTCGGCCTTGGGCAGAGTCAGCGTCAATACGCCCTGCTCGATTCGCGCCGAGATTTTGCCCCCGTCAATGGACGGGTCCAATTCAAACGTGCGCCGGAAGTCGGCCGTTGGCGATTCACGGTAAAGCAGGCAGGCGACCGGCACCGGCGTCCGCCGGCCCGTGATGGTCAAGACGTTTCCTTCCAGGCTGACCTCCAATCCGTTCTTGGCCACCCCGGGCATATCGGCCTCCAGGACATAGCCGTCCTTGGACTCGATGACGTTGACACGGGGCGAGACGAATTGACGCTCTTCTTCCACCGGCTGCGGGCGGGCGGATTTTTCCTCTTGTTGAGTCACTGCATTCATAAATAAGTTCCTTTCGTGATCCGGTTTCTGTTGTCAACTGACCGTGATCGGGATTTGTTTGGCTTTCGCTTCCTCCGCCTTGGGCAGAGTGACCGTCAGGACGCCTTCGGTGTAGGTCGCCTTGATTTTGTCCGCGTCAACGCGGCATGGCAGGCTGATGGTGCGATGAAACCGGCCCTGCCATCGTTCCGTGCGATAGGTCTCGGCGTCCTCGTGTTTCTGTTCCTGCTTCCGTTCGCCGGAGAGGGTGAGGTAGCCGTTCTGGAAGCCGATTTCCACGTCCTCCTTGCGCAGCCCCGGCAGTTCGGCCTTGACCAGCAGATTGTCCTTGTCCTCGTACACGTCCACCGCCGGAAACCATCCCTCCAGAAGTTGCGCTTCCTGTCCGTTGCCCGGGTTCAAGTTTGCCAGGCGCCCGAAGGCCAGATTGAACAGGTTATCCACCTCGTCCCGGAAGCTGTTCACTCGACGCCACGGAGAGACATTCCAAGATTCAGGCTTTTGCCATCTTGTCAGTTTCATAGTTTTTCCTTTCTTTGTTTCAAATTGTGCCCCGAAAACTTTCGGGGCTGTTACAAATTCACACTCTGATAAACAGCGTATCCCGTGCCATGTAACGTCAATTCTATAACTTATTGGTAATCAATATATTGCAAAAACGCACCGACTCAAAGAAACGTCAATTGTGGGTCATTTTGTCCCTTTAAACCAAAATAGAATAGTGCCATTATGTCCCTAACCTCCGTAATATATAGATGGGCTTTGGCGCAGCAAGAAGCCTCCTGCCACCCACTAACCGCTGACCACTGACCACCCGCCTTCGCCGAGGCTACGGCGGGCAGGCTGGCCGCTAATCAAAAGCGTGGCCGGCGCAGCACAGAACGTCCCGCACTTTGTGCCGGACCAATTCCTTGACCCGCGCGCGCGCCGGGCCGAGGTACTTGCGGGGATCGAACTCTTTTGGATTCTCGGCCAAACACTTCCGGATGGCGGCCGTCATCGCCAGGCGCAAGTCGGTATCAATGTTCACCTTGGCGCACCCGGTGCGCCGGGCGATTTCTATGTCCGCTTCCGGCACGCCCGCGGCGTCGTCGCCCAGTTTGCCGCCGTATTGGTTGATTTCCTGGACGAGGTCTTCCGGCACGCTCGAAGCGCCGTGCAGGACCAGGGGATAATCCCCCAGGTTGGCGTCCATCAGCGCCTTTTTGATCGCGCTCAAGCGGTCCAGGTCCAGGCGCTGCTGCCCCTTGAACTTGTAGGCCCCATGGGAGTTGCCGATGGCCACGGCCAGCGAATCAACCCCCGTCTGGCGGACAAAGAGCACCGCCTCCTCCGGATGCGTATAAACGCCCCCCTTGGAATAGCCGCCGGTTCCCTCGCCTTCGTCGTGTTGCGCGCCCACCAGCATCCCCAACTCTCCCTCCACCACGCAGTTATGTTTGTGGGCGTACTCCGCCACCCGTTTGCACATCTCCGCGTTCTTCTCGAACGGCTCGTGGCTGCCGTCAATCATCACGCTGGTGAATCCCTCGTCAATGCACTCCTTGCACAACTCAAACGAATCCCCGTGATCCAAGTGGACGGCAATGGGAATGTTGGACGTGCTCACGGCCGCCTCGATGAGCTTCTTGAGATAGACCGCGCTGGCATACTGGCGGGCGCCCTTGGAGATTTGCAGCATGACCGGCGCCTTCTCCTCCTCGCACGCTTCGACGATGGCCTGGAGCAGTTCCATGTTGTTGACGTTGAAGGCGCCCAAGGCGTATTTGCCCTTGAGGGCCTTGGCGAACAAGTCAGTCGTATGTGTTAACGGCATATAATCGGCGCGTTTTTGGCCCGGGCCAACGTGCGGGTTTCCACGCTTCCCCGGACGCGCATATTAGAAAACCCGCCCTCCAAGGGAAAGCAAAAACTGCATCCCTTTTGTTCCTGAATGAGGCGAAATCCGGTTGACATCCTGCCGCCCGTTGCCGGACGATAGGCCCGCGTGACCAGTATGGCACGTTGAAAGAGAACAATTTATCCATATATGACAAAGCTTCCACCATTGCAGCGGCGCCCGGCTCCAAAGCTCGGCCTGGTCCTCAATTCCATCGAAGTGTTCGATCCCGCCTCCAAGGACCGATCCGAAAAGGCCCTCCGCGCCTATTATGAAAGTTTGCTCAAATCCGGGCAGATTGATCCGCAATCCATCATTTCCAAGCGCATCTTCGGCCCGCACGAAGCCCTGGCGGTGGCCGACCAGTTGGCCGCCGCTTGTGTGGACCTGGTTGTCATCGCCAACATCGCCTTTCCCAACGGCCAGGTCTTTCTGACCCTCGCCACCCACCCGCACCTGGCCCGCGTGCCCATGGCCGTCATCGCCGAACCCGAGCCGGACATCCCGGAATGGGCGACCAACGCCTGGTGCGGCGTGATTATGAACAATCACGTCGCCCATCAGATCAGCCATCCCATCGTCACCATTCCAGGCCCGTTTGCCAGCAAGGAGTTCCAGGCAAAATTCGCCGGCCTGCTGCGGGTGGCGGGCACTATCCGCTTCCTGCGCCGCGATTTCCTCTGCCGCTTCGGCGAGGCTCCGGGCGGATTCCACTCCGCCTCCGGAAACCAACTGGCTTTCGCCAAGATTTTCGGCACGCGGGTTGACACGCTCGACCTGACTTTGGTCATGGAGACTTTCCGCACCGGCAAGGTGAAGGGTTACAACGGAGAGGCCGCCTTCTCCGACGATGACATCCGCCGCACGGTTGATCAAATCAGCAAAGGCCGGAAGATTGATGTTGAGCCGGCCATGCTCGAACGCGGCGCCAAGCTCTACCAGACCTACCGGGCCATTGTCCGCGCCAACGGCTACACCTCGGCCGCTTTCCGTTGCTGGCCCGAACAGATGGACTCCTTCATCGGCATCAGTTCCTGCATGGCCATCGGCTTGCTTTTGGGCAACGGCGACGTCACGGCGGCCACCTGCGAATCCGACTGGCCCATCGCGGTCATGCAATCGATCGGCACCTTGCTGGCCGACAAACCGGCCGCCTGCCTGGATTGGGTCAATTACACCGGCGGTTCCGAAGTCGTCCAACTGGGCCATTGCGGTGTGGGCATCTGCGGCGGCATGGCCGGCGGCTCCTGCCACGGCAACCCCTGCGACGAGGTGGCCTTGCATCCCGTCAACCGTCTGGGCGGCAAAAATGTCGGGCCGGTCATTATCGGCCAGTACCAATACGGTCCCAAGACCGGCCTGAGCCTGGCCCCGCAACCCGACGGCAGCGTCAAAATTCTCATCTTCAAAGGCGCCAGCAGCGCCAAGACCGCCAAAGGCATCAAGTACGTTGCCACCGATGTCGCCGTCCCGGACCATCACAAACTCAACCGCATGCTCCTGGAAGGCGGCTTCACCCACCATCTGGCTGTGGCCATGGCCGACATTGGCGATGAAGTGCGGATGCTCTTCGACCTTCTGGGTGTTCCCTGGGTCAGCCCCGACGCCTGACACCCGAACGCAGGGTGCGCAATCCAATACTGATATGGACATTCTTTGTGTCGGTCAGCTCGTCGCTGACGTCGTCGTCCGTCCGGTTGACGCCCTCCCGTTTCCGGGCCGGACGGATCTGGTGGAGATCCTCCAGATCAATTCCGGCGGGTGCGCCGCCAACACCGCCGCGGTTCTGGCCAAGCTGGGCGCCCAGGTTCGATTGGCCGCCTTGATCGGCCAGGATGTCCTGGGCGACGCGGCGCTGGCGGACGTCAAGCGGACGGGCCTTTGCCTGGACGCGGTCGTGCGGGATGCGGCGAACCCGACCTCGGCGGCCCTCGTCCTGATCAGCAGCTCCGGCGAGCGCTCCTTCATTTATCGCAACGGCAGCAACGAAAAGTTCTCCAACAGCCATTTGCCCGACGCGGTCTTGAAATCCGCCGGCATCATCCACGTCGGCGGCGCCCTGAAAATGCTGCGCCTGGACTTGGGCGAGCTTTTTACGCGGGCCAAATCCTTCGGGGCCATCACCTCCCTGGACACGGACTGGGACCCAAACGGCCTTTGGATGCAGCGATTGGGCGCGGCCCTGCCGAAAACCGATTACTTGATCACCAACCAGGAGGAAGCCGCCATGCTCGCCGGCAAAGAGGACCCGCGCGCCGCCGCCCGCGAATTGCTGGCCCGCGGCCCGCAAGCCGTCATTGTCAAGCGCGGCGAACACGGTTCCATGCTCTGCTCGCCCACAGCCGAGATTGACCTGCCGGCCTATCGCGTCGAAGTGCGCGACACCACCTGTGCCGGGGATTCGTTCGTGGCGGGATTTCTTTTCGGCCTCAGCCGCGGCCGGCCCTTGGCGGAGGCGATGCGGCTGGGCAACGCCGCCGGAGCACTTTGCACCACCCAACTGAGCCATCACGGCGTCACCTCCCTGGCCGACCTTCACCAACTGATCCAATCCCAGCCGATCCCGCCTTCCCCGCCTGCCGGCGGAACGGCCGGCACGGTCCCCCGGATGAACTTATTGCATTGAAGGATTGGCGATTGGCTGTATGATTGCCCGATGCTTTTACGTCCCGTCTCCACTGGGTTCCGGGCGGCGGCCCTGACCGGCGTCATCCTCCTGCTCCCGATCGCGGCCACCGACGGCGCCAGACAGAAGGACACTTCGCCCATCGTGCTGCGCGCCCAGATCCAGGCTGCCAATGACAAAATGCGCCAAGCCTTGGTGCGCATCCGCGTGGTCTCCACCGAGTTCCGCGACGGGCGCGAGGTCAAAATGCAGGCCGTCGGCAGCGGCGCCATCATCACCAAGGACGGCTATCTCATCACCAATCATCACGTCGCCGGCCACGCCACGCGCATCTTCTGCACCCTCTGGAACCGCGAGGAAATCGAGGCCGAACTCATCGGCACCGACCCATTGACCGATATCGCGGTGCTCAAACTCAAGCCGGATAAACCGCGCCTCTTCACCCCGGCCACTTTCGGCGACTCCGCCGCCTTGCGCGTGGGCGACCCGGTGCTGGCCATGGGCAGCCCGATGGCCCTCTCCCAATCCGTGACCCTGGGCATCGTCAGCAACACCGAAATGGTCATGCCGCGGTTTTGGGGCGAGGCCGGACGCTTTCAATTGGACGGCGAGGACGTTGGCGCGCTGGTGCGCTGGATCGGGCACGACGCGGCCATTTACGGGGGCAACTCCGGCGGGCCGCTGTGCAACCTCCGCGGCCAGATCGTCGGCATCAACGAGATCAGCTTTGGTCTCTCCGGCGCCATTCCCGGCAATCTGGCCGACTCCGTCGCCCGCCAATTGATGGCCAAAGGGAAGATCGTGCGGAGCTGGCTGGGCATCGAGCCGCAACGTCTGTTCAAGGAATGGAAAACGGAGCAAGGCCTTCTCGTCGGCGGCGTCTGGGACGATTCACCGGCCCAAAAAGCGGGCCTCAAGCCCGGCGATCTGCTGCTCAGTCTGGCCGGCCATCCCCTCAATGTCCGCTTCGACGAGCAGATGCCCGATTTCATGGCCCTGGCCTCCGGCCTGCCCCTGGGCCAGCCTGTCCGCGCTCTCCTCAAGCGGGACGGCAAAGAGATCAACGTCTCCATGGTCCCCGTCGAGCGCGTGGAGATTTATCCGCCGCAACAGGAACTCAAACCGTGGGGGCTGACGGCGCGCAATTTTTCCTTCCTCCTGGCCAAGGAAATGAAACGGACCAACCTGAACGGCGTGTTGGTCACCTCCGTCCGCCCGGGCGGACCCTCCGGCGCAGCCAAGCCGCCTCTGGAACGGGGAGACGTTTTGATCGAAGTCAACGGCACGCCCGTCAAGTCCGTCCAGGAGCTGGTGGAGCGGACGCGCAAATTGTCCGACGGCCAGAGTGAGCCGGTGCCGGTCATCGCCACCTTCGAACGGCGGGCGGCCCGCTATCTGGCGGTCGTGCGCGTGGGCATTCAGGAGGAGAAGGACCCCGGCTTGGAAGTGACCAAGGCCTGGCTGCCGGCGGAAACGCGCGTCATCAGCCGCGAGATCGCCCGGCAACTGGGCCATCCGGATTTGAAAGGCTTCTATCTTACCCGCGTTTACCCGGCCAGCACGGCCGAAAAAGCCGGCCTGGAACCGGGCGATTTCATTGTCGCGGTGGACGGCGAGAAACTCACGGCCTCCGGCCCCGAGCATGAAGACGATCTCGCCAGCTTGATCCGGCAGTACGACGTGGGCAAGACAGTCGAGTTGTCCGTCCTGCGCAACCTCAAGCCGCTCAAGTTTTCCGTGGATCTGGAGCGCTCGCCCCGGCTGCGGCGGGAGATGAAGAAGTACCGCAACGACGACTTCGAGTTCACCGCCCGCAACGTGTCGTTTTTCGACGCGGTGGACGAGCAGTGGGACAAAGACCAACAAGGGGCCTTGATCGAAGAGATCAAGCCCGGCAGTTGGGCCGAATTGGCCAGCCTCTACGCCGGCGACCTGGTGGTGGAGGTGGACGGCCAGCCGGTCGGCAACGTGGATGCGTTGCGCCGCGTCATGGAGAAGGCCGCCTCGGAGCGCAAACCGGTGCTGGAGATGAAGGTCCTGCGGGGCATTCACAGCGCCTACCTCGAATTCGAGCCGAATTGGAAAAATTAGATCAACCCAAGGAAATCCCATGAATAAAATACTCAAACCGATGCTGACGGCCCTCCTTTTGTCCGCCGTCGCCGCGCGCGCCGATGACCTGGCGCAAAAAGGCCGCGCCATCTTCAAGGCCAGCCAGCATGCCGTCGTCACCGTCCAGGTCGTGCTCAAAATGACCCAACCCGGCTCCAACCCCACCGAGGCCAAGAGGGACGCCACCGGCACGGTCGTGGACCCCTCGGGCCTGACGGTCCTCGCCCTCTCCTCGGTGGACCCGACGGAGATTTACCGGCGCGTCTCCGACGCCTACAAGAAAATGGAGATGGAGGTGAGCGACGTAAAAATTCTGCTTGACGATGGCACGGAGATGCCGGCCGAAATCGTCCTGCGCGACAAGGACCTGGACCTGGCCTACGTCCGGCCCAAGGCCAAGCCGGCCGCGCCGATGGCGGCGGTGGATTTGAGCAAATCCTCCACGGTGGACCTGCTCGAACCGGTCATTGCCTTGAACCGCCTGGGCCGGGCGGCCGGCCGCTCCTATTCGGCTTCCCTCGAGCGCATCGCCGCCGTCATCCAAAAGCCGCGCACCTTTTACATTCCCGAAACCGGCGCCACCGCCGCCTCGCTCGGCTCGCCCGCCTTTGCGCTCGACGGCAACATCGTGGGCTTGTTTGTCATGCGGGCCGTTGGCGCGGCCGACCCCAACTCGCGCAACATCGGTGAAAACATGACCGTGATACTGATCCCGGCGGAGGACATCTTGAAAGGAGCCAGGCAGGCGCCCGAAGCCAAGGGCGAAACGGAAAAGCCCGCCGAAAAGCCGGCAGCAACGAACGATCAAAAAGACACCAAGGACCAGAAGTAACGCGCTGAATAGGTCGCGGAACCCCTTTTGGCCGTCAGACCTCCCAGCCTTCGCGGTAGGCGCCCCGGATCAACCCGGCTGCCTCGGGCGCGTTGGTCACGCGCAAGTGTTTTGCGTCCCATTGCAGTTTCCCGCCCAGTCGAGTCGCAAGGTTGCCCAGCAGGACCCATTCGGTGAACGGACCGGAAATCTCGAAGTTGGAGCACGCCGGCGGGCCGCCTTTGCAGGCCCGGATCCAGTCCTGGTGCGAACTGTCTTGCGGCACGCGGGGTATGGTTTTGGGCGGCCGCTTGTAGTCCGCCATGCTGGACTCCGGCAGCAGTCTCGGTTTGGAACCGTAAACGCCGACGAAGATCTTGCCCTTGTCGCCAATAAAAAGCGACCCGTTGTCCTCCAGCGCCTCCGCTTCCAATTCGGCCGGCCGGGGCGGCTTTTGCCCGGAGTCATACCACGTCAGCGCGCATGGCGGCTGTTCCCCGCGGGCCGGGAATTGATAGCGAATGACCGCTTCGACGGGCGGCATCTCCGGCACGCGCTCGGAGGAGGATACCAATTCCACCGTCTCCGGCGGCCCAAGATTCAAGGCCCATTGCGGACAATCCATGATGTGGCAGGCCATGTCGCCCAAGGCGCCGCAGCCAAAATCCCACCAACCGCGCCACGAAGCCGGATGATAAACGTGGGGCAAGCCGCTCTGAAGGGCTTTGGGCCACTCGTTAAGGTAAGGCCGCTCCGGCGCCGGCCCCAGCCATTTGTCCCAGTCCAAGTACGGTGGAATCGGGTCCGAACCGGGCGGTCGCAAAACCCCCTGCGTCCACCACCCTTTGGAACGATCCGTCCAGCAGTGGACCTCGCGCACCGGCCCGATCGCGCCGGACCATATCATTTCGCACAACTCCCGGATGCCTCTGCCCGAGTGCCCTTGATTGCCCATCTGCGTGGCCACGCGGTATTTGCGCGTCGCCAGCGTCAATTGCCGCGCTTCCCATACCGTACGGGTCAGCGGCTTTTCGCAATAGACATGTTTGCCCGCCCGGATGGCCCGGATCGCCGCCGGCGCGTGGTGATGGTCGGGCGTGCCGACGACCACCGCGTCAATACTTTTCTCCTTCTCCAGCATGACCCGATAGTCCGAGTAAGCGCGGGCGCCCGGATACCTTTTGAGCGCGCTGGCCAGACTGTGGGCGTCCACATCGCAGAGTGCGACAATGTTTTCGCCCGAGACCCCTTCCAAATCGTCCGCCGCCCGCCCGTTGGTGCCGATGCCGGCGATGTCCAGCTTCTCATTGGGAGATTTGTAATTGGGGCGGGGCATGCAGCCCGGCAGGACGGCGGCCAGCGTGCCGGCGGCCAGGGCCGAGGTGTAAATGAAATGTCTGCGATTGATTTGCAGGGTGGGACGTTCCGTGCGCACAACCTTCCAGGATGCTTTTTTCTTAGCCATACGGTCTCCTCTGTTACTCCAACGGCACCCCGAAACAAAGAATTTTAATACTTGGGTACCCCGTGGTCTATTTCCTCCGACCAGGCGTTGATGCCGCCCTTGACGCTTTTCAAATGCTTGAAGCCCTGCTCCCGCAAAAATTGCAACGCCCGCAAAGAGCGCGCCCCGCTCTTGCAATGAATGTAAATCTGCTGGTTGGGGTCCAGCCGCGTAAACTGTTGCGCCAATCCGCTCAGCGGAAACAGCGCCACCCCCTCCACGTGCGCGATCTCGTGCTCGTCCGCCTCCCGCACGTCAATGACCCTGATGCCCAACGACGGGTCCTCCAGCGCCTTCTTCATCTCCCCCACCGTCACTTCGTCCGGATTGGCCGCCGCCACGGCCGCTTGCGGCGTGATGCCGCAGAACATCTCGTAATCCATCAACTTCGTCAGCGTCGGATGCTCGCCGCACAGCGGGCACTTCGGGTCGCGCCGGAGGCGGACCTCGCGGAACTTCATCTCCAGCGCGTTGAAGAGCAGCAGCCGGCCAATGAGCGAACTGCCCTTGCCCAGCGCCAGTTTTAAAATCTCCGTCGCCTGGATCGTGCCGACGATGCCCGGCAAAACTCCCAGCACGCCCCCTTCGGCGCAACTGGGCACCATGCCGGGCGGGGGCGGTTCGGGATACAGGCAGCGGTAGCACGGCCCGCCCAGATGCGGCGCAAACACGCTCGCCTGCCCCTCGAACCGGAAAATCGAACCATAAACATTGGGCTTCTTCAGCAGCACACAGGCGTCGTTGGTCAGGTAGCGCGTCGGAAAATTATCCGTCCCGTCCACCACGATGTCGTACTGCGCCAGGATTTCCAGCGCGTTTTCGCTCGTCAGGCGCGTCTGATGCAGCGCCACTTCCACCTTCGGATTGATGCGATGAATCGTGTCCCGCGCCGATTCCGCTTTGGGCCGGCCCACGTCCGGCGTGCCGTGGATGATCTGCCGTTGCAGGTTGGAGAAATCCACCGTGTCAAAATCCACCACCCCGATCTTGCCCACGCCCGCGGCCGCCAGGTACATGGCGATGGGCGAGCCTAGACCGCCCGCGCCGATGCACACCACCCGGGTGGAGCAGATTTTCTTCTGCCCGGCCAGCCCCACTTCCGGCAAAATCAGGTGCCGCGAGTAACGCCGAATCTCCTCATTATCCAATTGCATAACCGATCGTCACCCCGGAGATTATGGGAGGCCGCCCAGAAATCAAGCCGCCAAGCGGCTGGAGCCGTTGTCCATTTTCAAATTCGCTCCATTCTTGTTGCTGTGCGGTGCGCCACATCAGCCGCCAGACTTTGGGCAACTGGAAGGAAATCGGAATCCATCCGTATATCAAGATCAGCACACGTTGCCTGGACGCCTGGGCAAGCGCGCGAGGCGCTCTGTTGCGCCGACAGATAGGCGGGCACCGAATCGCTTGCTTTATGCCCGCTGGCGCGCGGGGTGTGGTCAATGCCCCTCCATGTCGTCCGACGCACGGCCCGGCTACGAAACAAGGCATGGTGGCCAGATGGCGCACGCGGGCGGAGCATCCCCGATGATGCATGGCAAGGGCGGGCGGCTTGCCCTAGTCGGAAAGAGGATGATTGCCGGGTGTGCGCAGCCTCGGCCCGGACTTCGCCCCGGCTTCACGCACACGCATGTTGTGTTGACCAGATGCAGGAATTGCGCCTTAATCCAAGGATGAAAAATAGAAGGCCGTATGGGCAGCCAGTTCCCACCCTGCTGCAATATGATTTTGAAGCCTTTGTGCAAAAGGTGAAGAATCTGGATTGGGACGAGATTAAGATTCGAGCAGCATCCGCTTGCGCAAGTGCAGAGAAGGCATCTTCTGGACGCGGGTCTTTGGCGGCCCGTGAGGGCGGAAGTGTTGAATTTGCGAGAAAAGCCGGAGACCTTTCATATTTTCTTCATTACGGCACGATGCCTGCGTCCAATTGGGTTGACGCGGGCATCTACAAAGAGATCGCAGAATCACTTGTGGCGAAAGGCCAATGGAAGAATGAGGCTTTGAGCCAATTTAAGGCGCGGAGTTAATAGCTCTTTATAGGTATCAGTCAATGTCGGATCCGTGATAAACAAATGAGCAATCAATCAGAAGAAAATGCCCACCTCGTAACTTGCCAGTGTCGGCACTGCAACGGGCATATCGAATTTGATGCCAACGAGTTGGACGGGAAGGCGACAGTTGCGGAATGTCCACATTGTCACCAAGAAACAGTCATCTTTGAAGGACCATTGGTGGCACCGCCAAAATTGCCACCACTTCCGCCTGTGGCTTACTCGCCTATCTGGTTTGGCAGCAAAGAAGACGCAGTAAAAATCCGAATGACTTCCGGCGAATCCCACGACGTTCGTAGCGTCCGCCTTTATAGTGAATCGATCCTTCGGGAATTGAGCATCAAAAGAGCGTCGGCAACGCAAAAGATGGGAGGAGTTTCAACCGGACTTGGCGCAATCGGTTCGATAGGTTGGGTGGTGGGTGTCTCGGCAATCCTCAGCTTGGTGGAATCATCGGTTTCGAAAAGGGCTTTTGCTGATGGATTTGCTTTGCTGCAAGAGGTTTTCAAAGAAGAGGAAAAACTGCGAGAATCCGGGGAGTTTTTTCCGGTTGGCCGAATTCAATTTGTCGGAAACCCAGCGCCAGGCCTTTGGCGTGTCGTGGAGAGCCGTGAAACGTTCATTCACAGCGGTGACGAATTTCTGTCGGTAATGGACGCCGACGGTTCCACTGCCGCAATTCGGTGGAGTGCGGTTGAGCGCTGGAGTTACGAGCAGAAGAAGTGAGGGGAAAAAACCGTCAAAGTGCCATTCTCAAAACGAAATGAGCGAATATGGTTTATCGCGCTTTCCCGCCTCCCGCGCCGCCGTCAGGACTTGCTCAATGCCAGGCTGAGTCACCTGCTGTTGGTCAGACTCATGGCGTGACCCATATCCATGTTCCGCGCGCGCCAAACCGGGTTGGCCTCGTTCCCGCTCCGCAACTCCGCCCGTATCCCATACAAACACCAGATCACCAGCGCCGCCAGCACCAACTTGACGACGCCCACGATCACACGCACAACCGCGTCGCGGTCGCGCTCTTTCTCCGGCTCCGGTGTCATGGCTTTGACTGTACCGCCCGCGGCGCGCCTTGGCAAGCGGAATCCAACGGCTCCGACGGCTACCCGCGGCGACTTTCAATCAAAGCCGATCCAACACCGCCGATGCTTGCTCAGGAGCCGCAAAGGCAGGGGGGCACAATCGCCGGAGCATCAATCACCGCTTTTGGTTCAGGCCCGTAAGCCCGGTCAATGGCAGTCATCAGGCTTTCGTTCAGGTCAAGCTGCCGTGTCTCTTCGACGGGGACCAACGGCAAACCACTTCCAAGCCGTCCAAGCCGGGAAGCCAATTTCACGACGCGGCAAAGGTCGCTAACATTAGCCGATTCGACCTTTATCTTCCGCAACATCTTCCTACCCAGTCCCATCAATTGCCGCGCAAGATGGCGTTCCTGGGCGCGGATGAATTCCTGCTCTTTTGAAGCCGCTGAATGAATCTTGTTGTTCATGTTGCGGCAATAATACACCCCCTCCTTGCATTTTCAACGGGTGTAGTGTATTTTCTGGTGTATGATACACTTTCCTATTCGAGAGTTGCGGGCCAGAATCGGAATGACTCAAGGCCGTTTCGCGGCACTGATTGGCGCGTCTCTTGATGCGGTCAAAAGCTGGGAGCGGCGACGGAAGCCAAACCGGATTTCACCGAGTTTTCAGACAAGCATATTGTGGGAAACCGGCGCGGAATTCTATGGTGGCTCAATCACAGGAAGCTGGCGATTTCTCAACGAACTTGCCAACCAGCCCTACACGAAAGCCCATTTCGTTTATTGGAGGGAGTGTCTTGCCCGTTCTGACGTGGCGAGGGCAGAGGAGCTAATTGCCCAAGGCCAAGCAGCAATTAAAGCGATCTTAAATGCGGCGGTAAATCGCCGAGGAAAACCCTTGCGCGCCGTTTGGCAATCTTTTGAGGATTGGTTCGCTCAAACAACCAACAATTTCAAACTCGGAGACGATATTAGGCGGCTCGCGCCAAAAGGCGCAGAAAAGCCATTCTTAGGCGCAAGGGGGCCTTGCATTTGGTTGCTCCCTGCTGAAAAGAGAACACCCAAGGCGTAAAGTTGCGAAAGACCGCCTCTGAACTATAGCGTTGGCGGTATGGTAATGGCGGTGCGGCTCATGGCTATAGGCCCGGGAGTTTGGTGCCAGGAAACTGAATGATGTTCTGTGCGCGGGCCGGAAGCACGGTAAACCATTTTTCGGCGTGGGCTTTCGCGGCCAAGCCTTTGTAATGGGCTTGATTCATGGCAGCGCTGTTCATTGTTCCCGGATTCTGCCCCGCTTTGCAGCCGGACCTTTATCTTCCGGTTGCGCGTGGAAACCGATTTCGCGGCGCGGCTTTTCCGGCGCCGTCATCAGTTCTCTCAGGGCTTCAAAGACCTCTTCCAAGTCTTTGTCGTGCGCCAGGGCCTTCCGTTCCAACGCATCCAGTTTGCGCGCCAGTTCATCAACGGAAACCAGCATCCCGCGCATCCGAATGAAAGCGCGCATGATTTCTATGTTGACGGCGACGGCGCGCGGACTGCGCAGCACGCTGGAGAGCATGGCGATGCCCTCCTGGGTAAAGGCGCAGGGCAAATGACGCCGGCCCCCGTGCAAACTTGAGGTTCCAATTTGGAACCTCAAGTTTGCAAACTCCTGCCGGGTAAGCTGATACATGAAATCTTCTGGAAACCGCTCATGGTTGCGCTCAACAGCCTTGTTCAGGTTCTTGGTGGCGACTCCGTAAAGCTGGGCCAGATCAGCGTCGAGCATGACCTTGTTTCCGCGCAGCAGGTGAATCAGGCTCTCAATGGCCGCGAAGGGAACAGGTTTGGCGTGTGTGGGCATAGGCTCTAACTCACCAGCCAGTCCAGTATCGCTTTCTGGCAATGCAGCCGGTTGCCGGCTTGGTCGAAAATCGTTTCCGCGTTCGCCTCGAACGTCGCCTCGTCTATTTCCTTGCCCCGATAGGCCGGCAGACAGTGCATGACCAGCGCGCCGGGCCGCGCCAGCTTGACCAGCGCCCCGTTGAGCTGGTAGCCGCTTAACTCCCGCGCCCGCTCCGCGGACTCGCCTTCCTTGCCCATCGAAACCCACACGTCCGTGTAGAGCAGGTCCGCGCCTTCCGCCGCCGCCCGCGCGTCCTCGGTGCAGACGATCCGGCCGCCCGCCCGCCGCAACAACTCCCCCGATGGCTGGAATTTCCCCGGCGCGGCAATGCGCAGTTCGAAACCCAATTTGCCCGCCGCGAACATCCACGAGACCGGCACGTTGCACGCGCCGTCGCCCACAAACACCACCCGTTTGCCTTCGATTGGCCCCCGCTTTTCCTGGAACGTGAAAATATCAGCCAGAATCTGGCACGGATGTTCCTGGTCCGTCAGCGCGTTGACCGTCGGCACGCCGGAAAATTGCGCGAACTCTTCCACGTCCCGCTGCGCGTAAGTGCGGATGACCGCCCCCTGGATCATCCGGGCCAGGACCCGCGCGGTGTCCTTGATCGGTTCGCCCCGCCCAAGCTGCGCCTCGCTGGCGCTCAGAAATATGGCCTGCCCCCCCAATTCGCGGATGCCCACTTCGAACGACACCCGCGTGCGCGTGGACGACTTGGTGAAGAGCAAGGCCCAGATCTGGCCCGCCAGCGGTTGCGAGCCGTGCCGGCCCCGCTGCTGCTTCATGGCCGCGCTGGCGGCCAGGATGTGTTGCATCTCTTCCCGTGACAATTTTTCCAGGCTTAACAAGTGTTTCATACCGATAGTTCTGCAACGACCGACTCAATCCGGCTCGCCGCCTCGGCGGCCTCGGCCCGCGACAAGATCAGTGGCGGCAGCAGGCGGATGACTTTGCTCCCGGCGGGGACGGCCAGCAACCCCGCCTCATGCAGCGCGTTGATAAATTGTATCGCCGCCGCTTTGTCACTGGCGCCGAAAGCCGCAATCTTCTCCGCCAGTTCCACGCCGATCATCAAGCCCAAGCCCCGCACTTGCCGGACGACCGACGGATATTTCTCCGCCACCCGCCCCAGTTCGGCCAGCAGAAAATTCCCCACCGCGCGCGCGTTGGCCGCCAAGCCGTCGCGCTCGATCACTTGCAGAACCCTCAACGCCACCGCGCACGCTAGCGGCCCGCCTCCAAACGTGCTCCCGTGCGTGCCCGCCTCCAGCAGGTCCGCGTGCGGCGCCCGCACCCAAAACGCGCCGATGGGCATTCCGCCCCCGAGCGCCTTGGCCATGGCCACCCCGTCGGGCAGGAATTTCGCCCCCTCCGCGCCTCCGGCCTCTTCCAGGATGCGCTGGAAACTTTGGAACCGGCCGGTGCGGAAATGCCCGCATTGCACCCCGTCCATCAGCAGCAGCAGGTTCTTCTCGTCGCACAATTGCCGCAGCCCCAGCAGGTATGGCGCCGTCGCCGCCCTCACGCCCCCTTCCCCCTGCACCCCTTCGATCAATATCGCCACCGTCGCCGGCGACAACGCCGCCCGCGCGGCGGCCAGGTCGTTGAACGGCACGTGGCGAAAGCCCGAAACCATCGGCTCGAAACCCTTCTTGACTTTGGCCTGGCCCGTGGCCGCGATGCCCGCCAGCGTCCGGCCATGAAAAGAATTCTCCGCCGTCAGTATCTCGAAGCGGCCCTCGTCGTGTCCAAATTTGCGGGCCAGCTTGAAGAGTCCCTCGTTGGCCTCGCCTCCGCTGTTGCAAAAGAAAATCTTGCCCGGTCCGATCAGGCCCGTCAATTGCTCGGCCAGCAGCCCCTGCAACTGCTGATAATACAGATTGGAAACGTGAATCAGTTTGCCCGACTGTTCCACCAACGCCGCGGTGATGTCCGGCGAGCCGTGCCCCAGCGCGCTGACCGCGATGCCCGCGCCCATATCCAGGTAGCATTTGCCGTTCACGTCCCAGACGCGGCAGCCTTCGCCGCGCTCCAGCGCCAGGTCGAACCGGCTGTAGCTGGGGATGACGTTCTTGCGGAACCGTTCCTGGATGGATTGCATTTCGTTCCGCACGACGGCGGCCGGGGCTGGAATGAGGTCTCTCATTTCTTGTCGTTCAACATGCCGTCATCCTGCCACCTTTGCCGGGCCGGTTCAATCATTGCCGGAAAAAATCACGCCACCAGCTCCGTGCCGATTCCCTCCCGCGTGAATATTTCCAGCAATATCGCGTGCGGCACGCGCCCATCCACCAGCGATACCTTTTCCACCCCGGCCTTCAGCGCCGCCAGCGCGCCCTCCACCTTGGGAATCATGCCCTTGTCAATAATACCCGATTTCTTCAGCTCCTCCGCCTCCTCCGCCCGCAGATGCGAAATGACCGTCGCCGGGTTCTTCGGGTCGCGCATCACCCCCGGCACGTCACTCATGAAAATGAGCCGGCAGGCGCCCAACGCGATGGCCGCCTGCGCCGCGGCCGTATCCGCGTTGCAATTATAGACCCGCCCATCCTCCCCCCGCGCCGTCGGACTGCTCACCGGGATCACCCCCTCGCGCAGTTCTGCCAGCAACGGCGCCGTCCGGACGCCGGCGACCTCGCCCAGAAAACCCGCGTCCAGTTTTCCCCCCGCCGCGTCGCGCAGCCAGAGCTTGCGGGCCGTGAAAATCTCCGTCCCCGAAAAGCCCCTCGCCCGCCCGCCGAATCGGCCGATGGCGGCCACGATCTCCGGATTGATCTCCCGCGAAAGCACCCGTTCCACAACCCCCGCCGTCGCCTCGTCGGTCACGCGCAATCCCTGGATGAACGTCGCTTGCAGGCCCGCCTTTTCCATCGCCCGCGTGATGGCTTTGCCCCCGCCGTGGATCACCACCGGATGAATCCCCGCCGCCGCCAGAAACACGATGTCCCGCGCCACCCCCGCCCGCACCTCCGCGTCCGGCGAATCCATGAAGCTGCCGCCGTATTTGACGACGAACGTCTTGCCGTGGAAACGCTGCAAATAAGGCAACGCTTCCAGCAGCACATCCGCTTTGGAAATCAAGTCCTGCACGCCCTTGACGCTCCCACGCCGCAAACGCCCCTGGCAAGTGAAAACGTGAAAAGTGTCCTGGTTGATCGGGGACATTTGCCAATAAAATGACCCACCTGTGACATTTTATTGGCACGCCGTAGTATTCATTCCTGCCCAATTTGCTTTCCTCCCGGCTTGCCACACCGGGAAAATGCAGTAATCTCTCAACCATGAGCAGTTTCAAAGTCAACGTTGTCGCGCGCAATCCCAAACGCGAGGAATTGGCAACCAAACCCTTGGAGGCGCTGGTGGACACCGGCTCGGAACTCACCTGGCTGCCGGCGGACGTTTTGAAAGGCGCCGGTATTACCCCGCGCCGGAAGCGCATATTTGCCACAGCCACGCAGGAGAAGGTCGAGCGGGAAACCGGCTACGCCATCCTGAGCGCCGAAGGCTTCGAAACCAACGATGAAGTCGTCTTCGCGGAACCAGGCGACGTGACCCTGCTGGGCGTGAGAACCTTGGAGGGCTTTGGCGTGGCGGTGGACAACATCGCCCATCGGTTTATTGCTACTACGACCATCGTCGCCAATGCCCGTCAAAAATCGTTTTGAGGCCGCTTAATCCTTCTCAATCCGCTTTCCTCGACACCCCCTCGGTGGTACGCTGCCGGGCGAATTCGCTTTCATGTTTGATCGCGCGACAGTTTCTTTGGCGGCGGCTTGTGCCCTCCTGCCGGTCTTGGCCGCGCCGGCCCAGACCAACGCCCCGCAAATGCTCTTGCGCGTGGTGGATGCGGACTCCGGCCAGCCGGTGCCGGGGGTCAAGGTCAGGGCCTGGGTTCGGGCCAGCCCAACCGACTCCTCCGGCGTTTGCTTGATTCCCCTGCCCAAACCGGAGACGGAAAACTTCTCCTATCGCATCACCCTGAGCAAGGACGGTTACGTCGGCCAGTACATCACCTGGTCCAAGTCGCAGCATGACAAGATCCAGGACATGCCCACCAACTTCCTGGCCAGTCTGGAAAAAGGCCTCTCCATCGGCGGCGTGGTCAAAAACGACAACGGCCAGCCGGTGCCCGGCGCGCGCGTCATCTTCTCCGGCCCCGTGCCGGAGGACGTCGGGGCGCGCGTGCGCAGCGTCGTCGCCCCCAATTATCACGCCGAACGCACCGATGCCCTGGGCCAATGGCGCTTCGCCGAGGCCCCGCGCGACTTGGAGAACCTCCTCTTCCGCGTCATTGAGCCGGAGTACGTTTCAACCACTTTCGCCTGCCAGGGGGCCGACACAGACCTGGAGGGCGTTGTCTTCCTGCCCAAGGAGGACTTTCTGGCCGGCAAGGCCGTCATGGCGCTGGGCCACGGCATCGAACTGACCGGCCGGGTGGTGGACGCGGCGGGCCAACCGGTCGCCGGCGCGGCCATCACCCGCAATCACGAGTGGCGCAACCCGGCGGCGGCGCTGGCCACCGACACGGAGGGCCGGTTCAAAATCCTCAACTTGCGGCCGGGAGAAATGTATTTGACTGTCCAGGCCAAGGGGCTGGCCGCGCAAACGCAACTGCTCGCCTTGAGCAACGGCCTGCCCGAACTCAATATTCAAATGGCCCCCGGCAAACTCTTTCGCGGCCAAGTGGTGGACCAGGCCGGCCGGCCCATCGCCGGCGCGACCGCCCAAATGGACCGCCTGGAATTGGGACCGCTGGAATTCGATTGGAGCGTCGCCACCGGCCCCGACGGCCTTTTCAACTGGGATTCCGCCCCGGAGGGCACGCATCCCTATTTCTTCTCCGCCCCCGGCTATCATCCGCGCACCGAACCGGCCCTCCTGGCCGACGGCCGCGAGCACGTCATCACTCTGCGGCAAATGACTGACGGGGACAAAACGGTCATTGACGGACAGGTCACCGACGCCGCCTCCAAAGCGCCGCTGGAGAAGTTCACCGTTTACGTGAAGCAATTCAAGGGCCGCGCCGCTTCCCTTTCCGCCCAGGCGGTTTCCAACTCGGCCGGCCATTACACCGTGGCCGTTGACACCGCCGCCTCCGCTTACCTCATCACCGTCGGCGCGCCGGACTATCGCGTGGAAACCTCCAACATCAAAGCGCCGGGCGACGGCGATTTGCGCCTGGATTTCGCCTTGGACAACGAGCCTGGGGCGTCGGGTTTGCTTTATCGGCTGGCGGGGCGTTTCATTCTCGACGGCTACGCGGGCAATTTGAATTGGACCAACCAGAACATCTCCCTTTCCACCGTCGTGCCCCCGCCTCAGTTGAGCGCCACGGAGCCGCAGGAGCAACGCGCTGAGTTCGACCAGTTTTTGGAAACGCCGGAGGGCCAGGCCTGGGCCCGCTCGCATCGTTCTTACGACGTGGACGTTGCCAACGACGGGGCTTTCCAAATCGAAGGCGTGCCGGAGGGGACCTACCTGCTGCAACTCAGTTTGCAGCAAACGCCCGCGGAAGGCGCAAAGAGCATCGCTTTGCTGCGCACCAACATTGTCGTCTCCCCCGCCCGCGCCGGGAGCAACGCGGCGGTGGACTTGGGCCGCGTGGAAATTCCCGTCCAAAAGACCCTCCAGACTCTGCAAGTCGGAGACCCGGCCCCGGCCTTCGAGGTCAGGACGCTGAATGGCGCGCCGTTGCGCCTGGCCGATTTCCGCGGCAAATACGTCCTGTTGGATTTCTGGGCAACCTGGTGCCGGCCCTGCGTCCATGAAACGCCCTTCCTTAAAGCCGCCTGCAAATCCTTTGGCGCCAACGATCACTTCGCCATGATCAGCCTGAGCCTGGACGCCGAGCCTTCGGCTCCGGCGGACTTCGCCCGCAAAAATCAGCTCCAGTGGACGCAGGGCTTTTTGGGGGAGTGGTCCAAATCGGCCGTGGCCCCCTTGTACGGCGTGGAGGGCATCCCTTCGATTTTCCTGATTGGACCGGACGGCAAAATCATCGCGCGCGACCTGCGCGGGGAGGAAATCTCGCTGGCCGTTGGCAAGGCGCTCGGCATCCCGTAATCCCACTCCTAATCCTAATCTTAATCCTAATCTTAATCCATCCTAATCTCAATTAAACTTGGCGAACCGCCTCCTTCGTCACGACAATGGCTCATGCGCATTGACCTGCACGGGCTTCTGGTTGCCGCCGCCCTGCTGGGCCTTTTGCCCGGCGCGGCCACGCCCGCTGCCGCGCGGATGGAGGACGGGCGCTTCAGCATTGATACCTGGGGCGCCGGCCAGGGCCTCCTGCCCGATGACTCGGTCCTGGCCCTCACGCAGACGCATGACGGCTATCTCTGGGCCGGCACGCTCTATGGCCTGGTCCGTTTCGATGGTGTCCGCTTCACCGTCTTTGACGAAAGCAACACGCCCAAGCTGCCGAGCATCAGGATTGTCCGCCTTTTCGAGGACAGCCACAGCAACCTTTGGATCGGCACCTCCACCGCCGGCGCGGCCGTGATTCAGCAGGGCCGCGTGAAGCCCTTGGGCAGCATTGGGCGCGGGCGCCGGAAGGGACATCTGGCTTCCATTTGCGAGGATTCCACCGGCGCCGTCTGGCTTTTGACCGAGGACGGCCAATTGGGCCGCTACGCCAACGGCCAGATGGATGTCTGGAACCTGGGCGGCGCCTCGGGTCAATCGGTCATCGCCGACAAATCCGGCACCGTCTGGATCGGCGCCGGCAGTCAGATTTTGGGCCTCGACCCGGCGGCCGTCCGCTCCGGCGCCCCTTTGCCCACGACCGACGGCCCGCCTGTCGCAAAACAACTCGACTTGTTGCTCGCCAGCCAGTCCGGCGGCTACTGGTGCCTGGCCGATGGCCTTATCCGCAAGTACTCCGGCACCCGCCTGGAAAAGGATTTCGGCCCTTATCCTTGGCCCGTGGTCGCCGGTTCAGGCACCGTCACGGCCGCCTGCGAGGACCGCGACGGCCATCTCATCGTCGGCACCGGCGGACTCTATGGACACGGCGTGTTCTGGTTCGACGCCCAAGGCCGCTTTGCGCGGATTTGCACCACCAACGGTTTGACCAATGACTCCGTCTATGCGCTGCAACCCGACGCCGACGGCAATCTGTGGGTCGGATTGGTCGGCCCCAAAGGCGGCTTGAACCGCGTGCGCCCCAAGGTCTTCAAATTGCTCGAAGAGACTTATGGCTCGATCGTTCAATCCCTCTGCCCGGATGATCAGGGCGGTCTGTGGATCAGCGCCAAGGACAAGGATTTCAGCTACTTGAAAAACGGCGTCCTGCGGCCCATCCACTCCCATGCCTTGCCCATGAGCCTGCTCAATCCCACCGCCATTCTTGTTGACCGCTCCCAACGGGTCTGGGCCGCCGCTCGTCCCGCCCTGGGCGCCGGCTTGTTCCGTCTCGAAGAGGGCGCCTTCCTCCTGGTCACAGACATTGCCACCCCGCCAATCTCCGTCCTCTTTGCCGATCATTCCGACAGCCTTTGGGTCGGCACCGAGGGCGGCCTGGGTCGCTGGAACGGAACCCAGGTGGAGATGTTCACCACCAGCAACGGTCTCTCGGCCAATAATGTCCGCGCCATCGCCCAAGACCGCGCCGGCGATCTCTGGATCGGCACCGAACTGGGCGGATTGAACCGCCTGCGCCACGGCCAATTCTCCTCCTTCCAGCAAACCAACGGCTTCCCCAGCGACAACATCTCCTCCTTGTACGTGGACGGCGCCGACGTGCTCTGGGTCGGGACCATTGGCAACGGCCTCATCCGGCTCAAGGACGGCAAAACCACCCACTTCTGCACGACCAACGGCCTGATCGCAAATAGTATTGACTTCTTGATCGAGGACGACCACGGCAATTTGTGGATGGGCTCCAACCTGGGCCTCATGCGCGTCCGCAAAATGGACCTCAACGATTACGCCGCCGGCGCCGCCTCCTTCGTCTCCTGCCGGGCCTACGACCAGCGCGATGGCTTGCCCTCCGCCGAATGCGCCTCCGGCTCCCAGCCGGCCGTCTGCCGCGCCAGCGATGGCGCGCTCTGGTTCCCCACCGTGGCCGGGGTCGTTCACGCCAACCCGGCCCATATCCATTCCAATTCCAACCCGCCCCCGGTGGTCATCGAACAGGTCCTGGTGGAAGGAAATCCGCAGAACACCAGCGGGCCGCACGCCGCTCCCCCCTCCTCCGTCACCCTGCCGCCGGGCCGCGAGCAATTGGAGATTCATTACACCAGCCTCAACCTGGGCGCGGCTGACCGCGCCCGCTTCCGTTACCGCCTCCAGGCCCACGGCCGCGACAGCAAGACCAATTGGGATCAGGCCGGCAACCTGCGCTTCGCCCGTTACCAGGCCCTCCGCCCCGGCTCCTACACCTTCCAGGTTTGCGCCTGCAACGAGGACGGTGTCTGGAATGAATCCGGCGCCAGCCTGGCCGTCACCGTTCTGCCCTTCTTCTGGCAAACCCGCTCCTTTCTGGCCCTCGCCGCCGCCGTCCTCTTGGGCGCTCTGGCCGCCGCCGTCTATTACTTCTCCACCCAAAAATTGCAGCGCCAACTGACCGCTTTCCGCCAGCAACAGGCCCTGGAAAAGGAGCGCGCCCGCATCGCCCGCGACATCCACGACCAGCTCGGCGCCAGCCTCACCCAGTTGGCCCTCCTGGGCGAAATGGTCGAGGCGGACACCGACAGCCCGCAGGAGGCCCAGGCCCACGCCCGCCAAATCTCCCACTCCGCCCGCGAAACCACCCGCGCCCTGGACGAAATCGTCTGGACCGTCAACCCCTCCAACGACACGGTGGACGGTCTCGTCAATTATATTTGCAAAAACGCCCAGGACTATCTGGCCCTCGCCGGCCTGCGCTACCGCCTGGACGTCCCGGCCCAATTGCCCAAAACCGCCATCTCCCCGGAGGCCCGCCACAATGTTTTCCTCGCCGCCAAGGAGGCCGTCACCAACATCGTCAAACACGCCCGCGCCTCCGAAGCCTCCATCCGCCTCCGCCTGGAGCCGCAGAGCTTCACCCTGGAAATCGAGGACAACGGCCGCGGGCCGGACGGCGCCAAAGAAAAAGCGGCCGAGTCAAGAAATGGATTGCGCAACATGCGCAAAAGGATGGAAGATATCGGCGGACGCTTTTCCTTCGGGCCGGGGCCGCGCGGCGGCACGCGCGTCGCCCTCACCGTCCCGCTGGCCAAAGACTGACTTATGCCCATCCGTGTTTCCATCGTGGAGGACAACGACCAGTTGCGCGCCACCCTGGCGCGCCTCATCGCACGCGCCGAGGGCTTCGAATGCCTCAGCCATTACCCCACCGCCGAAGCCGCCTTGGAGGGCCTGCCCAAAGACCCCCCTCATGTCGTGCTCATGGACATCAATTTGCCCGGCCTCAACGGCGTCGAGTGCGTCCGCCGGCTCAGGCAGGTCGCGCCGGACATCTCGGCCGTCATGCTCACCGCCTACGAGGACACCGAGAACATTTTCAACGCCCTGGCCGCCGGCGCCCACGGCTACCTCCTCAAACGCGCCCCGCGCGCCGAATTGTTGGAAGCCATCCGCGAGGTCCATCGCGGCGGTTCGCCCATGACCACCCACATCGCCCGCAAGGTCGTGCAATCCTTTCAACGCGCCCCACCCGCCCCGCTCTCCGCCGATACCCTTTCCGCCCGCGAGCAGGAGGTCTTGGATCATTTGAGCCACGGCTTTCTCTACAAGGAGATCGCCGACAAAATGGGCATCAGCTACGAGACCGTCCACACCTACATCCGCCGCATTTACGAGAAGCTCCAGGTCAGAACCCGCACCGAAGCCGTCGCCAAGTTCCTGCGCCGTTAAACTTCACTCGACCGCATAATAAGCCGGGATGATTTTATTCGCCCTGGGCTTCGTCGTCAGCACCAAATCGTGATTCCTGCCGTCCACATCTTCGTAATACTTTGCCGCCTCCTCCAGCGTCCGTCCCCCGGTTATATGTCGCTTGAGCACCGCCTCTCTTGTTCTCTCCTTGTCTGAATCAATAAAAATCGCATAGTCTAAAAGTCCGCCGACTTTCTCCCACCCCGCTTTGTCATAGAGAAGCCAGAGACCTTCGACGATCAGCAGGGTCTCTTTAGCCGATGCCACAATGCTGTTCTTTACCGGATCGTGTAGTTTCCGCGAGTAGGTCGGGAAGAAAACGGTTCCACCCAAGGCAAATGCCTTGATGTCCTTGGCCAACTCTTTGACGTTGTATGTGTCAAAGCGCCCCTTTGCTTTCTTCAACGGTTCGCCCCCTGAAAAATGTGTGTTCAGATAGCTGTTCGGATAATGATAGGCATCTATGGTTATGGACTCCAAAACAAATGGAAGGCCGGCTTGCTTTGCCATCTCCTTTAGCAGCACCGCCACCACCGACTTCCCGGCCCCTGTTGGGCCGGCGATCCCGATGACAACCCGGCATTTGTTCCTCGCCTTGTAAACATCCGCCATCTCGGAAAAGAGATTCAAATAAAAATCCTTCTGCCTCTTGCTAAAGGCGGACAGATCAATCCGCTGTTCCGTCACCTCCAACGAGGCCGGGAATTTTATTTCGCGGTTTTGCATACCATTATCATCAATCGAGTTCGCGACGTCTGCGGGTTGCATGCTTCATCAGGGGCATGGGCTTACTGTGGCCAGTTCCCATTCTCCATCGGCTTCAACTCCAGCTTGCCCGGCTCCACGACCACGTGTTTGATCCGCCGCCGATCCCATGTATAAACAATATGCGCCAGACCATCCCTCGTTTGAATCACCGCCGGGTAGGAGAATTCCTTGCCCGCCTCGTCTTCCAGGGTCAACGCAGCCTGCCAATGCTGGCCGTCAGCCGAGACAGCGACGTTCAGCGGGCTGCGGCCCCTCTCGGTGTGATTATAAACCAGGAGTTGACGGCCATCCCGAAGCGTGACGGCGTCAATGCCGGAATTGGGATTGGGGAGCCTGGTTAAAGTCAATTTGTCCCAGGTCTTGCCATTGTTTTCAGACCAAGTTTCAAAAATTCTTCCTTGCCGGGTGCGTCCAACCGCCTGCAAGCGATTGCCCGCGTGAAAAAGAATGCTGGGTTGGATGGCGCCCATTTCTTTGGGCTGGTTGATCGGCCCGGCGATCTCCCAGGTTTTGCCAAGGTCCGCCGTGCGCTCGAAACGTACCTGCCAACCCGCGTCCTCGGTGCTCGAACCGCAGAGAATGTCACCGTTGGCCAGTTGCACGGGCTTATTCTTCACTGGACCAAGGATATTCTCCGGCAGGCGGCTTGGCTCGGACCAACTCCGGCCATCATTGGAACTGGTCATAAGCATGCCCCACCAGCTTTTGGGTTCGGGCCCAACCTTGTAAAAAAGCATCAACGGGCCGTGGCGAGGCTGAAAAAGGACTGGATTCCAACAAGGATAACGTTTGCGAAGGTTTTGCACGCCATTGGCCACTTCCACCGGGACGGTCCATTTCCCGTCGCTATGCCTTGAGAGCCATATCCCGACATCCGGGCTTCTTTCGTGTCTGCCGCCGAACCATGCGGCCACCAACCCTTCTTTTGTTTCGACGATGGTGGCAGCGTGACATTGTGGAAGAGGCGCGCTTTCGAAAACAAACTCCGCCATCAGCAAACCCGGTTGGGCGGCGGAAAGTCTCACGGTTGCCACGCTTGCAGCGCCCAAAGCAGCCAGCAATAAAAATGGCTTTCTAACGGCCGGCATCATCCGAGGAAGGCAGGTGAGTTTTAATCACCCTCCATGTCATTGGCGCTTATTCCACGCGCGTCGAGTGGTATTGCAACCAGTACACGTCCGGGCTGAAAGGAAGAGTCACAATGGGGTAGGTGGACGGCGGGTTGATGATATTTCGATCCTTCCACTGGTGGACCTCGGAATGGCCGTCCCCGAAGGAAAAACCGGCGGCATTATTGTGACGACAGGAGGGATAATCAACGATTTCTTCCGTCTCGTTTGGCGCGCCGGTCCAACCGTCCATCTCCACCACAAAGTAACCGTCATTGATCGTGTGTTCACTCTCGTCCAGCAGCACGAAGGTCACCGCCGGCCCCGGCTGCGTCATCTCGGAGAGCTTGCGGAAGACCTTGAAGTTTGCGTCCAATCCCCAGCCACCCCTCCACTGGTCGTCCTCGGCATCCCCATTGCCCCCGACCCAGTTGCTCATGGAACAACTGCGCGGGCGCGGCACGCGCTGGCCTTGGGGGTTGATGCCGTAGGAGGTATCCGACGGGCAATGCCAGATGCCCGCCGACTTTCCACAATAGGGCCACAGCAGGCTCTTCTCGATCCCGTCCACATAATCCCAGTTGCCCTGATCCGTCGGCGTGTCGCTCTCGTCGTAAGTCACCGGGCCCGACCACACGTAGTTCGGATACACAGTCCCGGAGTACCCAAACAGCAGCACATCTTTATTGTCATCCGTGTACATGCGCCAGGCGAGTGTGAGCTGCTTCGAGTTGCTCATGCACCCGATGCCCTGCGCCTGGACTTTCGCCCTGGACAACGCCGGCAGCAGCAGGGCCGCCAAAATCGCAATGATGGCGATGACCACCAGCAATTCGATCAAGGTGAATCCGCGCCCCTGGCCCGGGCGATCTTGGGTTCTCAAGGAGCAAAGGCCTCGCCCGGCAAAAATCTGTTCTCCACCGCGCCGCCACTCTTTTGTGGGCAGCGTGCTGACGGATCGTTGGCCTCGCATCGTGCGCACGGCCTCACTATGACAGGCGAGGATGCAGGTGTCAACCGGCAATTCACCGTATTAGCTGGATTTTCTCCCTTGTCCCGGCTATAAATGGAAAATGCTGAATCGTCTTTACATGCTCTGGCTGGCCGTGCTGATGGCGGCCGCGCCTTTTGCGCGGGCCGGCGAGAGCGGCCTCAATGTCATTGTCGTCGTCAACCAAAACAGCAGCAACTCCCTCCAGCTCGGCAACGATTACTGCGAGCGGCGCGGCGTGCCGCCCCAAAACCTCTTTCGCATGACCGGCTGGTCCGGCGGGGTGACCACTTGGCAGCAGGCCGATTTTGAAAGCTGCCTGCTCAACCCGCTGCTGGCCATGGTGGCCGGCAGCGGGCTGACCAACCAGGCCCAGATCGTCCTCCTTTCGATGGACATTCCCTACCGGGTCGTCAACGGCGACAGCCAGAACAGCACCACCTCGGCGCTCTTTTACGGTTTCAAACCCAACGCCAACCTCGCGCCGGGCTGCCCCGACACCTGTTGCCTGCCTGATGATTCGACCAACACCTACGCCTACAGCGAATTGCCCTTCGCCCTGGCCGAGCCGGACACCGCCGCCACAAACTCCTTCCTGGCCGTGATGCTCACCGACACCAACCTGGCCCAGGCGGAAACCACCCTCCAACGGGGCCTCGCCAGCGACAGCTCCTTTCCGACCAACACCGTCTATCTGGAAAAAACCTCCGACACCGCCCGCAACGTGCGCTTCATTTTGTTTGACAACGCCATCCAGGAGTGCCGCGCCCGGGGCGACGATGCCGTGACGCGCATCGTCTCCGATTCCACCGCGTTTACCGGCGCGCTGGGACTGGACACCGGCCTGGCCGATCTCTCCGTGCCGCCCAACGCCTTTGTCCCCGGCGCGCTGGCCGACAGCCTGACCTCCTATGCCGGGTGCATTCTGGAGAACTGCGGCCAGACGCCTCTGCTGGCCTTCCTGGAGGCGGGCGCCACCGGCAGTTACGGAACGGTGGTCGAGCCGTGCAATTACACGTCCAAGTTTCCCGACCCGATGGCCTACTTTTACCAGAATCGCGGCTTCTGTCTGGCGGAAGCCTATTATCAAAGTCTGCCCAACCCCTTCCAGGGCTTGATGGTCGCCGAACCGTTGTCGGCCCCCTTTGCCCGGCGCGCTGCGGGCGCTTGGAATTCCCCGGCCAATGGCAGTGTGCTCACTGGTTTGGCCGCCTTCAATCTCTCCTTCTCCGCCGCCGACACCAACCTGTCACTGGCGCAGGTGGATTTGTTTATGGACGGCGCTTTCATCCAGACCGTCACCAACCTGCCGCCCAGCCCAGGCAACATTCTCTCCGTGACCATCAGCGGCGTCGCGGCCGCTTACACGGTGGCCGGCGGCGATTCGCCTGCTTCCGTCGCCGTAGGACTGGCCTCGGCCTTGGCGGCGCAGGAGAACGCGACCGGCGTTCAGGCGGATGCGGTGGGCGACCGTCTGGTGCTGCGCTCAACCAATGTGGCCGTGCTGGGCAGCCAAATCACCGTGCAGGCCGGCGCGGCCATTGGCTCGGCGCCGGCCTTAACCTCCTTTGCCACCCCGGCGCTGCCAACGTTTCTGGACAGCTCCGCCGACGGCTTCCACGTGATGCAGGCCGGCAATAGTTCAAATTCACTCAGCGCGGGCGACTGGCTGCAAATAATGATTATTAAAACCAACGGCGCGCAAGTGACACTCGCCGTCACCAACACCCAGTCCGGCGCCACCGTTGACACGCTCGTTCAGGCCCTGATGAATCAGATCAATGCCTCTCCCGCCCTGCAATCCGCCGACGGCGCCAACGCTTCCGATCTTCTTGCCCAAGGCGTGACCCCCGGCTGTTTGTTCAACGGCTTCTTCGCCTTCCAGGTCAACGCGGCCTCCCCGGGCTGGCCGGCCGCGCAAATCCAGACCGTCTTCACCGGCTCAACCGATCTGACCCCAACGCCCGCCGGGACCAACGCGCTGGACGACAACACCGCCGACTTGCAGCCCCGCGCCCACGTCTATCTGAGCGCCGGGGCCGTGTCCCTGCCGGTGAACTTTATACTTGATACAACCCGCTTCCCCGACGGTTTCCACGACTTGGCCGCCGTGGCCTACGAGGGCACCAGCGTCCGCACGCAGACGCGGGTGGACCGGACGTTTCAATTCCGCAACACGGCGCTTTCCGCCGCCTTCACCGCGCTTCCGCCCGCCCCCAACGGAGACCTCCCCTTTGCCATCGCTGCCAGCGCCACCAATATCGCGCGGATCGAGTTGTTCAGCACGGGCGGGTCCGTCGCGGTGGCGGCCAACCAGGACGCCGCGCAACTGGCGGCGCCGGCCGCCACTTTGGGCGTCGGCCTGCATCCCGTCTATGCCGTCGTGACCGACGCCAGCGGCCATCAGTATCGAACGCCCACGGTCTGGGAACAAGTGCCGGCGTTGCAACTCAGCGTCACCGGCCCGCCGCCGGCGCTCTCCTGGCCGGCCATGCCGGGACGCCAGTACAACATCCTGGCCGCGGCCAATCCCGGCGGCCCCTTTCAGGCGGTCGGCGCCATCCTCGCCACCAACGCGCAGGCGCAATGGTCCATCGCCGCTCCGCCCGCCGGCGCCCTCTTCTACCGGGTGTCCGTGGAGCCATAGGGCGATCACGCCGTCCCGGTCTTGATTTTTTTGTCCCAGAATTGGTCAAGTCCCGCGCCCCAGGCTGACTGACGGGACACTTCCCTGGCGTCGGAATTTCTCAACAATGCGTCCCGGTCACGGGCCCGTCCAGGGCGGCCGGTCCCCCGGCTGGCGCTTCCGCCGTAAATCCGCATCTTGCAAGGCTTTTACCGGCGCACCGGTGACAGGCCTGCCGCCGCCTTTTCTCATTCGCGCTAATTCCCAATACAAATCTGCAAGTTCGGCCGCCGGCGCTCCTTTGGCACACCTCAAGCGATTAGAACGGCTGATATGGTCGAAAATTTGCCAGACGGTTTCAGCCCGAGGCGGACAAAAACACCGGGCGCCTGGCTGGCTGCACTGGCTCTGCTGCTGGCCTTTTGCTCGCTGGCGCACGGGGCCGTGCCGGTGACGGGCAGTGGGCAATCTCTCACCTTGACCTGGGATCCGAGCATCTCCCGGAACGTGGCGGGCTACATCGTCTATTATGGCGCGGACGGCACCAACTTTGAGTATGGCGTGGATGTGGGCAACAGCACCTCTTATGTAGCCTGCGGCTTGCAGCCGGGCCAGACCAACTGCTTCGCCGTCATCGCCTACAATACCCAAGGCGTCGAAAGCCGCCCGTCCAACATCATCTCTTACATTGTCCCGGGCCTCCTGAGCGTCGCCCCCAAAACCGGCCCGCGAAGCCCCGCGACCATCCGCTTCCCGGTCGCCCCGGGGCACACTTACCAGTTGCAGGCCTCGGTTAATTTGCAGACCTGGTCCACCATCTGGCAATCCACCGCCACCAACAACGCCTGGTTCCAATTCCAGGACGTCGAGGGCGCCAACCTCCGCATGCGTTTCTACCGCCTCGTCTGGCAATGACCGCCCGGTCAACTCTTCCGCAAGTGCGGCAATTGCGCGAGATGGTTGAACTGGGTCAGCGCCGTCGCCACCACCTGGTCCATGTTGTAATACTTGTAATTCGCCAGCCGCCCGATGAACGAGACATTCGGTTCCACTTCGGCCAGTTCCCTGTAGGCCTGGTATTGCCGCTGCGCGTCCGCCGCCGGGATGGGATAGTAGGCCTCTTGGCCCGGGGCGTAATTCTCCGGGTATTCCCGCACGATGGTCGTCGCCTCAATCTGTTGGCCGGTGGCGTGCTTGATTTCCACGATGCGCGTAAAGGCCTCGCTGTTGGGATAGTTCACCTGCATGGCCGGCTGCCAGAAGCTGGGCTTCCCCGACACCGCGAGCCTGGATTCCAGTTCGGCCTTGGCAAAACTCTGCGGTTCAAACCGCAGAGAGCGGTAGGGCAGCGCGCCGAAACGATAGTCGTAATACTCGTCAATCGCTCCGGTGAACACCAGGTGCTTCCAGGCAATCCTGTCTTTGACCCCGGCATAACCGGTACCCAGCCACAACTCGGCCCCCGTCGCGGCGGCCAGCATGGCGCGGAACATCTCCGTGTACCCGCCTTTGGGCAGGGCCTGGAAATCCTCCCGCAGATAACGGTCATCCCGATTGGTGCGGATGGGGATGCGCCCGCACACCGACGCGTCCAGCTCGCGCGGATGCCGCTGCCACTGCTTGAGCGTGTAGCCCTTGAAAAACATCTCGTACAGTTCCCACCCGACCTGGGAAATAATGACCTCTTCCGAGTTCTTGGGATTGGCCATGGGCACCCGCCGGGCCGCCAGCCAGGCCTCCATCTCCCCGGTGGTACTGGGGCGGCCGAGCAACTCCTCAAACGTGTTCAGGTTGATCGGGAAACTCCAGTAGCGCCCCCCGGTGAAGGATTTTATTTTATACTCGACAGCGTGCCACTCGGTGAACCGGGACAGATATTCCCGGACCAGCGCCGAATTGGTGCGGAAGTAATGCGGGCCGTACTTGTGAACCCGCACGCCCGCCGCATCCAGTTCATCATAGGCATTGCCGCCTGGATGCGACCGGCGATCAATGATGATGACCCTCTTTTGCAACTCCGTGCAAAGCCTCTCCGCCAGCACCAACCCGGTGAAGCCGGCGCCCACGATCAAGACATCACAGGAATTCTTCATGCAACCAGCCAATCGGCATAGTACTGGCCGCACTTTGGCCAAAAGCCGAGCTTTTTCGTCTCAGGGTCCGCGCGAAAACAAGCCCTCATACCGAGGCGCAATTCAAACATGATCGAGAATTGGTCATTGGAAATTTATAATTGGCAATCGAGCAACCGGGGAAGCGGGACGCAATTGCAAATGACAAATCTTCAATGACCAATTGTCAATCAACGCTTTCGAACTCTTTCGCGTTTCGAAAAGGGTTTTGGTCGAAAGGGCCCTGGCAAAATGGGGGGGCCTCTCAGGCTACAGCATGGCGGCCGGAAGGACTTGGCTTTCCGCCGCGAAAATCTTGACCGTCCGCACCGCCCGGCGCATCCGTTCCAGGCTCTCGGCCAGCGCCTCCTCCACCGCCCGCAGCTTGACCCCCGCCCGCAGCAGCTTGCCGCAGTCAAGAATGCAACTGGATTGCGCCTCCTCTTCCTCGCCGTCGGGTTCCGCCGGCCGCACCCGCACCGGCGCTCCCAGGATCCGTTGCATCGCCTCCGCCACGTGCCCCGTCGTCACCGCTCCGGGATTGGCCACGTTGTAAACCCCGAAGGGCGCCTGCGTCTCCCACAGGTCCAGGCACGCCCTGACGCAGTCCTCCAGATGAGAAAGCGAGTTGAGGCCCTCCCGAGCCTCCCCCTGCCGGAGCATCTGCCAGAGCCAGTTGCACCGCTCCTCCCGGTCATTGAACGGCAGCCTGAGCCGCCAAATGTAACTCCACCCGATGTCGCGGATGGCCTCCTCCGCCAGGGCCTTGGTCCCGCTGTAAAAGTCGCACGCCATCGTGCGGAATGATGTATTCGGCTCGTCCAGTTCCGTAAAGCCACGCAGCCCCTCCGGATGCGCCTCAAAGAGCGCCAGCGACTCCGCCCCCAGGCGCGGCTGGATGGCCAGCGTGCCATTCCGCACCAATTTGGCCCCGCAATAAACCGAGCCTGACGAGACATGGCCCCAGGGCGTCTTGGTCATCATGCAGACCCGGGCGACCATCTGCGGCAAGATGGCGTTGGCCGCCATCATCTTCTCCCGTTCCACCTCTCCCCTCATCCGGCTCCCTGCGCCCTCGTAACTGGCGGCGTTGATCAAGAAGGCCGGCCGCATGGTTCGGAGGTAGTCAAACAGAAAATCAAACCGCGTATAGTCAAACGCACGCCGCGTCAGCGGTATGAAGCAAACCCCCCGCCGGCGCAACTCGCCGGCAAAGGCCCGCCCTATATATCCACTCGCTCCCAATAAGAGAATCATATCTTTGCGCCATGATCTCCGCGTGTCGGGGGCTTGATGTAAGCTCAATACGTTCACGAGACCTGCCATCCACTCAAAAAAAACCACATCGTTGCCTGAGTGTTCTTCGCGCCTTCTGACACCCGGTATTTATCAGCACACTTAATGCCAGAAAATCTCCTCCCTCGCATTCAACCCGCCAAATGGCGGCCGTTCATTCCACATCCCGTTGTAATTGAGTTGGTTATAACCTAAAAGAAAACGGCTCTTCCGAGCGGCAAAATTTTCCGCAGTAACCCTGCGCCATCAGTATTCTGTAAACTTTTCCGACAAGCCAACACTTTGGACGCTCTCCAACCCCTGTCGTACTATTCAGCAGTACGTTCACCCGCATCGGCGCCTGCCGCCTCTGTCCGGCGCTCAAGCCAGTTCACGAAGAGAGGAATGCCTTCCTCGATCCTGACCGCCGGCGCATACCCCAGCCGCCGGCGCGCCTTGGCCAGATCAGCCCAAGTGCGCGGCACGTCTCCGGGCTGGTCAGGTTTCCTTTCCACCAAGGCCTTCCGTCCCAGCGTCTTCTCCAAGAGCTCGATCAAGCGTGAGAGCGTCGTCGGCTTCGATCCCCCCAGATTGAAGATCTCGTAGCCGAAGGATTGGCCCACACGTGCCATGATCCCATCAACGATATCCGTGATGTAGGTGTAATCGCGCGCGCTCGAACCGTCGCCGAACACCTCAATCGGCCGCCCGGCCGCGATGCGGCGGGCGAATTTATGTATGGCCAGGTCCGGGCGCTGCCGCGGGCCATAGACGGTGAAGAACCGCAGCACCACCACGTCCATTCCATAAACGTGGTGGTAAACGTGGCCCAGCGCCTCGCACGCCAGCTTGCTGGCCGCGTAAGGCGAGACCGGCGAGAAGACCGCGTCGCTTTCCGCGAACGGAACCTTGGCGTTGACGCCATAGACGGAGGAGGAGGAGGCCAGCGTGATCTTGCGCACCCCGTGCGCGCGCGCGGCCTCCAGGATGTTCGCCGTTCCCTCCACGTTGACCCGCTGATAGAGCGCCGGCTCCTCCAGGCTGGGGCGCACGCCGGCTCGGGCCGCCAGATGGATGACCTGGTCGAATTTGCCCTCCCCAAACAGTCGCTCCACGCATGGCCGATCCGTCACGTCGCCCTCGGTGAAAACAAACGCTTTTCCCAGCGCCCGGATGTCGGCCAGGTTCCGCCGCTTGAGGGCCGGATCATAGAAGCCGTTCAGATCATCCACCGCCTGGACGGCGTGGCCCGCCGCCAGCAGCCGCTCGCACACGTGGGAACCGATGAAGCCCGCCCCGCCTGTAACGAGGAAATTCATTTCACAGCAGCGGGACTCAGGCGGAAACGTTGACCCTCCCCTCGCGGTGGTCTTGCAGCAGCCGCACGTCCGCCTCCACCATCAATTTCACCAGTTCGGCAAACTTGGTTCTCGGCGCCCAGCCCAACTGCCGTCTGGCCTTGCTGTAATCCCCCATGAGCACGTCCACCTCGGCCGGACGGTAGTAGCGCGGATCCACCGCCACGTGTTTCTTCCAGTCCAGCTTCACGTGGCCGAAGGCCAGATCGAGAAACTCCCGCACGGAATGGGTTTCGTTCGTCGCGATGACGTAATCGCCCGGCTTGTCCTGCTGCAACATCAGCCACATGGCTTCGACGTATTCCTTGGCGTAGCCCCAGTCGCGCTTGGCCTCCAGATTGCCCAGGTAAAGCTTCTCCTGCAGGCCGGCGGCGATGTGGGCCACGGCGCGCGTGATCTTGCGCGTGACAAACGTCGCCCCGCGCCGCGGCGATTCATGGTTGAAGAGAATGCCGTTGCTGGCATGCAGCCCGTAGGATTCCCGGTAGTTGACCGTGATCCAATACGCATAGACCTTCGCGCAGCCGTAGGGGCTGCGCGGGTAAAAGGGCGTCTCCTCCCTCTGCGGAATCTCCCGCACCTGCCCGAACATCTCGCTGGAGGACGCCTGGTAAAAGCGCGGCTGCAGGCCCGTCTCACGTATCGCTTCCAGCAATCGCACCGCCCCGGTGGCCGTCACGTCGGTCGTGTACTCGGGGGAATCGAAGCTCACCCGCACGTGGCTTTGGGCGGCCAGATTGTAAAGTTCGTCGGGCTGGATTTTGCCTAGAAGACGGCTCAATCCGCTGGCGTCGCTCAGGTCGCCATAGTGCAGAAACAGCCGCGTGTCGCGCACGTGCGGGTCGGTGTAAATCGCTTCCAGCCGCCCGGTGTTGAAGGTGCTGGCGCGGCGGATGATGCCGTGGACTTCGTAGCCCTTGGCCAAAAGCCATTCGGCCAAATACGAGCCGTCCTGGCCCGTGATGCCTGTAATCAATGCTTTCTTAGCCATCCCGCTGATCGTGATGCAACGCTCCAAAGATAAGAACCAACCCAACCCGTTGTCAACGCCGCAAAGTCGGCCCGGGTAATGCCTCAGTCACGGAAGGTAGGGACGGCTCGCCGAGTCCCGACTTGTCGGGAGTGGTTCTTGCCGGAACGGTCGCCTCGGCGAGGCGACCATACCCTTCCCCGGCCCACCGTCACTGACGCATTACCGGCCCGGCCCGCCTTCGCCGCTGGCTCACGAAAAAGATCGTCCCGCCTCTTCTCCCTCTCCCCCGGAGAGGCCAGGGTGAGGGCCTCCCAAACTTTATTGCGGGGAAATGACGTGGAAACCGCTGGCAACTTTCGATTCCTAATCTTAATCCTAATCCTAATCCTAATCTTCCCGAATGAACCCTCTCCTCGAAGATGCGCCAACTTGTCCGTCGTAGCCTTGGCGATGATGGAAGCCTGGCGGCGGCGGACGCGAGAGGCCAGGGTGAGGGCCTTCCAACCTTCATTGCGGGGAAATGACGTGGAAACCGCTGGCAGCCTTCGATTCCTAATCTTAATCCTAATCCTAATCCTAATCTATCCGAATGAACCCTCTCCCTCTGGGAGAGGGCAGGGTGAGGGTCTCCCAAGCCTCATTGCGGTGACGTGATGTAAAATCGCCAGTTGTAATTGGAGGCGTTGGTGTCCTGGAATTGCGCCAACCCGTTGCTGTCCGCCAGCGCGCTGCCCAGGTCCAGCCAGTTCATCAGGTCCGTGCTCCCCTGGAAATCAAAGCTCTCTCCCGCCAACCCTAGCGCTTGCAGCAACACCGTCCCGTCCGCCCGCCGTTGCAGCGTGACGGGCGAGTACTTGATCGTGACCATCTCCGTCCCGCCCGCCGCCGTCGTTTCATAGCCGGTGACATAGACGTTGCCATTGCCGTCCACCGCGATGGCATTGCCCGCGTCATTCCCATTGCCCGGCCCGTGGTAGCGTTGCAGCCAGACCTGATTCCCGTTCGGCCCATACTTGATCGTCACAATATCATTGCTGGAGTTTGTTCCCGGAGAGTAGCCGGTAACGTAGGAGTTGTTGGCTCCGTCAACAGCAATAGAGGTAGCTGCGCTTGATCCAAACGGAGGCTGCGGGTAGTGATTTTCCCAAATTGTTGATCCGATGGAATTCAACTTAAACGTGCCGTAATAATAGCTGAAGGTACCTAGTGCAGGGTTATATGCATAATTTACCTGCCCAGTCAGAAGCACATCGCCGCTATAGTCAATCGCCAGACCATGAGCTTGAGAAGCGCTGGTGTCTGTCGGATAGGTGACCCAGCCTGCTGCACCGTTGTTCGAATACATGGAAGTGACGAACTTATTAATAGGATTAAAATCAGCAAGGACATAAATATTGTTTGCATTATCAAGCACGGCACCTCCAACTCGTACCGACGCAATCGGCCCACTCGCTCGGTTGGCTGCCGTCCAGAGTTGATTTCCATTGTAATCGTATTTGACGACGGCTAATTGGTCGTAAAATTCTTCACTAAATCCTCCCCAAAAATAGTAATACGTGTCGGCCCCGGCTACATAAACATTGGTGTTGCTATCCACCAAAACAACCTGCGACAGCGTCGGCCCAACATCAACATACGTTGCAAACCATGCATTGCTTCCGCCAGGACTTAATTTCACCGTATTAAAGTTGGTCCCGAATCCTGTCACATATATGTTCGCGCAACCGTCCACAGCGAGCGCCGTTCCGCTATATGGCGCTGTCCAAAGTTGGTTTCCATTCGCATCGTACTTTACGGTCAAAGCGTTACCCGTTACGATGACGCTGTTGCTGTTATCGAGAACGAGGCCGGTCGGTGTGGCTGACGGATAATTGGTTGAATCGTACCGTGCAGCCCAAAGCTGGTTGCCATTCGGGGCGTATTTGATTGTGACGTAACCGAGGTTTG
>Ga0326727_10004321_pt1 | contig 42893 bp, 32 predicted proteins | sample MB2enrmetagenome_FD_207643 | JGI IMG/M metagenome (GOLD analysis project Ga0326727, IMG submission 207643) | Lab enriched peat soil microbial communities from McLean, Ithaca, NY, United States - MB29MY | ecosystem: Environmental > Terrestrial > Soil > Wetlands > Peat | place: USA: New York... | reverse complement strand
GGTTCTGTAAGCGGTTTTGCACTTATCGAAGCGTTCTCGGGCGGTAAGCGGCCCGGCTGCCGTGCTGAAAAACACCGTTTTTCGGCGCCCGAGCACACTTCGCCCTATCCGACTGCGGCTTGAACACGTAGATTCCTCATACGCACCAGATTGTAAGCGGCCGCGGTGAAGGTGAACATCCAGGCCACCTTCTCCAGTCCACGGTGATGCAGCTTCCGCAGGCCACCCACGGTCTTCATCCACCCGAACACCTCTTCAATTCGCTTGCGCTTGATCTGGCTGACCGCGTAGCCGCCGTGCCTGGTCGTGCGGCCATCAATTGCGCTCGAGCGCCCCTGCGTGTTTTGGGCCACATGCGGAGTGACGTTCATGCCACGCAACTCCCGCACGAAGTCTCGCGTGTCATAGCCGCGATCGGCACCGATCGTGACCCGGTGATCTCCCTCCAGTCGTTCCGCCATGAGCAGGGCCGCGTCACGCTCGGCAGTTCCGTTGGGTTGTAGGACCTCCGTGGCAACCACCAGCCCGTTTCGATTCTCGATCACCGCATTGCCACAGTAGGCCAACTTCGCTTCGTGCCCGCCGCTCTTGCGCGCCAGCCGGCAATCGGGATCGGTGGTAGAAGCATGCGTGTCGTTGGAACGCTTCTCCCCGTGAAAGTTCACCGTCGGGTTGCCTTTGTCTGGATCCGACGGGGGCGCGGCCTCATCCTTCTTTCGAAAGCTCTTCTGTCCGGCCCACGCCTCAACCAACGTACCGTCCACGCTGAAGTGCTCGTCGCTCAGTAGACCGTCTTCGCGGGCCTGCGCCAGGATCTGCGCAAAGAACTCTTGCGCGACGTCCCCTTCCAGGAGCCGGTCCCGATTCTTGGTGAACACGGTCGGCACCCACACCGGGTCATCCATATTCAACCCCACGAACCAACGGAACAGCAGGTTGTAGTCCAGTTGCTCCATCAGCATCCGTTCGCTGCGGATGGAATACAGCACCTGGAGCAACAGCGCCCGCAACAACCTCTCGGGGGCGATCGACGGCCGTCCCGTCGTGGCGTACAGCCGGTCGAACCGAGGCGACATCTCGCGCAACGCGCGGTCGGTCATCTCCCGAATGGCTCGCAGCGGGTGCAGACGGGGCACCCTCTCCTCGGGCGAAACGTAGCTGAACATCCCGGCTTGCTGGTCATCGTTTCCGCGCATGAGAACAGTTCATCACAGAAATGTTCTGGACGCTAGGTTTTTCAGCAGCCTGCTAGTACCTCGACCGCGTGATGCGTTGCTACCGCTCCCTTACGGTCGCGGCTCAGTTACAGGTAGATGCCGCTACCGTAAAGAAACGGACTTCACGGTCGAGGACCTAGCGTGTGGGGCCAACGCCCTGCGCTGCGCCGGACCTCCAGGGCCGGCATCGGCGGGACGGAAGCCCGCCCCACCCGGACAGGATTACGATAAAAGTATGGCTTCACAGGCTAGAATTCCGGATTCGGAGATGGATCTCGCATTGCGCAAACTGCCTGGGTGGCAAGTGGTCAATGGCAAGCTGCACCGGGAATACCGGTTCGCGGATTTCGTTTACGCGTTCGGGTTCATGACTGCGGCGGCGCTGCGGATACAGACGCTCGACCACCACCCGGAGTGGACCAATGTGTACAACCGGGTCACGGTCGACCTGGTCACGCACGATGCCAACGGAATTACGGCGAAGGATCTGGACCTGGCGGCCCAACTCGAGGAAATCGCCGCCAAATTGCAATGAGGATCTCCCGGCGCCGCTGGATGGCCGGGTTGGCCGCCGGCCCGGCCGCGATGGGGGGGATCACATCCGCGCGCTCCCACGCCGCCCCGGGAACCATTGAAACACTTCCGAATTCCATCGCCCTCGACGCGATGCTCCACGAGGCCGTGCGCGAGGACCAGGTCCCCGGCGCCGTGCTCGTGGTGGGACACCAAGGCGCGATTCTGCACCGCAAGGCGTACGGCTTCCGCGCCCTCGCGCCGCGGCGCGAGGCGATGACGATCGACACGATCTTCGACGCGGCCTCGCTTACCAAGGTCATCGCCACAACCCCCGCGGTCATGCGGCTGTTTGAGCGCGGCGAGCTGCGGCTGAATGACCGCGTCATTCAATATCTGCCCGAGTTTCAGGCCGGAAAGAGCGACATCACGGTGCGGGATCTGCTCACCCATTTTTCGGGATTGCCCCCCGATCTGGACCTGGAACCCGCCTGGAGCGGATATGACACGGGCATCCGCATGGCTCTGGAGGCGAAACCAATCGCGCCGCCCGGGACGAACTTCCTGTACAGCGACATCGACTTCATCCTGCTGGGCGAAATCGTGCGGCGGCTGGCTGGAACATCCCTGCCGGATTTTGTTCGCGCCGAAGTGTTCGCGCCGCTGGGCATGCGCGACAGCATGTTCCGGCCGCCCGAGCGGTTGCGCGCGCGCATCGCGCCCACCGAAAGAGTGAACGGGGAGATCCTGCGCGGCGTGGTCCACGACCGCACCGCGCGCAACATGGGGGGCGTCGCCGGCCATGCCGGACTCTTTACCACCGCCGCGGATCTGTCGCGGTTCGCCGGGATGATGCTCGGAGGCGGAAAGTCCGGCGGCCTCCGGGTCTTCAGCGCGCTGACGGTGACGAAGTTCAGCACTCCCCAGTCGCCGCCGGACCAGCCGGTGCTGCGCGGGCTGGGCTGGGACATCGACTCCCCGCTATCGGGCAACCGCGGCGAGCTGTTTCCGATCGGCTCCTACGGGCACACGGGCTTCACGGGCACTTCGGTGTGGATCGACCCGGTCTCGTCCACTTACGTCATTTTGCTGGCGAACAGCGTACACCCGCACATCCGCCCGGCGATCACATCGCTGCGCGGACGGGTCGCCACGGCGGTGGCCGCATCCCTGGGCATCGCCGCGCCGGGCATCGCCATCACGGGGTATAACGAAACCTTCTCGGGGGCCGGGCTGCGGCGCGTGGTGGCGCGCAACGCGAGCGTGCTCACCGGTCTCGATGTTCTCGCCGAACAGAAGTTCGCGCCGCTGGCCGGCAAACGCGCCGGACTGATCACCAACCATACCGGAATCGACCGCGACGGCCGGCGCAACCTGGACCGCATGCTCGAGGCGGGAGTGAAAGTGAGCGCCGTGTTCGCGCCGGAGCACGGCTTCGCCGGCCGCGAGGACCGGGAGAACATCGGCGATACGGTGGACTCCGCGACCGGCGTGCCGGTATTGAGCCTGTACAACTCGAAAAGCCGGCGCCCCACGGCGGAAATGCTCGCGAACATCGACGTACTGGTGTTCGATATCCAGGATGCCGGCGCGCGCTTTTATACCTATACCACCAGCATGGCGTATTCGATGGAGGCGGCCGCATCGAGAGGCATCCCGTACTTCGTGCTCGACCGTCCGAACCCCATCACCGGGACGCACGTGGAAGGCCCGGTGCTCGATCCGGAACTGGTGTCTTTCGCCAGCTATTACCCTCTGGCGCTACGGCATGGAATGACCCTGGGCGAGATGGCCCGGTTCTTCAACGCCCGGAAACACCTGGGCGCGGACCTGCACGTGATTGCGCTGCGCAACTGGCAGCGGGGGGACTGGTTTGACTCGACCGGGCTGCTCTGGACGGACCCGTCGCCCAATATGCGCAGTCTGAACGCGGCGATGCTCTATCCCGGGGTTGCGATGCTGGAGGGCTCGAAGAACTATTCCGTGGGACGCGGGACCGACGCGCCGTTCGAACAGATCGGGGCGGAATGGATCCATGGCGGCGAGCTCGCCGGTTACCTGGACGCCCGCTTCATCCCCGGGATTCGCACGTATGCGACCCGCTTCACGCCCGCTTCGTCGAATTACGCCGGACGCCTCATCGAGGGCGTGCGGTTCGTCATCACCGATCGCGAGGCCTTTAACAGCGGCCGCCTGGGGCTGGAGATCGCGTCCGCCCTCCGGCAATTATATGCCTCGAGCCTGGCGCTCCAGGAGAACCGGTGGCTGGTCGGGAATCGCCGCGTAGTCGCTCAACTCGAGGCCGGTGAAGACCCGGGTCTGATCCGGGAAGCCGGCGAGGACGAGTTGGAGGCGTTTCTCAAAGCGCGCGAACCATACCTGCTTTACCGGTAGGAGCTGTCAAACAATTCCACGAGACACGCCCGCGGACACGGTGACGTGCCGATTCCCCATGGAGACCCCGGAGTGTCCCCGGATTGTCTGACGGCTCCGCCCGAGCGCGTCCCCACCAGCTATGCGACGGCCGGTTTCACCGCGCCTGTGGTCTTGTTTTTGCTGCCCGGCGGACGGCCTCGCTTTTTTGCGACCGTCAGCCAGGCCGGTGGCCTGCCGCGGCGCCTGCCGCGCCCGCGCGCGAGGCGCTCGAGGCTGATGATTGCCTCTTCTATCTGTTCTCTCTCTTGCCGTAATTCGGCAATGATTTTTGTCACGTCCACGATTCTCCCCCAGTGCCGCCCAAGGTGGCGACTCGCCACGGTTCCGAAAGCAGAACAACTAATGCGTGGTGGATCGAACACAAAAGTAGTTTTAACTCATTTTTAGCTGCGATTCAAGAGGTTTGTTCCGGATTCGGAACACAAAGGTCCTTGGTACTCTTTTGCAAACGGAGGGAGGCACCCCCTTCGGCACCCGCCGGATTTGCCAAGATTACCACGGAAACTTAGCGGCGCCAATGAAAATAAAAGGGTAATCCCGCCAGAATGATGCCCAGCCCCAGCAGCGATTCGCGGGGATACTGGCGCAGCGTGAACCCGAGGACTGCCGCCGCCCCCAGTACGAATAGTACTGGAACCAATGGATACCCTATGACCTTATAGGGTCTGAGGAGCTCCGGCCGCTTGCGCCGCAGCACCAGAACCGCAGCCGCGGTCATCCCGTACATGATCCAGCTTGCAAAGATCACGTACGTATACAGCTCTTCAAAGCGGCCGCTCAATACCAGCAGCGCGGCCCACGCACTCAGTCCCAGAATCGAGACTCCGGGGGTCCGATGAACCGGATGGACCATTCGAAAAGAGCGGAAAAACAGCCCGCCGCGAGCCATCGCGTACGGCACGCGCGAGCCGGATAGGATGGAACCGTTGAGCGCGGCGAAGATCGAGATCATCGCGGCGATGCTCACGGCGCTGGCTCCCGCGCCGCCGTAAATTCTACGCATCATCTCGGCCGCGACGCGGGGTGTGGAGGCAACCGCCGAGGCGGGAAGCACGTGAAAGTAGGCCAGATTCGCCAACAAGTAGATTGCGATGACCGCCGAGGTGCCGAAAATCAAAGCTCTCGGAAGGCCGCGCTGCGGGTTCCGTATCTCGGACGACACCATGCTGACGTTGTTCCAGCCGTCGTAAGCCCACAAGGCGCCCACGAGCGCCGCGAAGAATCCTGCCACGCCGCCGGCGGCGGGAATCGCTCGCGTATAGTTCGCGCCGCCGCCGTGGCCCGTTCCGAGCCCAACTACGATGATCGCGGCAATGAGCCCGACTTTGAGGATGGTCACGGCGACCTGGACGTCTCCGCCGACCTTGACCCCCAGGTAGTTGACCGCCGCAAGAGCGACGATCACCCCCATCGCGAGCAGTTGCCCGGAGCGGATCTCGAGCGGGCCGCCCTTCGGTCCGACGGGGAGCCGGAGGACATACAAAATGCGGTCGAGTTCCGGACGGAAGTTCGCCAGGTAGTAGAAGAAAGCGGTGGCGAGCGTGGCGATCGAGCCGCTTTTCGCTACCCACATTTGCGTCCATCCGTAGAGGAAGCCCCAGAGCGGCCCGTAGGCTTCGCGCAGATAGACGTACTCGCCTCCCGCCTCGGGCATGGCGGCGGAAAGCTCGGCATAGCTGAGGGCGCCGAAGAGCGAGAGCACGCCGCCGAAAATCCAGACCGCAAACAGGCTCGGCGGCGAGCCCACCTGGCGGATCATCGCCGAGGGCACCAGAAAAATGCCGCTGCCGATGACCGTCCCGACGACAATCGCCACCGCGCTCCACAGGCCCAGTTCCCGCCGGAGGCCGGGCTGCGCTCTATCGGTTCTCACCAGGCGGCTCCTTCGCAAATCCGGAGGCAAGCAGTGCCACCAGGAAGGTTACAACGGTTCCAATCGACACGTACCAGGTCCACGCGATATCGGTCGCGAGGCGGATGTAGACGACCGTGCCGGTGCCCGCGGCCATGCCCAGGATCGCGGAATTCTCCGGGATGCGGCGCGGCAGCAGGCCCAGCAGGAACACGCCCAGCAGGCCGCCGTACGCGATGGAAGCGATGGTCAACCCGGCCACGAGCACCGGCCCCCAGTGACGCGCCAGCGTGCCGATGGCAAGCAGCACCAGGCCCCAGGCGATCGTGGCGGCGCGCGCCAGCTTGAGATCGGCAGGCTCCCGCGCGGTTCGGTTTGCTTGCAGGCGCCTCATCGGCCGGTAGAAGTCCATGATCGTCGTGGAGGCGAGCGAGTTCAGGGCCGCGCTCAAGTTGGACATTGCGGCGGCCAGGATCGCCGCCACCACCAGGCCCGCCACTCCGGGCGGCAAATAATGCCAGACGAAGGCCGGGTACAGCCGGTCCGGCGGTTGGGGAGCGGCGATCCCCCGATCGGAATAAAACACGAAGAGCAGGACGCCGATGAGCAGGAACAGGGCGAATTGCACGAAGATTACGGCCCAGCTCGCAAACAGCGCGCGCCGGCTTTCGCGCTCCGTGCGCGCCGCCAGCAGACGCTGCACCATCAACTGCTCGGTGCCGTGGCTGGCGGTGGTGAGAAAACATCCGCCGATGACGCCGGCCCAGAAGCCGTAGGTTCGCGAAAAGAACGCGGGCGCCGGCCCGAGGCGGAAATCGAACACGCGAAACTTGCCGAGCGGCGCCGCGGTGGCAACGACATGCGTCCAGCCTCCAGGGATCTGATGGAGAATTACGAAGAAACTGACCAGCGCTCCAGCCACATAGAGGATCATCTGCACTACGTCCGTCCAAATGACGGCCGTCATTCCACCCTCGAAGGTATAGAAAAGCGTCAGGCAGACGATCAGGACGATTGAGGCCACCTCACCGGTGCCGAGCACCACCGAGATGACAATCGAGATCGCAAAGACCCGCACGCCCTCCGCGAACGCCCGCACTACCAGAAACGTGGCGCCGGTCAAGCGCCGGATGCGCGTGCCGAACCGGACCTGCATCAGCTCGTAGGCGGTGTACATCTCACCGCGGAAATATTGAGGGAGGAAGAGCGTCGAAATGACGACGCGGGCCAGGAGGTATCCGAGGACGACCTGGAGGAACGCCAGATTCCCGGCAAAGGCGAGGGTGGGCGTGCCGATGATGGTCAGGGTGCTGGTTTCGGCGGAAACGATGGATAATGCGATGGCCCACCAGGGGGCGGTTCGCCCGCCGAGAAAGAAGTCTTTCAGGCTTTTCTGGCTGCGGCGGAAGCGCGCGCCGAACCACGTGATGCCCGCGAGATAGATCGCGATGACCGCCAGGTCGAGATAGCGCATTGCGTCAGAAAGGCCGGGAACGCGCGGGGAGCGGGATAGAGGCCCCACAGGGGATCAGGCCGCCCTCCCCTCGGCCGTGAGCCGGCACGCGCGCGCGGGCGTTGCGCAGCCGGCCCGAAACGCGCCGTTGCGAAGGCCCGTCAAATCGAGTGCCGGGCAGGTTTCTCCTTTCATGTTGCACCCTGTAGTTTGATTCGGCTATACTCCGCATTGCAAGTTCCGCTGCAGTATGGATTTGCCAAGGCGTGTGCGCGGGCTTGCGCGGTCCGCCCGACAGGAGTAGATGACAAGGGCGTTTGAGGAGGCGTAAGTGCGCGTTCAACTATCGACAGCCATAGTAGCGATTGGGATCTTTTCGGCGATAGGAGTTGGGTCCGCCTGGGGACAAGATCAATCGGCTCAGCCGGCTCAGCAGGCTCAGCCGGCTCAACCGGCGCAGCAGGCTCAACCCGCGGGCGAGAAGAAGCCGGATTGGAAAGACCGCGCGGAGTACGATCTGGTCCAGGCGATCGTCAAGGAGACTGACCCTAAAAAGAAGCTCGATCTCTTGAACCAGTGGAAGGAGAAGTACCCGAACACGGATTTCAAGGAAACCCGCCTGGAGTACTATGTCGACGCCTATAAGGCGATGAACGACCCCAAGCAGATGCTTGCGGCGGTCAAGGATCTCTCGGCGCAGTACCCTAAGAACCTGACGGCCGCGTACTGGGCGTGCGCCTTGGTGGTGAGCCTGAACTCGACGGAGCCGGCGGATCTCGAACTGGCGCAAAACGGGGCGACCGTGTTTTTGAATGCCGAAAAGCCGGCAAGCCTCACAGAAGAACAGTGGAAGCAGAACCGGCCGACCATGGAGATTCTTGCGCACCGCACGCTGGGATGGCTGGATATGCAGAAGAAGCAGTATCCGGAGGCGGAGCAGGAACTTACGGCGGAATTGAAGCTGAACCCCGCGGATGGCGAGGCGGCATACTGGTTGGGCACGGTGATTCTGGACCAGAAGAAGCCCGAGCGGCAGTCCGACGCGCTTTATTTCTTTGCGCGTGCCGCCGCATTTGATGGTCAGGGCGCGCTCGCCGCGGACCGCCGGAAGCAGATCGAGGCCTACGTGCAGAAGGCCTATACCACCTTCCACGGCAACGATCCGCAGGGCTTCCAGAGCCTGTTGCAGACTGCCAAGACGAACCCGTTCCCGCCGGCTGATTTCAAGATCCTGAGCGAGCAGGAGGTGGCAGATCAGCGGGACCAGCAGCTCAGGAGCACGAATCCTTCGCTGGCGTTCTGGCTGAAGCTGAAGTCCGCGCTCACGGACCCCAGCGGCTCCGGCGTTCAGTATTTCGAGACGGGCATGAAGAACGCACTGATCCCTCCCGAGGGGCAGCCGACGCTCAAGGGCACGGTGATCAGCGGCAAGCCGGAAATCAGGCCGACCGTCCTGGTATTGGGAATCGAGAAGTCCGGTGTGGCGGAAGTCACGCTGAAGCTGGACGCGGCGCTTTCCGGAAAGGTCGAGCCGGGCCGGGTGATTGAGTTCCGCGGCGTGGCATCCGCCTTCACTCCGAGCCCGTTCATGGTGACGTTCGAAGTGGAGAAGAAGAACATCACCGGCTGGCCGGAGCCGGCGGTGCACCGGCCTGTCCACAGGAGGGCGGCAGAGTAGCTTTACGATTGGGGCCCAAAATCTATTGGGCCGCGGATGAACGCGGATGGACGCCGATCAAGAACAAAGGGTATCGGCGTTAATCTGTGTTGATCCGCGGCCCAAACTGATTCCTTCAATTTACATCTTGTAGCGCCCGAGGTCCTCGTCATTGAGGCCTTCGAGCCAGCGCCGCAACTCCTCGTTATTGACCTTGTCCGAGACCGAGGTCGCCATTTTCGAGGTTTTCAGCACCGCTTCCTCGACGTAGATCGGGCAGTCCAGGCGCAATGCCAGGGCGAGCGCGTCGCTGGGGCGCGAATCGACGCTGATGATCTCGCCGTCCTTCTCGAGCCAGATCACCGCGTAAAAGGTGTCGTCCTTCAGCTCGCTGACCACGACCTTTTGCATGCCCGTATTCAGGCCCGCGAGCAGGCTCTTGATCAGGTCGTGCGTCATCGGGCGGGGCGTCGAGACCTTTTCGATTTCGAGGGCGATGGCGTTGGCCTCGTAAACTCCGACCCAGATCGGCAGGATCGCGTTGCCGTTCACATCTTTCAAAATGACGATCGGCATGTTCGTGACCGGATCCATCATCAGGCCGCGGATCTTCATTTCGACTTCCATAACGTCCCCCTCCACTCCATCATACTCGGGAACCTGCATCTTCTTTCGGAAACACGCGCGCGCCGGTGCGCTCAAGCAGCCGCTTCGCCGGCCAGCGAATTCGGGCCGGCGCGGGTGATCCGCACGTCGAGGTAACTGCCCGCGAGGGAGTGCCCGTTCGCCGGAATTGTAAAATTCAGGATGCGATTCTGCGCGGTGCGTCCGATCCACTGGCGGGTGGCCTGGTTGTATCGCTCGACCAGCACCTCCTGGACGGCTCCGACCAGGCGGGCATTCCGCCGGATTTGAATCACGCGCTGCTTCTCCTGCAGGATAGTGAGCCGGCGGGCCTTCTCCTCTTCGGGAATTTGCGCGCCGAGCGAGAGCGCCGCCGTGTTTGGGCGAGGCGAGTACTTGAAGCTGAAAATCGCGTCGTACTCCACCCGCTCGACCAGAGCGAGCGTCTCTTCGAAGTCGGATTCCGTCTCGCCTGGAAAGCCGGCGATGAGGTCCGTCGTAATCGCAATCTCGCGCCGGGCGCTCTTGATCCAGTCAATGCGCTCGAGATACTGCTCGCGGCTGTAGAGCCGCTGCATGCGTTCCAGCACGCGGTTCGAGCCCGACTGCACGGGCAGGTGTACGTGATTGACCAGCACGGGATTGGCGTCGATGGCGTCGACAATGGCCTTCACGAAATCGCGCGGGTGAGAGGTGGTGAACCGGACCCGCCTGAGGCCGGGCACTTCGGCCGTGCGCGCCAGCAGGGTGGCGAAGTCCCAGCCCGCGGGCGAGGGGTCCCGGTAGCTGTTCACGTTCTGGCCAAGCAGCTGGACCTCCGTGTAGCCTTCCCCGGCGAGCCGCCGCGCCTCCTCGATGACGCTCCGGCTGGTGCGGCTGCGCTCCGGCCCCCGGGTGAACGGGACCACGCAATAGGCGCAGGACTTGTCGCAGCCCTCGATGATCGTGATGTACGCGCGGTGCGGGTTATCGCGTCGCGTCAGGGGTGTTTCGAACGTCTCCGTGGTGTCCAGATCCAGACCGGTTACCCGGCGATCCCCCGATTCGATCCGCACCAGCATCTCCGGCAGCTTGTTGTAACTCGCCGAGCCGCAGACCAGGCCGACGTGCGGCGCCTTTTCGAAGATGCGCGCGCCTTGCTGTTGCGCCACGCACCCGAGGACGGCGAAAACTTTTCCCTTCCCGTCCCGCTTGAACTGCTGGAGGCGGCTGAAGACCTTCTGTTCGGCTTTATCGCGGATGCTGCACGTGTTGTACAGGATCAGATCGGCCTCGTCCGGCGCTGGGACCTGACTGTAGCCTTCGGCCAGCAGCGTGCCGATGACCTTTTCCGAGTCATGCACGTTCATCTGGCAACCGAAGGTCTCGATGTAGAACGTTTTCATTAGGAGCCGCCGGAGCCCGGTCCCCGTGCTTGAGCGGACGGATGACTGAAGACGGCAGATCCTTCTATTATAGGCGCGGATTTTTTGGACCTTGGCCTGCCGCTCTAGCCGTGCCCGAAGTGCATCAGCCAACCCAGGCCGAACAGCGCGGCGAGGAACCACGCGAAGCAGTACAGGCCGTAGGTCAGGCGATCCCGGCCGGAACGCTTCGTGACTACGCCCATTACGATCGAAGTAAAGAGGGCAAACAGAACCGCGGCCTCGAAATGCGACAGGTTGACTTTCGGCATCAGCTCTTTTTCCCCGTGGCGATTTCGTAGGCATCCACCATGGCCAGCACGTTGAGCAACCCGGCCGTGACCAGAAACTTCGTCCCGTAGTCGTGTATGGCGCCGGCGACATCCGGTTGGGAATAGCCGAGCCATGTAGCCAGCACATACGGGACTCCGGCCGCGAGGTTCGACAGGAAGCCGCCATAGTACATGAGCACCGTAAGCAGGTCCCCGCCCCGCGGGCTGAGGAACTGGCCCCGCATCATGAGGCCGAACAGAAACATGGCGACGACGGAGCCGAGCAGCAGCCAAGCCCGGCCGTAGCGCTTCAGCAGGAAGTGGCCGCCCCCGGGGATAAACCATGCCAGGGCCAGCGCGGGCCCCCAGACGTTCAGAGGCGGCATCGGTTCTTTGGGCTTCTTTTGCTTGGAGCTCATCGTGAAAATATGAGTCTACCAGATTGGCGCGAGAGACCGCTTTTTGAGCGATCTCGTTCAGCCGCTGCCCGCGGAGACCGGCTACAGATTTTGCAGTCTTCGGCCGATACGAGAAGGCGTGGACAGGGACCGCAACGAACGGTTACAATTCAACCGAATGCGACTGCGGCCGCTCACGCTTTTCGAGTTTTTCGCCGGCGGCGGTATGGCTCGGCTCGGCTTGGGTGCCGACTGGGACTGTGCTTTTGCGAATGACTGGTGCGAGAAGAAGGCCGCCGCCTACCGAGCCTATTTCGGTGGATCGGAACTGCGGGTGTGCAGCATCGCGGACCTGACGCCGAGCGATCTCCCTGGCACGCCGACTCTGGTTTGGGGTTCCTTTCCCTGTCAAGATTTGTCGCTTGCGGGAAATGGCGCGGGGCTGGCGGGTGAGCGCAGCGGAACGTTCAACCCGTTTTGGAAACTCGTGCGAGGCATGATCGGCCTTGGCCGGATTCCGCGCATTGTCGTTCTGGAGAACGTGATCGGGGCGCTGACGTCGCACGACGGACGGGACTTCGCTACGATCATTGGGGCCTTGGAGCTACAGGGGTACCGAGTCGGTGCGCTGGTCATGGATGCCGTGAGGTTCTTGCCGCACTCCCGGCCGCGGCTTTTCATAGTGGGCGTGCATGGGCAAGTCGCCGTTCCGTCGCAGCTCGCGTTGTCTAATGCGTCGGAGCCGTGGCATACCAAGTCGCTGCGATCAGCTTTCGAACGTCTGCCAGAACGACTGCAGGATGCTTGGATCTGGTGGAACCTTCCAATCCCCAACGAGCCGATTCCGTCACTTGCCAGTCTCATCGAAGAACCACCGAGGGGAGTTGAGTGGCACACGAAGGAACAGACCGACCACATTATCAGCTTGATGTCGCCGCTCCATTTGGAGAAGCTGAGAAAGGCGCGCCTGCTCAAAACGAACATCGTCGGCACCGTGTACCGGAGAATACGTCCGAACGAGGATGGCGTGAAGGTGCAAAGAGCCGAAATCCGGTTCGATCAGATTTCCGGTTGCCTCAGGACGCCCGTTGGCGGTTCAAGTCGGCAGACCATCGTTGTCGTCGAGGGCCGTAGAATTCGGTCACGGTTGTTGTCGCCACGAGAAGCCGCACGGCTTATGGGCGTACCTGACGATTATCCGTTACCAACAAAGTACAACGATGCCTACCACCTGTTCGGTGACGGGCTTGCGGTTCCAGTTGTGCGTTGGCTGAACAAACATCTCCTGACGCAAATCGCCGAGGCTATTCGGGTTATGATAGCGGCTTAATGCCGCCACAAGAGAACGAACCGCTAGGTGCCCCACAAGACGTAGCTGCCATCCGTCTGCAAATTCGGGCATTCTTGGACACCCCCGACGCCAGCGGACGGAAAATCGGCAAAGCGAAGTGGGGTGTTTACGCCTTCTACGACTACGACGGCGAACCGATTTACGTCGGTCAGACGAATGAGATGTTGCAGGTGCGGATCGGCCGGCATCTCACGAATCAGCGCACTGACGCCGTAGCAATGAACGTGTTGGACCCATTTGAGGTGGCTGAGATCGAAGTGTGGCCGCTCTGGGAGCTGGAAGGAAGAGACAAGAAAGATCATGAGGCGAAGAGAAGACTGAACGCCGCCGAGTACACCGTTTTTCAGCGTGTATTGAGTGAATCCAGCTTCGGTGCGGTGCTCAATGAAGGTGACATCGCGCCTACGGATCTACTCGAACTCCCTCGGTCTGTCAGATCACGCATCATTCCCGAAGGCCTGTACGAACAGCGCAAACACCCGGACGTGCGAATAGCGAGACGTGCGACCACGATTGCTGCCCTCGCGCGGGTCATCAGTGAGCGTAAGGTATCAAAGGGGCTTCGGCGCACGCTTATGACGCAAGCTCGGCGTCTCGAGCGGCTTGCCACGCAGCGGCACGACGAGATTAGCGGCGGTGTGCCGATTGTTGAACCCGGCGAAGAGGTCTGAAGATGGACACTGTCTCCCCGGCGACCCGCTCACGGGTAATGGCACAGGTCCGGTCTCGACGAAATCGGTCAACCGAATGGCGGGTCAGGGCCTGCCTGATCCAGGCTGGCATCCGGGGGTGGGAATTGAACGCGCCCGATCTTTGTGGGAAGCCCGATTTTGCGTTCCGGAAACAGCGCCTGCTATTGTTTGTGGATGGCTGTTACTGGCACGGATGTTCTAAGTGCTACAGAAGGCCTTCGTCACACGAGGAATACTGGGATCGGAAGGTGGCACGCAATCGTGAGCGTGACAGGAGGACCACGGCTCAACTGAAACAGGATGGCTGGCGGGTGTTGCGGATTTGGGAGCATCAACTGGGCGCTATGGACGCCGTTTTACGAGGAATCACGCTGGCGTTGAAATCGAGCAGATCAAAGAAATAAGGACCGGCCGATGCCGATCCGGCGTCATTCTGTTTTTTCAGATTCCGGAACTTCATTCCGTCTTCAATGACAATAGAGCCAAAGGAGCCGATGGCGGTGGACTCAGCCGCACGGCAGGCCGGGAACGCCCGGACGGCCAGGTGGATCGCCGTCTCGAGTGTTGGCGTCAGCAGCGTGCTGGCGCTCGCGAAGCTGTTCATCGGCTGGCTGGCGGGATCGACGTCGGTGGTCGCGGACGGTTTTGAATCCGCCGGCGATGTCGTGGCGTCCTCGATCGTGCTGTTCGGCCTGGTGGCCGCCTCGAAACCGCCCGACGAGAATCATCCCTACGGCCACGGCAGGTTCGAAACGCTCAGCGGCCTGGCGGTGGGGGTTCTGCTGGCTGCCGCCGGCGCTGCCATCTGCGTCCACTCCCTCGAGCACGCCTTCGAACCGCACGCTCCGCCCGCCTGGTTCGGCGTCTGGCCGGTGGCGGTCTCGATCCTCGTGAAGAGCGTGCTTTCGGCGGTGAAGTTCCGCCACGGCAGGCGCGTTCGCAGCGCGGCGCTGATCGCCGATGCGCGCAATGATGCGGTCGACATCCTTTCGGGCTCTGCCGCGCTGCTAGCGCTGGGACTGACGTTGTGGGATCCGGCGCGCTTTCTCGCGGCCGACCATTACGGCGGATGCGCCGTGGGCCTCATCGTCGTATTCACCGGCATCCGGGTGGTGCAGGAGACTTCGCTCCAGCTTGTGGACACCATGCCCGATGAAAGGATCATGAGCCGGATTCGCCGGGTGGCGCTCGAAGTCCCGGGCGTCGAAGGTGTTGAAAAGTGTTACGCCCGGAAGACCGGCTTTCAATACCACGTGGACTTGCATCTCGAGGTCGATCCCGGGATCACGGTTCGCGAGTCGCACGAGATTGCCACGCAGGTACGAATCCGCATCAGAGAAAGCCTGGACTTCATCGCCGACGTGCTGGTGCATGTCGAGCCTGCGCCCGCGCGGCCGTTAACAAACATTCATCGCGAAGAGCGCACCTAAGACGTTCTGTGAATGGATTTCGGGCGCCACAGGTCGGGCACCGGTAAATACGAAGACCTGGTGAAGGCGCGCGCACATATCCCTGTTCTACGAGCGCGGATGCGGCATGTCCACTCCCGCACCGGATGCGAACATTCACCCACATGCTCTCGTCGACTGGCCCGCTTGTACTGCCAAAATAGAATGCCCGGCCGTGGACACTGGTGCCCATCTTGGAGCAAACCCAGCCGCTTCCTTTGAAGCTGCCTCGACGCTTTCCGATAGGCGTACCAGCGGCAAGGATGATTTCACGGACGGGAAACGTGCCGCGTGAGACAAAAAAGAGGCCGTCCGGTGTCGGGTTGAGCTGTGGTTCTTAGGCCGACTTAACTATGGGAATCATTGACAGTGCCATCGCCGGACGTTTACGGGAATTCGTGCAATTCGAACATGGCGCCCCAGGAGTGCTGACGCAGCAGGGCGGACGGAGGCGGCGACGATTGGAATCCGGAGGGGGCTGGTGCTGCTGTGAAGAGGGCGATGCTGCGCGCCAGGCGTGCCCCATATTATGCCGCCCCCGAATCTGAGGGCGCGATGGAGACCCGGCGAGAGTCTCCATCGCGAAGGTTTGGGCACGCCAGCTGCTATTTCACGGGATAACCACGCTGAACGCGAGTGCGGCCTGTCCGTTAGCCGGAACCGCTACACCAGCTTGACGCGTGGGCACCGCCGTGCCGTTCTGATCCGTCGCGGCTAGGTCCGTGTCGAGATAGAGACTGACGGAGCCGTCTCTCGGAACTGCCAGTTGGTATCGACGCACGCCGTTCTGCGCGCTGAGGAGCGGGACGCGGGCGTACCACGATCCGACGAACAAGCCCACGGCGAAGTTGGCCCCAGAGAGGGGTATGTGGCCGTCGACGACTGGCGTGTCCGTGAGTTCATGGACCTTGCCGGAGGCATCTCGCACGCTAATGGTTACGAGCGCGCCATCGACGATTTGTAGAGTCAGACCCTGTATACTCTGCCCGGCGGAGAGCTGGATCGCTGCCGCTCCCGTTCCCCCCGGCCCGCAGGTCCCTATATGAGTGGGCTTCACACCGGCGGCGCAAAAATAATAGGTACCCGGCGGTATCGAGGCCGAGAACGTGCCATCCTGCCCCGTACTTAGGGCCGCTCCGACAATAGGCCCGTTGGGGACGGGGGCTCCCGTCATCGACGGTTGCATGTCCACAACATTGTTGTATGTCACTAGGGCGCCGGCCACCGGCGCACCTGCGCCGTCTACCACAGTTCCGGACACGGAGCCTGCCTGAGCGGCACCGAGCAACATACCCGGCAGGGCAGCCGCCCGCCCTGGCCTCCGGCGGCGCCACGCATACCGCGACTGCAACGGAGGCGGGCCGCTTCTTTTTCCTCGCGAACACGTCCGCATGGCGCGGGCCGGGTCTGGCGATGCCGGGAGCTTTCATCGATGCCAGGTGATACCGTAAATCATGGCGAGAGACATCGGGCCGGTCCGAGTCGCGGAAACAGGACAGACCGATGCGACAGCGCAGGGGCTGAGCTGCACTCCGAAGCTTCGCGGTTTTTGGTGCGTCTGCGTCGTCATCGCTGCAGCACTTCTCGGTGCGCAGCTTTGGTTCCTAAGACTCCCCGGGATTGAGCAGGACGAAGTTTTGTTTCTGCGCCCGTTCCTGCACGGGGAATCCCCCCTTTACAGCCTCCAACTGGGCAAGCATCGCCTGCCGCTAATGTTGATGGACTACGTCGGTTGTTTGAAGACGTGGTTGTATTGGCCCATCTTCCGAATGTGGTCTCCAAGCATTTGGTCGATACGACTCCCGGCGTGCCTCTTCAGCTTGGGAACGCTGTTGTTGTTCGCGGCTCTGGTTCGCAGAGTAGCGGGCGACATGGCCGCTATCGGCGCGGCAATTTTGCTTGCGTTCGACGCTACGTTTATACTCACCGGTGTTTTCGATTGGGGGCCCGTGACGCTGCTTCTGGCTGGTGGCGTTGGTTTCGTATGGCTATTGAACGAATTCGATAAATCCAGAACGAGCCTCGCCCTCGCCGCCGGATTCCTTCTGGCGGGTGTGATGCTCTGGTATAAGGTGATTTTCGCCTTTCAACTCGCAGGCGTTTTGGTCGCCTGCATTGTGGTGTTTCCGCAACGGCTCCGGCGGCACGCTCAATTTGGCAATGTCGGGATTGCCCTGATCGCATTACTGATCGGCGCAGGTCCGCTCGTTCAGTTCAACCTTCGGACAGGCGGCGCCACCTTGAAAGCATCGGCTCAATCGGAACGCGTGCCGCTTCAAGAAAAACTCATGATGCTGCGATTGACGCTAGATGGCAAGGCGCTGGAGCACTATATGGTCCGGAGCGCTCCAGGCGAGCTTTTGAAACTGCAAGGCGCGCCGCTGGGCGAGTTAGCAAGGACGTGGTATAGCAATTCTTCGTTGGGCACTGGCAGCCTCTTGCCGCTGGGTTTGATATTGTGCGCACTGGAGCTACCGTTTCTCGCGAGTTGTCCTTTGTTCAAGCCAATCGCTTTCGCGTGGGTTGCCGCTCTTTCGACTGAAGCGCTTTTCCTGCTTGGCGGCACCTCCGGCGCGGGACCGCATCATACGGTGCTGCTGTATCCCGCGCCGCAGTTCATTGTCGCCGCGACCGCCGCGGCGTTGATGAACCGCGCTCGTGCCCGGCTGCGGTACGCGCTTTCCATTGCGGCGCTGGCGCTCATGGGAGCTTCGGATCTAGTTCTGCTCTGCAATTATCACAGCGCCGCCGTTCGCAACGGATTCAGTGTCTTCTGGACCGACGGTACACGGCAACTCGCAAACGTTCTGCGGAGCGAGGGCAATGCCGTAGCGTTTCTCGATTGGGGAATCGAAGCTCCGGCGAGGATCGAGTGTGGCGACATGCTTCGCGTGGTCGAGCCTACGCCAGCACGCGAAAACGCTCTATATGTAACGCATGATCGGGAATACGAGATGGCTCACTCGACCTACGCCGCATTAATTAAGGACGCAGCCGCGCGCGGCCTCGCCATCTCGGAAATGCGACATGTTCCGGACTCGCACGGCAAGTTTATCTTCTCCGTATTTTCGTTTTCCGCTGTCGTAGGTCCCACCCGTCGTCACCCTCCCGCCCAATGTGCTCACCATGCTGGTAGGCGGTACGGCCACCATCCAGGCGCTCAATTCGTCCGGGCAAGAGGTGGCCGGACTCACCTGGACCTCGAGCGATCCGACGGTGGTGAGCCTCTCGACCGGCGATCCGCCGGTGCTCACCGCCCTCGCCGCGGGACACGTTACCATCATTGCCGGCGGCGCCTCGGCCGACGTCGCGGTTTCCCCCGGCGACCCGAACGTTCCCGGCACCCTGCCCGTGGGGACGGTGCAGTGTGCGCCCGGTCTGCCGTTTCCCGGACCGGCAGCCGAGCCACGACGGAACTGTCCGCAGGTCGTGTGCGCCGGGTCGAGAGCACGGCCGCGAGCCGGTGATTCCATGAACTCGGGTGCATCTGTCGTCTCGATTCCTTTCGTAAGCAGTCGCAGTCCGGATTGAAGGCCCGGGCCGGCCCGGAAGGATCACCCGGCAGCTTTTCTGCCTGAGCCAGAATCTGGGGCCAATCCAGTGTTGCCGCGAGCTGCTGGCCGATTTCGAGCAGCGTGGGAATGGCATCGAGGTCGGCCTCGTCAATGTCGCGAGGCAGGGGCGGGTTGAAGTTGCGCATGATGCCGGGCCACTGGCGGTTCACGGTGCATGTCGAGCCTGCGCCCGCGCGGCCGTTAACAAACATTCATCGCGAAGAGCGCACCTAAGTTCCCTGGGCCCTCATCCAACAGGCACTGGCAGGCTACACACTCTCATGAACAACTGGTCTCCCTTCTCCGGCCTGGCTCGCGGTTCCAGGAACGCAGCCAGCCTTCAAGCTCCGATTTGTGAGTTGCTGCTCGAAAGCCTCGGCGATGGCGTGATCGCGGTCGATGGACGCGGCAAGCTGTTGTTCGCGAACGCCGCCGCCGCGCGGATCCTGCGGAAGCCGATAACGGATACGCCGCTAGGGAACTGGCCGGCGCGATACGGCTTGCATCTACCGGACAAAAAGACTCTTTGCCCGGCCGGCCAATTCCCGCTGGCGCGGGCGGCCGATGGAACCGAGAGCGGAAACGTCGATGTCTTTCTGCGGACGGAGAGCGAACCGGACGGCATCTGGCTGAACTGGCGGGCGTGGCCGCTCAAGAATGCGCGCGGACCGGCCGGTGGAGCGGTAGCGGTCTTCCGCGACGTGACGGAGGACCGGCGCCTCGACGACCGCCTCCGCAAGGCGCAGATCCTGGAAGCCGTCGGCAAGCTGGCCGGCGGGGTCGCTCATGACTTCAACAATCTGCTCATGATCATCAGCGGCTACGCGGAGATTCTGGCGGATAGCCTGCCCGCAACGGACCCGCAACTGTCGCCCGTCGCGGAGATCCAGAAAGCCGCGAACCGGGCCGCTTCGCTCACCAGCCAACTGCTGTCTTTCAGCCAGCGCCATCCGGTGCAGCCGAAGCCATTGTCGTTGAACGTAGTGGCTGACTCCCTCCGCGAGCCGCTGCGGAAGACGCTCGGCGATTCGATTGACGTTTCGATTGTCCTCGACCCGCGGCTTGGCATGGTCCATGCGGACCCGAGTAAGATCGAGCAGGTGATCTGGAGTCTCGCGCTGAACGCGTGCGACGCCATGCCGCGGGGCGGCCGGCTTACGATCCTCACTGCCAACACGGAACTGACCCGCGAGGACATCCGGGGCCGGGAGATTCTTCCCGGCGCCTACGTGACGCTGGTGGTCAGCGACACCGGCATCGGCATGGACGAGAACGTGAGAGCGCACCTGTTCGAGCCGTTCTTCACGACCAAGGCGTTCGGGCGCGGGAGCGGTCTTGCGCTGAGCAGCGTTTACGGCATCGTGCGGCAGGCGGGCGGGGATGTTTATGTTTACAGCGAGCCCGGCCGCGGCGCCACGTTCGAGATTCATCTGCCCAGATTCAATGGCTCGGCAGCCAGCGCCGGGCAGGCCGGCAGGCGGGCGCGGACCAGACAGCGCGGCCCGGGCCCGGTATCCAGCCACGACTGCTGATCTCAGGCAAGAATGTACTCTGCAACTGCAGACCGCTCGCCCAGGCTCAGTTGCAGGTCGGCAAGATTTTGGACGTCTGTCCGAAGATCTCGGCGCTGTTCTGCGAAACGCAAACACAACGGAAGAACGTTCGTCTGGCGAACAGACGGGGGCAAAGCGAGCTTCAACTGCTAGGAACGGTGTGCCTGTTGAAATAATTCCCGACTACTGACCCTCTTGCGCGTGGCTCTGGGGGCCGATACTCATCGGAGGGGACACAATGATGGGTCACCTGCCGGGCTGAACTAAATCATCTTTGGAATCAAGTCGGGTAGGGTTCTTGGGATATCGGCAATGGCCTGGCAGTCCGATGATTGGGTCGAGAAGGGGCCGTGGCCTCTTGTTGGGGCATGACGGCGGGGTGAAGCGCGATGGTTTAGCACGATCAGGCGCTACGGGCAAGACGCGTACTATGCAAGTTATTGAAAACACGGCACAGAAAGTGACCAACAGCGCGTGATTCCTGTTGACAACTGGAAAATAGTATGGTCACAATAGAGGTGAGCTCATCTACCAGTGCTGTAGAAGGAGTAACAGTGCCGCCCCTCAAAAAGGCGGCACTTGCATTTTAGGTCTGCGTGTGCCATTCATTCCTGAATTTCTCTCTTCTGCGCGGCCCCGGAACGTAGTAGGCCGTCCACAGCAGAACGTACTCTGGTCCTTCCTGTAACACTACGACGTAGCTGAAATCTGGTAGCGCGATTATCGGTCGCACCTTCGAGTCGCGTTGGGCCCTCCAACAACAGACGCGATCCGTTCCCCATGAGTCAATCATTGGCCTGATCCAGCAGATTCGTTCGCAGCGTCGCATATCCGGCAGGCGGTCTGCCTCGTTCTGACCATCCGATATGAGGTGCCAGAATGTGGCCTCCTTGCCCTGCTGAAGAGGATGGCGTTTCATCGCCCACCTCATTGGATGGAAGACCGTCGGCGTCGAGTGAATGAAGTCGCGACAGAAGCATTGGTACTGGGCGTCGAGATACTTTTCCCAATCTCCTCCGAATTGGCTCAGCAGCAACAATTCGGGAAGCCAATCGACGCTCATGTGGCACTTCCGGGCACCGGAGAGGGCTCCCAGCAGAACAAATTTAACTTCTTCTCCCGGATGAGTGTGGTCCTCAACAGGGAATATCCAGAGCGGTCTCGGATTCTTTGAACGATGGCCACCTTCGCCCGGCTAGTCGCTAGACTGCGGTTCGCATACGACAAAGCCCCGATCAGCAGGTCGGCAATTTGGAAGACCTCAACCTCATGAGAGCGAACAAGCTGAATGCGTTCGATGATTTGGTGTTTGAAGTCATACTGGCTGCTGCAAAGGATATTATGGAGCTTCCGCACCTTAGCGCCTCCATTCGTATCCTTGATGTCTAGGTAGACTCTGTACTGATCGCCTGGGCTCAAAAGAAAGACCAGAAGCCGGAAGTACATCTTGTAGTACCATTCATCATGTGTTTGACTGTGCGCAGCATGCTCCAGTCTGGATTTTTCTCGAACTACAAGCCCCCGAAAGCACATGTGGTCATCGTCAAAAAAGTAGTCGATGAGATCCAGGTACAATTGCGTCTTCGACGGGGAGACCCGCTTCCACTTGATTTCCTCGTGGCGACCAATGCCGTGCCGCACCTTGATCTCCCTGATGCGCGCGGTGATCTCCTTGCTCTTGTCGGCTGGACACCACACGGCGCCAAGCGCCGTGGCCCCCTGGCCGTCGTGTTCCAGGTGGCAACTTTCGTCACAATAGATGTTGTAGATTTGGCTCATTGACCTGCCCTGCCCTTTGGGTCATGATACCCAAGGCGGAGGGCGCGGGCTTGGACCGCGATGCGGGCAGGACCTCGACCCCGCCCGCAAAGCCGAACACTCCCGTCTGAGCCGCGCCACCGTAAGGGACTGCCCATGGGCCCGCGTCCAACGAAGGTCCGACCTGTAGCGGTGCCGGGCAGGCCGGCAGGCGGGCGCGGACCAGACAGCGCGGCCCGGGCCCGGTATCCAGCCACGACTGCTGATCTCAGGCGCTGCGGCGCAGCCGCGCCAGTTCGAGGATCGAGGCGGCAATCGACCGGCCGCGTTCGAGGGCGTCCTCATAGATGCTGCGGCGTTCCTGGCGCGTCAAGCCGTAGCCTATGCGGAAGAAGCGTTCCAGGCCCACCCCTATGGTGTAGGTGCCGGCATACGCCACCGCGGCCTTGGGAATCAATCCGCCGCCAAACGGGATCTTGCCCATCAGCTCCCGCGCCAGTGCGCGCCATCCGAACGCGCCCGCCACGATTCCGGCGATCTCGGCCCGCTGCTCCCGGTAGCTGACGTCCTGATCGCTCGCAGCCGCGATGAGAAACGCCATGCGCACCTGGTTCATAGTGATGAAGGCCGTATCGGAGGCAAACTCCCCCACCGCCCAGGGCAGCTCGATGAGGCTCGGAATCACGTCCGGCAGCGCCGTAACGGCCGCGAACGCGGCGTTCTCGCGCGAGATGGTCCGGATGAGCTTGTCGATGACCGGTTTCCGGAACGGCAGGAAGTTTCGGGCCAGCGCCAGGGCCAGGTCCTGACGGCGCTCGATCACCTCGAGGACGGTGCGCTTCGGGTCGGATCGATGGAAGAGAAACGCGCCCGGCGGGGACAGCAGTTCCTCTTCGCAAAGCACCAGGTCGAAGTCGCGCTGCGGTGGGCCGTCCAGGGCACGGTGCAGCACCCTTGCCGTTGCGGATCGCCGGGCCCGCGAAAACGACGCCGGGGTAAGCAGGTCCTCGATGGCCTCGAAGCCTTCCTCCGTGGAGGCCACCAGGCCCACGCTGAGCGGCCGGTGGGCCAGCCGGCGCACCTCGTGCGGGTTCAGGTGCTTGAATGCTGTCTTGATCTGGCCGTAAACGCTGGTCGGCACGGGCATAGTCTCAAACCGGCTGCCGGTCTCCCTGGACGCGAAACATGACTCTCGGCCCCTGCCGCCATTCTACCCCCAGCCCGATGCGCTCCACCTCGATCTCCGGCGCGAAGTAGCGAAGGATCGTCTCCGTCTTCGGATGGAAGCTCAGCGCCGGCGCGATCAGGAGCAGGCGCGGCCACTCCTGGCGCAGCGTCAAGCCGGGGAAATATCCCTTGCGGGAGAACTCGCCGTGTTCGGCGTGCCACCGCACGCGCATCCAGTAATCCAGCGCCTGGAGCGGCAGGTGAATGTCTTCGGACGCCTTCAATTCGAGCACCGCGAGCCGGCCGTCGCGTCCTGCGGCGAGCAGGTCGATCACTCCGCGGTCGCCTCCCGCGATCGCAGGCACCTGGCCGTAAACCGGTTCCGGACAGAGCGAGGGATCGATCGCGCCGAGGTGCGCGCGCACCTCGGACTCGAGCCACGCTTCCGGCTGCTGGCGCCAGAGCGGAGTCGCTCGGTCCGGGGCGCCGGCCGTCCGCAGCCGCGCCAGCTCGCGAGCGAGGGCTTCCACCTCCGGCAGGCTCGCCTCGCGCGCCACGGTCTTCCGCTCCAGCCCGTAGAGAAGTCCGGATCGGGTGGCGCGGGCGAACTCGATCCCGCGAACCCGCAGGCTGAGCGCTCCGTCGTTCCGGGCGATCTTTTCGACAAAAGGGAGATCCGAGATGCGCGCGACGGCGGCCGCAACCGGTGACGCTCGATCGAGCAGCGGGGTTGCGGCGGTCTCGAGCTCGGTTTCCAGATTGCCATAATCGGCGGGGTCGAAGCGGTCCTCGTAGCCTTCAGCCGTATAGACGAAGGCATCGAACCGCGCCGCGCGCGGGTTCAGGAACGGCAGGCGCAGGTACGCGGCCCGCGCCTCCGCCTGCGGCACGAAGAGCGCCAGCCCCTCAATGGCCAGGCGCCGCTCGCGCCGCCGCAGATAATCGAGCCAGACGAGCCCGAAAGTGACGGCGCCGGCCGCCGCGCCCGCTTCGGGTGGCGAGAAAATGGCCGCCCGGCCGGTGGTTCCATTACGAATCAGCGCACGCGGATAGGCGGGCGAGAGGCTCTCCTCGAGATTGGGTTCACTGCTCAGCCCGGCGATGCGCCAATCCGGGAACTGGCGGTGCAGCGAACGGCGGAACTCCTCACGCCAGACCAGGCGCGCGCCCCTGCGCTCCTCGGCCCGGCCGGAGCGGCTGAGGTCCAGCAGAAGAATGCGCCCCTGCTCTCCGCCGAAGCGTTCGATCGTCAGTTCCAGCTTTCCGGGCCTCTCGTCGCGGACGCCGGTGACCCGGCGCGCGAGGTTCCGCGTTTCGTCCCACACCTCGACCAGAAACCGGCTGCCGCGCCACTCCAGCGAATAGCTTGATTCCTCCAGCGGGAACTGATTCTCGCCGGGCTCGACGAGCACGGGCTGGCGTGCGGAAGAGAGGAATCTCCGGATGGCGGCCTCGGCCTCCGCCGGCCCCTCTGCGCGCACCCCGGCTCCAGTCTTGCTCATTCATTACTGTGGTGGCGCGTGCCGCGGCCTTTCTCACCCTTTTACTGCGTTCGCACCCGCTCCTTCAGGCGGCTAATCAGAAGCTCGACCTGCTGGGCGGTGATCCGGACTTCGCCGGTGAGAACAAAGGCCAGGCGCCCCGAGCCGGCGTCCACGAACTGCGCGTTGCGAATCGAGGCGGCGGCGTCCGGCACGGCTCCGGGGAGCGTGCCGCCAAAGCTGACGCCCTTCTGCATCGCGGAGACCAGCGATTTGGTGATCTTCTCGCGCAGCATGGTCCCGAGCGACCCCGAGCGAAGCAGCTCGCCCAGTGATCCGCCGGCCTGGATCGTTCCGACCTCCGGATTGAGCCGGGGCGCGTTCTGTTCCACCGCCGGAGTCAGCTTGATGGGAACCAGGCCGTTGCCCGCGACCAGCCGCGTGACCATTTGCTTGCCGAATGCCTTGGCGCACGCGTAGCGCTCGTAGTGCAACTGGACCGTCAACAGGCTCGCGGGATCGAGCGGCGCGAGCGTCGCGTGGTCGATTGCGATCCGTTCGCCGCAGCGGTCGGAACGATCCAGCTCGGCTTGCAGCAGGCTGGTAATGTTCCTCTGGAGGTCCGAAAGGTCCGCCGTCACTTCGAGCCGGAACACCTGCTGATCCTGGCTCCTGGAAACGCGGGAAATCACGCCCCGGGCCGTAATCGTGATGGGCTGGTTCCCGATAAGAACCGAGGTCGTGACGGGAGGAATCTTGAGCGTCAAGTCCTCGGACTTTGCCAGCGTGCCAAAAAGCAGAATGAGCGTGGTGAACCAGCACAGGCGCAAGAGAGTCCCTCCCAATCCATCATGGACGTAGACTCCCGCCCGCCAGGTTTCAGCAGAGAGGACGTTGAGCGGGCGCGCACGCCCGTGGCTTACCGCGCCAGCTTGACCGGCGCGCTCGCCTCGGTCTTGCCCCAGGACATCTGAAGCACTCCCGACGCCGCGTCCGTGGCCTTGAGAGTGATCTGAAACTTCTCCACCGGGGTGTCGAGCGCGGTCAGCTTCAGGGGCGCCCGGCCGAGGTCCTGGGCCGCGTCGTATTCGGTCCCCCACTGCCCGGTCTGCTTGTTGACGATCAGCAGCCATCCGTCGGGGTTTGCCAGCGTGTAGATCGTATAGACACCCTTCGGTACGCGCAGGTCGTCGATGATGAGGTCGGCGTCCGTGGACAGCGTAGTCGCCGCATCCGCCCCGGTGCGCCATGCCTTGCCGTAAGGAATCAACCCGCCTTCCACCTTCCGGCCCCGCGCGGACGGCGCATTGTATTCGATCGTGATGGAGTAGCCGCCCATTTTCATGCTGGTACTAGCCGAAGGGCTCAGCTTGTTGTCGGTCGTCCTTCGGGCCTCGGCCGCCTGAAGAGCCAGGCCCGCCGCAACCATCCCCGTGAGCACCAAAATCAACGCCTTGATCATAAGATCAGCTCCCTTCGCAGATTAGTATTGCACGCCGGCGAGCGCACGGAGGGTGGGCTTCAGCCACGCATCGCCGCCGCTCGCAGGATGTGGCCGCCCCGACCGGCGGCGGAACTGACGCGGCTTGGAAAATAGCGCAAGGCGATCTCGCGCGGCCCCAGGTCTTCGACCTCGGTGAACCCGAGATCCATCAGTTTGGCGCGGAGCTGATCCGATTCAAAGTAATTCCTCAGGGGTTCGCCGAGCCCGGCTACGTGCGCGGCACGCGCGTCATGACTGGCGCGCATTTCCGGCGGCAGCGAAGCCGGAGGATCGCTGTAATCGAACACCACGTGCGCGCCATTCGGCAGGCGCGCGATGAAGCCGAGGGTCGCCCAGGCGGCTTCCTCGGTCAGGTAAGGCACGACTCCAAGCCAGGTGAAGAAGGTCTGCCGCGCCGGATCGAAACCAGCAGCCTCCAGGCTCCCGGCCAGAGTCTGCCGTTCGAAATCGATCGGAGCGAAAGCCAGCCCGGCGGGCAACGGGATAGCAGCCTCGGCGAGGCGCTGGCGTTTCCATGCCTGCGTGGCCGGATGATCCACCTCGAAAATGCGCAAGCGGTCGCGCCATGCGCCGCGATACGCATACGTGTCCAGCCCCGCGCCGAGCACCACAAGCTGGCGGACACCGCGCTCGATGGCGGCGCCTAGCGCATCCTCCGCGAAGCGCGTCCTCACCGCGATAAAGATTCGCATCCTTCGTCCGGATGGGCGCTGCCCGGCCTCTCGAGCGATGCTCCCGGCGTCTTCGCCCAGAATACGCAAGGCCAGTGGATCGGCGAAAATGCGACCGTGCTCGAACACCTGGTGAGCGGCGCGGTGAAAGGCTGCTGCTCGAGCCGTCCGGCTGGGCTCTCCGAATTGCATACCTATCGAGTTTACGAAAACCTGCGATAAGGGAACTCATCCCGCCGCATACCCTTGCCAGGGCATTCAGGGCGGTCCATCTGCTATGATCTGGGTACGTAACCGTACGCAACCGAGTTCTCTGCCGCGCTGGCTAGTTGCCAGACTGTAATGGCTTTCGAGCAGCTCGACAGCTCTTACTACTGGAGATCGCGGGATGGATAACGGAGAGCCTGATCGCCCGGCCGCGCCGGATGCCGCGGAGAGCGGCGAAACGGAGGCCCGAAATCTCATCGTGGTCGGGATCGGCGCCTCCGCCGGGGGCCTGGAGGCATTCACCGACTTGGTGAGCCATCTGCCGCCCGCCACAGGCATGGCGTTCATCCTGGTTCAGCACCTCGATCCCCACCATGAAAGCGCTCTGCCGGGGCTACTGGCCGGCAGAACATCCCTCCCCGTGCTTCAGGTTCACAACGATACTCGAATCGAACCGGACCACATTTACGTCATCCCTCCGAATAGCCTGATGCTGATTCGCGACCGCTCGCTGATTCTGGAGGCGCGGCCCGCGCCCAGCGAGAGCTTCAAGCCCATCGATGCTTTCTTTAACTCCCTCGCTCGAGAGTTCCATTTCAATGCGGTGGGCGTAGTGCTCTCGGGCACGGCCACGGACGGCACCTTGGGACTGAAGAGCATCAAGGCGGAAGGCGGAGTCACCTTCGCTCAGAACCAGACCGCCAAGTTCGATAGCATGCCACGGAGCGCCGTCGCCGCGGGGGCGGTGGATTTCGTTCTTTCCCCGCGCCGGATTGCCGAGGAATTGACCGCCTTGGCCCACCGCACGGTGCATCTGAGGGAAGCGGAAACCGATGTGGCCGGCGACGGCACCACCCTGCACCGGCTGCTCCTGTTGCTGCGCCGCAACACCGGCGTCGATTTCGCGCAATATAAGCAGCCCACGGTTCTGCGCCGGCTGAACCGCCGGATGGTGGTGCGCAAGGCGGAGAGTCTCGAAGAATATTTCGAGCTTCTGCAAAAGGAGTCCGGCGAGGTCCAGGCGCTGTTCGACGACCTGCTGATCAACGTCACGGATTTCTTCCGCGATCCCGAGGTTTACGAATCCGCCAAGCGGATTGCGTTCCCCTCCCTCATTCGGGATAGCCGGCCCCGCGCCATTCGGGCCTGGATTCCCGGCTGCTCCTCCGGCGAGGAAGTCTATTCGATGGCGATCGCGCTGATGGAATTTCTGGAATCCGAAGATCTGGAATACACCCTTCAGATGTTTGGGACCGACCTCAGCGACGGCGCGATCGCCAAGGCCCGCGCCGGCATTTACGGCGAGAGCTCGGTCGTGAATGTCTCGCCCGAACGTCTGCGGCGCTTCTTTGCGCGCACCGAATCCGGCTATCAGATCAGCCGCGCCATTCGCGAAATGTGCGTTTTTTCGAGGCACAACGTGGCCAAGGATCCGCCTCTGTCGCGGATGGATCTGATCAGTTGCCGGAATCTGCTGATCTATCTGGCGCCTTCCCTGCAACAGAAAATCGTCGCCACCTTCGCCTATGCGCTGCAGCCGAACGGCTGCCTCATTCTGGGGTCCTCGGAAACGTTGGGCAGTCTGGCGGAGCACTTCCTGACGCTGGATGAGCCGCACCGGATCTATGGCCGGAAGGCGAACCTCTCGCCGGACCTCTTTCACTTATCGGAAGCCCCCAAGGAATACAAGCTGCGTGATCCGGCGCTCACGCCAGTGCCGCGCGGCGTGGAGGAGCTCAACGCCGGTGGCTACGTCCACAAATACGTCGACCGGATCGTCCTTTCGCGGTACGGCCCGGCGGCCCTGGTGGTGAACGAAGCGCTCCAGGTCGTCGAGTATCGCGGCGATATGAGACCCTACCTCGCCGGGCCGGAGAATCAGCCGGATGCCGACCTGATGAGCATGGTCCGCCCGGAACTGCACGCTCCCCTCAGTGCGGCGATCGAACAGGCCCGGCGGACGAACCTCGCCGTGGTTGCGGAAGGTGTTCTCTGGTCCGGCTCGGATGGGCCGCAGGCCGCTGTCACCGTCGTTCCCTTGGCCCTGTCCGGAATCGGCCAGCACTTCCTGATTCTATTCGGACGGGTTCGCGAAAAGGAGGGATTGCCCGAGTTTCCGGCAGCCGCCCGGGCCGAAACGGAGGGCGCGGCGGCGCCGCGCCGGGAAAGCGCCCAGCTCGAGCAGGAACTGAAAACCACGCGCGAGTATCTGCAATCCGTGATTGAGGAGCTTCGTTCGACCAACGAGGAAGCGCAATCGGCCAACGAGGAGCTCCAGAGCACCAACGAGGAATTGCAGACCTCCAAGGAGGAGCTGCAATCCGCGAACGAGGAGCTGAACACCATCAACGCGGAAATGCAGAGCCGCAACACGGATCTGGCCCGGCTCAACGACGACCTGATGAATCTGTTCAGCTCCCTGAACATGCCGATCATGATGACGGGAAACGATCTGCGCATCCGGCGGTTCACGCCCACGGCGGAGAAGGTCTTGCGGCTTATTGCGGCCGATGTGGGACGCCCCATTGCGGATTTGAAGCCGCGCATCAACGTCTCGAATTTGGAAGAGATCCTGCAACGCGTGGTTGATACGCTGCAGCCGCACGAGCAGGAAGTCCAGGATCAGGAAGGGCGCCAGTATCTCATGCGCGTCCGGCCCTATCGGACCGGCGACAATCGCATCGATGGGACAGTCCTGCAGTTGTCGGATGTCAGCGATCTGAAGCGCAGCCTGGAAGAAGTCAAGCACGCCCGCGACTACGCGGAGAGCATTGTGAATACGGTCCGCGAGCCGCTCGTCGTTCTCGACCAGAACCTGGCGATTCAGAACGCCAACCGCGCTTTCTATGACGCTCTCGGCCTGGCGCAGGGCGCAGCGGCGGGCCAGACGATCTATGAAGCCGCTCGCGGGCGATTCAATTTGCCCGAGGTGCGCCGGTTGTTTGAGCAGCTCGACGGCGGCTCCGAGGAATTGAATGACGTTGAAATCGGCTACCAGCGGGACGGCGGCGAGCCCCGGATTCTGTCGCTGAACGCCCGCCGCTTGCAGGCCCCCGGCCAGAAGCGGCTCATTCTGATGGCATTCGAGGACATCACGGAGCGCAAACGCGCGGCCGAAGCGCGTTATCGCCGGGTGTTCGAGTCCGCCCGGGACGGGATCGTCCTGGCGAACGCCGCTACCGGCGAGATCACCGACGTCAATCCCTTTACCGAGCAGCTTCTCGGTTATCCGCGGGACGAGCTGGTGGGGCGCAAGTTGTGGGAGATCGAGCCCATGAGGAACCTGCCCGGAATGCGCGCGGCATTCGAGCAGGTTCGAGACCGGGGCGTGCTGCGCTTCAACGCGCTCACGCTGCGGACCAAGGAAGGCCGCGATATCCATGCGGAGGCTATCGCCAATGTGTATTCGGAGGGGGATCGGCCGGCGGTTCAGCTCAACGTGCGCGATGTCAGCGAGCGCAAGAAGTTCGAACGCGAGCTGCAGGAAACGCAAAAGCTGGAAAGCCTGGGATTGCTGGCGGGAGGCATTGCTCACGATTTCAACAACCTGCTGACGGGGATTCTCGGGAACGCGAGCCTGGCCTATTCGGAGCTTCCCGAAGACGATCCGTTACGGATCCATTTGAGGGAGATCCTCCAGGCCGGAGAGCGCGCCGCATTTCTCACCCGCCAGATGCTGGCGTATGCGGGCAAAGGGCGTTTCGTCACTGAAACGATCGATCTGGGAAATCTCATTCGAGAGATTTCGGCGCTCATCCGGACATCGATCCCCAAGTCCGTCGAGCTGAAGCTGGACCTGGCGCCGGACCTGCCACCGATCGAGGCCGATCCGGCCCAGATCCAGCAGGTGGTGATGAATCTCGTCATTAACGGCGCGGAGGCGATCGGGGAGCACGCGACCGGAAAGGTGGAAGTCCGGACTTCGCTTCGCGAACTCAACGCGCGCGAAGCCGCCGAATTCTTCGGCCCGGAACCCTCCGCGCCCGGAGCCTACGTGCAAGTCGAGGTCACCGATACGGGCGCGGGTATGGATGGGGCCACCCAGGCGCGCATCTTCGATCCTTTCTTCACGACCAAGTTCACGGGCCGCGGGTTGGGACTTGCGGCCGTGCAGGGAATCATCAAAGGACACCACGGAGCGATTCGCGTTCACAGCACCCCGGGTCTGGGAACGTCGTTTCTGATTCTGCTTCCCGCCAGGCGCCGGAGAGCCGCGGCCGTCCCGAAAGGGCGCCGTATGGCTTACATCGCGCCGGGATCGGTCGTGCTCGCGATCGACGATGAGGAAGCCATCCGCGCGCTTGCAGTCAGCGTGCTCTCGCGCGCCGGAGTGAAGGTTCTGACCGCGGTGGACGGAAAAGCCGGCGTCGAAATGTTCCGGGAACACCATGGCATCATTTCGGCCGTGCTTCTGGATTTCCTCATGCCGGTCATGGGAGGCGAAGAAGTGATCGCGCTGCTCGACGAGATCGATCCGAACGTTCCGGTCATCCTGTCGAGCGGATTCGATGAGAGCGAGGCGGCGCGAAGATTTCCGGGGGCCAAACCGGCGCGCTTCCTGCAAAAGCCCTACACCACCGGGCGGCTCCTCGAGGCGGTCGCTGCCGCGTTGAAGCACGGGAAACCGGCCGGGGGCAAGGCCGAATCGCATGGATGAGGAAATCCGGGAACTCCAGAGCCAGGTCGCGCAGACCCGCTATCAATTCGTAAAGACGGAGCTGGACACGTGTTTCACGGCCGCGGAGATAGGAAAGTTTGAGCTGTCGGCGGGGAATACCGCCGTGGCCGGGAGGGAGGTTGCGGCCGTGGAGAACGGCATACGCGCAATCCAACCCTTCGTGCCGAAGCTGCCGGTGGAGCAAAGGGCGGCCGTGGAAGCCAGGCTGGCCGAACTCCAGGCGCTACTCGATTCGCTGAAGGCCGAACTGGCCCTGCGGGCGGCTTCGGCCAAGCGCCGCGTGGATTAGAGCGCCAGCGTGCTGAAATAATGCGAGCCGGGCGGCCCAGCCGAACTGCCGGGTACATGGCTCTGTTTCGCGCGGTGGAAACCGCCGAACCGGCCGGCCGCCGTCTCTTCGAAGATCCTTTCGCCATTCCCTTGCTTTCAGGAATGCTCAAAGCGCTTGCGCAAGCTGCCGGGTGGCCCGTTATCGGCAGACTGGTCCCTGCGTTTCTGGACTTTGGATGGCCCTCCACAAGGAGTTCGGGTGTAGTGCGAACGCGGATGATCGACGATCTCGTGCGCGAAGCAATTCACGCGGGCGCCCGGCAACTGGTCCTGCCCGGCGCCGGGTTTGACAGCCGCGCCTATCGCCTGCGGGAAACAAACGGCCTCGCGGTCTTCGAGGTGGACCATCCCGCCACGCAAAGAGCCAAGCGCGAACGGTTGAAGGCGCGCTTGGGACGGCTGCCTGAAACCGTTCGTTTCGTGGAAGCCGATTTCGAAAAAGACAACCTGGAATGCGCGCTGTTAGCGGCTGGCTTCGATGCGAACAAACCCGCGGTGGTGGTCTGGGAAGGCGTCGTGAGCTATCTGACCGAAGCCGCCGTGAACCGCAATTTGGCCCTTCTCGCCCGGCTGCTGGCGCCCGGCAGCCGCCTCATTCTCACTTATGTAGACCGGGGCGCGCTGGACGGCTCCCGGACGTTCCAGGGCGCCCGCCGCTGGAAGTCCTGGGTCCGATTCAACCGGGAACCTTTCATCTTTGGCTTCGACCCCGCCCAGTTGGGCGATTACCTGCGGCTGCTGGGTTTCCTGCTGGAGAGCGACCTGTCCACGGCCGAAGGCGCCGTACGATACTGTACCGCGATCGGCCGGCGGGAAACCGGTTCCGAATTGTACCGGGTTGCGGCCATGCTTCGCACGGCCGATTAGGCGGCCGGGAGCGTGCGCACGGTACGGATGATCCGATCCCCGTGCTGCTGACGGGCGAGGCGAAGATCGTAGTCGATCTGGAGCCCTAGCCAGGTTTCCGGCGAAACACGGAAGTATGTTCCCAGCCTCAAAGCCGTATCGGCTGTAATGGAACGAGTGCCGTTCACGATTGCGCTGACGCGGTTGGGCGGAACGTCCAGATCGCGAGCCAACTGGTTGATGCTGATCCCCAGTGGTTTCATGAAGTCTTCCAGGAGAATCTCTCCAGGATGGATGGGATCGAGTCGCTTTGGCGGCTTCATTGTCATCTCCCCGGCGCCTCAGTGGCAGTCCACAATCTCAACATCGTGCGCATCGCCGTCGCGCCAGGCGAAGCAGATGCGCCATTGGTCATGGATTCGAATGCGATACGTCCCCGCGCGATCGCCCTTCGGCAGTTCAAGCTGGTTTCCAGGAGGCACGCGAAGATCCTCCAGCCGCAGCGCCCGATGTAAGTACAGAAGCTTCCGGCGCGCCGGCCGTTCGATGGATTGAAATCGCCGGACCATGCGGTCTTCGAAGAGAGACGCCGTGTCTGAGCACTTGAATGACCGGATCAAAATAGCAGTCTATTCCGCCTCAGGTATTATGTCAAACGTAATAGACGCAAAAGCGCGCGGAGTAGCTTTCCACTCCCTACGGTGTCAGGCCGGACGGGCGAAGTTACCGGGGCTCTTCTGGGTGCCCCGCCACTGCGGCCTGCGCTCGCTGGCCGCCTCCGCCAGAGCGCGCCGTACCCCGCCGGCGTCAAGGCCGGCGCCATAAACCGGGGTGCCGGGCTGCTGGCGCCAGGACTGATCCAGCCCGCCGGCATCCACGCCATCGAATCCGAGTTCGTCAACGAGCCGGAGCACAACTCCCTTTGCCCGAGCGTCGTCGCCCGCCACGGGCAGCGCGATCCGCCCCGGGCTGCCCGCGGGGCGGCCGAGTTCCATCAGGTGCTGGGCATAGATATTGTTGAATGCCTTGACCACGGGCCGGCCCAGTTGCCGCTCCACCCAGCGGCTCTCCGTCATCCCAGCCTCGATCTCCTCGATGCGGCCATCGCGTTCGCGCGGGTAGTAATTGCCAGTATCGACAACCACCACATCGTTCCGGACACCGGCAAACAAATCCTTCGGCAGGTCCCGGATTTTGGCTTCGGGAATCGTGACCACAACCACGTCGCCAGCCCGCGCCGCTTCCCTGGCCGTGACCGCCTTCGCGCCGGTCTCCCTGGCCAACTCGGCGAGTGTGCCGGGTCCTCGTGAATTGGCCACAAACACCTCGTGCCCCAGGGCGGTCAGCCGGCGCGTGAGCGTCCCGCCGATTTGCCCCGCTCCAATGATGCCAATCTTCATGTCCTGCTCCTCTCCGTGGTTTACCGCCACGTGAATAGGATGCAGGAAGCCGGGCATAGGTCACGGGTCCGAAGGGGCCGGAACGAATTCCGCTCCCGCGCGAGCCTTGAGTATCATGAAGAGGAGAGGGAATTCCGGTCATAGCAACCCGTGGCAGAAGTCGCAACCACCGCTTACTAACGTGCGCGGCTCAGGAGGTCTAGTGCGTTACCGAGCCGCGACCGTCAGGGAGCGGTTTTTACCATGGGCTGGCGGGGGATTGGCGTATCAGTATGCCCGAAAAGGCAGACCCGTCCATGGGAATCAACAGTTGGCTCGAAGATGAGCTATACCAGGAGTACCTCCACGATCATGCGATGGTAGACAAAACCTGGAAGGAAGTGTTCGAGGCGGACGGTCATACCAACCCGCCGCCGGGCCGCGACCGGGAGGGAGCGGCGGCCGCCGGCGCCGGCGAGTTCCAGCCCCTGCGCGGAGCCGCCGCCCGCATCGCCGAGAACATGGAAGCCAGCCTGGCCATCCCCGTCGCCACGTCCCAGCGCACCATCCCGGTCAAGGTGGTGGATGAGAACCGCACCATCATCAACCAGCACCTCACCCTGGTAGGTAAGGACAAGGTCTCCTACACGCACCTCATCGGCTGGGCCGTGGTGCAGGCGCTCAAAGCATATCCGAACCTGAATAACGCCTATGCGGAGCGCGACGGACAACCCTTCCGCCACGTTCGCGGCCCGATCCATCTCGGAATCGCCATCGACGTCGCCGGCAAGGACGGCGCTCGCGCGCTGGTCGTCCCCAACATCCGGGACGCCGGTGCGCTGGATTTTCCGCGGTTCGTGGCCGCGTTCGAGGATCTCGTCGCCCGCGCGCGCACGGCCAAGCTCACGACGGAGGATTTCCAGGGCTCGACCATCTCGCTCACGAACCCGGGCACGGTCGGCACCGTCGGCTCGATCCCCCGGCTCATGCCGGGTCAGGGCGCCATCATTGCCATCGGCGCCATCGATTACCCCGCCGAATACCGGGGCGCCTCGCCGGATACGCGCGCGCTCGTGGGCATCGGCAAGGTGATGACCATCACCTGCACCTACGATCACCGCGTCATCCAGGGGGCCGAATCCGGCCTCTTCCTGGCCAAAGTCCAGGCGCTGCTCCAGGGAGAGGAGACCTTCTACGACCGGGTCTTCGCCGATCTCCGCCTGCCGCACCAGCCGGTCCGCTGGGAGCCCGACCGCAAGGCCTTCTGGCCCGGCGGCGGAGAGCGCACCTCGGAGATCGCCAAGCAGGCCGCCGTTCTTCAGCTCATCAACGCCTACCGCGTGCGCGGCCACCTGATCGCCGATCTCGATCCGCTCGGCGCGGAGCCCAGCTACCACCCCGAGCTCGATCCGTCCACCTACGGCCTCACCATCTGGGACTTCGATCGCGAATTCATCACCGGCTCGCTCGGCGGAGCCATGCGCGAGGAAGGCGAGCAGCCCGTCGCGACGCTGCGCCAGATCCTCGAAACGCTGCGCCAAACCTACTGCGGAAAAATCGGCTGCGAGTACATGAATATCCAGGTGCCGGAGCACAAGCGCTGGCTCCAGCAGCGCATGGAGCCGGCCGCGAACAACTGGCCGCTCGACGCCGCGACGCGCCTCCGCATTCTGGAGCGCCTGATCGAAGCCGAGGAGTTCGAGCACTTTCTGCACACCCGTTTCGTGGGCCACAAGCGGTTCTCGCTCGAAGGCTCCGAGAGCGCCATCGCGATTCTCGACGAGCTGATGCGGCGCGCCGCTTCAAACGACGCGCACGAGATCGTCATCGGCATGGCGCACCGCGGCCGCCTGAACGTGCTCGCGAACCTGGTGGGGAAACCGCTGCCGCAGATTTTCTCCTCTTTCGAAATGGAGGAGCCGATGAGCGCGCAGGGCTCGGGCGACGTGAAATATCACCTGGGCGCGAGCGGCGTCCGCGCGTTCGAGGACGGCCGCGAGCTGGTTGTCTCCGTCTCCCCGAATCCCAGCCATCTCGAAGCCGTCGATCCCGTGGTCGAGGGCATCGTCCGGCCCAAGCAGGACCGCCTGGGCGATTCCAGGCGCCGCCGCGTCATTCCGCTGCTCGTGCACGGCGATGCCGCCTTTGCCGGACAGGGGGTGGTCGCCGAAACGCTGAACCTGTCGCAGCTCGACGGGTATTCGACCGGCGGCACCGTCCATCTCATCGTCAATAACCAGATCGGATTCACCACCACGCCCGAGCAGGCGCGCTCCACGCCCTATTCCACCGACGTCGCCCGCATGGTGCAGGCGCCCATCTTCCACGTCAATGGAGACGACCCCGAGGCCGCCATTCGCGCCGCCTGGATCGCCTTCGACTACCGCCAGCAATTCGGCACCGACGTGGTCATCGACATGTTCAGCTATCGCCGGCACGGCCACAACGAGGCGGACGACCCCAGCTACACGCAGCCCATCCTCTACAAGAAGATCCGCGAGCACGCTTCCGTGGCCACGCTCTACTCCGAGCGGCTGCTGCGCGAGGGCGCCATCGGCCAGGCCGGCATCGACCGTCTGCGCCAGCGTGCCAAGGCGCAGCTTTCGGAAGGTTTCGATGCCGCCCAAAAGCGCTCCGAGGATTTCCAGGTCCAGGAGTTGACCCCCGTCGCGGCCGAAGAGATCGAAACGCCGCGGCCTCACACCGCGGTCGATCGCGCCACGCTTTCCCGCATCGTTCAAGCCCTGACCGGCTTCCCGGCTGATTTCCATCTGCATCCCAAGCTGCGCGGCTTCGTCGAGCGCCGGCGCGCGGACTTCGAAAAAGGCGGTCCCATCGACTGGGCCTTCGGCGAAGCGCTGGCATTCGGCAGTCTCGTCATCGAGGGCACCCCCGTCCGCCTGAGCGGGCAGGATTCCAGCCGCGGCACCTTCACGCAGCGCCACGCCGTCTTTTACGATCACGACGACGGCCACGCCTGGTGCCCGCTCCAGCACGTTTCCGCGGACCAGGCGCGCTTCGATGTGTATGACAGCCTGCTCAGCGAGAACGCGGTGCTGGGTTTCGAGTTCGGCTACAGCCTCGGCGATCCGTTGACGCTGGTGCTCTGGGAGGCTCAGTTCGGGGATTTCGCCAACGGCGCGCAGGTCGTCATCGACCAGTTCATCGCGGGCTCGGGCGCGAAGTGGGGCCAGCCGAGCGGGCTGGTGCTGCTGCTGCCGCACGGCTTCGAAGGCCAGGGCCCGGAGCATTCAAGCGCGCGCATCGAGCGGTTCCTGCAACTGTGCGCGGACCAGAACCTGCAGGTCGCCGATCCGACCACTCCGGCGCAGTATTTCCATCTGCTCCGCCGCCAGATGTACGGCGGCCCGGACCGCCGCGGCATCCGCAAACCGCTGGTCGTGTTCACGCCCAAGAGTTTGCTCCGCCACCCGCGCGCCGTCTCGCAGGTCGAAGACCTGGCCGGCGGCGTGTTCCGGGAGATCCTCGGCGACACCGGACCGATCGAAGCGGAACGTGTTTCGCGCGTCCTGCTCTGTTCCGGCAAGGTCTACTACGACCTCGCCGCCGCGCGCGAGGAGAAGGGCGCGGATCACGTCGCGCTCGTCCGCATCGAGCAGTTGTACCCCTTCGCCTCCAGCGGCCTCCAGGACGTGCTCGCGCGTTACCCCGTTACCGCCGAGGTCTTCTGGGTTCAGGAAGAGCCTCGCAATATGGGCGCCTGGCGGTTCATCCAGGAGCAGGTGCAGCCGCTGATCGCCGAGACGCGTCGAATTCTGGGCTATGTGGGACGGCCCGAAGGCGCCGCTACGGCGACCGGGTCGCACCGCCGTCACCAGGAAGAGCAGAAAGCCATCGTCGAGGACGCATTCGCGCCTCCGGGCGTCCGCCCCAGCGGCATCCGCCTAGTCGGCCGCCGGCGCCTCTAAGGGGTGGGCGGGCTTGAGCCGCGCCCCACGCCACTGTACCCTGCCGCCGCGCGCAATCGTCTGTTTGGATGTATGATTCGTCTCGTCCGCTCCGCAACCATTCGCACCGCGGCGGTTTCTCTTACCATGGGGGTAGCATGAGCCGGATTTTCGATATTAGAATCTGGATGTCGCTGACAACTGTTGGACTTCTTTGGGGGCAAGCCGACCCCCCTTCGCGCGTCGCGCGATTGAACTATCTGACCGGTTCCGTGTCGTACCGGCCGGACAGCGTCGAGGACTGGGCCGCCGCCACGCCCAATTACCCGCTCACCACCGGGGATCACCTCTGGACGGACCAGGGGTCGGGCGCCGAGATGCACATCGGCTCTACGGCGGTGCGTCTCGCGAGCCAAACCGCCTTCGCCATTCTAAACCTGGATGACCGCACCGGCCAGTTCAGCGTTTCGCAAGGCTTCCTGAACGTGAACATCCGCCGGCTGGGAGACGATGAGAGCTTCGAAGTCGATACGCCGAGCGGAGCCATTTCCCTTCTGCGGCCCGGCGACTACCGCATCGATGTGACTCCGGACGGCAACTCCAGTATGGTGACCGTGCGCGCGGGCGAGGCGGAAGCCACCGGCGGCGGCCAGGCATTTCCGGTCCACTCAAGCCAACAAGGCCGGTTTTCCGGCACCGATCAGATTAGCTCGGACATACAAGGCGCGCCCCCGCCCGATGAGTGGGACCAATGGTGCATGAACCGCGACCGCCGCGAGTATCTCGCCGCGCAGGCTTCGGAGCAATACGTTCCGCCGGAGATGGCCGGCGCCGAGGATCTCGGTCAGTACGGAGTGTGGCGTAATGACCCGATGTATGGCCCGGTGTGGGTGCCCACTGGCATGCCCGGAGGCTGGGCGCCGTATCGCTACGGCCACTGGGCCTACGTCCTGCCCTGGGGCTGGACCTGGATCGACGACGCGCCCTGGGGGTTCGCTCCGTTCCACTATGGCCGCTGGGCGATGGCCGGAGGCGGCTGGGTTTGGGTGCCCGGCGCCAGAGTTGGCCGTCCTGTCTATGCGCCCGCGCTCGTGGCGTTCGTCGGCGGCAGGGATTTTGGCGTGGCGATTGGGATCGGCGGTGGCGTTGCCGCGTGGATCCCGCTCGGGCCGCGTGAGGTCTATCACCCTTACTACCACGTGAGCGACGTCTATGTGCGCGACGTCAATATCATGCACGTAACCAACATCACCAACGTCAACGTGACGAATGTGACTTATGTCAACCGTACCTATGTCACCGCGGTGCGGCAGGACGCCTTCGTGGGTGCGCGTCCCGTTGCGATGGCGTTGGTTCGAGTTCCTCCTTCGGCGGTCGAACATGTCCAGGCGGTAACGGTGGTTGACGCGCGGCCTGGCCGCGAAAGCTATCTAGGACGGCCAGCCAAGCCGGGCGTGAGGGTGGTCACGCCGCCCGCAACGGTCATGAATCGTACGGTCATTGTGAGGAACGCTCCTCCGCAGATGGCGCGGCCGATCGCCCCGGTACGCGTGGCTGCCCCCGTGTCGGGAAACCGGCCCGCGGTATTTCGCCCCGTCGAGACAAACACCCATCCGGCGATGCCGCCCAACAACGCCGGCCGTTATTCGGCCGGAGTGCCTGCTGTGGGCGGGGTGTTCCGCCCCAATAACGATCGGACCCCGGCCAACGCTGCCCGCCCGGCAGCGACCACGCCCCCGCCGGCGAAAACTTCGCCAGCCAAGGCAAACCAGCCTCATCCGCAGAGCAAAGACAAGCCCAAGAAGAGCACAGAAGAGAAGAAGGACGAAAAGCGCTAACGCACGATGGTAACCTGAGCGAAGCCCTCCTCCACGGTCGGAGGTTCGAGCTTCGCCGCCATCTTGAGAACGGCGTCGTCCGGCACCACGCGCGGGCGGCGCCGGTTCCTTTCGAGGCAGACCTCTACCGGCACATCGAAGAAGACGGCTTCGACGGTACAGTCGTAAAGTTTCCCCATCTTGAGATACGGCCGCCGTTCGCGTGGCGTCAGGTTGGTGGCGTCGATATACGTCACCGGACGGCGCAGCACGAGCCGCTGGCGCAGGAGGTAGCGAAGCGTGGCGAACACGCGAGGATGGATGGTCTGGTCGGCCGGATCATCCGCCAGCAGCTCGCGGATGCGATCCGAAGAGAGCGCCGGCGCGCCGAGCTTCTCCAGGTACGTGGACTTTCCGCTGCCAGGCAGCCCGGCCAGCACCACGACGCGCGGCCGGCAATTTGCGGAGGCGTCCATTCAGAGTCCAACCGCCGTGACCGTCCTGGCTTTCAGAGCCTTGATGCGGTCGCGTAGCCCGGCCGCTTTCTCGAACTCGAACTTCCTGGCCGCCTCGCGCATTCTTTCTTCGAGCTCGGCTATGAAGCGGTCCAGTTGTTCGGGCGCCAGATCCTCCTCGGGCTCTTCCGGCTCGAGCGGCACGGTCACGTAATCGCCTTCGGCGATCGCCACCAGGCTCATATCGATCGGCTTGATGATCGTCTGCGGCGTGATGTGGTTCTCTTCGTTGTACTGTACCTGAATCTTGCGGCGGCGGTCGGTCTCGCTGATCGCGAAGCGCATGCTATCGGTCATCACGTCCGCGTAGAGGACGGCTTTGCCGTGGAGGTTGCGCGCCGCGCGGCCCATCGTCTGGATCAGCGAGCCGCCCGATCGCAGGAAGCCTTCCTTGTCGGCATCGAGGATCGCCACGAGCGATACCTCGGGCAGATCGAGCCCCTCGCGCAGCAGGTTCACCCCGATGAGCACGTCGTATTCCCCGCGCCGCAGGTCGCGCAGGATCTTGATGCGGTCCAGCGTACTGACCTCCGAATGCAGATAGGAGCAGCGCACGCCGACCTCGGAGTAGTACTCGGCCAGGTCCTCGGCCATGCGCTTGGTTAGCGTGGTTACCAGGACGCGCTCGTGGGCTTCGGCGCGCCGGCGGATCTCGTGCAGCAGGTCGTCCACCTGCCCGCGAATGGGCCGCACCTCCACTTCGGGATCGACCAGGCCGGTCGGACGGATCACCTGCTCGACCACCACTCCCGCCGTTTTCGTCAGCTCGTACGGCCCCGGCGTCGCCGAGACGTAGATCACCTGGCTGACGCGGTTCTCGAACTCCTCGAACGTCAGCGGGCGGTTGTCGAGCGCGCTCGGCATCCGGAAACCATACGACACCAGCGTCTCCTTGCGCGAGCGGTCGCCGTGGTACATGCCGTGCAGTTGGGGGATGGTCTGGTGGCTCTCGTCGATCACGATCAGCGCGTCGTGCGGCAGGTAGTCGAGCAGCGTGGGAGGCGCTTCGCCGGGCAGCCGGCCGGAGAAATGCCGCGAGTAGTTCTCGATGCCGTGGCAGTAGCCGATCTGCCGGATCATCTCGAGGTCGAACATGGTGCGCTGATAGAGCCGCTGCGCTTCGACCGGCTTGCCCTGCTTCTCGAGCTCGGCGTGCCACCACTCGAGCTCGTTTTCGATCGACCGGAGCGCGGTTTCTCGGGTCTGGTCGCTCATCACGTAGTGAGTCTTCGGATAGATCGGCAAGCGCAGATAGGTCTGCTTCACCTGCCCGAGCAGCGGATCGATCTCGGAGAGGCTCTCGATTTCGTCGCCCCAGAGCTCGATGCGATAAGCGTTGTCGGCGTAGGTGGGGTAGAGCTCGATCACGTCGCCGCGCACGCGGAACGTGCCGCGGCGGAAGTCGGCGTCATTGCGCTCGTACAGGATCTCGACCAGCCGCCGCAGGATGTCCTCGCGCTTGATCTTCTGCCCCTTTTCGAGCATGAGCAGCATGCCGTAGTACGCTTCGGGCGAGCCCAGGCCGTAGATGCAGGAGACGCTGGCCACGATGACGCAGTCGCGCCGCTCGAACAGCGACTTGGTGGCGGCGAGCCGGAGCTTGTCGAGCTCGTCGTTGATGGTCGCTTCCTTCTCGATATACACGTCCCCCGACGGGATGTACGCTTCGGGTTGATAGTAATCGTAGTAGCTGACGAAGTAATCGACCGCATTCGAGGGGAAGAACGCGCGGAACTCGTGATAGAGCTGCGCGGCCAGGGTTTTGTTGTGCGCGAGCACCAGCGTTGGCCGCGAAACGCGCTCGATCACCTTGGCGATGGTGAACGTCTTGCCCGACCCGGTGACGCCCAGCAGGACCTGGTGCGGATCGCCATCCAGAACGCCCCTCGACAACTGCTCGATCGCCTGCTCCTGGTCGCCCCGAGGCCGGTAATCGACCGCCAGATGGAACTGCATAGCTCCAGTGTAAAGGGTGGCCGTGCACTAAATCTGTGTGCCTCTCTCGGTGGCGAGGCTCGAACTTCTTGCTAGAGGCATCCGTCAGGCGCGTAAACCACATCTAGAGCCTGAGGGAACTTCCAGCGGCAGCATAAGCCTTTGCGCTACAGATCTTTCCAAGGCAACGATTCATGGTAACGGGTAACGGTAACATCCTGGACAGCACTTTAGCAAGCAACATGCTCTGAATCAGCGTGTTATGATTAACACA
>Ga0326727_10004319_pt1 | contig 42898 bp, 33 predicted proteins | sample MB2enrmetagenome_FD_207643 | JGI IMG/M metagenome (GOLD analysis project Ga0326727, IMG submission 207643) | Lab enriched peat soil microbial communities from McLean, Ithaca, NY, United States - MB29MY | ecosystem: Environmental > Terrestrial > Soil > Wetlands > Peat | place: USA: New York... | reverse complement strand
GGCTCCATCGTCCTCTGCGACCGCTTCACCGACTCCACGGAGGCCTACCAGGGCGCCGGTCGCCAACTCGGCAGCCAGCGCATCCTCGACCTGCATGCCGCCGTCTGCAATAACCTCCAGCCCGACCTCACCCTCCTGCTGCTCCCACCCCTCGAGGCCTCGCTCACACGTGCGCGCCGCCGCAATCACCTCGACGCAGCCAAGGCCCGTAAGAAGACTCCCGACGAGGGCCGCTTCGAGGCTGAATCCGACGCCTTCTACACCCGCGTCCACGACGCCTACCTGCAGATCGCCGCCCGCGAGCCCCACCGCGTCGTCACCATCGCCAGCGACGACGCCGGCGACCACTCTATCGACGCCGTCGAACTCCGCATCCGCGCCATCGTCGCCGATCGCCTCGCTACCCTGCGCTGACCGCCGAGGCCGCCGATCTCACAGCGGCTGATAGTACCGCGCCTCCGGAGACGCGCACGACTGGCACAGAATTCTCCCCTCGCGCACCACCTCGCGGTCGTAGTTGATGCCTTCGCCGCACACCGCGCAGGCAATGCGCGCGGACTTGTACCCCGGCATCTCCCGCGGAAGCATTGCAATCGACACCCACTGCGTCCGGAACAGCTCCTCATCCGGGAGTTCGCGATACGCCAGCATCTGCTGCGCATTCTTCCCTTCAATATGCGGGTAAAGTTCGCGCGCCCGCACTTTCGACGATTCAAGCGCCGCAATCCGCACCGCGCGCCCGCCGGGGATCGCCTCCAGCCCCAGCGCCGGATCGGCAGGCCGGCCCATATCCAGAAAGCTTGCCGCCATCTTGCCCCAGTCGCGGAACTTCAAGGCGCGTTTGCCCAGCCGGCATCCCGTCACCACCGCAATCGCGTCGGTGGCGCAGCGGTCGATCTCCACAAACGTCACCAGCCGCTTGCGATCCGCGCGAAGGGTCACGCCGCGCGGGTCCTCGATGCCCAGCATCCGGCATCCCAGCATCGCCATGCGTACGCCCAGCACCTGCCCCGCGCACAGATGTCCGTGCGCAATCTCAGCCTCCCGCAGCAGGACGTCAAGCGGTTCCATATTGGGATGATATCTCCGCACATCCTGATTTCAGGCCCCCGCGATTGACGGGGCCGCGTCCGGAAGGTAATACTCGTTACTCCATTACTCGATCCCCTGGGGGTGCACGTGAGCGAACTGACGACCACCATAGGCTCGGTCCTGCGGCAGAAGGACGGCGAGATATTCTCCATCACCCCCGACGCCTCCGTGTATCACGCCATTGAGATCATGGCCGAGAAAGGCGTCGGCGCTCTGCTGGTCATGGAGCAGGGCGTCCTCCTGGGCATCGTCTCCGAGCGCGACTACGCGCGCAAAGTGGTGCTCCAGGGCAAGTTGTCCAAGGAGACCCCGGTCTCAGAGATTATGACCAGCCCAGTCATCTCGGTCACCCGCCAGCACACCGTGGGCGAATGCCTGCGCCTCATCACCGACCACCGCATCCGCCATCTGCCCGTCGTCGAAGCGGGCAAGGTCGTCGGCGTGCTCTCCATCGGCGACCTGGTCAACTGCGTCATCACCGAGCAGCAGGAAACCATCCGCCATCTCCACGCCTACATCTCCGGCGCCGCGCACTAGCTCGCAGCTACGGCACGTCCGCATCGTCGCCCTCTTCAATCAGCGATGCCGCGCCCACCACGTCGAAGGTCATCGCCTCGCCGCCCGTAGCCTGCAGCGTCACCCGGATCGGTGCGCGCTGCCACTCAGCCGGCTTGCACACCGGCTCCTGCGGCGCCGTCTGCGGCCACTTGCCGATCTGCTGCTGCACCACCGCGCGCCGCGCGCCCAACTGGGCCACAATCGCGAACAGGCCTCCTTTGGCAGTCGTCCCCGTGCCGCAATAGGCCGCATAGTCGCGGAACCACACCGCCTCCGAAACCGCGTCATCGAAGTCCGCCAGGTGCAGTGCCGTGATGCGCCCGGTGCTGCGGTCCACCAGCAGCCATGGGCCGGGCTGCCAGCTCCAGCGCGCTGCATCTTCGCCTGGTAGCTGGTCGTTCAACCGCATCGCACGCCGAATCGTGAAACTTCGGTCGGTCACGTCGTGGGCTTCGCCGGTTGTCCATTCCTTCTGCCGTCCATCCACGGTCAGGGCGCGCACCTTCATCGTCAGCGCATCCGCCGGCTTGCCCGCGCTGGCCGCCTGCCCCGCCCCAGGCGGCGTATAAGGCACCCTCCGCACCCCGCCCAGAGCTACTACATGAACTTTGGCAGGTGCAGCCGCAGCCATCGGAAATGCTTGTGAGAGCGGCGTGAAGGCGAGCGTCCATACCAGCAGGCGCACAGGAGCGGAGCGAAAGGTCTGCATGGTGCGCGAGACTACTCGCGATTCGCCCCCACAAGCAAGCACCCTTTTTTAGTCCACCCGTACCGTGTTGGATTCGTTTGCAGGAAACACGCCCGACTTTTGCAGAGGCCTCACGTTTCCCCGCACCAGCCCGGAGTAGTATCGTGGTGACAGAGCGCCCCGCACGACCATAAAGAATCCGCGGCTGACCCCGGCATGGACTTGGGCCGGTGCAGCCAGGCTAGGAATGGTACGAACCACCCCACGCATTCAGCGAAAGGAAACAAAGAACAATATGTGGAAACCCAACCAGGCTGGACCGAACTCACCCACAACCCCTGAGCCCGCGCGTCCGGCTTCCCCGGCTTCGTCGCCAGCCTCCTTCGAGCCCGGCACCGTACGCCCCTCGGCCAGCGCGGTCGCCTCCGTCGCCATCCCCTCCGGCGAGCAGGCCACCATCGGCAAGTCCCTCTTCGTCAAGGGCGAGGTCTCCGGCTCGGAGTCGCTCTACATCGACGGCAAGGTCGAGGGCACCATCAACCTGCCCGGCAATCGCGTCACCGTCGGCCGCAACGGCCAGGTCGCGGCCAACATCATGGCCCGCGAAGTCGTTGTTCTGGGCAAGGTCCGCGGCAACGTCAACGCCAGCGACCGGGTCGACATCCGCAGCGAAGGCTCGCTCACCGGCGACGTCTCCGCCGCCCGCATCTCCATCGAGGACGGCGCCTACTTCAAAGGCGGCATCGACATCCGCAAGCCCGGCGACACCAAGAACGGCACTCCCGCCACCACCGCCGAACCCCTCATCCTCGAAACCAAGAGCTAGCTCCGCAGAAATCCTGGGTGGCCCATCCTTTACGGCCTCATCGTAAAGGGTGGGTTATCATGCGGAGCTCGACCGCTTTCAAACACATCAACTCCACCCCTCCAGCAACTCGCCCACCACCTCGGCTGCCCGCTCGCAATCCTCCCGCCCCACATCGTAGTGCGTCACCAACCGCACTACCCTCGGCCCCAGCGAGCCCGCCAGCACACCGCGGTCCTTCAGCGCCGCACAAAACGCCTCCGCATCCCCACCTCGCCGCAGCGTGAACACCACCATATTCGTCTCCACCGTCGTCAGGTCGATCGCCGCAACCTCGTACCGCGCCACCTCCTCTGCCAGCTGACGCGCATTTGCATGGTCCTCAACCAGCCGTCCCGGCATCTCCTCCAGCGCAATCAACCCCGCCGCAGCCAGCACGCCTGCCTGCCGCATCCCGCCGCCCAGCGCCTTGCGAATCTCCCGCGCCCGCGCCATCGCCTGCCCGCTGCCCACCAGCATCGACCCCACCGGCGCGCCCAGTCCCTTCGACAAACAGAACATCACCGTATCGAACCCCGCCGTCAGCTCGGCGACATTTGCGCCCAACGCCGCCGCTGCGTTAAATACCCGCGCCCCATCCAGATGCACCGGCAGCCCCATCCCGTGCGCGCCCTCGCAGATCTCCTGCGCCACCTCCGCCGGCATCACCGTCCCGCCCGACATCATGTGCGTGTTTTCGATACAAATCAACCCCGTCGACGCGTGGAAGTGCACATCCTGGAAGATCGCGCCCCGCACCAGCTCCCAGGTCAGCATCCCGCGCTCCGCCCACACCCCGCGCAGCGTGCAGCCGGAAAACTGCGCCGTCATCCCCATCTCCCAATCCAGCACGTGCGCCCGCGCCTCGCACACCACCTCCTGCCCATGCTGCGTATGCAGCTTGATCGCAACCTGATTGCCCATCGACCCGGTCGGCACCAGCAGCGCCGCCTCGCGCCCAAATATCTCCGCCGCGCGAACCTCCAGCCAGTTCACCGTTGGGTCTTCGCCGTACACATCGTCGCCGACCTCGGCCGCGGCCATCGCCGCCCGCATCGCCGCCGTCGGCCGCGTCACCGTATCACTCCGCAGATCGATCACGCCGTCACCCCTACCAACAACCTGCCGAAAACCTCATTCGAAGCCATCCTCCCCTTGGCCGTCAGCCGCACTCGTTCGCCCTCAATCATCATCAACCCAGCCTCCTCTACATCGCGCAAAGCCGCAACCGCATCCCGCGTCAATCCCTCCCCGAACTCCCCTCGCAGCGCCGCCAAATCGACTCCCTCATTCATGCGCAGCCCCAGAAACACTGCCTCCTCAAACGCCCGCTCCTTACCGATCCGCTCAACCTCCGGATCGCCCCCGCCCCCTAAGAGCACCAATGCGTCGTTCCCCTTGCGCTTGGCGCCCGGCGTCTGGCCCCTCAAGTATTCGTCCAGATCATCCCCATTCGCCCACCTCACCCCGCCCGCCCCATTCCTGAGCATCGAGTGCGCATCCAGTCCGAACCCCACATACGGCTCCCTACGCCAATATTTCAGGTTGTGCCGTGAAGCCGATCCCTCCCGCGCGAAGTTCGAAAACTCGTACTGCCTCACTCCGGCCGCCTCCAGCCATTCGCACGCCGTCCCATACCACTCCGCAATCTCATCCTCGGTCGCAACTGCCTCCGCACCGTACCGCTGGCCCGCACTCAAAATTTCCTTCCCCAGCCGCGAGTCCTCGTCCACCTCCAGCATGTACACGCTCACATGCGGCACGCCCGTTTCCAGGGCTACGCTAACCGACTCGCGCCAGCTCGCCTCAGTCTGCCCAGGCAGACCCACAATCAAATCCACGTTGATGTTCCCGACCCCCGCCGCACGCATCCGCGTAACCTCCCGCAGACAAATCTCCCGCGTGTGCGTTCGCCCCACCGCCCTGGCTTCCGCATCCACAAACGACTGCACCCCGAAGCTCACCCGATTCATTCCCTGGCGCAGCATCTCCTCCAGCGTCTCGTCGTTCAATTGCCCCGGCGCGCACTCCAGCGTAATCTCCGCGGCTTCCTTCATCTCGAACTCGTCCCGCAGCGCCGCAAACAGCCGCAGCATCTGCTCCGCGCTCAACAAACTCGGCGTCCCCCCACCCAGGTAAACCGTATCCACCCGCCCCGGCATCTCCACCCCAAGCGCAGCGACCCGCCCCCGCACAGACTCAATCTCAGCACACACCGCCTCCACGTACCGATCCATTCGCTCCGCCCCAAATACCCCCGAGGCAAAGTTGCAATACGTACACTTCGCCCTGCAGAACGGCACCGATACATACACGCCCAGCGAATCGCTCACCCCAAAACCCTCGCCATCAATTCTTTCATGTAACCAGCATCGCCCTCAGACACTCTAACCACCAGTCCTTTAGGTATGACACCCATGCGCCTGCTCACTGCCCGCCCCACCGTCCTGGCTCTCTTCGCGGCCATCCTTACCGCCGTCCTTCTCGCCCCGCGACTCCTCCGCCGCGTGCAGGCCGCAAACACCGTCGCGCAGTCCACCTCGCACACTCTCGCCCGCACTCCCGTATTAGTCGAACTCTTCACCTCCGAGGGCTGCTCCAGTTGCCCGCCCGCCGACGCCCTGCTTGCGCATCTCTTGAAGGACCAGCCCGTCCCCGCCGCGGACATTCTTGTTCTCGAAGAGCACGTCGACTACTGGGACTCGCTCGGCTGGCACGACCGTTTCTCCTCCCCTTCCATCACGCAGCGCCAGAAGAACTACCAATCCTCATTCAACCTCGACGACATCTACACCCCGCAGATGGTCGTCGATGGCCGCAGTCAGCTGGTGGGCAATGACTCCGCTGGTGCCCTGCGCGCAATCGCCCAGTCGTCCCGCGCACCCAAACTGGCCCTCGCGCTCTCGCCCCTCAAGTCCGACGGCAGCCGCATCTCCGGCTCGGTCTCCATTGCCTCCGCCAGCGGCTTTCCCAAGGCTGACCTCTACGCCGCTCTGGTTGAGAGCATGGCCTCCACCCAGGTCGCAAGCGGCGAAAATGGCGGCCGCACCCTGCACCACGTCTCCGTGGTGCGGGTGCTGCAACAGATCGGCACGTCGGACCGGCGTGACCAGACCTTCTCCCTCGCCCTCCCCAAAGACGCCAGCCCCTCCAACCTCCGCGTCATCGTCTTCGCGCAGGTCCCTCACCAGGGTGCAATCATTGGCGCAACGTCATCCTCCGCCGCACCCACCGCGCTCTACCAATCCGCCTCCGCGCAATAACCCGAACCCGCACCACCCTGGTTAGCATCTAGAATGGTGCTAATGCCCGACCCGCAAAATTCCAAGCAGCCCGGCGCGCAAACCGAATCGCACGCCGCCAAGCCTGCCGCCCAACCCGCGACCAAGCCCGAGCACGCCGACGACGTCGTGGGCAAGGTCTATGACTCGCGCCTGATGCGCCGTCTGCTCACCTATCTGCGCCCCTACAAGCTCCAGGTCGCCATCTCCGCCGTCGCCACCATCCTCAAGGCCGCAAGCGACTCCGCCGGCCCGCTTCTCACCATGATCGCCGTCGACACCTACATGGCCGGCGCGCCACCCGATCAGCTCTCCTGGCTTCCGCGCCACCTCGCGCTGATGGGCCACCCCATCCGCCCCATGCTCGGCGTCACTCTCATCGCCGCGCTCTATCTCTGTTGTCTCCTCTTCACCTTTCTGCTCGAGCTGCTCCAGACCTACCTGATGCAGTGGACCGGCCAGAAGGTCATGTTCGATCTACGCAGCCAGATCTTCCGCCATCTCCAGTTCCAGGACGTCGGCTTCTTCGATCGCAACCCCGTTGGCCGCCTGGTCACCCGGCTCACCTCCGACGTCGACGCCCTCAACGAGATGTTCACCTCCGGCGTACTCGCCATCTTCGAGGACGTCTTCACCCTCACTTTCATCGTCGCCATCATGCTCTGGAAGAGCTGGCCTCTCGCCCTGCTCACGGTCGCCGTCATCCCCTGCATTCTCTTCGTCACCCGCATCTTCCGCGCCAAGGTCCGCGACAGCTACCGCCGCCAGCGCGCCGCAACCGCCAAGATCAACTCCTTCACCCAGGAGTACGTCTCCGGCATGTCCATCGTCCAGCTCTTCAACCGCGAGCGCCCCGCCTTCAACGACTTCTCCACCGTCAATACCGAGAACAAGCGCGCCTGGACCGACGCCATCTTCGCCTACGCCTGGTACTATCCCGTCGTCGAATTCCTCTCCTCCACCGCCATCGCCCTCATCCTCTGGCGCGGTGGCCAGGCCGTGCTGCACAACGCCGCCTTCCTCGCCGCCGCCCACGCCGTCGGCCTCAATCCCGCCCACGCTCCCGGCATCTTCGGGACCGTCGAGATCGGCGTCCTCATCGGCTTCATCCAGTACGCGCAACGCTTCTTCCGGCCCATCATGGACCTCAGCGAGAAGTACAACATCCTGCAGGCCGCCATGGCTGCCAGCGAGCGCGTCTTCAAGCTGCTCGACACCCATGCTGTGATCGTCTCGCCCGCCCACCCCGTCCCCGGCAACGGCTCCGGCTCCATCGAGTTCCGCAACGTCTGGTTCACCTACCAGACCCTCACACCAGAACAGCGGCGTCAGTTGGACGGCATCATGGTCAGCGAAGCGCAGAATCCCGGGATCAAATTTACCTCAGCACTTCAGCAAGGCCCGCTCGCCGGCATCGAATGGATCCTGCGCGGCGTCTCCTTCACCGTCGATCCCGGAGAAACCGCCGCTATCGTCGGCCACACCGGCGCCGGCAAGACTACCATCATCTCGCTGATGATGCGCTTCTACGACATCCAGTCCGGACAGATCTTGGTTGACGGCATCGACGTCCGCGACCAGGACCTCACCGCGCTTCGCCGCCGCTTCGGCGTGGTGCTGCAGGATTCCTTCCTCTTCACCGGCACCATCGCCGACAACATCCGCCTCGGCAGCACCTGGATCACCGATCAGGCCCTTGAAAAAGCCGCCGAAGAGGTCAACGTCGCTGACTTCATCCGCACCCTTCCAGCCGGCTTCGACGAGCCCGTACGCGAACGTGGCGCAACCCTCTCCACCGGGCAAAAACAGCTCATTTCCTTCGCCCGCGCCCTCGCCCACGCGCCCGCCATCCTCATCCTCGACGAGGCCACCAGCTCCGTCGACACCGATACCGAGCACCGCGTCCGCCTCGCCCTCACCCGCATGATCACCGGCCGGACATCGGTCCTCATCGCCCACCGTCTCAGCACCGTGCAATCCGCCGACACCATCCTTGTGATGCACAAGGGCCAGCTCCGCGAACAGGGCACCCACCAGCAACTGCTCACCCAGCGCGGCCTCTACTGGAAGCTCTACCAGCTCCAATACCGCGACCAGGAACTCGGCGAGGCCACCGCGTCCCCGGCCGTCACCCAGCCCGCCTGATTTCTTGCGATGGCAGGTCAACCCTAAGTGCTATCTTTGACGCCATGAGCGCTGAGCATGATTTCCACTACGCAGCTTATTCGTTTCTAGATGAATGGATGGCGCAAGACTGCCGCTTCTATCCCCTCAAGCCAGCTCTCGCCCAATCCCGCTAAGCTCGCCCTGATCGCCTCATGCCTTGTCAGTTGCGCATCGACGAGCAAGTCAAGCACGACATCCTCGCCTGCGACGAGGACGCAGCCCGCGCCAGCCCCGTCCACTAGCTGAATTCCTGGATTTGGGATCGTCGCGCCGCCATCCGCATCTATTCGGCATCCTAATTTCGACACGCAGGAGGTCCTCATGCAGCAAGGCATCCAGACCCTCGTCAGCCGCCACTCCGTCGATGAAGTCGTCGCCCGCCTCCAAACCCTGCTCCAGCAGAAAGGCGTCAAGCTCTTCTGCCTGGTCGATCATTCCGGCGAAGCAGCAGCCGCCGGCCTCGCCATGCGCCCCACCAAACTGCTCATCTTCGGCAGTCCTAAAGCCGGCACGCCGCTCATGCTTGCCGCGCCCAGCACCGCGCTCGACCTGCCGCTCAAGATACTCGTCGCGCAGACCGAAGGCGGCGAAACCCTGCTCTCCTGGAACGATCCCATCTGGCTCCAGCAGCGCCACGGCTTCCCTCAGGAGCTAGGCGCGAACCTCGCCGCTGCCCAGGCCCTCGCTAAAGCCGCCGCGGATTGACGCCCCTCCGTCCCGCCAATCGCTCTCGCCACAATCGCCCCCCAGTACGCCTCGGTCGGCTTCAGGTACGGCTGGTTGTGGCTCAACCCCGCCACGATCACCAGCTCGCCGCCGCACGCACCGGCAATCTTCCGACCCATTTTCACCGGAAACAACCGGTCGGCATCGCTGTGCACCACGCACACCGGCATCCGCAGCGACTTCACCGCATCTTCGGTCCGCCAGATGTCCGGAAACGCACGCGCAACCAAACGCGGAACTCCCACCGCCTGCACCGCCTCGCGGAACGACGGAAACGACTCGCACAGGAACAGCCCGTCCGGCGCCGGGGTCAGGCTGCCTACTCCATTTGCCGCAATCCCGCTACCCAGCGAGAAGCCCAGCACCGACACCCGTGCCTGCGGCCCAACTCTCCGGCGCAACTCTGCATACGCCGCAACAAAGTCCTCATCGCAATGCTCCGAGCAAATCCTTCCTGAGCTCTCCCCATAGCCCGAATAATTGAACGCCATCGACGCCACCCCGCGCTCACGCAGAAACCCCTGCACCGCGCTCCAGTGCCACACCGTCTCGCCGATCCCGTGGCACAGCAGGATTGCCGGTGCACCCTCCCCAGCCGCGGCCCACACCCCCGCCAGCCGTCGCTCGCCACTGGTAAAGAAGAAGCGCTCCCCCAACTCATTCCTGCGAAACCGCTGCGTTCGGCCCAGCAGCACATCGCGCGCCATCAACCCGCGGCTCACCGACCCAATCACCACCGAAAAGACCCGCGAGCGCCATCCCCCGTCACTTCGCATGGCTCTCCGCCACTTGCACCAGCTTCTCCACTCGTTTCCTCTGCGCGTCCACGGTCCGGTAATAAAACACCGCTAGCAGCTCACCGCGCCGTTGTGTAGGGGTCATCTTCGCCCATCCCGTCCGCGCCTTCGGCCGCGCCCGGAACGCCGCCTCGATCGCCGGTGGCAGCTCGCGCTCACCCTCCATCGTCGCCAGCAGCCGCTCTGCCATCTGCTCGGCCCGCCGCATTCGCGCCGCGTCGCTCTTTACGTCCATCACCCACTTGCCGATCTCGCGCCTCATATATTCGGTCAGCGCGCCGTACCACTCGCGCAGTCCAGGCTCCTCATCCAGCAGCACCGCCAGCTCATCCGGCAGCTCCGCCTCCCGCGGCTCCAGGTCCGGCTCCAGCTTGAACTGCGCCGGGTCTCCGGCTGCCACGCCTGCGCCCGCCTGCATCGCGCGGTTCACCAGCAGATAGAATCCGCCACGCGCATCCGGAAACAGCGAAGTCCGGAACCCGAAACCGTTCACCTCGCCGCGCACCCGCAGCCGCACCATCTGCTCCCACGCCTCACGCGCATCGAACGGCACCCGCGCGATGGTCCAGCCCAACGCCTGCCCACCCCGCTCCAGCACCGCCTTGAACCGCTTCGCCCTTGGCGCCACACCCGCCTCCCAACCCCAGCGCTACCAGGTAAATCCACCCGCATCCGGAGGCCACGCCCCGCACAGTTGCCGCAGCAGGACGATCCGCCCGAAGTGGTACGCATCGTGCGCCGCCAGGCTCTCCAACTGCTCGCGCACGGTCATGGTGCGCACCGGCTGCCCCGGCCGCGAGGTGCATCGCACCACCTCGTTCAGCCGTTCCGGGTCGCGGGCGATCGCGGCCGCCTCCTCAATGCCTCGGAAGAAGCGCTGAGAAAGCTGCCCCCAGCTCTCGCGCTGGTTCTCCGGCTTCCACGGAAACGCCTCCTCCGGTTTCGCCGGATAGGGTGTCTCCGCCCCGGCGATCCAGTCCAGCGACATCTCCAGCCAAAAGATGATGTGCCAAAGCTCTTCATAGATCGTGTGCGGCGCCCCTGCAATCTTGCGATTCACCACGCTGTCGCCCAGTCCCTCCAGAATGTGCTCCGGTGACACATGCGCGCTCTCCCCAACCAGCGCCTCTTCCAGCTCACTCATATCCGCTCCTGCTGTTTGTGAAGGGTTTTCGATCCTCTACCATCCTAACCGCAATCCACCCCATTCGCCCGCGCCCAACGGTAGACTGGATGCATTGCGACCATCCCCAACCCGCGCATCTTTCTATCAGCCGGCGAGGCCTCCGGCGACCTCTACGGCGCTCAGATCATCACCGAACTCCGCGCCAGCCTGCCCGCCGCCACCTTCACCGGCCTGGGCGGCACCGGCATGGAAGCCGCCGGCCAGCAGCGCGTCGTCCGCGCCGAGGACGTCGCCCACATGGGCCTCACCGAGGTCTTGCGCCACGCACTCTACATCCACTCGCAATACCGCGCGCTGGTTCGCGACCTCAAGCGCAATCCGCCCGCGCTCGCCATCCTCATCGACTTTCCCGACGTCAACTTTCGCCTCGCCATGCATTGCAAGCGCCTCGGCGTGCCCGTTCTCTGGTTCGTCAGCCCGCAGCTCTGGGCCTGGAAGCGCCGCCGCCTGCGGTGGGTGCAGCGCTTCGTCGACCGCATGCTCGTCATCTTTCCTTTCGAAGAGCCGTTCTACCGCGCGCGAGGCGTCGACGCCGAGTTCGTCGGCCACCCCCTCGCCACCCTCCCTCTGCCCACCGTCTCCCGCGAAGAGTATGCCGCCGAGCACGGCCTTCGCCTCAAAACTGAGTTCGTCGATCCCCGCCAGAAGAAGGACTGGATCGCCCTCTTGCCCGGTTCACGCTGGAAAGAAATTCAAGAGAATCTGCCGACGATGCTCGAAGCAGCCGCAATCCTCGGCGGCAACTACGAATTCCTTCTGCCCGTAGCCTGGACCCTCGATTGGCAGCAAGTTCAAAATCTCGTTGAATCCTCGAAAAACGACGGCCACCGAGCCACGCCACCCATTCATCTCGTCCCTGACGCCCGTGCTGCCCTCCACCACGCACGCGCCTCCATCGTCGCCAGCGGCACCGCGACCGTCCAGGCCCTCACCATTGGCAATCCCTTTATCGTCGTCTACCGCGTCTCTGCGCTCACCTTCGCCATCGTCAAACGCATGGTCCGCTATCCTGCCGAGATTCCCGCCCAGCCCGACGCCGACGGCAACCTCCCCATCGCCATGCCTAACCTCATCGCCGGCCGCCGCATCATCCCCGAGTTCCTCAACCAGCGCTTTACCGCCGCCAACCTCGCCGCCGCGCTCAAACCACTGCTGGCTGATACCCCCGCCCGCGCGCAGATGATCGCCGACCTCGCCGAAGCTCGCGCCAAGCTCCTGCCCACCCCCCTGGAAGGTGGAAAGCCGGCCGACCCCATCCAGCGTGTCTGCGCCGCCGCCGAATCGCTTCTGCAATCAAGTCCTTCCCGCAGCGCAGCCCCAACCCCTCCCGCGCGCGTCTAATCCCTCGGCATTCAACGAAAGACGTACTTGCCGCTGGCGCGTCCAACATCCAGAACGGCTTGCACGGCTTTACCATTAGTCAGGCTTTACAGTTACTTTAGGGTTGGATTGTTCTTTACCAGGATTGAGGAATTTGAATCTCAGGATCGACGAACGCATGAACTTCCGATACTCTCCCCACCGGACGCTCACCTTCCGCACCGTCGCCGTCGCGCTGCTGGCCGCCTTCGCCCTTTCGCTGCCTGCCTCCGCCGCGCCTGCCCGCCCCCAGCTCAACATTACCGGCTACGTCATCACTGCCGAACTCGACCCCGCCAACACCAAGCTCAGCGCCACCGCAGACGTCACCTTTACCTCGCTGGAAGACCTTACCCAGGCCGTCTTTGAGCTCAACAATGGCCTCAATATCAACAAGATCACCGACGCCACCGGCGCCTCGCTCAACTCAGAGCGCCTGACTCCCAACTCCACTGTCCACGTCACCCTGCCCACGCCGCTGGCTAAAGGCGCCTCCGCCACCTTCCACTTCGAATACTCCGGCATCCTCACCGGCTCCGATACCAGCCCCGTCGAAGGCATCAAGCTGGCCGCCATCGCCGACCCCATCAGCATCCTGCTCTACCCCGGCGCCTGGTTCCCGATGACTGGTCTTTTTACCGACCGCTTCACCGCCGTCATGCACATCCGCGTTCCCGCCGGCTACACCGCCGTCGGCAGCGGAACGACCGCCAAGACCATCCTGCCCGATGGCCGCACCGAGTTCAGCTTCTCCTGGTCCAAGCCCGGCTTTCCCGGCACCATCGTCGCCGGCAAGTTCCTGCCTCCCATCAATGGAGGCCTCAACAACATCCACGTCTACGTCACCGAGAAGCGCAAGGACGGCGCACCCGACTTCGCCGCTCTCGCCGGCCGCGAGTTTGAGTACATGACCAGCATCTTCGGCCAGCCCGAATCCGGCCGAATCAACATCGTCGAGCTGCCCGAGGACTCCGTCTCCGCCTCCTGGGCGCCGGAGATGGCCTGCATCGCCGGCAACCGCATCGTCGACCGCACCGCCGCCTCGACGCGCCTGCTCAGCAACACCCTCGCCCACCAGTGGTGGGGCTCCGAGGTCTCGCCCGCCACCCTCAACGACGCCTGGATCACCAACGGCATGTCGCGCTACGGCGAGCTGATGTATCTCGAAGACTCTGCCGGCAAGACGGCCTTCCAGTCCGCCATTAGCGATGTCTCCGCCGGCGCGCTCGCCTACGACACCGAGCCGCTCAGTACCCTCGGCCGACTGGATCCCTTCTCTCCTCAGTTCCAGTCCATGACCCTGGAAAAGGGCGCCATGGTCTTCCACATGCTCCGCTGGGAGATGGGCGACGACACCTTCCAGAAGTTCCTGCGCGGCCTGCTCTCCCAATATACGGACAAGGGCATCCGCAGCTCCCAGGTTCAGGATGTCGCTGAGGCCCAGTCTAAGCTCGAACTCACCCCCTTCTTCTCCCAGTGGATCGACGGCACCGGCGCGCCCTCTTTCGCCGACAAATACTCCGTCTACCGCCTCGGCAATAACAAGGGCTTCCGCACAGTCGGCGCCATCAGCGAAGACCTTGACCTCTTCCGCATGCCGGTCGAGCTGCGCATCGAGACCGACGGCAAGACCGAAGACCGTCGCATCGACCTCGCCGGCACCGACTCGCCTTACACGATCGAGACCTTCGGCCGCCCCCGCCGCATCTCCATCGACCCCGAGAACTGGCTGCTCAAGAGCACGCCCGACCTGGCCGTCCGCGTCGCCGTGCTGCGCGGCCAGCAGCTGGTCGCCCAGGGCGACCTTACCGGCGCGCTCGGCGAGTACCAGAAGGCCCTCGACTCCAATAAGCACAGCTCGCTCGCCAACTACCGCATCGGCGAAGTCTTCTTCCTCCAGCGCAACTATCAGTCCGCCGCCAACAGCTTCCGCGACGCCCTCAGCGGCGACGACGATCCGCGCTGGACAGAGGTCTGGAGCTACATCCACCTCGGCTACATCTTCGACGTCACCGGCCAGCGCGAGCGCGCCGTCAACGAGTACCGCCTCGCCGTACAGACCAACGACAACACCCAGGGAGCCATCAACGAAGCCCGCGCCCGCATGGCTACCCCCTACAAACGCGAGCGCGCCGACAACTAGAGAACTGCATCTCGTCGGCAGACGATGGGGTGCCCCATCTTAGCAATGGCTTTATCGTCGCTAAGGTGGGACGTAATATGCTCAATATACCGTTGACCCGCCGCCCACTCTCCTCCTTCGCCGTCTTCAACCTCCGCCGCCGGTCCCTGATTCGCGGCAATGTGCTGGTGCTGGGGAGCTTTGCGGCGTCGTTCCCGCTCTCCGGCTTTCCCCACACCCGCGCCACGCCCCTGCTCATCGTCCCCACCGTTCTTGCATTCCTCGGCACCGTGGACACCCTCCGCTGCATGCAGCCGCGCCGAACCTTCTACCACGGTGGCGTCATCTTCTGCCTGCTGATGGACGTCCTGGCGCTCTGCCTCATCATCTTCTTTCTCTTCTTCCCTTATCTGTTTTAGGATGTGCCAGTTCACCCTCTCGCGCCGTACTATGGAGAGGTACACGGCCCCGATAATTCTCAACGTCAATTTGCCTTCCCAGGCCAAGGAGTTCTTCTTATGCTCAAGGGTTTTCGCGACTTCATCCTTCGTGGCAACGTCGTCGACCTAGCCGTTGCCGTCATCATCGGCACCGCCTTCGGCGCGGTGGTCACCGCATTCACCAAGGGCATCGTCATGCAGTTTGTCGCCGCTCTGGTCAAGACGCCCGACTTCGACAAACTCGCCTTCCCGCTCAACGGGACTCCGATCAACTACGGCCCCTTCCTCACCGCCACGCTCAACTTCCTCATCGTTGCGGCCGTCGTCTATTTCTTCGTCGTGATGCCGCTCAATTACCTTATGGCCAAAGTGCAAAAGCCCGGGGTCGAAGCCGGCCCAGACACCAAGACCTGCGGCGAATGCCTCTCTGAGATCCCTCTGTCCGCCAAGCGGTGCAAGTTCTGCGCCCAACCCGTCGCATAGCATCGTGCTTGGTCTTCCTTAGCATGGCGTTTGTCATTCCGTAGCGGAGCGGAGGAATCTGCTTCTGCTCTCACCAAGGTTCTGTAATTTGACCGCTTCTCATCGTCTTGCTCATCTGCTCCCCCTCGCTGCGTCCTTGCTCTTCGCCGCGCTGACCCTTCATCTCCCCGCCCAAGGCGCCGCTCAGCCCCCTGTCTCGCAGCCCACTGTGCCAGGCTCCCAGAGTGATCGCGCTCCAGCGCCATCCCCTGCACCCGCCCCCATCTTCGGCTTCCGCGACATCACCCGGCAATCCATTCTCGACGCAGAATTCCTCGCCGTTCCCGACGCTATACTCGCCCAGCAGCACCTTGAAGTACTCACCGCCTCTCCGCACTGGGCGAGCTCGCCAGAGGACTACACCACCGCACTCTACGTTGCCGACCGCTTCAAAGCCGCCGGCCTCCAGACGGAGATCGTCCCGTATCGCGTGCTGCTCAACAAGCCGTCCTCCATCCTGATCGAAGCCTTCGACGCCACCGGCCAGAAGATCCTCACCAACCCCACCCGAGAGCACGTCGACCTCCCCGCAAACAGCGTCGCCGCCCACTTCCAGGACGATCCCCGCGTCCTCCCCGGCTTCAACGGCTCGTCTCCCTCCGGCGATGTGACCGCGCCTATCGTCTACGCCAACTATGGCCGCCTCGCTGACTTCCAGCGCCTTGCCTCGCTCGGCATCAGTGTCAAGGGCAAGATTGTCCTGGTCCGCTATGGCGAGGACTTCCGCGGCGTCAAGGTCTACATCGCGCAGCAGTATGGGGCCAAGGGCGTCCTTATCTACTCCGACCCCTCCGACGAGGGCTCCAAGACTGGCCTGACCTACCCCGTCGGCCCCTGGCGGCCCGACTCCGGCGTCCAGCGCGGCTCGGTGCAGTTCATCCCCATCTATCCTGGCGATCCCACCACTCCCGGCGTTGCCTCCACGCCTACGTTGCTGGAGTCCGCCCGCGTCCCGCTCGACAAGCTGCAATACGATCTGCCCAGCATCCCGGTCAATCCTCTCTCGTCCGCCGACGCAGCACCCATCCTGCGCGCCCTCACCGGCCCCGGTGCTCCCCGCGAATGGCAGGGCGGCCTCAGCTTCCCTTACCACTTGGGCGGCGACACCTCAGTCACCGTTCACATGCGCCTCGCCCAGGACGTTCAACTGCGCACCATCTGGGACGTCATCGGCAAGGTCCCTGGCGCCTCCGATCCAAGCCAGTGGGTCATCATGGGCAACCATCGCGATGCTTGGGTCTACGGTGCGGCCGACCCCAGCAGCGGCACCGCGGCGATGCTCGAAGCCGTTCATGGCCTGGGCGTCCTGATCCATCAGGGCTGGAAGCCCCGACGCACCATCGTCATCGCCAGTTGGGACGGCGAAGAGGAAGGCCTGGTCGGCTCCACCGAATGGGTTGAGCAGAACCTCGACGCACCGCACTCCACCGATCCCATCCACGCCGTCGCCTACTTCAACACCGACGTTGCCGTCTCCGGCCCAAACTTCAAGGCCGCCGCTGTACCCTCGCTGCGCGGCTTCCTGCGTGAGATCACTGCGGAAGTCCCCTCGCCTGCCGGTGGCACCGTCTTGCAGCAATGGACGAAGAAGGATGACCGCGGCCATGGGTCAGCGCAATCCAGAGACCCCACCACGGACAACGCCCGCCTCGGTCCCGGCCCGCACGTCGGCGACTTAGGCTCCGGCTCGGACTACACTCCTTTCCTGCAGCACGAGGGCGTGCCCTCCACCGATATCGGCTCCGATGGGCCTTACGGCGTCTACCACACCGTCTACGATAACTACGACTGGTTCGCTCGCTTCGCCGATCCCACCTTCGCCTACCTCCAGCAGCAGGCGCGCATCCTCGGCCTGGAGGTCCTGCACATGGCCGATGCCGATGTCCTCCCCTTCGACGACCAGCTCTACGCCGACGAAATTCGCAGCTATCTGGACCATGCGCAGACTCGCGCCCAATCGTTGAATCTCCAACTCGACTTCACCGCCGCCCTCGCCGCAGCGGACCGCTTCACCGCCGCCGCCCGCGCCATCCATCAGCGTCAGCTCGCGCCGCCTAAAGATGCCGCCGCGCTCGACCGCGCCCTGTCCGCCGCCGAACGCGCGCTGCTCATCCCCGAAGGCCTGCCCCGCCGTCCCTGGTACCGGCACAGCATCTACGCCCCGGGCGAGTTCACGGGTTACGCCGCCATCGTCATTCCCGGCGTCAACGAAGCCATCGACGCGCTCGACCCCACCCGCGCCCAGACCCAGCTTGCCGCGCTGGCCGAGGCTCTCGATCGCTCCGCCGCCGCCCTCAGCACGGTCGCCCCCTAACCCCCGTTGCACTTGTGTTCACGCGAGCGTCGAGAACCGCACGAAGTGCTTACGCGCAGCGTCACGGACGGCACGAAGTGCCTACAACTTGCGCTGCAGCCGGTGCCGCGCTCGTGCTATTTTCCCTGCCTCCAACGTGGTGGATCATTGGTTAGATAGCGCCGACACCACCAGCAGAGGAGCACGACGCAATGGTTCCCGATCTCATCCTTGCCCTGGTCTTTCTTGCTATGATCTTCGCTCCCGCCATCCTGGCCATGCCCGACAAAGACGAACGGGACTCCCTATGATCCAGGCCCGCATGATTCAAGCCCGCGCCCTGGAGCCCTCCCCAGACCTCTGCTGCCTGCCCTCGCCCCACCGCATTCCCAAGAGCGTGGCCGGCATGGCATTCAACTTCAGCAAGATCGAAGTATCCCATCGGCCCTTGCAGCGCAACACACCATATAAGGCAAGCGCGCAGCTCCAGCCCAATTCAGCCACACCCGTACACGCCTGATCAAGCTGCCTCTTTGCCTCTCCCAGGGTTTCGCCGGCAACCAAAGCGGCGGTTGCAAAAACGAAAGGCCGCATCCACAACCAGGATGCGGCCCGTAGTTTTTTGCACGGTGCTTCTATGACCTAAGTATGGCCCAGACAGTCGCCGTCTCTTGCCTTTTGGACAGAGCGTGTGGCTTCCCATCGTCGCAAACCGTACTTCGTGCCGACCCAATACGCGTCACGAAGTGCCCCGCATCGTCATCTGGTCGGTCAAAATCTGGGTCAGATCCGGCTTCTTCAGCCCGTGCTCCTGCTCGTTGAACTTGTCCACCTTGCTTGACCAGTTCATGCTGCAGAACTTCGGCCCGCACATGCTGCAGAACGCCGCTTCTTTGTAGTAGTCGTCGGGCAGCGTCTCGTCATGCATCGCCCGTGCCGTCTCCGGGTCCAGCGACAACGCAAACTGCTTGTCCCAATCGAACGTATACCGTGCATGGCTGATCGCATCGTCGCGGTCCCGCGCGCCCGGCCGGTGCCGCGCTACATCCGCCGCATGCGCCGCAATCTTGTACGCGATAATCCCGTCCTTCACGTCCTTCTCGTTCGGCAGCCCCAGGTGCTCCTTCGGCGTCACATAGCACAGCATCGCTGCGCCGTGCCATCCGATCATCGCCGCCCCAATCGCGCTCGTAATATGGTCATACCCCGGCGCAATGTCCGTCACCAGCGGCCCTAGCACGTAAAACGGCGCGCCGTCGCACAACTCCACTTCCTTATCCACCTGTAGCTTGATCTGGTCCATGGGAATATGTCCCGGCCCCTCGATCATCACCTGCACATCGCTCTTCCATGCTTGCCGCGTCAGCTCGCCCAGCGTCTTCAGCTCGGCAAACTGCGCCTCGTCGCTGGCATCCGCCAGGCATCCCGGCCGCAGCCCGTCGCCCAGCGAATAGCTCACGTCGTACTTCGCCATCACCTTTGTGATCCGGTCGAAGTTTTCATACAGAAAATTCTGCTTGTGGTGGCTGGTCATCCACTGCGCCAGGATCGCCCCGCCCCGGCTCACAATCCCGGTAATCCGCTTGGCCACCATCGGAATGTATTGGATCAGTACGCCCGCATGGATCGTAAAGTAGTCCACACCCTGCTGCGCCTGCTCCTCAATCACCTCGAGGTAAAGATCGATATTCAGGTCCTCAAGCTTCTTCACCCGAGCCAGCGCCTCATACAGCGGCACCGTCCCAATTGGCACCGGCGAGTGCCTCAGAATCTGCTCCCGGATCATCGGAATATCGCCGCCCGTGGATAAATCCATGACCGTATCCGCGCCGTAGTGCACCGCCGTATGCAGCTTGCGCAGCTCTTCATCCACATTCGACACCATCGCCGAGTTGCCGATATTCGCATTGATCTTGCACAGCGATCCCACCCCGATCGCCATCGGCTCCAGCTCCACATGGTTGACGTTCGCAGGAATGATCATCCGCCCCGCCGCCACCTCATCGCGGATAAACGCCGGCGCCAGCTTTTCCACCTGCGCCACATAGGCCATCTCTTCGGTAATCATCCCTTTGCGCGCGAAGTGCATCTGGCTCATGTTGCTGTCGCCGCTGCGCGCAGCCTCTTTGCGCCGCGTCACAATCCACTCCGCCCGCGGCGCCGGCACCTTGTAATCGTTGCCCGCAGGTCCGGCTGAAAGATGCCCGTTGCCATTGGCGCGATGGCCATTCCCGTTCTCACTCATGCAGAAACCTCTGATTTGTTGATTGGCCGTAGCTCGTTGGATGTCGAATTCCTCGACCCGTTACTCGAAAGTATACGCCGCATGGACCACTGCGAAGCCGATCCATACATCCAAAGATCTCGGCGCGTTTCCTTGTCTCCCGCCGGTCGCCATTCAATGATAAGTTGAGTTGGAGGGAAACCTTCCATGAGGATCCGGAGCATCTGCGCGTGGGCCCTTGCAGCAACACTCTCCGCAAACACCGCCTTGGCCCAGACGGGCATCTATGCGCTCTTCACCGGAGCCAATCTCGACACCACGCCCTCCACCGCGACCCAAATCTTCGGCCCAACCTTCGGCTTTTATGGAGACATTCCCACACCCGTGCTGCAGCTCGGCGGCGACATCCGCGGTGAGCTGCTCAACGGCAGCAGCCAGCAGCACTACAACGGTGTCATCGGTCCACGCGTCGCCGTGAAACTTCCCTTCATCAACCTCCAACCCTACGGCGAGTATCTGCTCGGCTTCGGCAGCTACAAAACCACCGCGCCCAATGCCACCCTCCACGTTGACTATGAGTACCTCGTCGGAGTCGACCGCCGGCTCATCTCGCGACTCGACTGGAGGATACTGGAGTTCAGTTACTGCAATTTCTACAACGGATCGATCCCGACCAAGGCACTCAGCACCGGCCTCGTCCTCCGTATCCCATGACTCGCCGACGCCTACCCTTTTGACCTTGAACCTCGAACCCGTCCTATTGATTCACGCCGCTCGCCAGGAAGCCGCCGTCCACCACCAGAATCTCCCCGGTCACGAACGCCGACGCGTCGCTCGCCAGAAAGATCGCTGACCCGACCAGCTCTTCGGTCTTGCCGAAGCGTCCCATCGGCGTGCGCATCCGCAGCTCCTTGCCGCGCTCGCTCTTGTCCAGCAGCTCCGCGTTCAGCGACGTGCGGAAGACCCCCGGCGCAATCGCATTCACGGTCACTCCCTGCGCGCTCCACTCCACCGCCAGCGACTTGGTCAGCGCTCCCACTGCGGCCTTGCTGCACGCGTATGCAGTCACCTCCTTTAGGCTGACAAACGTATTCAGCGACGCGATGTTGATGATGCGCCCATACCCGCGTTCCAGCATGTGTTTGCCGAAGATCTGGCACGCGCGCAGCGTCCCGGTCACGTTGGTGTCCATGATGTCGTTCCACAGGTCTTCGGGGAAATCCACCGTCGGCGCGCGCTTGATCTTGCCCGCGCAGTTGATCAGGATGTCCACCTTGCCCCACGCCTTCACCGTCTCGTCCAGTAGCCGTTGCAGCGTCGCGCGGTCACCCACATCCGAGGTCAGCCGCAGCGCCTTGCGCCCCTTCGCCTCGATCTGCGCGGCAGCCTCATCCACCTGCTCCTGCCGGCGCGAGCTCGCCACTACGTCCGCGCCCGCCTCGGCCAGGCCCACCGCCATCGCCAGCCCAATCCCCGACGTCCCGCCTACCACCACGGCCGTCTTCCCGCTCAAATCAAATAAAGCACTGCCCATCTTCTCTCCTGATAAAGCCCTCATCTTGAACGCGGCGAAGAGCTCCTGTATCTAGTCTTTGGCTTCAGCCCTTTTACCTCTGAATCCTCGCCGACCCGCCCTGCGCAAACTGCACCACCTGGTCCAGCGTCGCCATTGTGGTATCGCCCGGGAACGTCGTCATCAGCGCACCGTGCGCCCACCCAAGCTTGATGGCTTCTTCCGGCGCATTGCCGTTCAGCAGCCCGTAGATAAACCCGGCCGCAAATCCATCGCCGCCGCCAACCCGGTCCAGCACCCGCAACTCAGCCGTCGGCGCCTGCACCGAAGTTCCGTTCACCCACGCCACCGCGCTCCAGCTATGGTGATTGGTGTTGTGCACCTCGCGCAGCGTGGTCGCCACAATCCTGGTATTCGGGAACCGCTCTACCACCTGCTCCATCATGCCCAGGAACGCACCCGGGTCAAGCTTCGAACTCGCCGCCTTCGCGCTTGCCGATACCTCCGGGCCCTCAAACCCAAGCCCCTTCTGCAGGTCCTCCTCGTTGCCGATCAGCACGTCCACGTTGTCGACGATCCTGCCCAGCACCTCGTGCGCGCGCTTCATTCCGCCCTGCGGTTTCCACAGCTTCTCGCGGTAGTTCAGGTCCAGCGAAGTCACCGCGCCGGCCGCCTTAGCCGCCTTCATCGCCTCAATCACCAGCTCCGAAGTTCCCTCCGAAAGCGACGAAAAAATTCCGCCCGAATGGAACCAGCGCACCCCCTCCGCGAAGATCGCCTTCCAGTCGAAGTCGCCCGGCTTCAGCAGCGCCGCGGCCTCGTTGCAGCGGTTGTAGAACACGATCGGCGCGCGCACCCCAAACCCCTGGTCGCTGTACACCGTGGCCATATTCGGGCCACGCACGCCGTCATGCTTGAACTTCTTGTAGAGAGGCTTCACTCCCATCGCCCGCACCCGCTCGTGGATCAGGTCGCCGATCGGGTACTCCACCATCGCGCTCGCGATCCCCGTCTTCAACCCAAAGCAGTCCGACAGATTCGCCGCCACATTGAACTCGCCGCCGCTGACATGCACCGCAAAGTTCATCGCCTTGCGAAACGGAATAATGCCAGGATCAAGCCGGTGCACCAGCGCACCCAGCGACAACAGATCCAGCGACCCCTTCTCCGGAATATCAAACCCTAGACTCACAACTTCCTCCTAAAACTCTCAAACTCTGCGCTTTAGTTCCATAAAACGGGGCCGTCATCCTGAACGCAGTGAAGAACCCCTGTATTTGCCTTTGCCTATTTCTTACTCTCCCAGAAACACCGGCTTGATGTGCCGCTCCCACAGGTTCTCGGTCACATTCTGCGCCACCACATCCTCATTCGCCTCCAGTGCCTCCAGATACCGCGGCCCCATCTTCGCCGCAATCTTGAAGCCCACGTGCAGCAGTTGCCGGAAGCTGGGATTGTACGCCGGATTCTTCTGGTCGTGCCGCAGCGCCGCCGCATACTGCTTGCCCGTCCAGCCATTCACCTCTTCCGCCGTCGGCAGCTTGCTGTCGTCAATGTCGATCACCGTCGCATACGGCGCGGTCAGCTCGTCCTTGTGCGCAAGTGCCTCCGCATAGATCTCCTTCGCGATTGCCAGCCCCCTGCCGCCCGACTCCGCCAGCCCAATCAACTCCTCCAGCCAGTTCGTCCCCGCCGTCTTCAGGTGTACGCCCGCGTTGAACTTCTTCGCCCCATCGTGGATCGACTTGTAGATCGAGAACTTGTCCGAGCCCGAGTGCACGCTAAGCTTCAGGTTCGCCGGCAGACCATACTTCTTCACCGCGTACGCGATCGTCGCCAGGTCTTCCTCAAACTCCTTGGCGAACTGCTTCACGTCACCCACATAATCCACGCCCTTGTTGAACCGCCCGGTAAACTTCGGCGCAATCGTCTGGATCGGGACCCCCTGATCCGCAATCATCGCCAGAATAATCAGCAGCTCCACCGGCGTCTGCGGGTAGTCCGTCTCATCCATCGAGATCTCCGGAATAAACCGCCCCGCGCCCTTGCTTTCCACCAGGTAGCGATAGATCCCGCCCGCATCCTGCACTGCCGCCAGGAACTTGTCCGCAACCCCCTCCACAAACGCCTTGTCCGTGTTGAACGGCTCGGCAATCCCGGGAATCGCCACCGCCCCCACCAGCTCCGGATGCCTCCCCAGAAACGCCGTCACATCCTCCGGCTTGGCCGGTTTGCCGATCAGGTCGGCCACATCCAGCGTGAAGAAATCGCACGGATCGAGAAACCGCTGCACCGTCTTCAGATTGATGTGGTCCGCGTCCAGGAAGTAGGGCAAGATCCAGCCCATCTCCTTCACCGCCGCATCCGCCGCCGCCCGCGTCTGGCTCGGCTCAGAGCCGATGATCGTGTGCTCGCGGTTCGACTTGTTCCACACCGGCACCACCTCAACCCCGGCATCCAGCGCCTTCTGGCAAGCCGCCAGTTGCGCCTTCGCCTGGTGGGCAAACCGGTCGCCTACGCCAATCGAATACTTCGGAAGTGTCAGATTCTCCACCACTGCTGTGCTCATTCCCTACCCCATTTTATGATTTGGCGTCCGCTGGTCGAACCAATTTGCAACCGTCCAAGGATACTGCGCGCAGCCACCCGCCGCAAATCCGCCGCCAAGAATACCTTTGGGTGGCCCATCCTTTCTAGCCTCACCGGAAAGGGTGGGTTAATTGCGCCGCAGAAGCTCGGGTGCCCCATCCATCGCGCATTTTGCGATGGGTGGGACGTAATCCGCCCGCCGCACCCGCAAACGCGTTTGATCGGTGCTGCTATCCGTCTTGATCGGTGTTAAGCCTTTCGGGGAGGCGCCCATTTCAGCCCTTGAACCGCTCCCGATACGCCCACAGTCCCAGTCCGGGATTGGAGATGTAGAAGATCTCCTCGCCGTCCACCGTGTTCCAGCCATCCTTCAGCTTCGCCGGATCGTACTTCGCCGTATACTCAGCGAGATCGCCGTATTCGTAGTGCACGCCCTCGATCTCCGCCCGCGTCAGGTGGCCAGGACAGTAACGAATCCTGAACCGTCCCTCACTCGACCCGTGGATCAGGTGTGCCGCCGCCGACAGGTTCCCCGCCAACGCCGCATCGTTCTTCACTGCCTCCAGCGTCGCCGGCGTCCCGCAGTAGCCGTACTTACGAATCAGTTTGTCGATGGTTGGGTCTTCGCCAAACTCATGCACGCCCGGCGCCAGCACAATCAGCTCGGCATCGTCGGCCAGCGCCATCCGCGTGCGGTAGACGCTCTTGTTGCCCAGCCATGTGCTCTTGAACTCGTGCGGATCGAGGAACACCACTGCCTTGGCAATCTCCCGGTCCATCATCACGAAGTTCACCTTCAGGCTCAGCTCCGCCGCGCGCTCGAAGCATTCCGCATCGTCGCCGATATAGAGTCCGTTGATCACCAGCTTGCCCGCCGTGTTCTTGCTCACCACGGTCAGCACATAGACGATCGGCAGCGCCTGTGCAAAGTGCTCGCTCGCGTAATTCAGCACCCGCCGCACTGGCGTGTCGGCGCGTCCCATCATCCGCTCCATGCCGTACACCGCGCCCAGGAAGTGGCTGCGATGGATGCCCATCACCCCGCCAGTGCCCACAAAGACGTTCTTGTTGTAGCCCGCCATCCCAACCACTTCATGCGGCACCACCTGCCCAATCGACAGGATCAGGTCGTGCCTGCCATCCCGTAGCAGCTTGTTCACCTGCGCGGGCCAAGGGTAGTCGACCTTGCCCTCGCTCACCTGGCAGACGAACTCGCCTGGGACCTCGCCCAGGGTCACAATATCGTTGCGCCAGTCATGCACCCGGAACAGATCGCGCGGGGTCGGCCCATACATGGTCTGGATCTCATGGTCGGTCATCGCCTTGTGCGTGCCCAACGCGGGCAGCACATCGGTCAGCGCGTCGCCGTAGTAGTTCCACGCATACTCGGTCAGCTGCCCTGACTTCGAGTGCATGCGCGTAAAATCCGGCGGCACGGCCAGAACCCTGTTGCGCTTGCCCAGCTTATCCAGCGCGCTGAATAGGGCTGCCTTGACCTCGACGGAAGAAAACTCAGTGGTTGGTGAACCGGCCGCAAAGAACAGACTCATGCGAACGATTCTACTGCGTTACCAGTGGTGCCCGCTGGAATGGCCGCCGCTGGAGTGGCCGCCCGAATGCCCACCGCCGAAGCTCTTGCTCGACATCTTCGGCTCCTTGAACTTGGGCTCGCTGAACTTCGGCTGGCTGTACTTCGGCTCCTTCTCGCCTCCGCCAAACAGATGGAAGCCGCCGGACTTGGCCTCCTTCTCCGGCTTGAACGAGCTCGAGCCGCGAGGATCGTAGCCACCGCGTTGGAACGATTCAGCCGGTGCCCGATAACCCTGCGCAGGATTGGAATAGCCGCGCTCCGCGCCGCCGTACGCGCTCGGCCCATACGCCAACCGGCTCTGCGGAGCACTATACGTCGGTCTGCTGATCGGAGCCGGCGCGCGGTTGTAGGCCTCCATGGCTGGCCTGCTATACGCAGAAGGCGCGCGCTGCGCGTACCGTTCCGTCGGCGCATACGGCCGCGCCACTGGCTCATAGCCGCTTCCACTACCCGGCTGCCCATATCCGTATCCACCCCGCAGCCCACCCCCTGCTGCGCCTGCGGCAAAGGCGTACATCCCACCCCGCGAGAGACCCCAGTTCGCCACCGTGGTGCTATGCGAGTAGTAGTCAGAATGATTGAAGAAGATCGCGTGGCCCAGCCAGCTCACCGCCCAGCTCAGCCAGCCGAATGGCGTGTGGTCGAACGCCGCCATCGCAATGCCCGCGCCGAAGTGCAGCAGTCCCGGCCCCAGCGTCGATCCAAAGAACGACCCCAGTGCTCCAATCAGCGAGAAACCCGGATACGGTGTCACCGGGTTGCCATAGATCGTCCATGGGTTATACACCGGCACATACACGAACTGCGGATTCACCGGTGCCAGCTCAATCGCGCCCTGGTCGTAACTCACCTGCTCCTGCGGCGAGCTCTGTAGATTGCCTGCGGCCTGCGCCCGCTGCCGCAACACCTGCACCGCCTCCAGCACGTCCTGCGGCTGATTGTAGTAGGCATTGCCCAGCGCCGCGGCCCACTGAATGTTGCGATCCATCTCCTGCAGCACCTGCGGAAACGCCGTCAGCCCCTTTACGCTCGGGTCCCAGTTCTGCGCGTCCGCTCCGCCCGCAATCTGGTAGGGAGAGGCACTGCCCTGCGCCTGCAGCCACTGGTCCGCCTGCTGCACCTGCGCGGGATAGGTCGCTGCGGCCAGAATCTGCGCCACCAGCGAATCAGGATAGAGCGCAATCGGAGCGACCATCTGCTCCAACTGGTCTGCATCCAGTGCCTGCACCTGGCCATAACCCTGCTGCCCGTAAGGCTGCTGCGCATAACCCTGTTGCGGGTAAGATTGTGGCTGTCCGTATTGTGGCGGAGCATACTGTGGCTGCTGCGAATAGGACGGCTGCCCGTACGGCCGCTCTGGCTGCGCAACCTGCGGTTGCCCATACCCGCCTGAGTAGCCTTGCTGTGCATACGGCGGCTGCCCGTAACCCGGCTGCGCATAAGCCTGTGGCTGGCCATACTGCGCCGGAGCATATCCTGGCTGCTGCCCATAGCCGTACGGACTTGCCGGCGGTCCGTACATCTGTGCGGTTAGCAACGATTGCCCAGACATCAGCAGGACCAGTACAACTGTGCCAAACAGACGTCTCATGTTGCACTCCTACGTGCCGTACAGATTCGCCAAACCGTGCAATCCGCGATACCTGTTAGACGCTCTTCCGCAGCTTCCGCTGGAAGAACGTTTAGCAAGAGTAAACCCAAAACGCCTGGCTTTGTTCCGCCCAGACCACGCCTCGGCAGCCACGTGCGGCTAACTGCCAATCAACCCAGCAACAACCGCCATGGAATAAGCTGACTGCGCGTAAGACTTAACGCCAGCCCTCAGGTTCCCTTTGACCCGGCTACTTCTTGGCGCGTCCGTTCAATTGGTCGAGCACCCGCTTCAGCTCGTCCAGCTTCTGCCCCGCTTCGCCCAGCTTGCCCTCCGCGGTCAGGCGCTGATAGTCGGCGAAGTCCTTCCCAGCTTCGGCGATCAGCGCATTCACATCCGAAGCCTGTGCCGACTTCTGCACCTGGGTCGCCGGTGCGGATTGCGAAGCACTCTGTGCGCTCTCCGAGGAACTCATCGCCGGCGCCTCTCCGCCGAACAGCGAAGCCAGCGCCGCCTCGAAAGTCGGCCCATACGCCAGCTTATCTTGCAGCGCGAGCACCACCAGGCGCAGCTCCGGCATGGGACTCTGTTGCGCCTGAAGATAAATCGGCTCCGCATACAGCAGCGCCCGCCCTGACGGAATGACCAGCAGGCTGCCGCGCAGCACGTGCGAGCCCTGCTGGTTCCACAGCGTCAACTGTCCTGAGAGCTGCGCATTCTGGTCGATGCGCGACTCAATCTGCTGCGGCCCATCCACCAGCCGCGTTTTGGGAAAGTCGTACACCACCGACGTGCCGTAGTTCGCGCCATCGCTGCGCCCGGCAATCCACCCAATCAGATTGTTCCGCTTGGAGGGCGTAAACGGAAGGATCTCCACAAACTCCACGCCGGCCTCACCCGGCAACTTCATCAGCACAAAATTCGGCTGCATCTCCTGGGGGGTCTGCTCGCCATCGCTGCCCAGGCTGGTCTCCGTCGCCACCGTCCACAGGTCCTCGCGGTTGAAGAAGACCTCCGGATCGGTCATGTGGTACAGGCCATAAACCTCCGCCTGCAGTTGGAACAGCAACTCCGGATAGCGCACATGCTTGCGCAGATCTGCCGGCATCGCTGCGGCATCCTTGAACAGACTGGGAAAGATACGGCGATACGCCGCCAGCACCGGGTCTTCCGCGTCGAACACATAGAAGGTCGTGGTCCCGTTATACGGATCTATCGTCACCTTCACGCTGTTGCGCATATAGTTGACCGACCGGTCTCCGAGTGCATGGTGGCTGGAGTACGGATAGCTGTCCGAGGTGGTGAACGCGTCCATCATCCAGGTCAGGCGGCCGTCGTCGCCGACCACAATGTACGGGTCCTGGTCGAAGGTCAGGAACGGCGCCAGCGCCGCCACGCGCTCGCGCACATTGCGCCGCATCAGCAGCCGGCTCTCGGCGCTGATGTCGTCGCTAAACGGCAGCTTGCCCAGATCGCCGCGGTCCGTGGCCAGCAGAATCCGGCGCAGCAGTCCGCCCAGAACAATCCCGCCGGTCCCCTGGTACGAGGTCAGGCTGTTGGTCTCACCCTGCGGATAGTCGAACTCCTGCTGCCTGGTCTTGACGTACACATCGGTGTTGGTCTGCTCGCCAAAATAGATCTCCGGGCGCGTCACATTCAGGCCGCGCACCGTGCTCTGCACCGGCATATTGCTCAGCATCAGCGTGGGCAGCCCCTCCGCCGTGAACCCATTCACCGGGTTCATCGTGATGCCGTAGCCGTGGGTATACACCAGCTTCTCGTTGATCCAGTTGCGGCTGCTCTCCGGCAACTTGTTCACGTCCAGCTCGCGCGTCGCCAGCATCACCTCGCGCATCGAGCCGTCAATCACGTAGCGATCGATGTCGATGTCGGGAAAATCGTAATAGGTGCGAATCTCCTGCACCTGGCGCAGCGTGTCCTGCAATGCATGCCAGTCCCACAGCCGGATATTTTGCAGCGTCGCCTGATTGTTCGCCGGCTCGGCCGCGTCCACCGAGGTCTCCGCGGGAAACTCGCGCTGCACAAAACGGTCCAGCCCATAGGCCTGCCGCGTCATCTCGATGTTGTGCGCAATGTAGGGCGTCTCGCGGACCAGCTCATTCGGTTTGACCACAAAGTTGGTGACGTACCAGCCCACCACCCCCAGCACGACATAACAGATCGCCGCAGGCAGGACCGCAGCGACCAGCACCGCTCCACGCGGTCTCCGCACTGCGTTGACCATTGCGATCGCCGCACCCAGTACCAACGCCGCACAGACCACCAGCAGTCCGGTCAGCATGATGTGCGCGTCGGTGTAATTGATGCCTTCGAAGATAGTGTGATGTTCCAGCAGCCGGTCGAACCGGTCGAGATACACATTCATCGCAGCGACCAGCAGCAGAAAACTGACCGCAATCGAGATCCCGCGCCACGGCGATGGTGCTCCGTAGGTGATGCGTCCCTTATCGAAGGCGCGCACCCCGCCGGCCAGCGCGAAGAACAACGCCGCCACCGCGCCCAGAATCAGCGTCAGCGTCAGCAGCCAGGCAGCCACCAGGTGCCATGCCGGCAGGCTGAACAGAAAAAAACTGAGCGGCTTGCCGAAGATCGGATCGGCAACGCCGCCGCGCGGCGCGTACCAGTAAAGCGCCAACGTCGACCAATCATCCATCATTGCCGCGCCGGTCGCCAGCGCGATCCCCAGCGATCCGACCAGGCCCACAATCCGCAGCACCGGCTCGACAGAAAGATTTACCGGCTGCCCGCCCAGGATAATCTGGTGGTCCCGAGGCAGATCGGCTTGATGGGCCCGCTTCAGGGCCAGGAAGGCCCCATACAGGACCAGAAACGTCAGCACGGCAAAGGCCGTGAAGACTCCCCATTGCAGGCTCCAGGTCTTCCAGAACACCTCTTCGTACCCAAGCGACCCGAACCACAGCAGGTCAACCCAATACGACAACGCGCTGCGGAACCCGAAGAGAATCGCGCCCAGCACAATCATCACGATCAGTAAGGTGCGCCGCTGCGGACTTCTCCGCCCTGGCAGCTCCCGTGGAAAATCAATTGGTCCCGGCAAATCTCTACCCCGCGCAAATCCACAACCACAATCAGGGGAATTGTACAGGGGGAGAGATAATTCAGCCGATCAAACGCTTCCGCACAGGTGCACCTCGATGCCCAACTCGGCCATCATCGCCGCCTTTGCCGCCAACATCTTGTCCGCGCTCTCCGCCGAATCCGCATACGCCACGTTGACGTGGTTCGCGTGATGCCGTGCCATGAACTGGTCGCGCGTGATGCCGTGCAGCAGCACGTGCATAATCGGCCACTGCGGCGTCACGGATTGCAGCCTCCGCTCCGTCTCCGCGGCAGGGAGCGCAATCGCCGTCGCCCGGCCGATGTCCGCATGCAGCTTGCCGCTCTCGGTAAAGATCCTGCTCCACACCACATCGCCCGGCTTGCATACGCCTTTCAGCGTTCCTCCGCCCAGCCGGAAGTACATCGGCGGCTGCCGCTCGCTGCGCCCTCCTTTGTATCCGCCGGCAATGTGCGACGCCGGCACCGCGCCGGAGATCTGGAAGACCCACACAAAATCGTCCACGCCATCGCCTTTGTAGTGCTCGCCCCAACGCACATCGTGCAGCGTGGTCGCCGGGTCCAGATGCATCGCCGCCAGCACGCGGTTGGTCAACACCGCGTCCAGTCCCGCGCACTCGTCCACCTCGTTGAAGTGGGGCAATGGCTTGCCCGCGTACAACTCCTTGCCCGCCGCATCGAACGCCGGAGGCCGCTCCGCGTTGTTGAGTAGCCCCTCCACCAGGTCCGACGCAGGCGCCAGGTCCTTCAAACCCTGTTGATACTGAATGCCGATCGCGTCGCAACCGAACTCATCCGCAATCCGCAGCGCCGCAATATACATCTTGCACTGCTGCAGGATCTGCGCATCGGTTAGGTCGGTCTCCTCGTTCGGCCCGGTCGCAAACGTGATCCCGCTCTTGTCCAGCCACGCGCGGACCTTGGCCGCCTCCGCATCCGTCACCGTCTGCATCGCGGCAAACAGCGCCGACTGGCTCAACCGCTCCTTGAAGACGCCGGTCGCGTTCAACAGGCCGTCTTCAATGATGGCGTTGAACATCCCCATGCAACCCTCGTCAAAGACCCCCATAATTGCCTTGCGGCTCTGCAGCTCCTTCGCAAGCGCCACGCCCAGTTCCTTCTCCTCCGCCGCCAGCTTCGCCCCATCCAAACCACGAACATGGCTCTCATCGTGGTCGATCTTGCCCTCTTTGATCCACTGCCGCAGCCCATTAAGAAAAAACGCATCATCGAAGTCCTTGCTCCAGATCGTCGAGAACTTCACCCCTGCCTTGGCCAGACAGCCATTCAGGTTCAGCATCCCAACCAACCCCGGCCACTGCCCCGACCAGTTCGCCACCGTCAGAATCGGCCCGCGATGCGCAATCAGCCCGGCCAGAATGTGGTGGCTGTACTGCCATACCGCCTCTACCACCACGATCGGCGCGTTCGGATCGATCTTGCTGAACACATCCATGCCCATGCGCTGGTTGTAGATGAACCCATGCTTCAAGTCCTCGCGATACGGGTGCGCGCGCCGCACCTTCATCCCTTCGGCGGCAAACGCCTCCGTCACCCGGCGCTCCACCTCGGCCTGCGCCGGCCAGCACACCTGGTTCGCGCTCTGCCTCAGATCGCCGTTCGCAATCATCACCACTTCGCCCGCTGCGGTTGGAATGGGGGCTTCTATCTCCGGTACGGAATACGCTGACATATTCTCCTCTTTCCCTTAAGCTCCTGGCTCAAACTCATAGCTGATAGCCGATAGCTGATAGCTGATAGCTGAAAAATAAAACACTCCCAACTCAAACGCCTGCCTCTATCCTGCGGTACCTCGCCTGCGCCTGCGCCCATCTGTCACTTCGCTGCGGAGCGTACTCGACCAGCTCCGATTCCAATGATTCGCCGATTGCCGCGCGTCCGGCAGAGATGTCCGCGAGCTCGCCGACAGCAACCGCCTGCAGCATCACATTGCCCAGCGCGGACGCCTCCGCCGGCCCGCTCACCACGTTACATCCACACGCGTCCGCCGTCATCTGGCACAGGAATACGTTCAGGCATCCGCCGCCCACCACGCGTATCGTGCGAATCTCTCTTGCCGTCAGCGCACGCAGCGCCTCCAGCGCCGACCAGTACGCCAGGCTCAGGCTCTCAAAGCAGCATCGCGCAATCGCACCCACCGTCTCCGGCACAGCTTGTCCACTGGCCTTGCAGTAAGCGCGCATCACCTCCGGCATATTGCCCGGCGCGGCAAACTCCGCCGCATTCGGATGGATCAGCGACCGAAATGGATCCGCCGCCTTCGCCGCCGCAGTCAGCTCGTTCCAACCGCATGCGCGGCCCTCTTTCTCCCACTGCCGCTGACACTCCTGGAGGATCCACAGACCCGTCATATTCCGCATCAGCAGCGTCTTGCCGCCGCATCCGCCCTCGTTGGTAAAGCCCAGTTCCCGCGCCTGCTCGGTATGAATCCCGTGTTCCAGCTCCACCCCCATCAAACTCCAGGTGCCGCTGCTGATAAATGCACTTCCCTCATCGAGATTCGGAATCGACGCCACCGCGCTGGCCGTATCGTGCGACGCCACCGCAATTACCGGAAACGCCGCCCCAAAGCCGCATGCGTCCAGCACATCGCGCCCTACTTCGCCGAGCACCGTCCCTGGCGCAACCACCTTGGGCAATATCCGCTCCGGAATATCCAGCCTCTGCAACATTCCTCGCGCCCAATCGCTCGTTGAGGGCATGCGCATCTGCGTCGTCGACGCCTCGGTGTACTCGACCGCCTGCTCCCCACCCAGCCAGTAACTGAACAGGTCCGGAATCATCAGCAGCGTCTCAGCGCACTCCAGCTTCGGGTCGTCGGCCAGCACCATTGAGTAAAGCTGGAAGAGCGTGTTGATCTGCATCGTCTGCACGCCGGTGCTTCGGAATATCCGTTGCTCGGGCACCTTCGCAAACACCTTCGCCGTAACTCCGTCGGTCCGCGCATCGCGATAGCACACCGGATTCTCCAGCAGCCGCCCGCGTTTATCGAGCAGTCCGAAATCGACGCCCCACGCGTCCACCGCGATCCCGGCAGGAGAATCTCCATAGCGCGCCCTATACCTCATCAGGCCGGTCTCGATCTCCGCCCAAATCCGCAGTGCATCCCAGTACAAGCTTCCGCGAACGCCCACCGCGCCGTTCGCGAACCGATGCAGCTCCTCCAGCGAAAACCTGCGCCCATCCCACGCTCCGGCAACCAACCTGCCGCTGGAGGCGCCCAGATCGACAGCCACGAACTTCATTGCATCCCGCATACCCTATCCCGCTTAATCTGCCTTCGGATTAGCAGCGGGCTTTAGCCCGCGGTAAACCGGTCGCTAGGATCGGGGCTTTAGCCCCGGGCCTTTCATTCTCTCAACCCCAATTCTCCTCAAGCCCCGACGGCCACGTAAAGTCCTTCACTGGCGCCACGATCTCAGCAATCTCCGCCAGGAGCGCCGGATCGTTCGGTGTCGCCAGCGCCTTCAGGTTCCGCTCCACGTGCCCGCGCGTCGACATGCCCACCAGCGTGCTCGCCACATCCGGATTGTCCAGGCAGAAGCGCAGCGCCACCTCGGACGCATCCACGCCGCGTGCCTTGCACAGGGCGACAACCTCCTGCCCTGCGTCGCGAATCGCCTGCGGCGCCGGATGCCACTCCGGCGCGCCCCGCTCCGTAATGATCCCCATATGCAGCGGCGACGCGTTGATCAACCCGATCCCATGCTGCTTCGCAAACGGGACCATCGCCTTCTCCATATCCGTAATCAGCAGGTTGTAGCGGCAGTAGCTCAGGATGCTGTCCACCTTCACCTGGCTGGCAATCTCCATCAGGTTCTTCAACGAGTAGCCGGTGATGCCGATGTACCGGGCCTTGCCCTGCTCCTGTAGCCGTCGCATCGCCGGAACCGCCTCTTCCACTACCTGGCGCACGTCGCCGAACTCCACATCGTGGGCCTGCAGCAAATCGACGTAATCCGTCCGCAGACGCGACAGCGACTCCTCAAAGCCCGTCGCGATCTTTTCCGCCGAGAAGTCGAACTCGCTGCCACCGTAGCGTCCGCACTTGGTCGCCAGCACCACCTGGTCGCGCCGCCCCTCCAGGGCCTCGCCAAGCCGGCTCTCCGCCAGCGTCAGCCCATAGTACGGCGATACATCGAAGTAGTTGATCCCCTGATCGACCGCCATATGCACCGCGGCCACGCCTTCGCCCGGATCGGTCTCGCGAAACACGTTTCCCAGTGGTGACGCCCCAAATCCCAGGACCGATATGCGTAGCGTTGTCTCTCCCAGTTGCCGGTATTCCATCTCTCCCTCATCGCGGTTTGGATCGTGTTTTTTCTGCTCGACCACGATAGCAGGTCTGCCGGGAGCCACGCCTCCCGCTGGGCAGGCAAGCAATCTGAGCCTGCATCGGCTGTGACCGCCATCACGTAACACGATTCTACAAATCATGCTACGCTCGACAGTGCATGGAAGGAGCTGCGCAGCCATGAAGCGTCTTCTGCTCGTCTTCGCGCTTCTCGCGCTCCGCTCCCTGGTCGCCCAAGAGTCCGATCTTCTCGGCAGCGCCACCGGCCCGCAGGGCCACCCGGTCGCTACGACCGATAAGGCTTATCCCTTTCAGCTATCGGGGACGGTCGTTGACACCTCTGGCGCGGTGATTGCCGGGGCTACCGTGCAGGTTCGAAGCGCGGACGGTGCTGTACAAAAAACGATAAAGTCGAACAGGAACGGCTCCTTCATTCTTTCTGGGCTCGCGGCCGGTAACTATCGACTCTTCGTGTCCAGTCCCGGTTTTGCAACCAAAGAGGTCCTTGTCACCATCGGGACCACCGGCGCGCCGGTCCCGCTGCGCATCTCTCTGGTAGTGGGCTCCGTCAGCACCAGCATCAACGTGCAGGGCCGTGAGGATGACCTCATCGGAATTGCCGAGTCCGGCTCCCAGGGAACGGTCGGCGCAACCGAACTCCAGGATCGTCCAATCCTTCGTTCGGGAGAAGTCTTGGAGACGGTCCCCGGCCTCATCGTCACGCAACACGCCGGCGGCGGTAAAGCCAACCAATATTTTCTGCGCGGCTTCAATCTCGATCACGGCACCGATATCGCCATCTTCCTCGACGATATGCCGCTCAATCTGCCTTCGCACGCGCACGGCGAGGGCTACTCCGACATGAACACCGTCATCCCGGAGTTTGTGGAGCGGGTGGATTTTGAGAAAGGTCCTTATTACGCGGATGTCGGCAACTTTAGCTCGGCGGCAAATGCCCATGTCGAATTCTTCAAGACACTGCCCGAGAACTTCTTCAAGCTGGAAGGTGGCACGCACACCTTTGGGCGGGCCGTCTTCGGCGCGTCGCAAAAGCTCGGCCCGGGCAATCTACTGTACGGCGGTGAAGGGTATTACTACGACGGCCCGTGGGTGCATCCCGATGCTTATAACAAAATCAACGGATTGCTCACCTACAGCCAGGGCGACGACACCGATGGCTTCAGCATCACCGCTCGCGCTTACCACGGAAAATGGAACTCCAGCGATCAAATCCCCGATGCCGCCCAACCCGTCGTCGGCTTCTTCGGCACCCTGGATCCGTCCGACGGCGGGCACAGCCAGCGTTACAGCTTGCAGGGTGAGTGGCATCGCCAGGGCGCAAACTCCGAATCGAAGATCATGGCCGCCGTATGGTATTACGATCTCGATTTATTCTCCGATTTCACCTACTACCTGGTCGACTACAACAAAGAGGATCAGTTCAACCAGCAGGATAGGCGCTGGGTGAGTTACGTCGACGCACACCGCACCGCCTTCAGCACATGGGCAGGCCGCAAGATGTCCAATAGCTTCGGCGTACAGTTCCGTGACGACTGGATCAACAACGGCCTATACCGGACGGCGAATCGTGTGCGCACCGCCAAAACCGATTACTCCGCCACCGGCGCCAGCTTCTTCCCCGTCGGCAGCACTGCCGGTCCCAACTGCATAGATTTGCCCCCGAATACTCCTCTTACTCTTACTGTGATATTGCCCGCGGGCACCATCAATGGCACCGCAGCTGGTACAGCCCCCGGCGCCACCGCCTCTTTCTCCGTTCCCACCGGCTCCACGTTTGACACCAGCACCTGCCCCACATTGCCGGCCACCACGTCTCGGGATAACTTTACCGACCTGATCGGCAGTGCGTTTGCAGAAAATAAAATCCAATGGGCGAGTAAATTCCGCTCGGTGCTCGCCCTGCGCGGCGACGAAGAGAAGTTCATCGTCAACAGCCTGGCGTACCCGGACCTGACGAACTTGTCCGACGGCTCCATGGCAATTCCGAATGCGCTCAACTCCGGCACGGCCGAGAAGTTTCTGCCCAGCCCCAAAGCAAGTTTGATCTTTGGCCCGTGGGCCAATACCGAGTTCTATTTACAGGGTGGATTCAGTTTTCACTCGAACGACGGGCGCGGCTCAACCCAGGTGGTCGAACCGGTTTCGCCGGATTATCCCTACCCCGGTCAGATCCAGCCGAAGATCTCACCCCTGGTCGAGCAAAAGGGCGGCGAGATCGGCGTGCGCACGATCGCCCTCCCCCACCTGCAAAGCACCTTTGAACTGTGGTATCTCCACAGTAACTCTGAATTGACCCAGGATGGCGACACCGGAGGCACGCTTCCGTCAGAACAGTCCAGCAACCGCTATGGCATCGAATGGGCGAACTACTACACGCCGACGGAACATCTGGCTTTCGATGCCGACATCGCAGACTCCAGGGCCCAGTTCACCTTTGTAGACCCATTCGATGCCAGCTATCAGGTTGTGAAGGCGCCCTTGTACATATGCACGACCGGTGCTGCCTCTTGCCCTACGGTAAGCACCAACTATGATGGCAACGTTGATTGGCAACAGCAAGGCCCGGGCGGCAAGCTGGTGCCCGAAGCGGTCAAGGTAGTGATTTCATCGGGTGCCACACTGCACGATTACAAGGGCTTCACGTCGAGTCTGCGCCTGCGCTACTTCGGTCCGCGCTATTTGACGTCGGACGGACTTTACCAGTCAGATCAGACAGTGTTGCTCAACGGCGAGATCAGTTACCAATTCGACAAGAAATGGCACGTCGCGGCCGAATTCTTGAATATGCTTAACCGCAAAGACGCCGACATTGACTACGCCTATGTCTACCAAATAACTCCAACCGCGGCACCGGCATTCGGACGGGTTACCCACCCCACCGAACCGTTTCTGGCGCGATTCTCGTTGGGCCGGTCCTTTTGACAAAGCCGCGGTTCCGCGTATGGACCGACCCGGACATCCTTAACCTGGTCGCCAGCGTCCGTATTCCCTCCTACGCCAGCCTCAACTTGACCTATCGCTTCGGCCACGCAGTCGACCACTAATCGTGCGCAGCGGCAGTTTTCCCGAATCGGGATTCAATTTGCACGGTCTCGGCCGAAAGTTACGCTTAATCTACTGGTAAGCAAAAGCGACACGCCCAGTCGTCGTGAGCACGTCAATTCAAGTATATTCAGCAGAGAAGAGTAAGGTAGGATAGCCCATTTGCCGGTAATCTTATGATCCATTCTGCCGCGCATGAGCGCCCACTCTTGTCCCCAGCCGGCTGCCATTCGTCTGCCAATTCCCGTCGATTCGGGATTGCCCAGGCGTTGAAGCGCTGGCGTCTCACTGCTCTGCTGCTGGTGGTTACGGGACTGCATATTCCTGTCGTCGCACAGACCGCCGCGCCTCAAATCAGGGCTGAATTCCGCACCGCGTCCCGGCCCCTTATTACCCAACCCATTGATCGCAGCCGTCTGGCGCCCACCAAGGGCGCGGTGCATCGCGAGGTGGCCACCGCGCAGGACCTTGGACCCCACGACCCCACCGACACCATGGAGAACATTCAGCTTGTGCTGCGGCGTCCGCAGGAGCGGCAGGCGGCCTTCGACGCCGAGGTCGAAGCGCTGCATCAGCGCGGCAATCCGAGCTACCACCAGTGGCTCACTCCTGAGGTCATCGGCGCCGAGTTCGGCCCGTCCCCTTCGGATATTGCGGCCCTGACCGCCTACCTGCAGTCTGAAGGATTCACCGTCAATGCCGTGGGCAAGAGCGGGATGTATCTCGACTTCACTGGCAGTGTAGCTCAGGTGCAGCAGAGCTTTCATACCGAGATTCACGATCTGCGTCTCGCCACCGGCGAGCAGCGTTACTCGGCGGTCCTCGATGCGCAGCTGCCGGAGGCCCTGTCTCCGCTGGTCGTCGGATTCGTCTCGCTCAGCAACATCTCACCGCGGCCCACGTTGAGCCGCATGGTCGCGCCCTTACAGTTGCCCGGACGGGTGGGGGTGCCGGCCGGCCCGACGCCCAATGACACCCAAGGCGGCGAATACTGGGTCGGCGCGCAAGACTTCTACACAATTTATAACGAGGCCCCCCTGATTGCCGGCAAAACCGTCACCGGCGCCGGCACAACGGTAGCGCTGCTGGAAGAAACCAACATTCACCCTTCCGACGTCACCACCTTTCGTACCATGATGAATGTCCTGCCTACTGCGCCCAGCTTCACCATTTCCCATGGTCTTCCCGTAGGGAACAACATTTGCAACAATCCACACATCACCAGCACCGATGAAGAGACCGAAGCTGTGCTGGACGCCGAGTGGGCCGGCGCGACCGCTCCCGGGGCGGCGCTCCTATTCATGAGCTGCAAGACCGGCGTTACCGGTGGAATCTTCCTCGCAGCCGAGCAGGTGATCGACAACAATCTGGCGACCACCATGAGCCTCTCCTACGGCAACACGGAAGTGGGCGACAGCAGCGATAATACCTTCCTCTCCAATCTTTGGGAGCAGGCGACGGCCCAGGGCGAGACCGTTGTAGTGGCGTCAGGTGATGCCGGTTCCGCAAACTCAGCCGATCAAAACCAGAACATTGCGTCCAACGGTCTCGCGGTTAACGGCTTCGCATCGACCCTCTATAACGTCGCCGCCGGCGGAACCGACTTTCAGGACGCCTACAACCAGGAGGAAGGAGACCCTTACGGTTACGGTATCTCCACCTTCTGGGCCGGATCGAACGGAACCGGTGACTCGTCCGCCCTTGGCTACGTCCCCGAGACCACCTGGAACGACACCTGCGCCAGCTCCATCCTCAACTACCTCAACGAATACAACGCCACCACCGATCCAAATCCGAGCGCAACGGCCTTCTGCGACGCCGCCTCCTCCTCATACCTGGCCACCGGCGGAGCTGGCGGAGGCGTCAGCATTCTGCAGCCGCGTCCCTCCTGGCAGAACGGAACGGTCTACGGCATCCCGCCCACCAGCACCTACAATGCCCGTCTGCTTCCGGACATCTCCTTGTTCGCCGCCAACGGCCGGTGGGCACATGCTCTCGACTACTACCAATCCGACACCGGCAGCGGGCTGCAGCAGGCCGGCGGGACATCCTTCGTCGCGCCCCAGTTGGCAGGCATCTTCGCCTTGGTCGCGCAGAAGACCGGCGAGCGCCTCGGCCAACCAGACTACGTGCTCTACAGTATGGCCGGAGCCGAGTACGGGACCACCAGCTACCTGCCCGGAACCACATGCAGCGGCAGTGGCGCCAGCGGCGTGGGTACCACCTCCACCACTCCCGTCGTCAGCAACTGCATCTTCTACGACATTCAGACCAGCAATAATTCGCAGGCCTGCAGCACAGGCTCTCCCAACTGCTACACCGACGCAGGCAATGGCAGCTACGGCATCCTGTCCTCGAGCACCACCTCCCCAATCCCTGCTTACCCCGCCACCGAGGGTTTCGATCTGGCCACCGGCATCGGTTCGCTGAACATTGCGAACCTGGTCAACAACTGGCAAAACGCGGCCGACGGTGGAGTCAGTTATACGCCCACCGTCAACGTCACCGCGACCGCCGCCGCCTACACCTATGGCCTGCCCTCATCCATCACCTACACTGCGACCGTTTCCGGCCCAGGTAGTTTCCCCACCGGCTCGGTCACCTTCTCTGGTTCCTCGACCATTTCCACCATCGGCAATGATGCTCTCGCCGCCAGCACCGGCTGCGGCACCGGCGCCACCTGCACCGAGTCCGCGACCCAGTCTTATACTCCGCCCGGCACGCTGGCTGCGGGAAGCTACATCATCACCGGGACCTACCTCACCACCAATGAGAACTACGCCAGCGCTTCAGGAGTCACATCGCTCACCGTCAACCCGCAGACCCCAGCCATCACTGTTGGCGCGGTCAGCATCCCTTTTGGCACCGCGAACGCAAACTTATCGGCGAATGTCACCTACGCAGGCAGCGGCGCCCCGCCCACTGGCGGTCTGACATTCAAGGTCGATTCCGCCACGGCGGTCGGGGCAACCTGCACCGGCTCGTCCAGTCCACTCACCTGCACCTACACCGGCTACAACACTTCCACTTTGGCGGTCGGTACTCACACCCTCACAGCAAATTCCATTGCCGACAATAACTATGTTGCCGCCGCCGGCAGCAACACGCTTACCGTCCTGGCGCTTCCTACCATCGTCTTCTCGGTGCCGAACCATCACACCATGGACGCCGCGTTTACGGTCGCCGCAACCTCGAACTCTTCCGGCGCGTTTACCTACTCCGTCGTCAGCGGACCGGCGACCGTCTCAGGCAGCACGGTTACGCTGACCGGTGCTGCGGGTACGGTAACGCTGCAGGCCTCGCAGGCTGCGAATGGCAGCTATGCGGCAGGCACGCAGACCGCCAGCTTCTCCGTGATTGCGGGCAGTGTCTGGCTGGGCAACGGGAGCGGCAGCCTCAGCACCTTCGACCTCACCGGCACCGCCATCACAGGCGCCGGCGGCTTCACCGGCGGAGGCGTTGGAACCGTCGCCAGCCCGCTGGGACTGGCCTTCGACGCCTCGGGCAATATGTGGGTCGCGAATAGCAACGGCGTCAGTGAGTTCACTCGCAAGGGCGTCGCCGTTCACTCCGCCGCATACACCGTTGGCGGCATCGCCAATCCGCTGGCGATCGCCATCGACGGGCTGGGCCAGGTATGGGTGGCAAACACTAACGGTACGGTCAGCGTGCTTAGTAATGCAGGCGCCGCAGTCTCTCCTTCCACCGGCTACTCCGGCCCGGGCAGCAAGCCTGCCGGCATCGCAGTCGACATCTCGGGTAGCGTTTGGATCCCCAGCAGCACCGCGAACACCGTCACCCGGATCCTTGGCGCAGCCGCGCCGGTCGTGCCCCTCACCACCGGAGCAGCAAGGGGCGAAGGAGTGAGACCATGATTCTCTCCCTTCAGTCCAACTCTCCCCGGTCGAAAGCACTCCTCGTGGTAGGCGCGGCACTCGCAGCGGCTGCCCTTAGCGGCTGCGGCGCGGCGGTGTCGCCAGCCAACAGCCCCAGCGCACCGGCCACGCTCACGGTGCATGCCGCCCGCGGAGTCGTGATGGGCGGCCAACAACCGGTGGCCGGAGTCACCCTGCAGCTCTATCAAGCCGGCACCACCGGTTACGGCTCGGCGGCAACCCAGCTTGGGTCCCCCACGCAAACCACACCCAACGGCAACTTCAACCTGCCGAGCTATACCTGCACTGCAGGCTCTCAGGTCTATCTGGTTGGCACCGGCGGCATTCCTTACGCCACCGTCACCAACAGCAACCTCGCCCTCATGGTCGGCCTGGGCACCTGCGGTGGCACCGATCTCAACAACTTCATCGACGTCAATGAGCTCACCACCGTCGCCTCGGTATGGGCGCTGGCTCCCTTCATGACCGGCATTGCCAACATCGGCACCAGCTCCACCAACACTGCGGGCCTCGCCAATGCTTTCGCCGTCATCAACGAGCTGGTGAACACCGCGAACGGGACCCTGCCTGGGCCAACGCTGCCCACCGGCGCCACCCTGCCTTCGACGGAGATCAATACTCTGGCCGACATCCTCGAACAGTGCATCAACTCCGCCGGCGGCGTGGCCGGCGATGGCAGCGGCTGCGGCGACCTCTTCAATCTCGCGCCCAACGCGACCGGCACCGTCTACCCCACCGACACCATCACCGCGGTCATGAACATCGCGCAGAATCCAGGCCGGAATACGGCTAATCTCAACAAGCTGCGCTCCGCCAATCCGGTGTTTACGCCCGAGTTCGACGTCAACTCTCCACCCAACGATTGGACCCTCGCCGTCACCTACGTCGGCGGCGGCCTCAGCGCGCCCACCTCGGTCGCAGCCGACGCCGCGGGCTCGGTGTG
>Ga0326727_10004315_pt1 | contig 42969 bp, 33 predicted proteins | sample MB2enrmetagenome_FD_207643 | JGI IMG/M metagenome (GOLD analysis project Ga0326727, IMG submission 207643) | Lab enriched peat soil microbial communities from McLean, Ithaca, NY, United States - MB29MY | ecosystem: Environmental > Terrestrial > Soil > Wetlands > Peat | place: USA: New York... | reverse complement strand
CAGATTATTCTCGTGGGCCAGCGCAATGGCGTCATCCAGCGTCAGCACCAGTTTGCCATTCGAAATCAGGTCTTGGAGCCGTGGCGAGTTGTCCAGTCGCGGTCTAGGAACAAAAGGGCTCATGTAGGGTGAAAAAACGCCCGGGAAGGCGTGGCTGTGCGAGTAGTCGAAGCGGGTCGCTTCCTCCGGCCCCGGGTCCTTCCTGCCGCTTTGCCCGGCCACGGGCTGAGCCAAGACCACAACCACGAAAGCTATCGTCACTATCAGTCGCCAAAATGCCATTCTAGTTACCATGCTCACTTCTCCGTTTGACTCTGAGACTCGTAGGGGCGGTCCCTGTGGCCGCCCGCCGGCTTCATTCCAATCGTATGTGGTTGAATGCATCCCACGCCGACATGTCGGAAAGGATCACCTTGTCGGCGGGCTGCAAACCGCTGAGGATTTCGACGGAATTCACCGAAGCGCGGCCTAGTTGCACCTGTACCAGGGTGGCGCCCTTGCCGTCCGGGTCGAGCTTGAAAAGCCCGATGGTGGTATTGGGCTGAGCGAACACGGGCCGGCCCACGTAGATCGCGTCCTTGAGGTTCTCAATCTCGATCGTACCATCCACGCTTTGGTCCGGGTTCGCCCCCTTTGGCAGCGGACCATCCAGTTTTACGTCCACCGTCACCGTGCCTTCCACCGCGGCGGGGTCGACCCGCACCACATGGCCTGAAGCGATACCGTTGTGCGTATCGATAGATGCCGTCTGGCCTGTACGCACATCCTTGGCCTGCGCCTCGGGAATTTTCAGTCGCGCCGTCGTGATTTTAGACGTTGCCTCGGCGCCTTTCGTTTGCGGAAGCATAGTGCCCAAGCCTCGCACTTGGATCAGCATCGGTCCACGCTTTACCGCGTCAGCCCAGATCGTGGCCTTGTCCACCATCGGCTCCGCGGGCTTGAGGCGCGAAAGGACAATGGTGATGCCGGCGATGGCCGCTAGACCCGCAACAAGGTAAATGATCCTGCGAACTTGCCGCTGTCGCTTGTTAGACTCTCGCGGAATGTCCAATACACCAGTTGGTTCGTTCGAGTTCATCTTCCACCCTCCTTGCCCTAGCCGCGGACCTTGAAAAACCGGTCTGGGCTACCCGCTCCGCGTGATTCCCCTCCTTTTTAAGAAGGGGTAAGGGTGGTTGGCCGGTACGCAGGCACTGGAACCCCCACCCCCTCCGTCGCCGAGGAGGGGAGTCAGCATCAAGGCCGCGAGGAATCTCGCTCTACTCCGCTCATGCTTGTAGGGCACGAGGCGTGCCAACCTATTTATGGCTGGCGTCCTTTGTTTTCAAGTTGTTAGCTGGAGTAGCGCGAGAAACTTCCTGCTGAGGTGTCCGGTTTTGGGATAGCTCGTCCCGACTTCGGACAGCGACAGAATTGACGATTGTCGATTGTCGATTGACGATTGTGACAGCAGTCCCTCATGCCGCCAGCGGCATCCTGAAACCATGAAACAACCCTGTCATTCCGAGCGGAGCGAGGAATCTTGCTCTGGTTCTTTCTTCCGGGATGCCCCTGAACGCAGAGCGAGATTCCTCGCTCCGCTCGGAATGACAGGGCATTTTCAGAACACTCGAGATTCGAAACTAGAAACCGGAAGCAGGCGGCGTTGCAACCGTTCGGTGGCCGGTTTTCGGTCCTCGAACATTGATGGTGCGTGCTCTTGCCTCCTCGCAGCCAAGCGACATGCTCCAGGCAAACGCCCGGCAGAGATTTTTCGCTTGACAAATTACCACCAGTGAGCTAGAATGCTAGCGTATGACCGAGGTGCGCAACGCCCGTAAGAGTCCGCAGTCATTCCCGCGCAGCTTGTCCTCCGCAAAAGCGGCGGAGCGGGAATCCACCTCCGGGATTCCAATCATTCCCGCGAAGGCGGGAATCCACGTCTCGAGCCTTCCAAAACTGTCCACGGACTTGATTCCCGCATACGGGGGATTGGCCTGCGCTTGGAACGGGATCCCGGCCCAAATGTCGCCACCACATCGGATCTTGACAGCGGCCGGCAATTTGGGAAGAATTCTTTTTCGTCGGAACAAACCGGGAATGTTATTGAAAACAAAGGGCCGCTGTTGTAAACCGGACAGGAAAGCCGGAATGTTTATGAAAAAAAAGGTACTTAGCCATTCATGGCGGGAATGTTATTGAAAATAAAGGAAGTTAAGTAAGGACAGGGCAAGAGCGAGTGATTGTTATTGACAAAATGTCTTGCGTTGGCCCAGGCTTCTTCTCCGTGTCCTCCGTGCCCGAAAAGACGTGACCGAGAGACCACTGACATCCTCGGTGGTTTCCGTGTTAAGGTTTGGGAGGCGCCGAGCTGTCGTCATTCCCGCGAAGGCGGGAATCCAGCCCGTAGAAGGGAACGCTCCCGAAGGTTCGTGGAGCGGATTCCCGCTCCCCCGCCTTCGCGGAGGACAAGCTTCGCGGGAATGACTGGTGGTTCGTAAGGGAGGCAATTCCAAGGACACAGGGCAAACCAACTACGGCCGAACGGCGTTCCGCCCTCCGGCGAGCAGAGCTCGCGCCTATGAGTCGATGGATTATTGCCAAGCGGTTTTTTCAGCGCCTAAAAGCGTGCTGAGGAAAGTGAGAAGAACATCTTGAGCGCAAAACCATTTCGGTGGGTCATCGTCATTCTAGCGTGCGGAATTCTTTCTACTGCCTCATTGCTATTCTCCTCTGGAACCCAAAGTGCCGCTAAGCCAGCGGGCACGAATTCTGCCGCCAAAGCCGGCGAGCTTCCACAGATTTGGAAGTCCGCGACGACAGGCAAAGAGTACCGCGTGAGGGTCGAGGGCGACCGCATCACTGCAGAGTGGTCGAACGTCCCACCGCAGGCTGCCAAGCAAGGCGCATATATTCGCAGTGAGTGCCACCACAGCGGGTCGCGGTGGATCGGCACATCGCGCATACTTCTTGCCTGTCCCCTGCCTGATGGCAAGACGAAGATGTGCCCCATGATTCTTCGCTTCGAGGTGGATTCCATCTCTCCCCATCGCATCACCGGAGGAGGAGAGATTCTCAGGGATTTCGACTGCGCCTCCTGCGAGGTTCGGAAGACAGGCTGGGGGCCGTTTAGCTGGGAGCCGAAACATTGAGTTAGGCGCCGTGGCAGTTCCTACCGCGCGTAGGTATAATAACCAGTGACGCTCAGATTCGAATGGGATCCGCAGAAGGCGACGAGAAATCTCGCGAAGCACGGAGTGCCGTTCGAGGAGGCGGCGACCGTCTTCGGGGATCCGCTTGGCCACATCACGAGCGACCCGCGACACTCTGTGAGTGAAGAACGTTTCGTCCTACTGGGGTTTTCGCGGCGGCAACGCTTGCTTGCCGTCATGTTCGCGGAGCGCGCGCAAGCAATTCGCATCATAAGCGCCCGACGGGCGACACCCCGCGAGCGGAGGGACTATGAACAGGGAGCACCGTAAACGTCGAGAAGCGGGTAGGGTTGATGTCGATGACATACTTCCAGAGTACGATTTCAGTCGCGCTCGGCCCAACAAATATGCGTCGCGCTACGCTGCGGGCAGTATTGTAGTGGTGCTTGAGCCCGATGTAGCGGCCGCGTTCCCGAGTGCGGGACAGGCCAATGATGCCCTACGCGCTCTAGCGGGAATCATCCAGAAACACCGACCGCGCAGGACGGAGGCTGGGCGCAACAGCACCCATCGTTGACCTCGATCATCGTCGGCGCCGTCCCCTGACCAATCGGCCCCGAGGCTCCACGACACCGCAGCACAAACCCCGCGCACTCAGAATCCACGCTTTCTCGTTTTGCCGCCCGAGAAGGGCCTTATGCAGGTCAGTTTGAACAGGAGATAGACCGACGGCGAGCGAAATTGAGGTTATTGCAATGACCAATCGACTCACTGTTGTGTGAGGTGCTTTTTCCTGGGCTTGAAAGGCCGGCTCGTCAGTTGTCGCTCGTCATCCGTCACCGCCTTTTCGGCTCGTCACTTGTCACTAGCTGTTCTTGAGCTTCTTGATCTCCTCCGTCAGCGCAGGAACGATCTCGAAAAGGTCGCCCACGACGCCGTAAGTTGCGGCTTCAAAGATGGGGGCTTCCTTATCCTTATTGATAGCCACGACCGTGTGCGAACCCTTCATTCCCACCATGTGCTGGATGGCGCCGGAGATTCCCAGCGCAACGTACAATTTGGGGGCTACGGTCTGTCCCGAACTCCCGACTTGGCGATCCATCGGCAGCCACCCGCTATCGCAGATGGGCCGGGAGGCGCCGATTTCCGCACCCAGCGCGTCCGCCAGTTTCTTGGCCAGTTCGATGTTCTCAGGGGCCTTGATGCCGCGTCCAACGGCGACGATGACTTCCGACTGCGACAGGTCCACTGCTTGCTTGGCTTCGTGGAAACGCTCGCCCGGCCTGGTGCGGATTCTGTCGGCTGACAGAGTGATTGGAACCGAGGTGATTTTGGCCGAACCGGTCCCACGCCGCACAGAGTCCTCTCGGAACGCTGCGGCCTGGAACGAAACGAAATGCGGCGGTTCCCCAGCAAACTCGACATCCGCAAGAAACTTCCCCTGGAAAACCTGCCGTACGAAGAGCAGTCGCTCGCCCTCCAACCGGTAGCCCAGGCAGTCACTCACCAGCGCGTGTTGCAGGGATGTGGCCAGCTTAGGAGCGAAATCCCGGACCTGATAGGTGTGGCTGAAAACTACCAAACGCGGTTTCCGTTGCAGAACAACCTCTCGTAGCGCCTCCGTGTAGCCATCCGGTGTGTACTCGGCGAGGGAAGGTGAATCGACGCACACCACCTCCTGGAGGTCGAGGGGAGCAAGTTCCGAGGCGAGGGCCGCGACCTCGTGGCCCAAAAGCACGGCAGAAACCGTTCCGCCAAGTTGCCGGGCGAGTTGCTGCCCGGCGGCCATCGCCTCCCATGTAGGTCGGCTAAGCGTGCCGGCCTGGTGCTCCGCGAAAACCAAAACCGCTTCACTCATTTTCGTTTCCTATTCGTCCACTCGCAATCCGCCAACGCAGAGAGAGTTTGCTCGCCCCGCGCGGAATGACATCGGCAAGTGGTTCGCGGGAGCGACACTAATCCGCACTAGGCCTTGGCATTTTTCTTGGCGCGGGCCGGTGTCCCCCCGAATGAGGCCAGGCACTCGCATTCCAGCTCGAGTGGAATGGTCTTGCTGAATTTGCCGGCTTCAAACTTTCGTTTCTGTTCCCGCCAGGCAGGATTAGTTCGAGCTGCCTCGAGGGCCTTTGCGTCGCGCCAAAAAACCACCCAGAAATATTCAGGTTTGCGACCCTCGAAGACCTTGACAAAGTAAGCCTGCTGGCATCCATCGATTTTCTGCAGGGCCGCCAGCGTCACTTGCCGTCCGAAGTTCTCGTAGTCTTTGGTTTTCTTCTTTCGCGCGCGCATTCTCCAAATATGGGCAAACATGGCATGCCTCCTGGAGGCGGCAGAACCTGTTCCGAATTGATCTGGTCGCCGCCCTGTGGCGAGATAAACTCGCCGCTACCTCGACCGCTAGATCACCCGAGCCTCGTTTCTGAGTTTATCCACCAAGCGTGCGGAGATTTCCTTGGGGCTCCCTTGCAAGAATTGCGTTTGAGTCGATTTGGCCGGCGCGTACACTTTCAGAACCTGCTGCCTTGGTGCAAGCTCCCCCTGGCTCAAACCCAAGTCAGCCGCAGTCAATCTCCGGATAGGCTTCGACTTTGCCGCCATGATTCCTTTGAGCGTCGCATATCGCGGTTTATTGATGCCTGACTGGATGGTCAACAGCGCCGGAAGCGGCATCTCAATCCACTGAAACCATCCGCCCTCGAGTTCCCGCTTCACCTTGAGCGCCGCGCCGTTCACTTGAATTTCCATGATGATGGTGGAGTAGGGCAAACCCAGCAACTCTGCCAGGATGACTCCGGTTTGAGCGAAGCCGAAGTCGTCGGACTGTAAGCCGGTCAAAACGAGATCCGGCTGCTCCTTCTGGATAGCTCGCGAGATAGCAAGTCCGACGCCGTAGGCGTCGAGGCTTTCAAGAGCCGGGTCATCCAGATGCAGCGCCCGGTCTGCTCCCTTGGCCAGCGCTTCTTTGATGGCCTGCTGCGCGCGCGCCGGACCCAGGCAACAAAGCACCACCTCTCCACCCTGCTTCTCCTTCAAGCGCAGCCCCTCCTCGAGGGCATAGATGTCCGGCTCGTTGATCTCAAAACCGAGGTCGGCTTCTTGAATCCAGGTAGCGGCGGGGTTCAGGCGGAGAATGGAGTCACGTGCAGGGACCTGCTTGAGGCAAACGACGATTTTCACGGCGACGTACCCTCGCTGAATCTATCCGAATCTGTCATTCTGAGCCCGCTGCTTTTTGCGGGCGAAGAATCTCAGCAGTTGCTCTCTACTGCCTAACCCTGATACCGCTTGAAGAGCAAGGCCGCGTTTGTCCCGCCAAATCCAAACGAGTTCGATAGGGCGTACTCCACTGTCGCCCTGCGAAATCGGTTCGGGACGTAATCCAGATCACAATCCGGATCGGAGTTTTCGAGATTGATGGTAGGTGGCAGGATTTGATCGCGAAGCGCCAGCACCGTGATGCCTGCCTCGAGTCCCCCTGCGCCGCCCAGCAAGTGCCCGGTCATCGACTTGGTTGAGCTGACGGCAAGTTTGGCGGCGTGCTCGCCGAATACTTTCTTGATGGCCAGGGTTTCCAGCTTGTCGTTGTAAGGTGTGGAGGTCCCGTGGGCGTTGATGTACTCCACCTGTTCCGGGGAAACATTGGAGTCCGCCAGGGTGCTCCGCATGACACGCACGGCGCCATCGGCGTCTTCCGCCGGAGCCGTGATGTGGAAAGCATCGCCGGACATGCCATACCCCACCACTTCCGCCAAAATCCGTGCGCCCCGCTTCAACGCCAAGCCCATCTCTTCCAGTATGACGATCCCCGCACCTTCGCCGATCACGAACCCGTCGCGGTCGCGGTCGAAGGGGCGGCTGGCTTTGGCCGGCTCGTGGTTGCGGGTCGAGAGCGCCCGCATGGAGGCAAACCCGCCCACACCCATCGGCGTAATCGCCGCCTCTGCGCCTCCGCAGATCATCACGTCCGCGGCACAGCGCTGAATCAACTTGAAGGAATCTCCCACCGCGTGAGTGCTGGACGAGCACGCGGTGCAGGTGGCGGAGTTGGGGCCCTTCGCTCCCCACCGGATCGAGACAAATCCCGAGGCGAGGTTCACAATGGCCGCGGGAATGAAGAAGGGAGAAATCTTCCGCGGTCCTCCTTGCATCAACGCTGTGTGTTCCCGCTCGATCACATCGAACCCGCCGATGCCTGACCCAATGAATACACCCACTCCGCCCGCGAGTTCGGGAGTGATATTGAGCTGGGCCTGCTCCATGGCAAACTGGGATGCCGCCAGGGCGAACTGGATGAACCGGCCCATCTTCTTCACTTCCTTCTTTTCCACGTACTGGAAGGGATCGAAGCCCTTGACCTCCGCCGCGATCGTCGACGCGAAGCCCGTCGTATCAAAATGGGTGATCTGCGCAACTCCGCTCTGGCCAGCCAGGAGGTTTCGCCACGTCTCCTCGGTGCCGATTCCAACCGCGCTCACCAGTCCCACGCCTGTAACGACAACTCGACGCGTCAAGCTTCACTCCTTCTGCGGGCGCCATCCCTTCGTTCCCTCCTCGGTGCGGAGGAGAACCGGGCCGGGTCAGTTCTTCGAGGGCTTAACGTGACCCTGAATGTACTCCACCGCGTCTTTCACGGTTTGAATCTTCTCGGCGTCCTCGTCCGGAATCTCGATCTCGAACGCCTCTTCAAAAGCCATTACCAGTTCCACGATGTCGAGCGAATCCGCTCCCAAGTCATCCACGAAGTGCGCCGTGGGAGTGACCTCAGATTCATCTACACCAAGTTGTTCCACAATGATTTGCTTGACCTTTTCTTCCGGCGATGCCATCGCTTTCTCCTCCTCTGAATACGTGCGGGCGGTCATTCTAACATGTCACGCCATAAACATCCCACCGTTTATATTAAGAACATGTCCGGTGATATACCGAGCTTCCTCTGAAACCAGGAATCGCACTCCGGCGGCTATCTCGGCATCCGTTCCCATGCGTCCCATGGGGATAATGCTCAGCATCTTCTCCTTGATCTCAGGAGGCAGATTCTCCGTCATCGAGGTAGCAATAAAGCCCGGGGCCACCGCGTTGACCGTGATGTTGCGGCGTGCCACCTCTGCCGCCACGCCTTTCGTCAAGCCGATAATTCCCGCCTTCGAGGAAATGTAGTTGGCTTGACCGACGTTTCCCGCCTGCGCCACAACCGAAGCAATGCTTACGATGCGCCCATACCGCTGCCGGACCATGCTGGGCAAAACCGCCTGGATGCAGTGAAAGGCTCCGTCTAAATTGGTTTTTAGGACGGCCTGCCAGTCTTCCACCTTCATCCGCAAAACAAGGCTATCTCGGGTGATGCCAGCATTGTTCACCAGGATATCAACCTTTTCCCAGGTTTCCAAGGTCTGCTCCACCATCTTCTGCACAGCCTCGCGGTCGGTCACGTCCACGCAGAATCGAATTGCCTTCCCACCCTGCGCCTCGATCTCCTTGACGACCTCGTCGAGTTTGGCTTCGCGCATGTCCGTCAGGACAATACGGGCCCCGCCTTGCGCGAGGTTAAGGGCGATGGCCCTTCCAATACCCTGCGCGCTCCCCGTCACAATTGCCACTTTTCCTTCGAGACTGAACATGATATCTCCATCTCCGCGAAATGGATTTTTGCCCTCTCCCTTGGAAGGTGTGAAAAAATCACGTTTTGGCAGGGCGTTGTAGGGGCAACCCTTGTGGTTGCCCCAGGGCGGCCACAAGGGCCGCCCCTACAGCGCGATTTTCTCACACCTTCTTGGAGCGAGGGCTGTGTTTCCGATTTCGGGTGGGCGCACATTCAAATTAAAGCGCTACCCGGCTCCCAGCCGCGCCAGCACTTCGTTCAATGTAGCCCTGTCCTCGACCCGCAGGCACTCGGCTCGAGGATCGATTTGCCTGAGCAAACCCGAAAGCACTTTCCCAGGTCCGACCTCAATAAAACACTCTACGTTTTCTCCCAGCAACCTCTGCATCGCTGGCGCCCAGCGGACTGGCGCGGTGACCTGGCGCTTCAGCCCTTCACGGACCCGAGCCGCCGACCGAATCAAATCCGCATCCACGTTGTTGACTAGAGGAATCCGCGGATTGGAGATTTCCGCGCCGTCGAGTTCTTTTTCCATCCGCTCCTGAGCGGGTTTCATCAGAGCGCAATGGAAGGGCGCGCTGACGTTCAACATGATGGCGCGCTTGGCTCCGCGCCCTCGCGCCAATGCAACGGCCCGCTCCACGGCTCCCTTGTGGCCGGAGATAACAACCTGTCCGGGGGAATTAAAATTGGCGGGAGAGACCACCTCCCCTTGCGCAGCTTCACGGCAGACTTCTTCAGCCGCAGCAGCCTCGAGCCCCAGCAGCGCCGCCATGGCGCCTTGGCCAACCGGCACGGCCTCCTGCATGTACTGGCCACGCTTGCGCACCAAACGGACCGCCTCTTCGATGGCAAGACTTCCGGCAGCCACCAGGGCCGAGTATTCGCCCAGGCTGTGACCCGCCACAAAATCCGCTCGGATGCCTTTCTCGCCTAGAACCTCCGCCGCCGCCACAGACATGGCCAGAATTGCGGGCTGGGCGTTCGCGGTAAGCTGCAAATCTTCTGCGGGCCCTTCGAAGCAGAGCTGGGAGAGGCGAAAATCCAGCGCTCGATCAGCCGCCTGGAAGGCCCGCCGCGCGCCCGGAAACTCCTCCGCCAACTCACGGCCCATGCCGGGATACTGCGAACCTTGCCCGGGGAAGAGGAAAGCGATTTTCCGCATAAAAACAGGAGTCAGGATTCAGGAGTCAGGAGTCAGAAGCAAGAATCAAGAAGCAAGAATCAAGAAGGCACAAGCAAGTACACACCGTCCAATTATAACCATTGTGACTGCTCGCTCCTAACTCCTGCTATTCACCGCCGATCATCGCACTCCCCCGGGCCACTCTTTCTTCTGTCTTCCTGCTTCTTGGTTCTTGCTTGTTGCTTCTTGCTTCTTGATTCTTGCTTCTGACTCCTGACTCCTGACTCCTGCTCTTCACCACCGCATCAGAACGGCGCCCCAAGTGACACCGGCGCCAAAGGCAGCCATCAGAATCATGTCGCCTCGTTTCAGCCGTCCCGAGCGCACGCACTCGTCGAGACAAATCGGGATGGAAGCCGAGGAAGTGTTGCCGATGCGATCGATATTTGAGTAGACCTTCTCCCGCGCAACCCCAAGCCGCTCCCGGACTGCCTCCGTGATGCGTTGGTTGGCTTGGTGTGGAATAAAGAGGTCGACCTGGTTGGCGCAAACCTGTGCCTTCTCAAGGACGCGCCGCGACACCTCTTCCATGTTGCGAACCGCCACCTTAAATAGCTCATTGCCGCGCATTTTAATGTAATGGCCGCGGCTCGCTACCGTCTCGAGTGAAGCCGGCGAGGCAGTACCACCGGCGGGAATATACAAGTGGTCCGCATACTGGCCTTCTGTGTGCAGATCGGAAGCCAGAATACCGGAGGGAGGGCTGACCGGCCCCAGTACGGCCGCAGCCATGCCATCGCCGAAAATCACGCAGGTTTCGCGGTCCTTGTAGTCCACGTAGCGCGAGAGCAACTCCGCGCCGATCACCAGCACGTGCTTGCACTTGCCATTGCGGATGAATTGTTCGGCCACAGTCATGCCAAACAGGAAGCCTGAGCATGCCGCCGCGAGATCGAAGGCGCAGCAGGATCGAGCCCCGAGATCGCGCTGGATCAAGGCCGCCGTTGAAGGAAGGGGCATATCGGGAGAGATGGTCGAACAAATGATCAGGTCGAGGTCCCGCGGGGTTATTCCCGCCATCTCCAGAGCTTTTCTTGACGCCTTGACCGAAAGCGTTGAAGTGGTGTCCTGGGGACCCGCTTGACGACGTTCTCTGATGCCGGTTCGCTCCGTTATCCAGCGGTCCGACGTCTCGACCATTTTCTCCAGATCGAAGTTGGTGAGTACCTTTTCCGGCAATGCGGAACCGGTCCCCAATATTCCAGCCGAAAGTTCCATACAGACTCCCAAGAACCAACCTACGACGGTATACGGGCGCGTTGGGCGTCCCCGATTGCGGTGGCGGCCAGGTGACCTTCAATCTTCTCGTTCACCCGACCCTCCGCAAACTCTGCCGCGACGCGAATGGCGTTCTTGATGGCGTTCGCGTTGGAGCCGCCATGGCAAATGATGCACACGCCCCGGACCCCCAGCAGAGGGGCGCCACCGTACTCCGAATAATCGACGCGCTTCTTGAACTTCTGGAAGGCCCGGCGCGACAGGACGTAGCCTACCTTGGCGCGCACGGTACTCGAAAGCGCCTCTTTCAAGAGGCTCGATACCGTCTCCACCAAGCCTTCGCTGATTTTCAGCGCGACGTTGCCGATAAAGCCATCACAGACGATAACCTCCACCCGGCCGTTGTAGAGGTCTCGCCCTTCCACGTTGCCGATAAAATTGAAAGGAAGCTGCTTGAGCAACCCAAAGGCCTCGCGGGTCAGTTCGTTCCCCTTGTGCTCCTCCTCGCCAATCGAGAGCAATCCGATGCGGGGTTTTTCCAGGCCGAAGATCACGCGGTAGTAAACCTCTCCCATCACAGCGAATTGCTGCAAGTGGTGTGGCTTGCAGTCTACGTTCGCGCCCACGTCCAGCAATACTGCAGCCTTTCCAGCGGACGTGGGGAAGACAGCAGCCAGAGCCGGCCGGTCCACGCCGGCCAGGGTTCCCAGCACGATCTTGGCTGTCGTCATGACCGCGCCGGTGTTGCCAGCGCTGATCAGTCCGTCCGCCTTGTGCTCGCGAACTAAGCGCGCCGCTACGCGGATGGACGAGTCCCGCTTGCGACGAAAGGCCTTGGCAGCGGCATCGTCCATGGTGACGGCCTCGCTGGCATGGACCACCTCAAGGGGAAGTCCGCAGGCATCCCGGCGGGCCAATTCGCGCTTCAGGAGGTCCTGCGGACCGACCAGCAAGACCTCCGCAAGTCGTTCGCGCGCTGCCAGCACCGCTCCCTCAACCTCCGCGCCGGGCGCGGAGTCCGTTCCCATTGCGTCAATTGCGATGCGTCGCATGAAAGTCTTTGGAGGAGTGCGGCAGTTTGCCGCCGCTTTTCTGCCGCGAGCTTGCTCGCGCCTCAGCCGGTGCACGGCCAGCAAGCTGGCCTGAGCGAAAGCGGCAGCACGCTGCCGCACTCCAGACTCGTGTGCCCCGAGGTTTGTCGCGTCCCAACTTAGGCGGATTCCTTCACCAGAATGACCTCCCTGCCGCGATAGTAACCGCAGGAGGGGCAGGCTTGGTGAGGCATTTTCTTTTCGTGGCAGTGCGGGCACTCCGCCAGCGCCTGCGTGTCCAGGAAGTCGTGAGCTCGCCGGCGGTCCCGCCGTGCCTTGGAATGTCGTCGCTTGGGGTTTGGCATAGAAATCTCAACTCTCTTCAGAAATTACGGCAGTATATCCCACCCGCCTAGCCTTTCATAAGGGAAGAAAAGGGAGAGTCTTCCGCGGTGGGCTGGCAACCGCATTTTTCAAGGTTCAAATTGGCCCCACAAACAGGGCAAAGACCGCGGCACTCTGTTTCGCACACAACCTTCATGGGTACCGAGAGAATCACTTGCTCGGTTACCACATCGGCTAATTCGATTCCGTCTCCGGAAAAGAACCCAACTTCCAACTCGTCCTCCGGAAGTTCCACTTCCTCAGCGCGCGCGATAGTCGAAACGGGCCGGTAGAAAAGGTCGAAATCCTGCTCCACCGGGATCTCCACAGAGGCCAGGCAGCGGTCGCAGCAAGCCTCCAATTTCGTCCCCAGGCGCCCGCGAACGCGGATTTCCGACCCGCTTAATTCGGCCTTGGCGTCCACCTTGAGAGGGGCAGTTTGGCGGAAGTCAGCTCCATGATAATCGAGCGTCCCGGGGGAGTAGGTCTTGGAAACCACAATCGGGTGAAGTTCCAACTCCTCCATGCTAATCCGCACTGCGACCTCCAAGGGCCGAAACGTCTAATTATAACTGGATGTGCAAAGTTGTCAAGAAAGCTCGGAAGGTCGGTACTGGTCCGCTAGCGTGTTGCTAAATCTAATAGCGGCGTAAGTTAGCGCCCGCAAGGAGGCTAGAATGAGAGACCACCGACCGGCCTGGAAGGACATCTTAAAGGCTCTTTCCATGCTTCCAGAGTATGATAAAAAAAAGCTTGACATGCAGTACTGTTTCATGCTAGGGTGCAGTTGTATGGACCAAAAAGAGTACAGACAGATGCTGGAAGAGTTGAAACGCGACTATGATAAGAAGGTAGAAGCACTTAACACTGTCTGGGAAATGTATCAAAACAAAGGCGAAACGACACGAACTGTGTCTGTAGCCGACCTTATGAGAGAGGCAATTGATAAATTGCAAGAGCCTTTCCACCTCTGGCAGGTGCGAAACCAGATAGAAACAGACCATCCCGAGGCGAAGGGCAGGCTAAAGGTCAACACGATCTCCGGCCACCTAACCCGCATGCAGAGGCGTGGTGAGCTAGAGGTCGTGAAGAAAGGCTACGGAACGCAGCCGAGTTCATACAAGAAGAAAGTTCAGACAATGCAGTCGTAGCGCCTAGAACCAAAAGGGCCTGCCGTAGCTGGTAACTGCGGCAGGCCCCAAAAAGGCGGAGTCGCAACCGTGTCAGGAAGCAAGCTCCACTTCTGTTTATACGCTCGTCCTCCGCCAAGTGTCAAGCCCCATTTTCGGGGCTTCTCCCGAACACCACAAGCGGAGGCGAATATGACGTGTCGAAGGTGCAAGCACCAAGTAGTTAAGAAGTTCGGTTTCTACGGCAAGGGCCGCGTCCAGCGTTACCGCTGCCACCTGTGCCACGCCACGTTCTCAGAGCCGCAACAGAAGCCCCTGGGCGAGCACCGGCTCGACGTAGAGAAGGCCGTCAAGGTCCTTGGCTTAATGATGGAGGGAGTGAGCATTCGCGCTATCGAGCGGCTGACTGGCGTGCATAAGTCCACGATCTTGGCGCTACTCGTGACGATAGGGGAGAGGTGTCGCGAGGTGTTCAATGAGCGAGTCAGGGATGTGTGGGCCGGCGTGGTCCAAGCTGACGAACTCTGGACGTTTGTCCACACGAAGGAAGATCACATGAGCGACGAGGACCCGGACGAGTGGGGAGACGCGTATATCTGGATGGCAATCGAGGCTAGAACCAAGCTCGTGATCTCCTACCACGTCGGGAAGCGCACTGCCGCCGACGCAATGCTGTTTGTGAAGGACTTCAGCGAGCGCGTGCATGGGAAGCTTCAACTGACCACGGACGGCCTACGCGACTATATATCGGCGGTCGAAGAGTATTTCGGCGGTGACATCGACTTCGCCCAACTTGTGAAGGTCTACGGCAGACCCAAGGAGGCGGGGCCAGATTGGTACGGGCCACCAGAAGTCATCGCGGCGATACCAACTCCCATCACCGGGGAACCCTCGCCCTGGTTGATCTCGACGAGTTACGTCGAACGGGCCAACCTAAGCGTGCGGACGCACTTGCGGCGATTCGTGCGGCTCACTAACGGACACAGCAAGAAACTCGATAATCTGAAAGCCTGCGTAGCCATTTACATGGCGTGGTTTAACTTCTGCCGCGTGCATTCTACGCTGAGGGTTACACCCGCGATGGAAAGCGGTCTTACCGATCACGTTTGGGATTTTGTAGAACTCCTGACACCGAACACCGAGCACCAACACCTATAAAGTTTTTTCGCCGAGGCGGGGAAAGGGATATATAATCCCCGCCTCTTTGGGTTTCGGGAGGGCACCCATGCTTATCTTTCAAGGACTGTACTGCAACGCCTGTTCTTACCCCATTCGGCTCCCTTCACCCACGCATCCCGGTAAACCTCTAGATCGACCGTTGTGGCCCAAGGACGGACAGACAAGAAATTTTCTATGTCCGCAATGCAAGCAAGTGTGCGCGTATTCATCTCAAGATGCCCACTGGATCCGGGCTGATGACATGGCCCCAAGTCTAGACCGTAAACGTCATAGCGTCGTGTGTGTCGAAGTCTCATGCGGTACGCCAAACTGCGAAGCTCCAATAAAAATCCATGTGCTAATGGCATCCAACGCAGACCCAGTTGCAGAGGCTCCCCGAATTTTACAGCTTTCAAAAACTGACCGAATCGCGTGTGGACGAGTTCATTTCTTGGAGGGTTCACTCCAGAATGTGCAGATTTTGGACGCCTACTTTGATGAAGATTGGGGGACGTGGTAGGGAAAGAAACCTGTTGCGTTTGACGGTTGAACATGGCACACTCCTTTTGGAGCGTGCCGACACCCGCCAGTGTAGGCTTACACTCTTTAAAGAACTAAACTTCCGCTGCGCCTTTCACCATCCAGCGACCGGCGCACACCACTTATACCATGAGGTGTGCGAAAATGCCACAACAATCCCCTTTCCAAGTAAGAGCAACCATCCAGAAGACGCGGATCGATCCGAGAACAGGCCAGCGAACACAGGTTGGCCCTGCCAAGGTAGCCCGCACGCATCCAATCACAGAACGGGAATTCTTCGAGGGCGATAGCAACGGACGAAGGCCCAAGTCGTCACGCAAACGTGGCCGGGGATCCAGTAGGCCCTAGATATTCTCGTCGCCCTGGAAGAACTCGAACTCATCAATCGATGTCGTAGTGGCGTGTCCTCCGGGGACTTCATGCAACGTTAGTTCGTAACCGTTCCCCGTTTCGTCGAATTCCAGCCTCTCATCGAACTTCTGGTAAGAAGCATCTCGAATGAATCTCCTGCACGCGGTAACCCAGTCGAGCCCCGTGGAGAACTGAACGATATAGGTCCCCGGCTCGATATGCCCAACCGTGTAGTCGTGGTCCGCTCGGATGTAAAAGAACCTCGCTGTGCGATGAGTCACGGCATCAAGAAGCCTAACCGTCGCGTCTCTTGATGTTCCATTTGTGACCTTCATCTCACCTTGCCCTCCGCGTCTCGCGTCGGGCCGGATTCGTGCGCCGTTTTCTAGCGGCCCAGGTGCTTGGCCTTCAGCACAGGGAGGAATGGTCGGATGGGACTGTTTTGGGGGAAAAGAGGCTTCCTGCCGTGCCGTCTGGATCTCATTATTCGATTGTCTGCTGAGTCGCCAAGCAAAGAAGACAACGACCAAAACCGCAACGGAGAGCCAAATAAGAAAACGCAATTTGCTTCTGTGGAAAGTTCGCGGGGCTGGGGCGACGATCGGCGGCGCGTCTATGGTTATTGAGGGAGTTACTCGACTTACTATCGGCCTCGAAGGAGGGGCAGCGGCAATTTTGCGAGGAGCCTCAACCACGAGCAGCGATCCGCACTTGGAACATTTCAGGCTGCGTCCGGCGTGCGAATCGTCGGCGTGGTACTTCTCTCCGCAGATGCAGCGCACTTCGATCACTGGTTTGTGACGTGGATTTTACGCCTAATTCAGAAGCCCAGCAACATGGGTTCTCGATGACGTTCAACCTCGCGCAAAAAAATGAAGTCCAGCAACACTCTGTTAGACCAGCGCCCGGAAGGTCAAGTACTTACCCTCTACGTTCTGAGCAACCTTCTGGCCTGGCAGGGGTGTTGAAGGGCGCCAGAAAGTCGCTCTCTTGTCCCTTACTCGGGAGGCTCTGCGGTCTGGGCCGGGGTTTGTTGGCCGGTAACCGCGGACCGTATATCCATCAGGGCTCGATGCGCGTTGTCGTTCGCCTTCCTGTAAACCACGAGTTCTTTGTCCGCCTCCTGGGTGCGCCCCGTGCGGCGATAGGCGAACGACAGTTGGTAATGCGCCACGGGATTCTCAGGCTGAAGCTTCACAGCTTCCTCGAGGGGGGGGATGGCATCGGCAATGCGCCCAACAGAAACCAGCGACTTCCCTAAGCCGATGAACGCATCCGCCATCGTGGGATCAATCCGGGAAGCGGTCGTGAAGTGTTCAATGGCCAGGGGAAAGTCGCGAGCCTGCCGCGCTAACTCTCCGAGCACGTATTCCGCCCCCGCGTTGCGGGGATTAATCTTCAACTCCTCTTCAAATTCCTGCTTGGCTTCTTCCTTCGCGGTCGCCGTCTTGGGACCAGAGAGCAGCATTCGCCCGATACGAAAATGAACTCCCGGCAGGTGAGGATCAATGGCCAGCACGCGTCGGTACTCAGCTTCTGCCTCGTCCCACTTCTCCTCCATTTCCAGACTTTCCGCATAAAGCTCGTGGACCTGATAAGAAGTCGGGGCCGACATCAACAGGCGCTGCGAGGCAAGAGTCGAGAGATCCGAATACACGTGCACAGTTAGATAGAGGACCTCGGGGTCTTTGGGAAAATCCCGCTTCAGGAGACGAAGAAAATCCAAAGCGCCTTCCTCTTGATTAAGCGCCATGGCGCATCTTAAGCCATCGGCTTCCGCTGTGCGCTTGAGCTCAGAATCGGAGATCAGCCGCGCGTCTTTCAGCAGCAGGGGAATCGCTTCCTGACAGCGGCCGCTTTCCGCCAAGCTTGCCCCGAGATAATTACACGCTTCGAGGAGGCCCGGCTTCAGCTTCAGGGCGCGCGCCAAGGCCTGGGCAGCGTCACGAGGCCGTCCGGCAGAGTAATAGGCAATTCCGAGCTTCGCCTGGAACTCGGCTGAGCCAGGAGCGATCTTCACCAGCTTTTCGTAGCCGCGGATTGCACCCTCAAAGTCTTCTTTGCCCAGTGCGCTCTGCGCCTCGCGAGCAATGCGTGCAACCTCCGGCTGCTGGTCAGTCGCCGTGGCGCTCGCGGAGGACGGCTTGCCACTCCCTTGTGAAGCCAATCCCTCCGTGGCGCCGAAGGCTGCCAGAGTGGCAATGAGAATGCTCGTCTTGACCAGTTTCTTCAAGGCCCCCTCTCCTGCGCACTACGGTCGCCTCAAAGTCCCCGAAAGGCAACATGCCAAAGCGGCTTTGAGGTGACCCTGCCCGGTGCACACTGTTCACTCTCACGCGCGCTCGCTCGGTTTCAGCTCAACTCGCAAGCATAGGGAAAATGGTCCGGCTTGGTCAAGCGGCAAAAGAGCCGTTCCTGGCGGTAGTGAAGCGGCGGCTTCACGCCGCCATGTGGCGAGGTAAACTCGCCGCTACGACGGGCACGGTGTAAGCTATGTAATCTGCGTGAGGATGCAGGCCGTGAAGGGAGTGCTGCGGCCAGCTCGAGGCGCCATGGGCTTGAGGGAATGTTGATGGCTGCGCGCAGTTCGAAACCGGGACCGAAGCAAGGGGCAGGCAGTGGGTGGCCGGTGGCCGTTATCTTCTTGCTGATTCTTGCGCTGCCAAGCTACGCCCAACAGCCACCCCCTAGCTCCCTCGCGGCTTCACAGCTTGTCGAGAAAGCCAGGCAATTCCTGCGCAACCACGACCCTCAGCAGGCTCGCCTGTTCCTCGAAGAGGCGGTGACGCGAGACCCGAAGTCGGCAGAGGCCTGGTCGCTGCTGGCGGAATCCTACGCGCAACTGGGTTGGGAAGAAAAGGCCATCCGCGCGTATCAGACCACCCTCGAGCTTCGTCCAGACTCACCTGACGCACTGTATAACCTCGGGATTCTGCAGTGGAAGCGCAAACACTACGAAGACGCCCTCCGCTGCTTTCAAACATTCCGCCAACAACAACCCCGGGATTACGAGGTCCTCCTTCCGTTGGCGGATTGCCTGTTCGAACTAGGCCGAGCTACGGAGGGCCAACAGGTGGTCGAGGAGATGACGAACACCGCCGCGGATTCCCCCGAGGCGAATTTCCAGGCAGGCAGGCTGCTGCTTCACCATAGGCAAGTTGCGGCAGCTCTCGCTCCGCTGACGCGGGCCCTCGCGTCGAGGCCGGATTGGGATGAGGCCAGACTCCTGCTGGCCTTGGCCGAGAGCCGATTGAATCACCCATCGCGAGTGGCGGAACTTCTGCGCGACCACCCGATGCCCAGCGCGCCACTTTATCCCCAGCTTCTCGGTGTCGCCCTTGCTCAACTCGGACACTACCAGGAAGCTATCCCGCTGCTTGAAGGACTAGTTCGCGGGCAGGAAGGGGAGAAGGTTACGTATTTGGAGTTGCTCGCCAGTTGTTACGTCGCCATGGACCGTTTGGAAGAAGCCCGGCGGTTCGCAGAAAGGGCTGTAGCCGAGGGTGGGGGCGAGTCGGGTCTGCTGGCGCTCGCCAACATCCTCCAAATGCAAGACCGGAACTTGGAAGTCATCCGGCTGCTCGAACCGCACAGAAGTGAGTTCTCCACTTCGGCTAAATACATATTCACCCTGGGGCTAAGTTACTACAAGAACGGAAGCTACTCCCGCGCCATCGACCTGTTCGACATAGCCACCAGACTCGATCCTTCGCTGGCGCAAGCGCACTATCTCAAAGGGAACGCTTTGGCCAGGCTGGGCAAGCCTGGGCCGTCGCTGGCCTGTTACGAAGAAGCCGTGCGCTTGGCGCCCGATGACGCTCTCTATCATTTTCAGCTCGGGCAAGTTCTTTCGACCCTGGGAGAAAAACCTCGCGCAGAGGCGGAGTTGCAGCGCTCCCTGGAGCTTAACGAGGGGTATGCGCAAGCGCGCTACGAACTTGCAAGGATATACTTCGAGAGTTCTCGGACGGATTTGGCCCGCGCGCAATTGGAAGAGGCCATAAAGGCCGATCCAGCTTTTGAAGGCTCGTTCTACTTATTGAGCCAGGTCTATGCGCGCTTGGGCAGGCGTGAGGATGCCCTGCGGATGCTGAAGCAGTTCCAGGCGATAAAGCAGCAAGGGCAGGAGAAGCAAAGGGTGTTGATCCAGTCAAGCAGCAAAAGGCAGAGCCAGTGAGATACGCAACCATAATCCTGATTTTGGGCGTTGTGAGCTGGTTAGCTCTGAACAGCAATCCGCAAACGAGGCAAGGACAGGTTGCAAAGTCGAAGGCGCAGTTTGTGGAAGTGAGCCGGAGGGCGGGCATCGACAGTTTCCATGACATCTCCGGTGGACCGCAAAAGGACTACATCCCGGAAGCGAAGAGTGGCGGAGTAGCCATTTTCGATTATAACGGCGACGGCTGGCCGGACATCTTTCTGGTCAGCGGCGCAACTTTTGACGAGTTGGAGAATCTTCACGGCCCTCGTCCCCATCGAAACAAGCTCTATCGAAATAACCGAGATGGCACCTTTACGGATGTCACCGAGGCTGCCGGGCTGGGCTCCTGGGGCTGGGGAATGGGAGTCGCCGCCGCTGATTACGACAACGATGGTTGTGTGGACCTCTATGTGACCTACTTCGGCTACAACCGGCTCTATCACAACAACTGCGATGGGACCTTCACCGACGTAACCGCGAAAGCCGGGGTTGCAGCAGGAGGTTGGAGCACCGGAGCCGCTTGGGGCGACTACGATCACGATGGGTATTTGGACCTTTATGTGGCGCGCTATGTCGACTTCCGGCGAGATGAAGTTCCTCACAAGGGGGACACGCCCTATTGCCAATATGGGGGCGCACCGGTGTTTTGTGGGCCGCGCGGGCTCAAGCCTCTGGCCGGCATCCTTTACCACAACAACGGCGACGGAACCTTCACGGACGTGACTCAAAAGGCCTTGGGCTCCAAGGTGCCCGACTGTTACGGCTTCACGCCGCTTTGGATGGATGCCGAAAACGATGGATGGCCGGACCTGTTCGTGGCCTGTGACAGCACTCCGAACCTGCTGTTTCACAATCGCGGCGACGGCACCTTTGAGGAGGTCGGGGCCACGGCGGGTTGTGCTTACAGCCGCGACGGAATGGAGCAGGCGGGGATGGGCGCCGATTTTGGCGATTACACCCACGATGGTCTGCTCGACTTTTTTGTCGGACACTTCTCCGATGATTACAACACGCTCTACCGGAACATGGGTCATGGGGTTTTCGAGGACGTAACTGAGAAGGCCAAAATCCTCTACACGAGCTGGCCGATGGTGAGTTGGGCGACTAAATTCATCGATTACGACCGGGATGGCTGGCCCGATCTCTTCATCGTCAATGGCCACGTGTACCCGGAAGCCGACCAGTGGCATATGGACGCCGGATACAAGCAACACCCCCAAGTGCTCCAAAACCAGCGGGACGGAACGTTTAAAGACGTGACGGCCTCGCTGGGTGGCGACCTCCTCCATGAAGGACTGGGGCGAGGAGCGGCCTTCGGAGTTTTGAACAACGCTGGGGATATAGATGTGGTGGTAAACATTCTGGACGGGACCCCGTGGTTGCTGCGGTGTGATTCGCCCCCGGATGCGCAGTGGATTCTGGTGCGCTTGATAGGAACTCGCAGCAATCGCGACGGGCTCGGCGCACGGGTGATCGTCCGCGCGGGCGGCCTCGAGCAAATGCAAGAGGTGCATCAGAGCGGGGGGTTCTGCTCGAGCAATGATCCACGCGCCCTTTTTGGATTGGGGACCAGCGCGGTGATCGACGAGCTGGAAGTCCGCTGGCCGTCAGGACAGGTGCAAAAGTTTGCCCACGTAAAGTCTCGACAGATCGTAACGATCAAGGAAGGAGAGGCCAGCTTGCATGCAGGCCAATAAAAACGCCGCGGAGCCACCCGGCTATCAGGCGGCTCCGCGGCTGAGACTGAGACCTGAAGATTCAGCAACCGTTAGTAATAGATCTTCAGGCTGAACTGAATGTTGCGTGATCCTTGTGAGCTGTTGATTACGCCGAACCCCGCACCAATCGTCGTATTCGTAACATTGAAAATCGGCGTGTTGGTGAAATTGATGAACTCCGATCGGAACTCGATGCGTTTCGATTCAGTGATCGGGAAACTTTTCTGGACACTGAGATCAAAAGTCCGCAAACCGGGTCCCGAGAAACCATCGACACTGCACGTGCCAAAGGCACCCGGGAGCGCCGGCCCATAGGAGTCGGGACTGACCCATAGGATTCCCCCGGTCGAAACGGGCGTCTTGGGGTAAGTTGGCGGTCCGAGACAATCGGCCCGCGGGCTCCGCGAGCCGGTCCCCGAAGCATCAGTGGCGGAAACCGTGCTCGGGAAGCCGCCACGCAACTGGAGGATCCCGCTGACCTGCCAGTTGCCGAGCACAGCGTTGGTAGCCGGGTTCCAGGTGTTGCCGTAATGCATTTTGTGTCCGAACGGCAACTCGTAGACGGCGTAAGAGGATAGGAGGTTCCTGACGTCGGATTCGCAAGGCGCCCACTCGGATTGACCGTCATAAAGGTTCTGCCAGTATGCAGCGGCGGGGACAACCTGCCCACCCCATGATCCGTAGTACCCGATCGAATTGGTCATGCACTTGGAATAGGTGTATGCCACCTGGTACTGGAGCCCCTGGGACATGCGCTTCCGCAAGATGACCTGCAAGGAATGGTAGACCATGTTGGCGTTGGACTCGGTCCCGGAAATCTGGCTGATGATCGGACTGCTGTTACTGCCCATAGCCGGATTCCCCGACAGGTAAGGGCTCTGGCAGGTCGGTATGGTTCCGCCCGACAAAATAACGGCATCCGCCGCCGTACAACCGGCCTCCCCCACCAGTCGCCTCTGGAAGTAGGGCATGGGATTCATCAGGTGAGTGGCGTGCTGCCCCAGATACATCAGCGTGAGGACCGTGTCGCGCGGGAACTGGTACTCGGTCGAGAAGTTCCACTGCTGCGCCAGCGAAGGTTTAACATCCGGGTTCCACAGCCGGATTACGGCGCCCGAGAAATCGACTGGGGCAGTCGTACTCGTAGGGGTCGGGGCAAAAATCGAGAACCCCTGGTCTGTCGTTGATGTCGGGAAGGTCAAGCTGTCGTATATGGCGCTGTGCTCCAAGTTGAAGGGTGGGTTTAGCGTGAGCCGCAGGTTCGTCCCGGTCCCCTCCAGATAGCTGGAGGTGGTGTAAGCCCCGCGAATCACGGCCTTCTTCTTGAACATGGACGGGGTCCACGCGAAACCGATGCGTGGCTGCCAGTCAAAGCCGCCGTTGTAACTGTTGTAGAGCGCGTTGCAGTTGCTCCAAGGGCAGCCCGACTGGCCCGCGAAGTACTCGGTGCCAGTAATCATCCCAAAGTTCGCCTGGCGATTGTGCACTTCCCCCCAGGGGGTGTGGGTCTCATAGCGTAGGCCAAGGTTCAGGGTGAGTTGGTCAGTGGCTCTCCAGTCGTCCTGGACGTAAGCCGCCAAGACGCTGGATCGTTGTCCCCAGGTCCCTGTATCAACACCGCGTTCCACGGTATCGGGAAGCCCCAGCCAGAAGTCGGCCTCTGGGAACCCAGTGCTCGGGCCCGCGGTCGCGTTGTCACCCGGACCGGCGGTCCACTGCCCGTCGAAGTTGATGATCCCGGTTCGGCCGTAGTTCCCGGCATAGAACGGGTCGATCCGCTGCCGGAAGAACTGGAAGCCCGTGTGGATAACGTGACGGCCGTGGGTGATAACGAGCGTGTCTTCGGCCTGTAGCACGGTACTAGGAAAGTTCTCTTGGGTGCCTTCATTAGCGTTTCCGATGGAGGCCGCATATTTGAAACCCTGAAGCGAAGGCAGACCCGGCCCGCGCTCGTTGGCGCCCGCAATGCCCAACTGCGTGCCCACATTACCCAGGCCGAGGGTTGAGCCGCCATTAAGGGTTGTGACGTAATTGCCGCCCACCCGGACTTCGTTCACCAAGGCCGGACTAATCGTGCGCGTCCAGTCCAGCCCGAGGCTCTTAGTAGGAGAGTTATCGAAGCTGTTGCCTGAGGAGAGGGGGAACGAGTTGGTGACCGGGTTATTCAGCCGACTCCAGGAAGCCCGCCCAAAAATGCGGTCCTTCTCGGTAATGTTCGCATCGATCTTGACATCAAACTGGTCGCCGACATCCGCGCTGCGGCTGGCGTTGAGCTGGTTGTAGGTGAGGCCAGGCCCGGTCGGCGCCGGATAGAGAGTTGTGTTAGAGAAGAGGTTCTTAGCCACGGCGTCTTCAGTCAAACCCGCCGCTGCAAGGTTATTGTTAGGAACCAGCGCGCGCTGGCCGCTGGCACCCACATGGGTGGGGTCGTAGAGCTGGATGCCCCCCTGGCACACGCCGGCGGAGTTAAACCCGCCGGGGCAGACCTCGCCGAAGTCGCCGGCCCGTTCCCGCGTCGTAAAAACATTGATGGCACTCACGGACGCCGGAAAGTCAAAGCGTTCGCCTTGGTAATCGCCAAAGAAAAAGAGTTTGTCTTTCTTGATCGGACCGCCGACGGTACCCCCAAACATGTTCCAACGGCTCTTGGCTTTGGGGCTGTTGGAGATGTTGTCGGACCACTGGGCGGCATTGAGGACGTCATTACGGAGAAACTCAAAACCGTCTCCGTGCAACTGGTTCGTCCCCGATTTGATCGTTGCGCTGACAATCCCGCCCTGGAAATTTCCAAACTCGGCAGGCGCGTTGTTGGAGATCATGTTGAACTCTTGAATCGCGTCCACGCTGGGAGTGTACCCGACGAGGTTGTCAGAGACTTGGTTGTTGTCAATGCCATCCAGCAGGAAGTTGTCGGACTGCTCGCGATTGCCGTTCACGTAGGGTCGGCCGCCGCTGGCCGTGGTCAGGCCACTGGTCATGCTGGAGGGATTGGGATTGGTGGTTCCCGGCGCCAGCATCGTCAACTCGATGTAGTTGCGAGTGGCCAGGGGAAGGTCCTCATTAATTCTATTGGTAATTACCGTGCCGACCTCCATGGTGTCGGTTTGCAGCAGAGGCGGCGCGGCAGAGACTTCGATTTCCTGCGTAACCGCGCCAACCTGCAGTTGGAAATCCACCCTCGCCTTCTGGTTCATTTCCAATGTGATGCCACGGCGGACGGACGTTGCAAAGCCCTTCGCCTCCACGGTGAGGTCAAATGTGCTGACCGGAAGGCGTGGCAAATCGAAGACCCCCACATTGTTGGTTTTCGTGGTGTACGGAACTCCGCGCAGAGTGTCTTGCGCAGTGATCGTCGCTTCGGGAATAGGTGCACCGGACGGATCCGTGACCGTCCCCGTAAAACCTGCGGTCACTTCCTGCGCCGACAGGGGCTGAACGAAACATGTTGTGAGTGCCACCAGCAGGGCTGCCGTCAAAAGAGACGGAAGCTCAAATCCGGAGGCCCTTCTTGCATACTTCCTTGACATATTGTTCCTCCTTCTTTTTGTAGGGCTGGACGCCCTGGTTGCGGGTTGCCACAACGCGACTGCACACAAGGGCAAGTTACGAGCTAAGCCTTGTTGCAAGCTCCGGCGCGAACGTTCATTGTTAGACTTACCGCCTTCCGGTACCTTCTGTCTTAGGCGTGACTAGAGTCGCTATAAACAGACTACTATGCTGGCCTCAAGCAACTGCGGTTCCAAAGCGGTTGCAGCCCTAAGTGTCTGAGACGCATAGCTGTTGGCAGTTGGCCGGAGCGAGCACCTGTGCATAATCCTGAAATCCGTATACTGTTTTCTAGATTTCTCCGCCTCCTTGTGGTTCCTAGAGGTTTACTTTATTGTTATATGGCTGATGAAGGACGGACTCAATAAAACTAAATAGTGATTACTTCCAGAATGGCAAGGTCCCCAAACTGATGTTAGAGTTAGTTGAAGCAAGGTGGAGAACGGACTTGTACCGAACCGAAAACGAATTCGTCCAATGGCTCCAGGAAATCACCGGTTCTACCCACAAGAATGGAAGGGCGCGATCTCCAAGGCACGAGGGAGGGGTGAAACTCGGAATTGGCGATGATGCGGCACTGGTTTCCGTCAAAAGGGGGCATGAACTCATCCTGACTACTGACATGTCAATCGAGGGGATTCACTTCTTGAATGGAGTGCATCCGGCGGAGGCCGTGGGTCATCGCGCGCTGGCGCGTTCTCTGAGCGATGTGGCAGCGATGGGTGGAGTCCCCCGCTATGTCTTGGTGTCCTTAGCCATTTCCAGAGAGGCGGGGCGCAAGTGGATTTCCAGGTTCTATCGTGGAATGCAGGCGCTGGCGCGCCGTTTCGAGGTTCGATTGGTCGGAGGGGACACGGCTGTGGTTCCCGCCGGGACAGTCATCGACGTGCTGGTAGCAGGGGAGGTTCCCAAAGGAAAAGCACTGCGGCGGTCAGGCGCCCGCGCCGGCGACCTGATTTATGTGAGCGGCCGGTTAGGGCTTTCAGCGCTCGGACTTCGCCTGCTCCGGAACAAGCAACCCGGCCCCGTAAAAGTTGCACAGGCATCCCGGCCGGTGCTCCAAGCGGGACAGGCACAGCCAAGAGTGGCTGTGCCACTAGCAGAGGCAAGAGTGCCTGTGCCACTAGCCAGGGAAGCCATCCAGGCTCATCTTTACCCGGAACCTCAGTGTGCCCTGGGGAGATTTCTATCCCGACGCGGTTTGGCTTCGGCCCTGATCGACGTGAGTGACGGACTTTCCACGGACCTGTCCCGCCTCTGCACGGCGAGCGGCGTGGGGGCAAGGCTGTGGGCCACGAAAATCCCCGGCCCCAGTCTGCCTTGCACCGCGGACTCACTTCAATTGGCGCTTCATGGGGGCGAAGATTATCGACTGGTCTTCACCGTTCCGCGAAGGGAAGCTTCGCATCTTCCTTCGAAGTTCGAAGGGCATCTCCTTTATCACCTCGGAGAAATTGAAGGCTCAAAAGGTGTAAAGCTGATCGCGGCAGACGGCAAAGTTCGCACACTCGCGCCGGGAGGATGGGACCACTTCCGATCTCTCAATGCGTCGTCGGGTTAGCGCTGGGCGATGCGCTCGCAGGAGGATTTGCTCCGGATTTAGAGCCGTTGGGGAGGGGTGAAGGTTTGGCCGGAGTTGATGAGCCGGTCGGAGCCGGGGCAGCAGCGGGTTTCCGCTCCGCTTGGCGGGCGGCGACTCCTGCCGGACCTGAGGCAGGTTGGGCGCCGGCCTGGGCCACGGTTGACGGCCTTCCGCCCAGCCATTGCTCTGGCCCGGCGCTGGCCAGGATTTCCTTCACCTGATTGGGACTCGTGAGAAGCGGCGAGTGGGGGAATTCCTCGAGGGGTCGACCCTTAAGGTACTCGCTCATAAACTGCATCCAGATGGGCAGCGCCACGCGGGCTCCCTCTTCCTTATCTCCCAGAGTTTGATGGTCATCAAAGCCCACGTAGACGCCGCAGGTAGTTGAGGGTGTGAAACCGAGAAACCACGCGTCGGTGAAATCGTTGGTGGTGCCCGTCTTGCCGGCCACGGGATATTTCTGCGCCAGCGGCTTGGCGTGCACGGCCGTGCCCGAGTTAAATACCTCCCGCAACATCGAGACCATGAGGCGCGCCACAGAGGCTGGAAGAACGTCAGCGACTTCCGGCTGAAAGTCATCGATCACTCGCCCGTCATAATTGGTCACGCGGTAGACCATGCGCGGCGTGATGTGGACGCCGTCGTCGGGAAAAGTGGTGAAGGCGGAGATGTGCTCGAGCAGGGTCAGGTCTGAGGCGCCGAGCGCCAGGGGCAGGTTGGGAACCAGGCGTGAAGTAAGGCCGAATTTACGGCACAGTCTTATGACGCTATCCACCCCGATTTTTGCCAGCAGCTTAACCGCAGGAACATTGCGCGACTCCGCTAACGCATGCAGCAGGGTAATGCTGCCTTCGTATTTGTCATCGTAGTTGTGCGGCGCCCACCAGCCGGATGAAGTGCTGTACCCGACGGGCGCATCCACAATGGTGTCAAAGGGTGACATGCCGTCGAGCAGCGCTTGCGAGTAGACGTAGACCTTGAAAGAAGACCCCACCTGCCGTTCCGCCTGGGTGGCGCGATTGTACTTGCTTTCGTTCCAGTCGTATCCGCCGACCATGGCCTTGATGGCGCCGGTGGAATTGTCAATCACCAGAATCGCCCCTTGAACGTTGGGATGCTGGTCGAGGGTCACGACGAGCTTCGATCCTTTGATTTCTTTTACCTGAAACAGGTCCACGTCGCCAGGGGCAAAAACTTCGGCAGGCTCGGTCTTCTGGGTCCAGGCAAAGTCGGGAGGTGTGAGGCGCACGGTAACGCTGCCAAACCGTACAAGAGCATGGTCCGGGCTCACCTGCATGACTAAGCCGTGCACCAAATAACCCGGCTGAAAAGCCGCCTTCCAGTCGCTGTCCGTGTAGGTCTCGAGTGTCGCAGGCTCGCCATCGGCGAGCTTCACGGGTGTTTTCAGGATGTTCTTTTCCGGGCCGCGCCAGCCTCGGCGTTTGTCATCGTCGCGCAGGCCCTGTTGAAGGGCTTCCTGAGCGAGCTTCTGGATCTTGGTGTTGAGGGTTGTGTAAACCCGCAGCCCGCGTTCGTCAACCGCTTCAGGCCCGTACTTCTTCTCGAGGAACTGGCGGACCTCTTCCACAAAGTAGGGCGCCACGGTGTAATTCCATCTCTGGATATTCAAGCCGAGAGGGGCGCTGGCCGCCTCGTGATATTGCTGTCCCGAGATTTTGCCATTCTCGAGCATGGCAAGCAGGACCTGATTCCGGCGTCGGCGGGCGGCTTCGGCGTGAACGAGGGGTGAATATGCCGTGGGTGACTTGGGGATTCCCGCCAGCAGCGCCGCCTCCGGCAGAGTCAACTGCCAGATGTGCTTGCCGAAGAAGAATTGCGAAGCAGCCTCGTAGCCGAAATTGCCATGCCCAAGATCGACCTGATTGGTGTACATGGTGAAGATTTGGGACTTGGTGAAGTACCGCTCGATCTGAATGGCCATCAAGGCTTCCTGGATTTTGCGGCGGAAACTCTTCTCCGGCGTCAGAAACAGCCTTTTGCTGAGCTGTTGAGTAAGCGTGCTGGCTCCCTGAGCTCGACGCCACTCCGCGAAATCCGTGACCGCAGCGCGCACGATGCGCAGCACATCAATTCCCCAGTGGCTCTCGAAGTGGCGGTCCTCGATCGAAATGACCGCGTCTCTCAGGACGGGAGGAATCTGGTTGTAAGTCACAATCACGCGCCGCTCCAGCGCAAAGCTGCCAATAATGGTCCCTTCGTCCGAGTAAAGGTCCGTCATCACGTCCGGCCGGTAATCCTCGAGCTCGCGAATCTGCGGCAGATCGGACGAGTAGACGAAGACGATTCCCGCCAGCGCTCCTACCCCGGCAGCAAGCAGTACGAGCATCAGAAACACAGCTTGCCCGAAGACCTTGCGGCTGCTGACCTTTGGGGGAGCGGGCCGGCGAGGCGGAGGAGGCGTGGTGATAGAAAGAAACGCGTCAGGCATAGCCCTCGACCTTAACCATTGTAGGTTGCGGGAAGCTCGCAGTCAAACAGCAAAGCTGTCAGCCGTCAGCTCTCAGCTCGGACGGTTTGCGGGGTGGATTCCCGCGCCCCACGTCATTCCCGCGAAGGCGGGAATCCAGTGCGTATGGCGCTTAGTTCCGAAGCTGTGCGGAGTGGATTCCCGCCTTCGCGGGAATGACGCGTGGTCTGTGAACGCTGATAGCTGACGGCTGACGGCTGAGAGCTGTTAGACCGCCAGAATCTTCCGGCAGATGCGGATAAGACGTGTGTGGGGGATCGTTTGCTCAGCATTCAACACGACCAACTCACCCTCGCGGAAGCTGCTGTAATACCAACGCGCCAACAAGCTCAAGTGTTCCCAAAGAGGAAAGCCAGGGACGAATTGCGGCGAGTCGCCGGCGAGAGAATCGAGCAGGTTGTGGAGCTGCCGGTCAAGGGGGAGCGGCGAGGGCACATTCTCATCCAGTGAAAGCGTCACGGGTCCGCGCAATTCGCCACGCCACACGCGGAAGAACAGCACACTCTTCTCTTCCGCGCCCTTCTGCATCATCAGCGCGTGCAGGTCGCGCAGGTTGCGCGCCAGGTCAGGTTTCTGGTGGAGCAGTCCGTTGACTTTCTCGAGCTTGGCGTGAAGCTTGGCAGCCTGCTCGAATTCGAGCGCTTCGGAGGCCCGCGCGCGCTCCTCTGCCAGCGAATGAACCAGCGCCCGGCCTTGCCCATCCAGAAATTCCAACACCCTTCCCACTTCACCTTGGTATTCGTCATCGGTGCAGCCGGCGAAGCAGGGCGCCAAACACATCTTCATCTGAGAATATATGCAACCGGGGTGGGAAGGGTTGGGATCCAGTTCTTCCACACAGCGGCGGATTTTGAAGAAGTCCAGGAATTCCGCAGCAAAACGCTCCGCCGCAACTTGCGAAGGAAAAGGGCCATAGTAATGGGAACCGTCTCTCAGGAGCCTGCGCGTGGGATAGCAGCGCGGGAAGCGGTTGCGCAAATTCAACTTGAGCAGAGGCGGAGGCTTGAGTCGCAGGCGAGTGCGGTAGTGGCGCGGGTAATAATGCTTGTTCAGAAGATAAATCAGCCACTGGCCCTCAAAAGAAGACCCCACAGCTTGCCATTCAACCCGTCGGGCGAATTCCCGTAAGTTGAACATCCGCGAGTGTTCGCGCTTTGCCAAGAGCCGGTTCAAACGCCGGCGAAGATCTCGGGTGCGTCCGAGATAGGGCGGGGAAGTAGCTGCCGATTCGGAAGGGAAAAGTGCAAAAACCGCCGGTCGGGAGGGAAATGACTCAAAGAAACCCTCCGGCTCACTGTTCGGATCGAATGGCGCGGAAAAGCGAAGTTCCATATCCCACCGGATAACCCAGACTCTAGTGTAACGCGTCCGGCGCTTCTTTACATTTGGCGAGCCGATGCCCCCAAACGCTCCTCATCTGAGGAGGGGTGCGAAGGGTGTAGGGCGCAAAGGCTACTTCTTCATCAAATCCAATACGGCGCTGGTCATGGATTTCACCCCGGTGCGCAGCGTGGGCTCGGGAACCGGCGCCCACAGACTGGAGTGAAGTCCGGGCAGCCGCGCGCCGGTACGCCGACTCTCCGCGAGCTTTGCCGGATCGACGGCGCCCAGGGAAAATTGGCAAATCGGGATTTGGCGATCGTCCAGGCCGAAACGGCAGAAATCCTCGCTGGCCATGACCGGGGGTAGTTCCACCACATTCTCCGGCCCGAGCACGTTCTTGAAGACCTGCGCCAGCCGCGACGTCAGTTGGGGGTCGTTGTAAGTCGACGGAGTGTAGTCGCTATCGATGGCGGTCACAATGGGGGAAAGCGAGGGTGGAATTCCGTCAGCGGCAGCGATGCCCTGCGCTATTCTCGAGAGCGCTGCCAGGATGTGCTGCCGCACCTCCTCTTTGTATGTGCGGATGGTAAGCTGCAAGCGCACCTCGTCGGGAATGATGTTGGGGCGCGTGCCACCGTGAATTGAACCGACTGTGACCACGGCAGGATCAAAGGGTGAATCCTCACGGCTCACAATGGTCTGAATTGCCAGGATGAATTCCGCGGCTTCCACGATGGGGTCTTTGGCCACTTGCGGCGCTGAACCATGGCCGCCGACGCCGCGGAGCGTGACCTCGACGGAGGTGGAGCTGGCCATGGCGTAACCGGGCGTGAACCCGACTTTGCCCGCCTCGAGCGCGGGCGTGTCGTGCAGCGCGATGACGTAATCGGGGCGCGGGAAGCGCGTGTAGAGGCCGTCGTTCAGCATGGCTCTGGCGCCGCTAATGGCTTCCTCGGCGGGCTGCGCGAGCATGACCAGCGTTCCGTGCCATTGCTCTTTCATTTCCGCCAGCATTTTCGCCGTTCCGAGGAAAGAGGTGATGTGAATATCGTGCCCGCAGGCGTGCATCACGCCCACCTCGCGTCCTGCGTCGTCCTTGGTCCGCACTTTGCTGGCATAGGGCAGCCCCGTCATCTCTTCCACAGGCAGCGCGTCAAGCTCGGTTCGAACGTACACTGTCGGCCCGTCGCCATTTTTCAAAATGCCCACCACGCCATAGCCGACCCATTCCGGATGCCCGGCATATTTGCCCACATGCTCAGTAACGTTGTATCCGAGAGCGCGCAGCTCGCCGGCTACGAAAGCCGAGGTCTTTTGCTCGTAATGGGAAAGCTCGGGTGCAGCGTGCAACGACTTATAGGTGGATAGAAGCGACGGCATTTCGGGCTCCAGCAGCCCATCCAGTTTGGCCTGCTGGCAGCGCGCCGCAGGGACGTTCAAGAGCAAACAGAAAACGAGGCAAACGAAGGTAAGGTAACGGTTCACAGTGTCCTCCAGATTGACGGATGGTCGATCACAGGGTGACGACCCGCGGCCTTGGGGCGGCACGCCGCCTTGCGGCGCATCGGGCCCCACCAGTATCCGGGAACTGGGCCGCGCGAGGCAAGGAAAAGCAAATGGCGCCACCGCCGATTCGCCGCCGAACTTGGAACTGTGGTAAATTGAGTGAATGATGGTCAGACTCTGGGGCGTGCGCGGTTCTACGCCGACCCCGGAATTAGGCAATGGGCGGTACGGCGGCAACACCGCCTGCGTCGAGCTCAGGCTCGACAACAACACCCTCATCATTATCGACTGTGGAAGCGGAATCAGGGCGCTGGGCAAGAGCCTTATTCGAGAATTCTCCGGCCGCACGATTCAGGCTCATATCTTTCTCACGCATTTTCACTGGGACCACATTCAGGGGATTCCGTCTTTCGTTCCCTTTTACAACAAGGACAACACTTTCTTCTTTTACTCCCCGCTGTGCCGAGCCGCCGAGTTGCGACGAGTGATCGAAGGCATGATGCGGCGTCCCTACTTTCCTGTCGCCATGGCTGCCAAGCGCCACTTTCTCCGCTTGGGCAAGACGCCCATAAATATCAACGGAGCAGCGATCACCTCGGCGCTGCTCCATCATCCCCAGGGATGCGCCGGTTACCGGATCGAGGCGGATGGCGGCGTGTTTGTTCTGGCGACGGACACCGAGCCCGGCTCCCCCGCTCACGATCGCGCCCTGCGTAAGCTGGCCAAGGGTGCTGACCTTCTCCTGTTTGACTCCCAGTACACGCCTCAGCAATCGAAAGGCGAAAAGAAAGGCTGGGGGCACAGCTCATGGCAGGAGGGCGCGCGCCTCGCCCGGCAATCCGGCGTGAAGCGGCTGGTGCTGTTCCACCACGACCCGGATAGCGATGATGCATTCGTTGATGGCCTGGTGGCGCGGGCGCGCAAGGAGTTTCCTGACACCATTGGAGCCGCAGAAGGGCTTGAATTCTGCCTCAATAGTACCCGCCAAACAGGTCGTCAGAGGAAATCAAGGGCGCAGTGGTAGTCGTAGAATGCATCTAGCTGTCAGTTGTCAGCTCTCAGATGTCAGTTTTCACCCACGGACGGCGATGGGATGGCCGGCCGGCGCATCAAATCCCTGCCTTTGGGGCTCTGCTCCCTGCCTTTTGGGCTCTGCGATCTCCCGAAACGACAGGTTAAAGGCTGTAGCTTAGCCCAGCGGTTCCGCCGTCACCGTCTGACGTGGTTGGCTGGTCCGTTCCGGGCTCGCTGCCCGCCTCTCGCTCACGAGAGTGGTCCTTTGTTTTCATAGACATTCCCGGTTTGTTCCGTGAATTTTGATGTTTCGGCGGTTCGAGGGGCGCCGCGTCCTTGGCCGGAGTGTCGGCGACCGGTTCCTCGGACGGAATGTCGAGGCCGAGCATCCGATTGATTTCTTCCATTTCGGGGTCCGTCTCGGAATCCTTGCCCCCTTTCAAACCGGCTTCCACCATCAGCACGTTAAGCGAGTCGTCGATATGTTTTTTGCGGATGCCCAGAATGATTTTCACCTTGCGGTCAATCGAGCGGTCCAGTGAGCTTTCCTGGCGCAGCATCATGCGCCAGGTGTCACCCGCCGGAGCCAGGCAGGCGTCGCGCTCGATGGCGGCTCTCTCGGCGTTCACCTTCTCGGCGTACTCGAATTCCTGCTCGATGGCGGCGATTTCCTCATCCAGCAGGCGGAGAAGGTCCTGGCGGTCGGGCTCGCCTGCCTGCGGCGTGGAGCCTGTCGGGTGCTCGGCGGCTTGGCTCGAGTCTGACAAAAGGCGGAGCCGCCTCGCGATCAGAGCTATCCTCCAGCCCATCACGCCGCGGTAGAGTTTCTCCAATGCCGATTGGCCATTGCGGATTGTCGATTGCCGATTGTCGATTGCTGATTCGCCATTGCCGATTGTCGATGACTGATTGCTGATTGCCGATTGCGGATTGTCGATTGATTGCCGATTGTCGATTGCTGATTGCCGATTGTCGATTGCTGAATGCGTCTCGGCTACCAGAGCTCGAATAACCCCCAGTGTGGACAGAATTCTTCTCAGGCGCACGCCATCGTCGCTCGGTTCTGCCAGCGCCATCTCGAGCATTTCCGGGTGAGTGGGGTCGAAGGTGGCGTTGGCCATCTCCAGCTCCCGCCGGTGCTGCCCCTCTTCCACCTCCTGCAAGGCCCGCCGCATCACCCCGGTCTGCATGTGCTCCAGCCTTGAGCGCCGCCAGTACAGCTTGGCCAAGTCTTCGATCTGATTCCGCCAAAGCGGGTCTCCGGGACCGTAGGTGGTCATAAGCTGCTCTTCGAGGGCTGCGAACTCCTTGGGATCTTCGCCCAGGGCCAGCATGGCAAGCTGGTGGTTCTGGGCGGCCGAATAGAAGCCGTGTTTGAGGGCATTCATTTTCACATTCTCCTTGCCTGCCGGGCTGCGGGGTCCGGTGGCATGTTGGGCGTTCTGGCGGAAGACCTTGAGTATCTCAGGAGTGAGTTCCGGAGGTTTACGTAAAGGCATAGTTTCTCCTTAGCATAGTTGGATGATCGAGGAAGGGCCCTTCCTCGAAGGCTAGGCGCGTTCACAGGTGAAATTTAACATAGGCTCGTCTCCTTGTCAAGCAAAAAATGAACATGGCTAGGCCATGAAGTAGCCTCAGGCTTCTTGTCCATAGCGGACAGCGGGTTGCGTCAAATTGAAGGACGTAACCCGCTGCTGTCACTCGGCCCGGTAAGGTCGAACTTTGGGCAGACTGGCCGACCATGGGTGAATCGCTTGAACCGTCATCTGCGCCTGTCGGAGTTTGTCAGGCGACCGCTTGGCAGAGTACCAAACGGTCGGTAGAAGGAGGGCCGCATTTTCCAGGGGTTATCGGGGAGTCAGGCGCAAGGCTAGTGCAAGGCGTGATTTCTGGCGGTCTTTTCGCGCCTGTTCCCAAGGGTAGTAGTTTCCTTACGCTGACCGTGACACCCGCCATGTACGGCCCACCTGCGGGTTGTGTGCAGGCATTTACCATGTTAGCACGGCAGGATGAGTTGCAATACAGAGAGTTGTCAAAAGGTAAAAGCAGTTGTCAAACGGTGGATGGATAGCCACCCAGCACAGGTCCAGAGGATCAACCTCTGGAGCGTTTTTGAAGGCGAGTCGTCACTCGCGGGTGGCGCATACGTGCCGACGCTAGTTGTCGGCATGTATGCGCCCTTTGGGGTCGTAGGAGTATACCATGCCACGATTTGCATGCCGTGGGCCTTTATAGTGGCTCCGTGGCACGTCGAGGACCCGACAACGGGCGCATACATCGCGACAACAGGCGTCGCGACGTATGCGCCACCCGCGAATAATCATCGTGGTCCACGCTTGACAGCGGTGCATATCGGAGGGACTATCATTTCCGTTGGAATCCGCTTTTCAGAGCTTCACTGCGAGAAGAAGGCGTTGCGCCCATCCGTGCTATCGTTCATCGTTGCCCTACTGGGAACGTCGCTGTCGTACATTTATTCAGCCGCGAAGCCCAACACGCTTGCGCAATCCACCACGCCGTCAGCTTCGACGCCTTCCAATGGGAGGGCTACCACATGGTAGAATCCGCGACGTTTTGTCCCGGAAGCAATTCTTGAACGGATCTCTGAGCGTTGAGGGAGGGAAAACCTGATGAAGGCAACTGAATCTTCCGCTCTCACATTGTTCCTGATGGCTCTGGTGACCGCCTCTGCATCAGGTCAAGGCCCGTCGCCGGGTCCGGCAAAGCACACAATGATCCGTGCGGCGAGAATCCTGGATGTGAAGACGGGGCAAGTAATTCGAGACGGGGTAATTGTCATCGCCGGCGATAAGATCGTGAGCGTGGGTCCGGCTTCCGGCGTGTCACCCGGCGCCGGCACCGTGGTCATCAACTTGCCTGATGCTACCGTGCTTCCCGGCCTGATCGATGCTCATACCCACCTGACCTTTGGCACGAGTTTCGGCTATGAAACGCTGGGGATCTCGGTGCCGCGCGAGGCGCTGATCGGCGCGCGCCACGCCCGCGTCACGTTGGAGGCTGGATTCACAACCGTGCGAAACGTGGGCGCCAGCGGTTACGCCGATGTGGCACTGCGCGACGCGATCAATGCCGGAGATGTGCCGGGACCACGCATGCTGGTGAGCGGTCCGGCGCTGGGGATTACGGGAGGCCACTGCGACGAGAATCTGCTGCCCTTCGAGTTTCACTTCACCGCCGAGGGCGTCGCCGACGGCGTGGAGGCCGTGCAGCACAAGACCCGAGAGGTCATCAAGTACGGCGCCGATCTGATCAAGATTTGCGCCACCGGCGGAGTTCTTTCGAAAGGAGATGACCCGAACGCACCGCAGTACACTCTTGAGGAGATGAAGGCCATCGTGAACGACGCACACCGCCTGGGACGGAAGGTTGCCGCCCACGCGCACGGAGCGCAGGGTGTGATCTGGGCGTCCGAGGCGGGCGTGGACTCCGTCGAGCATGGACACTTGATGAACGACGCCGCCATCGCGACTCTCAAGAAGAACGGTACTTATCTTGTGCCGACCCTCTACCTGATGGATTGGCAGCGGGAAAATGCTCGTACGGCGAATCTTCCGGACTTCGCCAGGCGCAAGATGGAGATGGTTTCAGAACTCGGAAAGACCAATGCCAAGAAGGCGTTCGAGGCGGGCGTCAAGATCGGGCTGGGTACCGACGCCGCCGTTTACCCCCACGGCCTGAACGCACATGAGTTGGCGGTCTACGTCAGCATTGGCATGAGCCCCTTGCAGGCGATTCAAACCGCGACCGTCAACGACGCCGATCTGCTGGGCTGGTCTGACAAAGTAGGAACCCTCGAGCCCGGCAAGTGGGCTGACATCATTGCCGTAGACGGCGACCCACTTCAGGACATCACCCTGCTCCAGCATGTGAAGTTCGTGATGAAGGGTGGTGAAGTGGTGAAGAACGAGTATGGAAAGTAATTGGCGCTCATCGCCGCCTGAAAATCGGGAGATTGTCGGATCGTGTCATCCTGAGCGAAACGAAAGATCTCTGCAGTCCTCCGTATTTCGGCGGGCCGTGGGAAACTGCGGAGATGTTTCGTTTCGCTCAGGATGACAGCATACGGCCGGCAGTCGGTGATGGCCACGGCTGCCGCAAATATGAGGATGAGGATAAGGTTGAACTTCGCCAGAATTCGCACCCGCACCTCCCGCCAGGTCTCTTGTCTGCCGTTGTGGATTGGCTATTTGCGTACCGCCCACGCGAGCCCATCAGGTTGTTTGCCGGCGGAGATGCGGCCGGTGACTTCCAGCGTCTTCAAATCCACAACCGCGACGTAGTCGTTCCCACTCACGGCGACAAAGGCGCGCGAACCGTCGGGGACCATCAGTATTCCTGCGGCGCCGCCGCCCAAGTCGAAATGCTTGATCTCCTTGCGGCTCGCGGCATCCAGCACCACCAGATCGCTGCCTGTCCTGCCTCCGCCGCCCAGTCCGGAGATAAAAACTCGCGTGCCATCGGGAGTGAACTTCAGGCGATTCGCCCCTTTAACCGAAATGGGTACGGTTTGGGTCACGCTCTTACTGGCCACGTCGATGATGGTCACGGTGGCATCGCGAGCGTTTGCGGCCCAAATCTCCTTTCCATCGGGGGAGAGGTCAAATCCTTCCGAGCCGTTCCCGGCCCTAATGTTGGTCACCTTCCAGGTTTTTCGCGGACCGCCCGGCGGGGGACGAAATCCGGGCGGAGGGCCGCCACCGGGCGGGCCGCCGGGTGGAGGGCCGAACCCGTTGCCGGGCGGTGAAACTCGCTCGATGATGCTAATGGTGCCGGAACTGACATTGGAGGTGACGAGCTTGTCCAAGCTCTCGGACACCCAAACCATGTGCGTTCGGTCTTGGCCGGTGCCCATAACCCAATCCATCATTTTCGTCGCCGGATCATAGCGCCCGATGGCCTTATTCGTCTCGACGGTGAAATAGAGCTTGCCGCCGGCGAACGCCAAACCATGCGCCGAGTGGAGCGCGCCGAGATTAATGGGCGGCAGAGATTTCTGCGAGACCAGATCAACTACCGTAATGGTGTTGAGATCGCTGTCCGGACCGCCGTAATTCGAAATGTAGGCAAGCTTGCCATCGCCAGAAGCGATGACTTCATGCGGATCGGGACCAGCCGGGAGACGCCCCACCACCCGCAAGCTCACCGGATCAACAATTGCGAGCGACTCGTCGCTCTTGGCAAGCACCAGAAGCGCCTCATTAGGCGTTTGAGCGGAGGCGTGCGACGGCGCGAAGAGCAGCAGACCTAGCGAGCCAACCAGGCAGAAGAGACCTCGTGGATTTCTCACGGCATCACCTCGACACGCATTCGGCTGTAGCGGCGGTTTATGACCGCCGCGCGGCGCTCTCCGAGCGCCGGAACACCTTGAGAATTCAAGACCGGCGGTCAGAGACCGCCGCTACAACAATCAAACTGAGTCACTACCCAAGTGCGGGATGGCTACCCCGGGCGGCCACAAGGGCCGCCCCTACAACTCTCACCTCAAGCTACTGCAAGGCCGTGGGCGCGGGCGTGTGCGTGGCGTGCGAGTTGCCGCTCGCCGGCCAAGGCAGCAAGTTTTTTGCCGGTTAGTTCCTCGTAGACTTTTCCAACCTGCGAGGGGAAGGAATCGTCCGCCCCTCTCTCACTGACGTAGCGGGCGATCTGTGCGTTGCTTTTCAGCGTCGCCCGGATGGACTCAATCTGATCCTTGGCCTCTTCCGGCACCCTATCGGCCATCAGCGTGCCGACCTGTTCCCGGAGGACCTTGAAGAACGCCTGCTGATCGTCCAAGACGGACGCAACCGTGCGCGGGCCGTGGCCTGTGCACACCACCTGCGGGCGGAGTTCCTTCAAGGCATCCAGCGTCACCACCCACCTGCCTACATCGCCGTCACCCACGAAGTTGTAAGGTCCGTTCACGCACACATCACCGGTGAAAAGAATGCGCTCCTTCGGCAGCCAGGCCACGGCATCGCCGTGGGTATGCGCCACTCCCAGGTGCATCAGCTCCACGCGATGCTTGCCGTCGTCAAAAAACAAGTCTTTCGAAAAAAGCACGGAGGGCGGCTTGAGCTTAGTGCCTTTCAGATCGGCGCGATCCTTCGCGGCGGCTTCCCACGCGCCGGGTTTGCTGTCGTAGTAGCCCGTCTCGTGCCGCTGCATCTCCTCGATGACGCCCGTATGCGCCACCGGGACCGCACCATTTTCCACATACACCTGATTCCCGTAAGCGTGGTCGCCGTGGTGATGCGTGTCAAAGGCAAACCTTATCGGCTTGTCGGTCATCGATCGGATCTTGCTGATGATCAGTCGCGCCCCGGCGGGGAAATTCGCGTCGACAACCAGAACATAGTCTTCAAATATGATCCAGCCGTTGTTGCAGACCGCATCGGCGTTGTCCGCCACTCGCCCTTCGTGAAAATAGATGTCAGGAGCCAGCAGATCCGCCTTGCCTGCCTCTGCCACCCCGACTGGAATCGGCCCGGCCAACAGCTCGAACTCCGCCGCCAGGCTAAGAAAGGCCGTCCCGCCTGCCAGAAAATTCCTTCTGCTGACGTCGCCCATGTTTCACCCTCGATTCGATGATTTGCAGCCATTGAATGGAATTGTACACGAAATCCGCCGGGAAACATCAACTGCCGGGGCGGAAGTAGTGGGTCAGTTTGCTGTAGCGGCGCTCTCCGAGCGCCGGAACTCCTTGAGGATTCAAGACCGGCGGTCGGAGACCGCCGCTACAAGAATCAAACTGACCCGCTGCCGGAGCGGAAGTAAGGCGCCAGCTTGTCGTAGGTGGTGTGGAGGTCTTCGGGCAGGACGCGGGTCTCCCCGATAGGCGTCATGAAGTTGGAATCGCCGGTCCAGCGGGGGAGCAGGTGCAAGTGCAGGTGGTCCGCCACGCCGGCACCTGCGCATTTTCCCATGTTTATACCCAGATTATACCCTTCGGGATGATAGCAATCTCTCAATGCCGATTGCATCCGCCGGGCCAACTCCATCATCTCGACGAGCGTGGCCGCCTCCAACTCCTCGAGACTGGCAACGTGGGCATACGGGATCACCATCGAGTGGCCGGTCGTGTACGGAAAGACGTTGAGGAGGATGAAATTAGAGCGAGCCCGGTACAGCAGCAGGTTGTCGCGGTCGCGAGAGGGCTCGGCCGCACTGATTTCGCAGAAGACACAACCGCGCGGCGCGTTGGCCTGGCTGACGTAGCGAAACCGCCAAGGGCTCCAAAGGTAATCCATACTAAGAAGCAGCCGGACCCGAAGGCTCGGGGGCCGGGGGGGCCGGGGCGGCCGGGGGTGAGGAAGGCGCTGTGGCCACTGCCGCGCTGTTGACGAGATCCTTCAACTCCTTGCTGGGATTGAAGTAGGGAATCTTCTTTGCGGGCACATCCACCCGCACGCCGGTTTTTGGATTGCGCCCGATGCGGGCCTTGCGCTGGCGCGTGCGAAAGCTGCCGAAGCCCCTGATTTCCACCTTGTCGCCCACGCGAAGCGATTTCACAATACTCTCGAAGATCGTTTCGACGATGATCTCGGAGTCTTTGCGGCTCATCTCCACGGACCGCGCGACATCCTCAATCAGTTCTGCTTTGGTCATGTTTATCTCCTGGTGCGAAGTGTCGGAGACTACCACCGGTTCCCAAGGGCGCCCGGAATAACGGGTTTCCAATTCTTTTACACGTCCTCTGACGAGGGGAGCCTTCTCGCCGCTTCAGGACTCAACGACCGAGGTTGAAGATGAGTACTCCAAGGCGTTGATACCTGCCGAAGAGAGTGCTTCCGCCATGGTGGACTTTCTCACCGGCTCTTTGGGTTTCTCGATTTCCACCGCAGCGGCCGGCGCCGCCGGCTCCTTCAGACTTAACGCGATCTTACGCTCGCGAGCGTTCAGGCGAATCACCCGGAACTCGAGCTCGCTCCCGGCCTCGAGCTTCGCGCCCTCGTTTCGACCATGCCCATTTTCAAACTCGGAAACATGGCAAAGACCCTCGATGCCTTCCTCCAGCTCGACAAAGGCGCCGAAGCTTGCCACCCGCGTCACTTTGCCGCGCAGCATGTCCCCCACACGAACCTTGGAGAAGAATGCTTCCCGCGGGTCTTCCTCGAGCTGCTTCAATCCCAGGGCCAAGCGGCGATTCTCCGGGTCCACAGCCAGAACCACCGCATCGACCGTCTGCCCCTTCTTGAGGACCTCAGACGGGTGCTTCACATTCTTGCTCCAGGACATGTTGGAGATGTGGATCAAGCCGTCAACCCCATCTTCGATTTCAACGAAGGCGCCGAATTCCGTCAGGTTGCGGACCCGGCCATGCACTAACGAGCCCACTGCGAACCGGTCGCCCACCTGCGTCCAGGGGTCGGGAAGAGTGGACTTGAGGCTAAGCGAGATGCGCCGCTTCACCGGATCCACGTCCAACACCCCAACCTCGACGCGCTCGTCAAGTTTGAGGATTTTGGACGGATGACGCAGCCGCTTGCTCCAGCTCATCTCCGAGATATGGATGAGTCCTTCCACGCCGGGCTCGAGCTCGATAAACGCCCCGTAGTCGGCAAGGCTCACCACGCGACCTGATACGCGGTCACCGGCATGATAGGTGGCCGCGACCGTCTCCCATGGATCGGGTGTGAGTTGTTTCAAACCCAGCGAGATCCGCCCCTTCTCGGGATCGTGCTTGAGCACCTTCACCCTGATTTCCTGGCCCACCTGGACAACCTCCAGGGGGTGTCCAATTCTTCCCCAGGAAAGGTCGGTGATGTGAAGAAGCCCGTCGATTCCACCCAGGTCAACAAAGACGCCGTAATCCGTGAGGTTTTTGACCTTGCCGACAACCTCCGCGCCTTCCACCAATCGTTCCGCCAATTCCAGCTTGCGCCGGTTCAACTCCTCTTCGATCGACGCCTTGCGGCTCACCACAACGTTGTTCTTCTTGCGGTTCACCTTGATGACTTTGCAGGGAAACTCCTGACCCTTGAGCTCATCCAGGTTGGCGTGCATGCGCACGTCGGCGTGCGAAGCCGGAAGGAATGCGGGAACACCAATATCCACCATCAGGCCGCCCTTGATGCGGTCCACCACGCGACAAGTGATGTTGGTCTGATCCTGGAAAGCCCGTTCGACTCCGTCCCAGGTCTTGCGCCGTAAAGCCCTCTGATAGGAAACGCTGACCGTGCCGGAGGCCTCGTCGTAGTTCTCCACCCAAAGATCAACCGTGTCACCGGCGCTAATTCTCAATTGTCCGTCAAAGGTCAGGAAGTCGTTGCGTGGAACCTGCGCCTCACACTTTAGACCGACGTCCACCACCACTTCAGCATCGGTAATCTTGAGCACGTGGCCCTGAACGATTTCACCCGCGGCAATCGTGGGGGCGGATAAAGCCTCCAGCCCCTCCATCAGATTTACCACCTCGGTGATTTCCGGATTCCTCGCTTGGGAATCCATCAAACTATCCTGAGCTTCGGGCTCAACCCTGGCCTCTTGCAAATTACCACTCCCTGCCTCTTGCAAACTACTGCCCTTTTCGTCAGCGGACATCCGCCGGCCTCCTCTCCAGGTACCCGACGCAGGCCTACAAAGGAAACCCTATTCTACCGTTGCGCGGAAAGCGAAGTCAATGCGAAGCAGCAAGCTTGCTTTAGTGGGGACATTGAGTCCGAGACTCAGTCCGCATGGAACTTATAGTCGGCTTGTTTGATGGCTTTGCGGTAGTCGTCAGAACTCATTTCAACCAGCTTGCACATTTCGTAGAGCCGTGAGCGGAGAGTGACTCCGAGCTGGTTCAAAGTAAACTCGAGGTTCGGAACGACGTCTCCCGAGGGCGCACGGACCTCGCCATGGCGGGCAGACTCGCCCAGGGG
>Ga0326727_10004314_pt1 | contig 42975 bp, 27 predicted proteins | sample MB2enrmetagenome_FD_207643 | JGI IMG/M metagenome (GOLD analysis project Ga0326727, IMG submission 207643) | Lab enriched peat soil microbial communities from McLean, Ithaca, NY, United States - MB29MY | ecosystem: Environmental > Terrestrial > Soil > Wetlands > Peat | place: USA: New York... | reverse complement strand
TATCCTCGACCCACAAGGACCATGACTTGGACTGGTCTCCACGCCTGAAAGGGCGTGGCTCCATTGAAGCAACCAGGATAGGTGAGCGTGAAGTTCTGCCAAATGGGTCTCCACGCCTGAAAGGGCGTGGCTCCATTGAAGCTCATCGGCGGCAGCCAGTTACTGTCTCATCTACAAGTCTCCACGCCTGAAAGGGCGTGGCTCCATTGAAGCAGGGGACATGACAATTCAGGAAGGAGGCAAACCCTGTCTCCACGCCTGAAAGGGCGTGGCTCCATTGAAGCGTGGGTGTGAGGATTTTTGACGCCATCTATCTGTGGGGGGTCTCCACGCCTGAAAGGGCGTGGCTCCATTGAAGCTGATTGCCCTTCGGCTCCGGGACGCCTAGGACGCACAGTCTCCACGCCTGAAAGGGCGTGGCTCCATTGAAGCTGGCCGTGGAATCCACATCAGTTTTGAGGCACACAAGTCTCCACGCCTGAAAGGGCGTGGCTCCATTGAAGCGTTCATCAGGGGCTTGCCGTGCTCATCCACTATCGGGTCTCCACGCCTGAAAGGGCGTGGCTCCATTGAAGCTGCGCTCGTCCAACCCGAAGTCAATGGCTACACCCTGGTCTCCACGCCTGAAAGGGCGTGGCTCCATTGAAGCAAACGGATTCTCGTGGCAAGCTGTTGCTCGACGGTTACGTCTCCACGCCTGAAAGGGCGTGGCTCCATTGAAGCCGCTTTGCCTTCTTCCGGGAACGGCTCTTGTTGAGCGTCTCCACGCCTGAAAGGGCGTGGCTCCATTGAAGCCTCCTCGCTCGGGATGTCCTCGTAGCCATGCTCGGGTCTCCACGCCTGAAAGGGCGTGGCTCCATTGAAGCCTGTGGAGAGCTGTCACCAGCTGGTCCACCAGGACCTGTCTCCACGCCTGAAAGGGCGTGGCTCCATTGAAGCGCGCCTGGTCGCACGATCGTCAGGTGCATGGGGTGGTCTCCACGCCTGAAAGGGCGTGGCTCCATTGAAGCCTGTGGAGAGCTGTCACCAGCTGGTCCACCAGGACCTGTCTCCACGCCTGAAAGGGCGTGGCTCCATTGAAGCGGATGAGGGTCGCCGTGGTGTCGTCCACCCACTCGGGTCTCCACGCCTGAAAGGGCGTGGCTCCATTGAAGCAGGAGCGGAAGTGTGAGGAGACCAATTACCGACAAGGTCTCCACGCCTGAAAGGGCGTGGCTCCATTGAAGCAAGGTGAACGACAATGAAGCCCATGCCCAAGCCACGTCTCCACGCCTGAAAGGGCGTGGCTCCATTGAAGCGACTTCGGTCTTCCGGAAATGCCCAGCGTGTCAGCCTAGTCTCCACGCCTGAAAGGGCGTGGCTCCATTGAAGCGAACTCATCGGTTTTCCCCTCCAACTTGTGGAGCTGTCTCCACGCCTGAAAGGGCGTGGCTCCATTGAAGCGCGACTCGTCTATGCCGGTACGAACAGCCCCAATCCGAAATGTGCGCCGTAGCCCAATGCGAAGGGGCCATAGACTGGTTCTGCAAACTCCAGTTCGAAACCGTACCCAATGGCTTCCTGAGTGCCTTTGCGGCTCCTGCGGAATTCGAGCCAGTAAAGGTCACGCCCTCGCTTTCGCGACCGAGCGAGCGGACGCACAATTATGGGTTCGGGCAGTCCCATGTTCTTTGCCTCTCGCATCACTTCTCCTGCAAGCCAAATTCCAAAATCCCCTCGACCTTTGCGATGATGTCGGGTAGGGACGAACGGGGTCTCGCTGCGGAAGCGAACTGACGGTTTGTTCCCTGCAAGCTTCTGGACCTCTCCCCATTGCAAGGGGACAAACAGTATGTCTGGCTTCCCGTCTGATTGCCATACTGATCGCAACCTGTCAAGCGAAGCCTTCTCTAACGGGTCGAAAGGGTCCTTTGACGCGACCAGCAAGTGATCGATCTTGCCGTCATTGTCTGTGTCCAACGACAGATAGAAAGAGTGGCGGTGACCTTTGAGAGGTTCGCCGAGGTCATCTTTGCCACTGAACTTCTGTGACACTTTCCCTGGGTCGCCAATGAGCCGCTTGTGTATGCCCATGAGCTTGGTTCGTACGCGCTCTGCAACCTCCACTGCTGAAGTGATACGTGGACACACTTGAGACTCCACCGAGTAGAGAACTGCATAGACCGGTTTCTCGCTTGGGCTTGACCGGGGCAACGGTTGCGAGTCAAAGCAATCGGCGGGTCTTAGGTATGGTTCGAATCGAAGTGCTGGAGGTCCACTTAGTCCCGCATGGAACATCTGTTCGGTGGAAAATGTGAGTGCGTCAAGCCATGTTACCGCTGATTCCTTGCTCTTCTTCCCTGAGCCTTTAGTCAACATGGGGTGTTCTTCGTACGCCGGTTTGCTGAGAGGAACTGCTAACGGGATTCTGCTGTGAGAGTCTTTAGTGGGAGCCTTGTTGGCAGGCTTGCAATTCCACTCGATTTTGTCGTTGCCGAAACGTATGCTTGCCGAGACCCACGACTCGCTTCTGCCGAGGTAGTTCACAAGAGAAAGCAGTTCCTGCGTGTCCTTCAGGACCTTGTCGGGAACTTCGACAGCTGGCCATCCCATGATGACCGAGTCGCACGGGTTGATGACAACGTATCCGTCAAACACTGGTTGTCGGCGCGAGAGGTCCTTATCGTTCTCTGGGAGATATGTCTTCGTGAAGGAGGCCTTTGCAGGCGGAATGTAATACACTGGAGGAACCGACGAGAGAACTTCGAATATGGGCTCGACACGGTCCTGGGGCCAATCAGGGAGTTTCCGCTTCCAGGTGTCGAAGAGGGCACGGATCAGTCGGTACGGAGAGGGAGGCCATTCAGGCACCGCCTCGTTCACGTTCCGTCCCCATGGAGTGGCGTGATAGCGCCCGGTCAGGAAGGTCAACTCTATGGCGAGCATTGGAGAATTCTTCAGACGGTCTCGTCCTTTTCAGTGTCGTCTTGGGGTTTGTCTTCCTTCTTCTTTTCCTTGACCTTCACTATGATCTGGGTGACCGGTGGTGACGCGAAGAGCTTCTTCTCGGTACATGTCTTGATGCCAGTTCGAATGTGTCCGATGAGCGCGTTCTCATCTGGAAGAATGAAACCTTCGGGTGCTTTTACCTTGAGGTCCCCAATCATCTTGAGATCACAGGCAGTGCGTAGTCTGAGCCCAGTATTCATGAACTTCCGTATCTTGTATAGGGCCAAGTACACCATGAGGTCCTTGGCAACAGGGTCGAAGCCATAGCCGTCAAGAAGCGCTAGGTCGACGTTGAAGTATGCCGTTATTTTTCCCGCGGTGTACTCCATGCGGTGATAGGGCACGTTCCCGTACACATCCTTATCATATCCTTCGACACGGATCTTGCCAGATGGGTCGAGCGGGTTGTTCTTCACCCCACCAGATGCCGCCTCACGAATGTCCTCAGCTTCGATGAAACCAGTTACGACACGGGGCAACTTGATGCGTCCGTCCTCAAGGTTTGCCATGAAGACTCCGTGCAGGATGGCGTTAGGGTCAAAGAAGAAGAATGTCTTCCCAATCTTCTTCCAATCGAGGGGGTGTCCCTTGGAATACCCGGACATCGTCTTGAACTTGGTCTGCAGTTCCTTGTCGTTGATAATGAAGGGGGAATTGATTCGGTGTGGCTCGACCAGAGAACTTGTCTCTGATGCTACATCACCTGTGAGCTTCACCAAGATGTATGGAAGACCATCGAGATCCTTGATTATCCGAGGTCCGCCTCCATCGAGACATGTCTGTTCGAGACGATTGGCTACCGATTGAGACGTCTCAAGCAATATCATCCTCTTGCCGTCCGGCCGTTCGTATACTGCAGCACCCAGGTCGGCGAAAGCGGTAGGTTGGAACCTGGACCCTTGGATAGGTTCGAGGTTCGCTTCCATGAGCAGGCGCGGGACATTCCCTAGTTTATCGATACTTGAGGTCATCTTTTGCATCCCCTTTCATTCGGAGTGATTGACCTTCAGCTATTAAACACAATCTGTCAAGATTCAGGTCGCGTATTTCATCTGTCATTACATGGCGTTCTTCTTGTCATTCTGTACGGTGGCCATTCTCAATAATCCATTAGGATTTGTCGAGGGGATGAGGAGGGCCGCTGCGATGCGTATCCCGTTCCCAAGGTCTTGGAATCTTGCGGTTGTAGGGGTGAGACCAGCAGACATGAGGCGACGTTTTGCAATTTCACATGCGTCTCCCGTGCGCCCCGCTCTAAGCAAAGGGACTATCGATGGTTCGGGGCGAATAGAGATGGCTTTCCCTTCGGGTATCCTTAGTGGGTAGGGAAGGAACAGTAGCTTGAGAATCGCCCATGACCTATCTACGATACGGCCATTCCCTGAAGTGTGCCAGCGTTGATGAAGCTCATCAGTGGCACTCCTAACTTTAGGCCGGTTGTCCCACTTGATCAACATGAAACCGAAGAGAAGGTCCTGGAGAAGAGTTTCGTCAACGCGACCTTCGATGAATGATGAGATGTCCTCTGGGGTCACTGAGATGTCGGCGCGCAGCGGGTTCGATTGGCAGTTGGTCCTATCAGCATCCATCATGCGTCTTGCGAGAACCGATGCTAATCTGGCAGAGAGATTCCCACCAATCCATGCCATCTGAGCCTGGCCATTCCCCCATGAGAATGGTTTCGATGGGTCAACTGGCTCGATGTTTGCCCTGAGAGGGCCCACGTCGTTGGTCCGTCCGATTGAGGCTAATGCAGCTGCAAGTCTGACCTCTATGCAACCATCATCTGCAGCGAGAAGCCACTGCGGGCTCAGTCCGGTAAGGGGCGTCTTCAACTTTGGTTCCTTGGTTGGGTCCCGCGTCGCGACTACCTGTTCCATCTTTCCAATAGCTGAGAGCACGTGCTTCATCCTAACCTCGCCACCGTGAAGCAAAGCCTGGTAGACCGCTTCGTCAATGTTGTTCCTAGCAGTGCTTAGGCTAGCCGGAATTTCCTGGAATTGTCTCATGAAAGAATCGAGACGCCACAAAGCGGAGTCGAGCTCGCGGATGAGGTCCGCCTCCCTTCGGAAGCACACCGGGAACCGACCCGCCGGGAGGGCTAGATAGCTCTTTCCGCGTCTCTTGAGTAGCGCGAAGCGCGCGAACTCCTGGACTCCCCTATCAACTCCGAGCGAGGAGACCGCCTCTGCGAATTCTATGGTATTGTGTGCCGCTCTTCGGCCGACATCGGACCGACCCTCTCCGATGAATGCGCGCATTTCTTTGATCCGAAGCGGGCGAGACCACAATGGGGCCCATATCTCACCCTTCGCATCGTCCTTTGGGGCAGATGAATCATACCCTACTGGTTTGGATTGAACAGTGAAAGGGGTGCGGATGATCTGTTGCCCACCTGTGGCGTAGCGTTTCCCTGCTCCACTCGACCAGCCGATAGCTCCTTCTATGGTCAAGATGAAGTTCCATGGATTCGTAGGGAAGTCTTTTTGCTCCACACCGAATCCCTGGTTATAACCTCCAGCCCGCCCGGGGTCAAACTGACCGGTGGAAAGGGGAGCCATATTGTCCACGACATCTCCGAATAGAGCATTTTGTAGAGCCATGATAGAAAAATCGTATCCCTTTGGGTCGACTATCAGCTGCTCAGTGCTCTTCATGAATGTAGTCGTGTAATCGAGATTTCCCTCATTTCCGCCAGTGCCCAATAAGGGAGGGTATTGTGGTTTCGTCTCGGTCAGAACCACCGAGGCGTCTAACCATGCGATCGCTTGGTCCGAAAGGCGATTTCGACATGTCTTGATGAGTTCCTGCTTACCCTCACTCTCTGGGGCTTCGACAAGTCCTAATTCCGCAACCACACTCTTGACAAGTTGAAGTGTTTCACGATAGCTGGCCAATCGTGGAGTGGATGATGCGAGGAGTGCGGCAACCACACGTGTGGCCTCAGTAGGTTGAGTCCGCTTACCCGTCTTCCGTCTGTTACCGGTTATCGGGTCAATCTCCCTTAGCTTCTCTTCTTGAAAGTAGAATCCACTACCGCCATTCCACGGAGCGACTACTGGAGTGGGTCGATATTCATCGACTAGGAACCTGACTAGCGCATCTTTGTCAAGGGCCGTCTCAAGGACAAACAGTCCATCTTCCCACCTTCCCCTGGCGTTTGGATCCTTCTGTTCCCCTACCAGCTTGAGGACTCCTATGGCTTTCAGGTAGGACCCTAAGGGCTCAGCTGTGCACCCGGGTAGGGGGATAGTATTCATGCTGCTCCTCCGCTCGCTCTTTCGTCAGCTGCCTTGATAATGGATTCAAGGAAGGCCAGCCGAAAGATTCCGAGGTCCTTTCTATCCCTCAATTCGATCATGCGGCTGCTCCAACTATGACCGAGTGGACCCTCTCCCAATTCCATATAGGACAGATCGAGAACGGTCTTTGGCACTATCACACCACCACCGAGAGCTGTTTCCGGAATGATATCACCGTCCCAAACGCCTCGGGCATACCGCTTATCGGGATTATCCGGGAGGTACTCTTCTGGCATGGACCGTATGGACAGCCTGACCTTCCCGTGGTGAGCAGTTGCAAGATAGGCAACAAGGTCCTCCTTGCCATTAATCATAACCAAAAGACCAGACGCGAGCTCGTGCCTAAAATTCTTCCGTCTCCCATCCGAGGGGTCTGGAAGGTGGGGTAACCTCCCGAGCTTCCAAACTCCAGGAGGAGCCTTGGCCAAGGGATCAGCGGGCACTTTGCCCCGTTCCTCGGATTTAATCATCGCTTGGAATGCCGAGTGCGCCTTGCCGGAATCGTGCCAGCGTGCCGCCTCAACAACGTTAGCTATTGTGGCATTGTCCGCTATAGGCAGCTTGCGGAGCAGGTGCTCGGCCACCTCGACTACTTTGTCCGTATGTTCGGAGATGGTCATCCAAGTGGATGTAGCCCACTTGTCCCTCTCGTATCCTTCCTCTCCATCTCCACCTATAGGATGGTACACGGTAACCCTTTCTCTTTCCTTTGCATTCCACCCGACCTCGGTGGAGTAGTGCCCTTCCCTGGCATCCATCAATATTGTTTGACCAGGATGTAGGTTTCTTTGGTTGCGGATCGGAACCCATTCACGTTCAAGTGAGTCCCATGACCAAATGTGTGACCCCTTCTCTACCAGGCTCTTGAGGTCGGAGAGATGGGCGGGACAAAGTTCCTCTCTATGTGGCTTAGGTTCGTTCTCTGAAGGTCCATCGCCATCGATTTCTCGCCAAAATACGAATACGTCTGTATCTTGTACATCGCGGATGAATCGCGATATGTCGATGTCGCTGCCGGTAATGTCCATTGTGGTGTCAAACAGCTCCACTATGTCCTTTCTACGGAGGGTGAACCCCTTCGTCGCCACTTGTTTCACCTTCGGAAGGCTGCTCGGAGAAACGTTACTGATCCCACCGGCGGTGAGAATGTTTCTGCTTGTTTGTAGCTCTTCAATCGTGTAGGGTGCTGTCTTCGGTGTGTTGCCGGAACCCAGGAGATCCAGCCAATAGACCTCGGCATCGGGATATTCTCCGTTCCTGTTGCATCGCCCAAATCGTTGAACCATCGAAGACCATGGTGCAAGATCCGTGATGAGTGTCCGGCACGAAATATCGACCCCCGCCTCAATGACCTGCGTGGACACAATGATGGTGCCCTGGTCACTTGCAGGTGCAAGTATGCGATTCATCTGGACCCTTCGGTCTGGTGGTCTGAACTGAGAATGAATGAGGACAGATGGTACGCTAGGGATCGACTTTCTTATGGCAAGGTACAGGTCGACGGCACGTTTGATAGTGTTCACCACTATAATCGTTCTTGAGAATGGTTTGTGTGACCGCTTCACTTCCTCGGCTATCTTTCTTGGTTCGTCGGTTGCTACATCCAGCTTCTTGATGGACTTGGTGCAACCGATCTTTCTTCTCACGACCTCTACCTCGGCATCTATGGTTTCCAAGCTGAGAACTTTGGAATAGCCACTGGGGTTGTCAACAGTCCTGAATGCGTTCGGGTCAAGTGTCGCGCTCATGAATAGAGAGTGTGTTGGACCATAGGTACTCATCTCGCGTCGAAAGACTTCAAGCTGAACGCTGGTCGGCAATCCGTTTCCCATCAACTGAACTTCGTCAACTATCCAGATGCAATCATTGTCAAGCAGACCGAAGTGCACAGGCCAACGGTAACGGCTCATGCCGTATCCGCGATTCAAAACGCGGGAGAGGAGCATGTCCTGAGTGCCGATGATGATCGCATCGCATTCGGGATGGATATCCCACTCGTCACGGTCTTCACCGCCCATGAGTACAGTGACATTGACTTTGGTAGGGTCATCCCATGACGGAGTGTAGTCCTTGATCCGTTCTCGCCCCTTTTCACCTTCAAGAACTACTTCCCCCCCAAGAATACCTAATCGATTGAGCCAAAGGATTACGTTGTCGCGCGTCTGTTCTACCAGCACTCGCATAGGGAGGCAATAGACGAGCCGTCGGGGGGTTCGCTCACTCAGCTCCCCAGCAAATCTACGTCTGTAAATCCAGGAGAGCACCACTGCTGCCGTCTTCCCTAGCCCGGTTGGGATATCTATCAAATTGGGCAAGTCGGAACCGGTTGCAAGCCTTGTCTGATATGGGTACGGAGCGTACCCGGTTGCCATCCTGAACATCTCCTCGAACTTCATCTCTGCGTATCCTCCCGATTCAACCTTGAACCCGCCATAAGTGAGTCCTCACGGACGGGGATATGATGGGGGAAGATAAACCATATCGGTGCGCTGTAACCCCAGTGGGATTCATTTATCGGGTGAGACGCGGATCTCGGGGCGAGGTCGTCTCCCCAACAAGTCCATCATTTTGCCCCGGGCAAGATCTCTCCCGCGAGGATTGCTTTGCCCTTTTCGCTTTCCGCGGTTCTCACGCAGCCGATTTTCGCCGTGCAGTCTTTGGCATGACTCAAAGCTTCCCCGCCACGAACTGCCGCTGGACCTCCGGGGTGATGACCGGGTAGTAGCGCAGCGTGGTCAGGATGTTCGAGTGCCCCAGCCTCGCCGAGATTATCGGGATGGGCACGTTGCTTTCAAGGAGGTGGATTGCCAGCCCGTGGCGGAACATGTGGGGATGCACGGAGATCCCGGTCATGGCTCCGTACTTTTTCAGGATCTTCCACGCAGCCACCTTGGAGATGTCGATGAGGGGTTGCCGGTAGTCCGGTGTGTAGGTCCGGAGAAAGTTGCTGACCTCGAGTAGCAGCGAGTCGTCGAGCGGAATCGTGTTGACGTTCCTCCTCTTCTTCACTGTCAGGTTGAGGACCTTCTGGCGGAAATCGAAGTCCCCGGGCTTGGCCGAGAGGATGTCACCGATCCGCCCGCCGGTCTCCCACATCAGCCGGATCAGCAGCCTGTCCCGGTCGTGAAACCACTTTGCCTTCTCCGCGCGCTTGCTTGCAGCTGCGTAGCGCTTGTCGATCGCATCCAGGAGGTCCAGGTAGTCCCGTCGGGTGATGTGGGGAGGCAGCTGGTCGTATTCCTTGAGCCTCAAGGCAGCCTGACCGTACGGGACCATTGCCTGCATTGGGTCGGTTGACAGTAACCCACAGCCATTAACTTTTCCGTAGGTTTGGCCCACTCTGCATGGTGCTTGGGAGGGAGTTTTCTACAGGAAAGTTACTCTTTGGCACCCAACGATAACCATGGTTTTCGGGCCTTTCTAGTGGGCCTGGGGATATCGTTCTCTCACAAACAAGCCCATATGGTGCGCTATGAAGTCGTTGAACGCTTGCTCAAAGTCTGGAACCTGGTGACGCTTTGCCCTTGCCACTATGAACCGACTGAGGAGCACCCTGCTGCTTCTTTGCCTCAAGACCGAGGCTAAGTAGGTAGTAGACATGGTCGCTAAGTGGCCGAAATTCGGACTCTGCTTGGGAGCGGATCTCTTGCTCCATGTCAGTTGGAATGTAGGCTGCAATACGGACTTTTCCCAAACTCGGTCGCCCTGGATGCGTTTCCGGCATGGAGTAAGAATAGCCTCGCAGCCATATAAAGCATAGTTATGTATAATAATAGCTGTATAACTACGGTTATACGGCTAAGGCATCAAAATCCAAGTCAATTTTACGCCGTATTTCGTGGACTATATGGCTAGTCGGCGTGAACGAGGCGCTTTCCCTAGGCCCCGTCTAAGGCTTTGTGTGTTTGTGACGGCGAAGAAATTTTCGATTTCTGTCCCTCTGTTGTATTGATTGCGGTTTGTGTGGTGTAATGAAACCGTGCTCCTCAGACCGGGTTTCCTGGAAGGATCGCCCCGGTGGGCGTTGACGGGATGAACGAGGGCAACCCCGAGGTCGTGTCCCAAGGCCCACCCCAGACTCCAGTCAAGTTCTGGTATACAAGGTAGTCTGAGCTGCCGGTCGCGATGTTCTTCGGGGCGCTCACCTTGTGCGCGGCCGAGGACCACCCAACGGAATTCACATACACGATGGACTGAGTGTCGGTCGAGCCCGTCATCTTGAGATTATAGGAGTCAGTCCGTGAGAGGTTCCCGGCCGGTGCGCTGTCGTTTCCCGGGACAAAGCCGAGGAAGTAGGTCTTCGCGACCACGCTGCTGCCGGTCACGGTCAGGTTGTAGACGTCCTTCTGGCCGAACACGTAGGCGAACGACGAGTCGGAACTCCCGGTGACAGCGATGTTCAGGAAGTCGTTCATCCCTGCCATGATGGTCTGCAGGTAGGGCATGCTGCTCCCAGTGACCTGGATGTTGACCACGTCGTGGCTTCCGGAGACGTTGAGGTAAACACAATCGCTGCTTCCCGTGATCCGGACGTTCAGGGTCTGATAGCTCCCATTGAACGAGTAGGCCAGCGCGGGGTCACAGTGGCTGCTGCCCGTGAACTGGCAATTTCCTTTCTGCACTGAACAGAGGTTCCCGTAGTTCCAATCCATGACAAAGAGTTCTAGAGCGGAGGAGGAAATCGTCTCCCCATTGGAATCGGTGACGCTAACCGTAACACTGTAGCTGCCCACAGCGCTGGGGTTGCATGTGATCGCTGCTGAGTCCGTGAGGACGCATCCGAGGCCGGCATCCGAGACGTCCCATGAGAATGCTGTGTAATCCCCCGAACCTCCTGATGGGGCTGTGCTGATTGTGAACGCCTGTCCTACACTGAAGGATTCTGCACTCGGGGCTGGAGTGCCCACCACCAATTGAGGGTGGACGACATATGTGAGAACCCCGCTCGTGACTGAGAAACCATTAGAATCGGTAACGGTCAACCTTACGGAGAAGACCCCTGCCCCGGTCGGCGTGCATGAGAGCGCAAGCACGTCCTGGGTAGTACAGCCGGTTGGCAACCCCGACCATACGAAGGAGTAGATGCCCGTCCCGCCCGTCACTGTCGCATGGAACATGACTGTTTGTCCCACGTCAGGATCCAGTCCAATCGTGCTCGCCCTTGGGGGTCCCTGGACAGGGAGGCCGTTGGGACCGGAGCACAGGCCGGCAAGCCCGCCTGCGTCGATGATTACCAGTCCACCATTAGGAGTCCCAACCGAGTCGACTACTACAAGATTGAGTTCAGTATCGAAGGATAACTGCAACGACCCATTCAGAGGTTCAGTCATTCCATTCAGAGCTTCAGGAGTGGTAGCAATCGGTGAGAGGCCATCCATGCAATAGAACTGCCCCTCGGTGTCATTATAGACCGAGGTTACGAGCGCTAGTCCTATCGACGGATCGAGTGCCACTCCGAACGCCCCACTGGGACCGGCAGCGGTGATAGGTGCGACACCGCTAGTGTAGTTCAGTTCACCGAAGGCAGTGACAGTGCCCGTACCTTCATCTGTGACAAAGACCCAGTGACTGGTGGGGTCCACCGCCACGGTCGAATAGACATCGGGGACCGAAGTAAGCAATGTCGATGTTTGGAATAACTGGGTTGACACGTTCAAGACAAGGACCATGTCATATGACCCATGCGCACCAAGACCATGGCCAGAGGTACCTGTGACTGTGATGAACGCAAGCTGAGTTGCGTCATCGATCGCAATGGAATACGGGAAGGCCTCCGGTGTAGATAGAGTCGCGATCACGCTGTCCGAGGTCAAGCTTATCTCCGAAACTTCGGCACTATAGAAGTCTGTGACCCATAGTGAGTTGTCTGTCGAATCAAATGCCAGACTTGTAGGGCGGGATTCGGTGCCTGGGGGTCCGACGGAGATGTTGTACTCCATTGCCCCTGTGGTTCCATTCAGGGCCATGACCGAATTGTAGCTTGAACACACCCAAACGAACCCCGAACGTTGATCGAACCATACACCGCGAGCCTGGTCTACGTGCGGGATCTGGAGGGTGCGGATTACAGAGTCGTACACAAGGTTGATCTCAGTGACGGTACCGGTCTCTGAGTCCACCACGTAGGCAGTATGCGTGGTTGAATCTGTTTCCACGTATACACCCCACGGATAGGGCCCCGTGAGAATGGTCGTCACATAAGCCGCTTCGCCCCATCCAAGGATATGGGGGTTCTTGTCAACGGTGTACGAAAGGGGAGAGCTCTCGACCGACCACATATTCGAATCTGTGACCGTGACCGTCACGCTGAACGTCGTGTTCACATCAAATCCGTATGGAGTGCACCATAGCACCGACACGTCGAACGAGCTGCACCCCGTGGGGAGGCCGGACCACATGTAGGTGTATGTCCCTACGCCGCCGTGCGCCGTTACCATAAAGACGGTGGTTTGCCCGACATCAATCCCACCGGAAGGAGGGGAGGCTGTGGGAGTGCCAACCGTGAGCCCTGCGCTCACTATGACTTCCACGGCATTCGAGGCATAGAAGTATGTCGGAATACCCGAGTCAGAGACCACTGCACAGTAATACGTAGTCTCATTCGAGCTTGTTGAGGGGGTGAACGCTGTTCCGGAATCCCCTGTGTCAATCGAATTCCAATCGCAGTTGACATTTGACGAATCGTACCACTCGACGTTTGCAGTATTCGATCCGTTGTAATTTACCGTAGCGTTTAGTGAGGCAGCAGTTTGACCTACGTCATACGTTATGGGCCCAGACGGAGATACGCTGACCGTGGGGTCGGAGTGAATCCATTGCGCGAAGATAGTCCCTTCCGAAACGGTGGTATAATCATTGGAGTCCGTAACGTTCACTCCAATAACACCCTGATATTCTCCTGGACTGTTTGGAAAGCATGTTACGTAAGGGACAGTTGTCGGCACCGGGCGAAGTTCATACGCCAATGTACCATTAATTATAATCCCCAGGTAGGTAAAAGGGCAGCCGAGGCTGAAGTAGAGCGGTGTCCCCCACCATGTGTAGGTGAACGGACCCATGCCACCTGTCTCTACGGTACTGAAGGTCAAGGCCTGACCCACGTCGACCGATGGTGTGCTTGGACTCGGAGCCGTTACTGTGGGGTCAGGGTAGACAGTGACCTTCACTACATTCGAAACAGAAGTGTATGACGGAACACCCGAGTCGGAGACCACTGCGCAGTAATATGTAGCCCCAACCGAGCTCGTCGAGGGGATGAACGTTAGCACGGATTGCCCTGTGTCAATTGAACTTGAATCACAGTTGGCACTATCCGAATCGTACCACTCTACCGGATCAGCATTCGAACCACTGTAGGTGATATCAGCCGTCAACTGAGCTAACTGACCCACATCATACGTCAATCTCCCCGAGATGCTGACCGTGGGGTCCGCATTCACGGTGACCTCCACTGCATTCGAGGCATAGGTGTATCCCGGGACACCCGAGTCTGAGACCACCGCGCAGTAATACGTCGTTCCGGCCGTAGACGTAGATATTGATGGAGTATAGGTTGTCCCGGGTTGCCCTGTGTCAGTCGACCCTGAACTGCAGGTGTCAGTTCCCGAACTATACCACCACTCGATGGTGTAACTATTCGGCCCACTCTCACTGTAGGTGACCGTAGCCGTTAGTTGGAGTGGGGCAGCAGTTTGACCCACGTCATATGACAAGGCGTTGGGTGGAGTGACGCGGACAGTGGGATCGGCGTAGACAGTGACCTCCACTACATTCGAAACCGAAGTGTATGACGGAACACCCGAGTCGGAGACCACCGCACAGTAATATGTAGTCCCAACCGAGCTTGTCGAGGGGGTGTATGATGCCCCGGACTGCCCTGTGTTAGTTGAACCTGAACTGCAGGCGTCAGTTCCAGAACTATACCACTCGACTGTGTAACTATTCGGTCCACTGTAAGTGACCGTAGCCGTTAGCGCAGTAGCTGTTTGACCCACATCGTATGCGAAGGGCCCTGACGGAGTGACGCTGACCGTGGGATTGGGGTAGACCGTAAAGCTGACCGGAGCAGTGTAGGTCGCGGCACAACTCCAAGATGTACCCGAGTTGCACCCATTGGGATCTGCGACGTAGTACTGAAGTGTGTAGGTTCCCTGCGATGTTGGAGTGCAGCTCACTGTTGCTGAATTACCAGAAGTGGTCGTGGTAGACCATGTGGTGGCCGCCCCTCCGTTACATCCAAAGCTTGTCGACGACTGCTGCCAGTGCCAAGTGAACGTGTCCCCGGTGTTCGTAGGATAGCCAGTGCTACCCGTCGTCAAGGACCCCGTCCATTCGACCGATTGCGACACATCCACTCCCCCGCTTTCCGGCGATGCGGTTGGAACGGATACGGTAGGATCATAATAGACCGTGTAATCCCCCGTGGTAAACCGCCCTGTATAATCTCCGTAGCTGTCCCATACTTTCACTGAGACTGTGAAGACCCCGCCTGCGAGGGGAGGCGTGCATTGAATGGAACTGCTGTTCGAAAGCGTGCAACCCAATAGGGTCGATGATGGAACCCATCCATAGGAGTATGTTCCTATTCCCCCGCTGGCTTGAGCGGTGAACGTTACCTGCTGATTGACATCGACAGTGGGACTCGAGGCAGAGGGCACTCCAGCAGAAACGTGGGGATAAACGGTCACCGTCACGCTATTGCTGGTGGCACTCCCGTATAATGGCGCGGTCACAGTGACGTATACTTGATACGGGGTAGCAGTCGAAACGCTTGATGGAGTGCAACTGAGCTGAGGGGTAGATTCTGACGCGCATCCCGGAGGCAGGTTATACCATTCGTAGCTGTAATGGTGTACCCCCCCGGAAGCGGGCACCGAGAACTGAACTGAATCCTGGCCCCCTCCTTCAAGCTCAGTAGTGCTCTCAGTCAGGGTTCCGATACTAAATGGTGTGAAGATGTCTCCCAATGCAGCCATATCAGGGCTTCCAAGCCCGGAGTATGGGTCCCAAATATCTCCAGGGGAACCCACTCCAGAACGGGGTCCGTACTGATGGAATATGTAAGGAGCATACGCGTTGCTGTCCCAGCTAGCAAGATTGTAAAGACATGTTTGCAAGAATATGTAATTGGTTGTGGGTTGGGAACTGCACATGGCACCACTGGTGTCTAGGGTCTTGGTTGCCTTGGACGACGACCAAGCGTCAAGAAGAATTGACAGAAATGCGGCCCACATGGGCGCAGAAAGGGACGTCCCACTAGCTGCGGCACCTTCCATAGACTCCGGCGAGATGGCATAGGGTAGATATTGCGCTTGGGTCACATTTGCATATTCTGTCGTTTCAGCTAGGGCACTTACATCAGGTACCCCTCGGCACAATAGTACCTCAGTCCCACAATTATTTTCCCCCTGGTATCCAGGCAACGTCTGCTGCCCAGCCGGAGAATCATCAAAATCGTCGTAACCACCGCCTGTTCCACCATTACTGTTCCATACTGTTTCCGAACCGTACTGATTACCAGGTTGAGCGAAATTCTTGATTGCACTGCCTCCCACGCACAGTGCCGTCGAGTACGAACAAGGCCATTGAATATCGCCGTAGGTGTCACCTGCAGATGCTACAACCGTGATGCCACTACCTGCAAGCGTTGCCAATTGATTTCCCAAGCTCACAGTGCAATCGTGTGCGCAAACAGGCGGGCTGTTAGTGCCGAAGCTTGCTGACACAATGGTGATGTCAACGTTCCAATCAATGCTGAACACGTCCCATAAACAATCATATTCACTGACGTCAGAGCAAAGTACGATAGGAGTATTGGGCGCTAGCGCCGCCACCGTCTCCAGGTCCTCATATAGCTCCCAATCCCAATCAGACCCAGTTCCATCATAACAGCCATTGGTTCCGTTGGTGCCATCAGTTCCAACACCCCCGCCTCCAATGATTAAGCGGGCTGTGCGATCAATTCCGGCCATAGCAAGATAGGCATCCAGGATTGTGCGAATCTGTTGCTCCGTTTCGCCAACATAGCATCCAGCTGCGATTCCAATCCAAGTGCTGGATTCACCATAGTCATTCAATTCCTGTTGAAGAGGCGTAACGTTGTAGAACGAGTCGACAGAATAGGGAGACATGAGAACTTGGATTGGTTGGGTTAACAGACACGTATCTGGCGGGTTGAGGCCGTCCGTCACTGTGAGATTGACATAATAGTAGCCTGGACTCGAATAAATGTGGGTGGGAGAGTAACCGAAGGCGGTAGATCCATCACCGAAACTCCATGAAAAATCATTGCCGTAAAGGTTGGTGATTGCTGTTGTCACAGTGGGAGTAAAGTAAACGGTACGATGATCCATGGCGTCGTACGCATCAAACTCTGTGCCATCGCCATACATCGTGGGCGTAATGACACTAACATAAAGATTGCCGGGCTCAGAACAGTCTATGCTGGCAGCGGAAATAGTGACCTGCCTGCGAATCGAGTCGGGAGTGTATGAGACTTGGGTAGCATCTCGATTAGTCATATCGGGGATGGGCAATAATGAATGTGTTGAGGTCGACTTCGAAAGACGTTCGCCTGTCACAGAAATGGGCGCAGTTGGCATCTTCGCAGCTGTCGACATGCTGGATGAAACGAGAGTGGGCGACAGTGTGGATACTGAAGGTGGCCTCAAGTCCACAGACATATAACTCGTGAACGGCGCCGAGGGGACCGCGAACAAGACACCAATCAAGATGCTGATCAATGCCGCCTTCCGCAAAGTCTTGCGTCGATTATTCGCATAAGAGAACATGCGCGCCTCATCGCCTCAAGTAATATTTGTAAGTATGGGTCATGGCATGCTATCGCACACAGTATCCATTACAAACTGGCGGATAACGTTGCATTCAAGACACCATTACCAAGTGGAGCAAACCTCCAGCAGGTTAATTACCCCCTAACCCTATTCGGTTCTTGCATTGAATGTGTGAGCAGGTTGTTGAAATGGAGGTTTCATGACCCAAGACGCAAAGGCGCCCCAAGACGAGAAGCTACAGGCCCCCCCTATGCCTCAGAAGATGAGGAAATCGGTCGTGATTGCAATTGTAGCTATTGTTGCTGTGGGGGCCTTGGCAGGAGGTCTCTACGTGGCTTACATCATTTCGCAACCCATGAATTCGCAAGGCGGGAATTTGCTGATCAACTTCGCATCGACGGGAAGCGGCACCAAGACCACTATCATCACAACTGCGTGGGGGTTGACAACACCTTTCCCCTGTAGTACTTGTGCAGTTGTGAACTTCAGCGTGTCTGCACCGCCAGGTGTCACGACTGGCAGGTTCGGGCTGAATGTCTTGGACTCATCTAAGAACCCGATATCTACTGCTTGGGTAGCGATATTCTGGAGTCCAACTGGCGCGCCACAGGCTGGTTACTCCAGCGTCACAAGTACGTGGGTGGCGGCCACAGGGACCACGCTCCCAATAGGCAACCTTTCGGATGGCACATTGATGTTAATCTCCACGACCTCCATATCCGGCCAAGGCAACAACCTCGTCGCGTTCGGAACGAACGGCGCTGAGGTGAGCGGATCGGTCAATCTCTGAAAGCGGAGCCACCCCCACCCGGGACCTGACGAATTTGTGTGGCCGGGACGAATAGTGGGGACTGAACGCCGGCCGGTTGGTTTATTTCCCACGGATAGCATGACGAGATTGGTTGAGGGTCAGGAAACATGACTGAAACATACTGTTCCAACTGCAAGGCATCCAATTGGGGCGATGAACAGTACTGTCGCGGTTGTGGGGGCAAGATGGTCCCTCTTCCACGCCCGAAGGATCACTCAGTGCTGGTGGTAATCGTAGTGGCAATAGTGGTGATATCGGTTCTCTCAGCTGCCTTGTACTTCGTAAGCTTCTCCGGTATGTGTTGTGCGCCACCACCACGACCACCCAGCATTCTTGGAATGACCGGAGGGGTTCCCACTACGGTAGCATGCGGGTCAACTGTTGGCGCACTTTACAAGGAGTCGGTGTCGATCACAAACAGCTCATCCACTTTCACGACGGACACTCTTGGGCTGAAAGTGGTTCCAACCGGTGGCGGTTCGACGGTTCCGGATGTAGCACCTCCGGCTAGCGGTTCTCCTTGCCCAGCTTCTGGGGGGTACTATGTTGCTTTAGAGGACCCGAATGGTTCAGAAGTGGCCTGCTGGACTGGAGTAAGTGCTGGTGGGGCTCCTGTCTGGTCATCCCCCTATTCTTATACGTGCATTAATCCGAATGGAGCGGTTCTCGGGTCACCGATTGCCATCTCTGAAGGGCAGTCGCTGATCGTCTTCATGTACGGCCGTTATGTCCCACCAATGGGCGGGACCTACACGTTGCAAGCCTACGGGCTCAGCTATGTAGACATCTCCGGGTCCGTGGACCTGTAAGTTGACTGAGGGCGTCCCCCCCCCACCGGGACCTGACGAATTCATGTGAAGGGGAACGAAGACAGGAAAAGCGCTATCCGGTCGGTGGACTACACCTAGATAATGCCCGAGAGCAAGCCCCCCGCCACTTTCATCTCCGACCTGAAACCCTCCAAGATGGCAACGATAGAGGCCACGGTCAGCGAGTTGCGGCCGGCGCGGGAGATATCTACCCGTGATGGAAGGAAGGCCAAGGTCAGGAACGGGCGTTTGAAGGACCAGACTGGCGAGATATTGCTCATCCTTTGGGGATCGGAGGTCAATCTGGTGGAGCAAGGGGACCGTGTGCGAATCACGGATGGTTGGGTGAAGGACTACCAGGGGCGTCCCCAGATGTCGCTCGGGCGGTCGGGGAAGATTGAGAAGCTGGCCCCCTCCCCAACCACAGATTGACCCAATATGGGTCTGCCGGCCCACCCTGCTCACTTATGTTCCTTTCGCCTGCTCAGATCGCTCTCACTTGAACCTCCTTTGTGACATTGTGCCGGCTCCGCACCCACTTATCAGCACCTGATGTGCACGATGAGATACGCAGCCACCGGCTCCTCACAGACTGACCCCAATCAAAAACGCGCAACCGTCTCACGACTTTGCAGAGCAGGGATCGGAGCTCGGTCTGTCAGGAGTGTAAGGTGTCCCTCTTTTCAGGACAGCATAGACTATCTTCAGCAGCTTGTGAGCACCTGCGATATTCCCCTTGTGCTTCCCCCGCCTCCGGGTAACGCGTTTCGCCATCAGAGACACATCGCTCCTCTTGGCGTTGTACCGGTGGACCCATGAGGCTTCAATGAGCAACCATCGGACCAGTTGATTCGCGTCCGGTTGGCTTTGTCGGAGAATGCAATGTCTGTCGGTAAATCATCTCTTGAAAGAGCACTAGACAGAATGCATGATGCCGCAGCCGACGTAATCATCGCTGAGGAGAAGCTAGGCAACGTAGGGCGAGGACCTGCGTCACAAAAAAGGTGGGAAAAGGTCGCCGCTCAAGTCGGCAGGGCGGAGATTGCCTATAAAGAGGCCGAAGCCGAAGTCATTCGTCAACGAAATCTTTTGTCGGCAGATGCCTCCTCTCAAGAGCATTTACCGACAAAGCCCGTCCGGTTTCAGGTGACCCTGGTAAGAAGCGTCTCCCGACTGATGATTGGTTGGCACAAGGCCAGCATACGAGCACAGTTTCTCGATGTTGGGGAACCTGTCTATGGGACAGAGTTCCGCCACGAGTGCGACTGCAGTGATCTCCCCAATCCCCGGAATAGATCTCAGCAGCTGCGCCTCCTTGGATGCAAGGAACGCCTCATGGACTTCCTTGTCCAGGTCCTTGCAGCCCTCCTCTATGCTCACCAGCATGTCCAGTCCCCTGTCGATCTCTGGCAAGTGGAGCTCGCGGAGGCTCTCCCTCTTGCGTTTCAGTGCCAGAATACCATCTTCGTAGGGGATTCCCTTGCGAAGGAGAATGGAGTAGATGTGGTTCTTCACATCCCTCTCCTTCGAGATGTAGAAAACCTTGTCTCGTACCAGCTGACGCAAGTTTCGGACAGGGGGCTCGGGAGCGTAGGCCATGGGCACTGAGTTCAGAAGACGCAATCGAGCTAATGAGCTCGAATCTACCTTGTCTGATTTTAGACTGGCCTCCGAGATTACCCTGACCTTGAAGGGGTGGGCCAAAACCACATCCGCCCCTGTTGATTGCGCGGCATCATAAACGTGAGGCCAGACATTGCAGGCCTCCAGGACGACATGCTTGAGTCCAGGGAATCGATTGAGGTATTCAACGAGTTCAGAGTCCTTCGAACTGAGCTTGGCCTGATCAATGCGCTTACCCTCTCGGTCAAGGACAGTTGCTACAGTCGTCGATTTGTGCACGTCGAGTCCAACAAACACTTCTCCCAACATGTGGCGCCTCTGAAGAGATGAAGTGAGGCGCTGCACATCCCTCTTGCCTGACATCGGGCGGAAGGATACATCCCATCAAAAACCCTACTTGCCAAAACCATTGTGTGTGAGAGCGAGCCTACCTTGGCTAACCACAAGGCTTGCTCTTTGATCGGGTTGGGGGAATCTGGCCATCTAAGACCCTGAAGGCCTGCTCAGATATCGCGAAGAATTTTTGGCCAGTTTCCCGCTGGCCTGTATGTACAGACACATTAGTGGCCAAAATGTTTCGCCAAGCCGCACGGGGTTCCGCTAGGGAAAAGTTAACCTTTGGCACCCAAACGTTAACCATGGCGGGGCTCGTCACACCCCTACCTGAGGCAGGGAGGTTTTCTTTGCTCGGACCTTCGGTAGCCAGATCTCGCGCATCCTTAGTGCTTTTTCCTTCGACACTATGATGTGGCACCGCACGTCCCCAGAGGCCATGCTGTCGAGGAACCGCTGATAGGCTACCTTCCCCTCGGAGGAGTAGGATGCAGGTGCGCCCTCGGCCCATGGGTTCTGCACTTTGAACGCCCAGAAAGCCTCCATGAACCGGTCCGAGGCGTTCCATTCGACCGAGTACATCCCGTGATCAATCCCTATTTTCCAGACCTGGTCGTAAGAGACCCGAAAGGTCGCCGGAGCAGGTGGACCGACGAGGCGTGGGGCGGAGGGAAGATGTGCCTCAAAATAGTCGGGTTCGATCCGAAGTTCCTTGGGCCGAAGAGTCTCGAGGGACGCGATTCCACCTCGCTTCAATCGCCACCAAACAACCGCTCCTACCACCGGCGCAAAGACGAGCGCAACGACCCAGGTTAGGGCAACCGCCTCAGGAGAATTGGGTGCAACCCCACGTATCGGTTGCACGACGGCGAACGTCACTTCGCCGAGGTAAAAACCTAGAGCCCCCCCTGCAAAGGCCCCCATAAGTGCAATCCTGCGGGCAGGGGCGTAGTCCACTTCGTTCGGGTAGGTGACCATGAGGTGATGCTCCAGTCATGGGGGTGAGACCGAACGAGAGCATCAATCTAACGGCGGTCTGGGATTTGAGACGAAAAACAGCGGTGTCTCGGTGGAGCGTGTCCAAGAGGCCCCTCCGACTGTAGCTACGGCTTCTCCGCCCCAAACCCATTGTCAAGCGTATCGACTGGCATCGCCAGAAAACAGGCGGTCGTAGCGATGGTTCACCTGCGCTGTCATAGACGAGATAGGTTCGCGAGTCACCTCAATGCCCTCAAGCGACCGCGTCAGTGTGGTCAAGACCGATTGTCTGTTCCCATGATCTTGGGCGTTGCGTTGATTCGTGTGGTCACCACTCAGACTCGCGATCAGTACACTTTTCCCATCCGTGCAGTAGAGAAATGGGAACGAGTGACAGTCGTAGACCAGTTCATGGAAGAGGTCGGCTGCCCGAGCACCCTCGCGGAATGCCCCGTACATGAAGACGACGTCATCAACGGCCTTCGTGGAAAAGGATGGGAAGGCGGAAATGCTCGGGAACACCCGCCACTGAACCCAACCTCTCTGGATGAGCCTCCCTTCGGTCTTCGAAAGAGTGTGCGGCCCCATCAGGTGAGACGGCCTTTCTGAGTCTTCCGGTGACAATGGTCTGCGGACCAATCTTTCCGCGGCCTCGACCTCGCCATCGCTTGGATACCTGGCAAGCAATCCCCAAGGCATCGGGCCACCTATGTGTCGAGGGTACCCGATGACCCCTTCCTTGCCAAGGATGCTGTTCCATATGCCTTCGAAGTCAAAGTAACACGGAACGGTCGGCAAGTTGAGATTAGCCTCGAGTATGAGGGCTCGGCGCCCCATCCGATCGGTCAAGGGATCGAGGACTCGATGTGCTTCTGCCCTGGTCCGGTGAATCATGACCACGAATATGGTCGTCCTGCCCGACCATACGACAACGCTGCCGGGGTTGCCAGTCATTGAATCCAGAACCATCTTGAAATTCTCAGTGAATGGTTGAGCCAGCACGAACGTGGCCTTGCTGATGCCGAAGGTCGGGGGATTAGGGACATAAGCGTCCCTGACCAACTTGCGCCCATAGAGGCGTTTCTTGGCACCCAGGAAGGTGGTCCGGGGCAATCCGGACCTTCTTATCCTATCCTCATCCGTCCCAGGTGTGGACTCAAAGAGGACTCTGAGCACTTCTGCTTCGGAGGCAGTGACCGCGCGCCCGATCCCCTCTTCCCCCTCCATCGATGTACCAGGTGTCCGTAATCTGCGCCTCGGCCAACATGCCCGGCGGAGAACTCACACTACGGAGCTGTACGGGGATAGCCCTCCCAATACGTAAAGGTTGAGTTCAGAACAAGTCATTGAGGGCATCCTCTGACCCTTGTTTTTCACCCTTGTCGGCAACGTCCGCGGGATGCGAGGGAGTGGCCACCCGCCTGTGGTAATCATCGTAGGAGGACATGTGAGGGGTCTTGCCAAATCCTGTAGATCCTTCATCATCCGCCATGCTGCTGCGCACTTTCCTGCCACGGTTGGTTGCTATGGCCAGAATGAAAATGATTCCGGCTACGATGCAGACAAGGAGCACGAGCAGCTGAGTTGTTGTAAGACCAGAGTGCGCAGTCGTTTGCTCGGATACGGGCAACACGGTCAAACTGACCACATGCGACGCATAATCCCCCGCCTGATCGTGGACTGAGATCGTGATGTTGTAATGCCCCGGCTGTGTCGGAGTGCAGCTTAAGGTAGATGTGTCCTCGCTGGTGCATCCTGGGGGAAGGCCCGAGTAGTTGTAGGTCAACGTCCCATACCCCCCTTCCGGCTTTACGACCAGCTGGAATTGCTGGCCCACCTGGGGCGAGGTCGGAACGACAACAGTGAAGTCGAAGATCACCTTCATGCTAACATTGGATTCTGCGGTAGCGTTGGTCAAGTCCATGACCTCCCCGGTAATGTTGTAATACCCAGCCTGAGTGGGCAGACAACCTACTGTGGAGCTGTTTACTGTCACACACCCTGGAGGCATTCCACCATAGCTGTAGGTGTATGGCCCAATCCCACCAGTTGCACTGGAAACAAAGGCAACCGTTTGGCCTAGGTCTAGGGTCGAACTGGTAGAGGTAAGTGTAAGACTGAGCTTAGGGTAGATAACTGCGCTGGATGACATGGCGGCTGACGACCTGCCAAAGAAATCTACTAGATTCACAGATACGGAAATGTGGCCAGTCACAGTGGGTGTGCACTTCAATTCCCAGAAGGTGCCACCCAACAAGGTTGTGTTGCTGCAACTAGCTGCGCCACCCGACGGAGAGAATCTGACAGTGTAGGGAGAAGTGCCACCCGCAACCGACACAGAAATGAGCAGCGTCCCGTCTACATCTACAAAGTTCTTTACGGGGTTGATAGTCACCACCGGGTTGGGTTCGACCAGCAGAGAGGTGTTCATGGATCGCCCCACACCAGCCGAATCGTTGACCCATACACGGATGGTGAAAAAGCCGTTGTTGGTGGGAGCACAGACCAGGCTCGAACGATTGGCTGAGTAACACCCTCCGGGAAGCTCGGTGTACACGTAGGTGTAGGGGGCAGCGCCACCAGAAGCAAGTACGCTGAGTGTCGTGTTGACTCTCACATCGATCAATTGGGGAGAGGCACCGAACGAGGTGATAGTGAGCGGGGCATTCGTGGAGATAGTGATTAAGGTAGATGATCCATGAGTGATTCCATCAAGCGTGGCATTAACGAAGATGCCAACGGTCCCTGCTGTGCTGCCAGCAGTGAAGGTTACTGCAGCACCTGCGAGGGGGCTGATTGTGCCCAGAACTGTGCTTGATAGGCTCCACACATATGCGATACTCGAGGGAGGACACGTGGCGCTGCACGTTGGAGTAGCCATGAAGACTTGGGCCCCGTCTGAAGCTACTGTGGGCATTGTCGGGCTCACTGCCACCGAGGTTAGGGTGACAGCCGTGATGGTTATCACCGTAGAAGTCATCCTGGTGATCCCATTGAGTGTGGCATTGACGAAGATACCAATGGTCCCTGCTGTTGCCCCCGCAGTGTAGGTGACCTGGGAACCATATGAGAAATTGAGCGCGCCAAGTAAACGCGATAGGGACCATGAGAATGTAACACCTGAGGGGCAGGCAGCCGTGCACGCTGGAGTGGCCGTGAAGGGGATTGTGTAACCCGCAGATACCGAGGGTGTCGTGGGGCTCATTGCTACTGAGCACAGTATATTGCTTGGTCCAAGAACAGTGATCACGTTAGAGGTTCCAACTGTGACCGCCCCAAATGTGGCATTGACGAAGATGCCTCCGGTCTCTCCGGTGCTGCTAGCGGTGAAGATCACTGTGGCACCGGTGACGGAGTCTAGGGTGCCCAAAGTGGTGCTTGAAAGACTCCACGCATATGTGATGCTCGAGGGGGGGCATGTGGCGATGCACGTTGGAGTGGCTGTGAAGGGTTGTGTGCTACCCGAAGCTATTGTGGGGTTAGTCGGGGACATTGCCACTGAGGATATGGTATTGCCAAGGTTGAGGAGAGTAATCACAGTAGAGGCTTCAATGGTAATCCCATTCAGCGTGGCATTAACAAAGATGCCGCCGGTCACTGCGGTGGCGCCACCGGTGAAGGTCACCGCGACGCCTGTGACGGCGCTGAGTGTGCCCAGAGTGGTGCTCGTAAGGGTCCACGCGTATGTGATCCCCGAGGGGCAAGGGCTGACGCTGCATGTTGGATCGGCTGTGAAGGGTATCGTGCCACTCGTGGATACCGAGGGATCTATAGGGCTCACTGCGACTGAGGAAAGAGTGATGGCTGCGGTGACTATGAGCGTAGTGTTCCTGTTCGCCGATTGGCTGGCAGTGTCATTGGTAAAGACCCTGACGCTGAACATACCTGTGGTGGAGGGAGTGCAGGCGAGTGATGCTGTGTTGGATGTGACACAGCCAGCGGGAAGGCCGGTATAGACGTAGGAGAGCGCTCCAAGGCCGCCCGTGGCGGTAACGTTGAAGTAAGTGGGTTGATCGACAGTGACTCTGAAGGGATTGGCAACGAACGAGGAAATCTTCGGAGTGGAGCTCCCCTTCCAAATGCTTATGGTTGCGGGAGAGCTCTCCTGAGTCGCACCATTCAAGGTTGCGTTCAAGAACAGGGAAAGGTTTCCAGTAGTGCTCCCTGCAGTCAACAATACGTCAGGCCCTACTGTGCTGTTGAGATTGCCCATACTGCTACTCGTGAGCGCCCACGAATAGGTCGTGCCAAGGGGGCAACCCCCGCCCGTGCACGTCAGGGCAGCGGAGAAGTCTTGCGACGAGCCAGTGCTAATACTAGCAGAAGTCGGGGAAATTGCGACCGAAGCGAGAGGGAATGGATAGAATGTCAAAGAGATGGGCGACGGGCTCGAACCGTTGACAGAGATATTCCCTGCGGAGATGGACGTTGAATACCCCGTCACCGGCGTCACGCTGTATGCATACGTTCCGTTCATTTCGGTAAACCCTATTGTCGAAGTTGTCGAGGAGTTTGTCGCCGTACCCAGTGTAACAGACCAAGTCGTTCCTGCGGTCAGACCTGACTCAGTGAATGTGATAGGATAGGTCGGTTGATGCTTGGTGACCACACTGAGCGTCCAGGTATCGTCAAGAATGGTGGTCGAGTTCGCCCCACCGAACAGGACCACGCAACCGTCGGCGGCATCGTACGCTATCCCCGGTGCAGTCCTGCCTGAAGGCTCAAGCGTAGAGAGAGCGGTGATATTCGTCCAGTTCCCCCCGTTGTAGGCCCATGTCTGGGAACAACTGGTTGGCGTTGGGCACTTGGCCGGGTAGACCGAGCTCGTAGGAAGGATTGCGGCCTGTGCGGAGGTATCGTATGCCATCTCCCCCCACCCAGCGTACGGAGGCTTCGGTTCGCTAAACCCATAGTTCCATGTCCACCCGGAAGTCCCGAGAGTGCATGTCCAGTACGAGTTGTTCCCTCCCACCGACAAGAGGTACCCGTCCGCGCTGTCGTATGCCAATGGGTCAACGAATGCGCACGGGTCAGGGGAAGGAAGCTGGCTCCAAGCGCCCCCATGATACCCCCAAACCTGAGGAGTGCCGTAATTGAACCCGTTATAGACGACTCCAACGAAGACCGCCTCCCTTAGGATAGGGTCGTACGCCAGCGAGGGGCCGTAGATGCTTTCATACCAGTAGAGGTTGATTGGTAACGGTGTCGTAGGTATCCATGCGGTACCCGTGAATATCCATGAGTCGTTCACGAGGTATGATCCACTGGTGGCCGTGTAACCACCAACGAGCAGGAGATAGCCATCGGCGCCGTCATACGTCATGAAGGCATCGTAGCGAGGAGAGGGGGCATTGGACACGCTGCTAGTGATGTTGGTCCAGACGCCTCCCACGTATGTCCAAGTGTCGTTCAGATACCCAGTGGCTGAGTGACCACCAAACAGAACGATTTCGTTCAAGGCGTTATCATAGGCCATGGCCGCTCCGGTACGAGGGGATGGGTAAATGCTGGGATTTTGCAAAGTCCACTGGGCCGAAACATACGTGAAACCGGAACCGTTCGCATCTGGAACGATTGTCGGAATGCCGGATGAGGGTAAGGCTGATGCCAGCCTGGCTGCACCTGGCTTGTCTGCCCAAGGTGGTGCAACTTGAGGCCCTAGGGCGAATCCTGGCAGTTGCCAGCGGTCCACAGGCTCCTTAAGGGTTTGGAGAACCATAGAGTGTACGGCATACGGAGCCTCTGGCCCAAGGTCGGAAAACTGGGATGATACGCTTCCGCTCGAAACTGTAGGCTTCTCAGAATTCGCAGGGGAAAGGGCAGGAAGACCGGAAGTTATGATCATCATTAGCGTAATGAGCACTGCGAGAAGAATGCCCGAGCCAGCACTGCCTATTCCTTGGTGCTTGACCCATGGGGTGCCCATTCTTGTCTCGGAGGAGCGGGCGGGCGGACGATGGCTGTTGCTGTCTGGGACCACTACGACCTGACTTGCACTATTGGCGGGGTAACATCCATCTATCATCGGCAATTCATATCGATGCCCTGCTACTTAAGCAACCGTTCCGAAAACCGTTGCAAAAAAGAATAGCATGCTACAACGTAAATTACTCTCAACCCAGATTGGTCGAGGAGATGCTCGTCACCACTCTTGGCTGCGCGGACTTTCATCCGAGAGAAGATCGCATAACTACTGTTAGACAGTCCTTCTGAGCAACAGTAGACTCTGCCAACCTGTGGTAGGCGGCGCTCTAGGTCCTGTCCTTCGGCGGTTCGACCTCTCTGGACGAGGGGGGCGGAGGGTTCTTCGTGGGCGAGGGGAGAAGGGCACGTACCCACACAACGGCTACCAACAGCCCAGCGACTGCCCCGATGCCAAGCACGAAGTAACCCTGCATCCCTGGAAGTCCAAGGACGCCGGTGCTCGGCGTCCCGGGTGAAGTGATCGTGATAGTCACGGGAGCACTCTGAACCGTCGTTCCATTGATTGTGACGTTCACAAAGAGAGTAGTATCTCCGGCTGTCCTTCCAGCAGTGACCGATTCGGTCTTCCCCGAGTTGGCATACAACGTACACAAGTTGTTGGTCAGGGACCAGCTGTAAGTTCCCCATGGTGGACACGAGAGAGTTCCGCATTCAGGGTATGCAGTGAAGTTGTAACTCCCACCAGTTTGCAATACCTCCAATGATGGGGAGACTATCACTGCGTGAAGTGCGGCCCATTCTACAGTGATCATTGCCGGTTCACTTTGCACTGTCTGGCCATCTAAGGTGGCGTTAACAAACAAAGCCACTATTCCATTCCAGCCGTGGTCGTCGAATATCACACTTTGACCAGCGCTTGCGTTCAGTGTCCCGAGGTTGTTGGTAAGGGACCACGAATAGACTATCCCAGATGGACAACGTCCCTCAAAGCAAGAGGGTGTTGCCATGAATATCGGCAATATTGGCAAACTACCAAGGGAGATGGTAATCGTCTGAGGGCTCACACTGACAGAGGACAGTTCGTAGATGATGGTGATTGTAGCCGAGGAACCCGCGGTCTTCCCTCCAAGCGATGCGTTTACGAAGAGCGCCAATGTTCCCGCTGCATTCCCCGGGGTGAACGTGACCGAGTTACCTGTGGTAGAATTCAATTTACCCATGGAGGAATCAGTAAGGGTCCATGAATAGGTAGTTCCAGCAGGACACACAACGATGCAATCAGGCGTTGCCGTAAATGATGAGGTGGTTCCTCCAGCATAAACAGTTTCCGCTACTGGGGTAATTGTTACAGAAGACAACGTTGGGACACCCGGGCTCACCGTCAGAGTAGTGCTCTTCGTAACTGATCGATTCGTCTGGTCGACCACGCTGACGGTCACGTTGTAGACGCCAATTGATGTTGGATAGCATGCGAGAATGGCAAGATTGGCCGAGGAGCATCCTCTTGGAAGCCCGGCAAAGGAGTACGTGAGGGGACCTGTTCCTCCGTTTGCACGGACGGTGAAGTTTGTCCCTGAACCCAAAATAATCGTACTAGGGTTGGCGGTAAACGAGTTGATCGTTAGTAGGGTGGGTGCGTACTCGAGGGTATACCAAGTGTTGTCTCCATCTCCACCGACTACAGGGTTTGTGTTCAAACTTTCGTTACTGTCGCTCAACCATGAGGTACCAACCCAAACCGTCGTGCCCTGTCCGGGGTTTGGAACAAAGATGCCCAGTTGCTGAGCGATGTGCTCGGCGGCGTTGTAGAGGAGAACACGCTGGGCCAAGTTCGCATCATTGGACGCCTCAGTGAGGAAGTTCACCATCATGCTGTAGGCGGAGCCCTGGCACACTCCACTCACAGCCACTACGGACCAGACGTAGCCCGCAGGGCAGTTGCTTGTGTAGATTTCCAAGCTCTCCGCCACTGCATCACTGTAGGTATATGTCGAGTCCGGCATATAGAGCTGGACGACATTGTCAGTTGGGTCAGGGTAGTTTGCTGTCAAACTTAGATCGTACAGCGGCATCGGGTTTTCGCCTGGGCCATTGAAACTGTCTGTCACCAGACTATTGAGTGAGATGTCGACAGGGATGACATCAACTGCACCGTCAGAGAACTGGGACACCTCCTTGACCCATAGGTTGTTTATTTCATCTAGGATTGGAGCGCCAGTGTAGGAAACGAGCGGAAAGGTGCATGGGTTTGCAGTGCTACAGGCAGCGGCTGCGATTCCGTCAACCTCAGTCTCTACTTGGTTCCACCACCATCCCGCCGTGTTATTCCCGGTCGCATTTGGATCCTTGAAGTCCCAAGAGATGTTGGTCGGGTAGTAGTCACCCATGTAATCGGGTATGGCACCACCGTAAAGTGATGAAATGGTCACTCCATCCACCGTGTTGTATTGACTTTGCACGGTCTGATAGGGGTAAGAATGTTCAAGGAACTGACGGAATGCCAAGTCTTGAAACAGGTCGCTTGGTGCGTTAAGCACAACTCCCGCGGGTAGGAGGGACTGCGCACCGGACTGGTTGAAGTTGAAATCGAAATTGCTGAATCCGATTGAGAGGCTGGGTGCGTATGTGATGGTAACATTCCCCCGGTTTAGCAACGGAATCAATACGCTGGAGTAGTCCGATGTGGGTATGTATGCCAAGTCTGCCTGTCCAATCTTCAGAGCGGCCTCTCCTGTCGCTGCTCTGGACTCCCACACTGTGTTAATCGTGCCCATCTCGAACGCTACGGGAATGCACCCAATCCATGAGCATTCAGTTCCAGTCCAGCTGGGGTTGGTTTTCAATTGATAACTGGCGCCAACCGTAATATTGGAAAGGTAGTAGGGTCCGCTACCGACCATATGCCAGCGAAGGTAGGTAACCCAACTGGGCACTGGAAACGAGGCGTTCCCAACGTAATCTCCCATTCCTGTCGGAGAGAGATATTCCTCATACGGATCCCAAGCAGTGTCAACAATGCCCGTAGGATTGCTCTTCTCACTACATGATAGGCCAGGTATGCCCGCGCCAGTTGCGGTTGCCCACGAACAGGGCATGATAGATGCGCCCTCAGGGTCAGCTACGAGCTCGAGGAAATTCGGCCAGTTATGACCGGAGTATTGTGTGTTGAACGTCACACATCCGTTGCCACCGGTAATGGCGCTCCTTGGACAATAACTACTATTCAGGGTGATTGCATTGAGTATGTTTGTGGGTGTGTTGATGAGTGGTGCGTGTAACGGAAGCCCGTCGTATGTGTCACCATTGCCGTTGGGGTTGTAAGGCAAGAGGGCCTGACACTGGATCCAGCCGGGATTCTCTTGGTAGAATGGCCAAGTCGAGTAAATGCAAGTTCTTGCAAAACTATAGAGAACATCGTTGGGGTAGACCGCCCAACTTCTTGGACTGCTACCGGTCGTGTCGTAAAATCGGGCGTTGGGGTTGATAACGAAAGTGTAATTGTCACCTGTGTGGAGGCTGGTCCCGTATTTCTGAGTGCACTGTGCTGAGTCGGGCACGCAGGTGGCCAAATCAGGCACAAAGTCGTACGGGTAAGGGCCTGCCTGGGAACCATTGTAGACTATGAGGGTCTGATAGACGTTCAATAGGGGTTCCATTCCAACCGATTCATAGTCGGTTGCCGGGTCCTCTGAAAAGGATCCATTGGGAGCATATTCGTAATTATCGATCACTCCGGGATGAGGAGATAATGAACGGGCCTCAGGATTGAAGGGGATTCCGGGGTGCAAAATCGCGGCAGATATCGTGTTTCCTCCTCGGAGTTCCTGTGAGGGGGCTATAGCCTGAGCGGATGCGCTTGGCGCGATGAAAACCAATACAAGACTGATTACCAGAGTGCTTGGAAGCGTGCTCGATCTGCTTCTCGTCCCTAAAGTCGAGACCATGTTCCCCCGACAACCTTGAGCTATTTCCACATTCCGGTTTGGGGTTCGACCGTCGCGAGAACCCACGTTACTTCCGACCGAGAATACGGGAAATGCATCAGCCAAGGAGACTTGCTTCAGGAAGATTACCGGGTTGTTGGTGCAAGTGCTTGGAAAAGGACATTAAGGAGCATTCTGTGCCGTCAATTGGAGTTGTATTCGATGCCGAGAGCAGGCACCATGAAGATCTGCATTCTCGTCTCCGGCCACGGAACCACTATGGAGGCGATTGCGGAGGCTATCGACCAGGGGCTTATCCCCGCTCGCATTGCCCTGGTGGCTTCGGATAGGCCTGGAATTCCTGCCTTAGAGAAGGCCGCAAAGAGAGGCCTGCCGACAATTGTAGTTCAACCGCCCCCCCGGGGTCCTGAAGACTGGCAGAAGACCCTCGCTGAGCACATGAAGGCAAGTGGCTGCGAACTAGTGGTCCTAGCAGGATATCTTCGCGTGCTGAAAGACCCGTTACTGGATGCTTTCCCAGGCCGGATCATTAACCTCCACCCGGCACTACTTCCCAAGTTCGGTGGCCCCGGCATGTATGGTGTCCGCGTTCACGACGCTGTGCTCGCCAGCGGAGACAAGATCACTGGGTCAACGGTTCACTTGGTTACAAAAGACGTGGACCGTGGCCCCATCATCGAGCAGCGAACCATGGACGTGCGAGAGGGAGAGACCGCTGAACAGCTGTCGAATCGCCAGAGACCCTTGGAGCACGCCCTCATGATAGATGTGATCGGACGCTTTGCCAAGGGCACTCTGCCCCTTCCGTGGCAGGCTGAGCCGGTGACCTACGCCAAGTCTGGCGTCAATACTGCGGACATCCGGAAGGGGGTCTCCGCCATCCTCAACGCTGTGCGCTACCAGCCACCGTCGTCGCATGGAAAGCTCCTCGGTGGGATCGGCCACTATGCGGGCGTGATCAATGTTGGGAAGACGATGCTTGCCCTGACCACGGACGGAGTGGGCACCAAAGTGCTCATAGCCGAGGACCTCGACCGGTGGGAAGAGGTCGGTGAGGACATGGTGGCGGTGAACGTGAACGACCTCTTGGCCGCCGGAGCCACTACGTCAGCGATGGTAGACTATGTGGCCTGCCGCCAGCCTGACACCAGGGTACTTGCCGCTATAGGCCGTGGTCTCAACCGCGGGCTCGAGAAGGGTAGATGCGCCCTGGTAGGAGGCGAGACCGCGGTCGTTCCCGAGATGTTGGTTTCAGCCTATGATCTATCGGGTACGGCGCTTGGATTCTTCCCGCCCGGCTACGGACCCGTGACCGGTGAGCAATTGAAACCAGGAGACTCACTGATAGGGTTGCCGTCCAGCGGGTTTCATTCGAATGGTTACACGCTGGTGCGCAGACTCGTGAACGACCACCACATCTCACTATCGGAACGCGTTCCTGGAGAACCTCTTCCCCTCGGCCGCGCTCTTCTGAAGCCCACCCGCATCTACGTCCCCATGGTCGAGCCTCTCGTGAAGGGCCGGATCCCTGTCGCGCTTGCCCACGTCACTGGGGGTGGGCTGAGGAACTTGGTACGCCTCAACAAGAATGTCCAGTTCGTGATGGACGGTCTTCCCGAGCCGAAAGGGCTGTTTGCCTGGATCACCGAACTGTCCAAGCTCCCTCCCGAGGAGCTCTACTCCACTTTCAACATGGGCATCGGGTTCATCATCGGGGTTCATCCCAATGATGAGAACAGGGCACTGTCCATCCTCAAGAAGAACGGCGAGAAGGGAGCGAGCGTAGTAGGACACGTGGAAAGGGGAAAGGGTGTCGTTCTCCCCCGTGAGGGAGTCCACTATACGACCTACTAAGACCTATGGCCCCGTCCAACAACAAGCCCATCGCCGTCTCACTGTCGTTGCTGGCCTCGGTCCTCTGGGCCGCTTACTTCCCACTCGTGCTCTACTTCTCACCCGATCAGTACGGGGTTCTGCTTGCGATGCCTTTCCTTTTCGGCGGTTTGCCATTCTTCGCGCTGACGCTCATCGGGTCTCGAAAGGCCGCGCGCAAGTCGCTCGGCCTCATGAAAACTCCTCCGGTCATACTGTGCGCGGCACTCCTAGTAGCCCTGCAGCTCGATGTGATCATTTCCACCAAGTGGGCTGGCGCCGTCCCGACCTCGCTCTTCACCCTCCTGGGAGATATTGCAGCTATCCCCATCATGAATTTCGCGTTTTTCGGAGAGGGAGGCGCTCGCCTGCGCTACCCGCTCTTCGGAAGTGGGGTTGTGGTGGCCGGGGCTGGGGCGGCCATTGTCGTGCTTGGAGGAAGCACCAGCCATCTCGGCCTGAGCTGGGACTGGCTGATGACGCTGCCACTCCCATTCCTGGTAGGGGGATATTTCCTGGGAGTTGCCCGGATGACGAGAGATGAACCAATAGACTGCATGGTCTCTTCTGTGACCCTACTGGCATTTCTCATGAGCCTTGTAGGGGGAGTGATAGTCCTTGGAACCGGCCCGTTCTCTGGACCCTTCACGACCAGCGAGTATGGCCTTCTTGCCCTCATCGGGTTAACCACATTCTTTGTGGCCCCCTGGGCCTTCTTCGACTCGAGCAGGCGTCTCACCGTCGTCATACCTGCTGTGATCAATGCGACCATCCCGATCTTCACCACTTTCTTCGTGGTGTGGCTATTCAACTGGCCGCTAACCACCGCGATTTACGTCGGCATTCCGTTGGCCTTTGTCGGCGGCGCCTTGGCGCTTTGTGAACCACCCAGCCAAGTATCAACCAATACGGTTCGGAATTAGCACATACCGAAAACGGTAACTTCATTCTAGTGACTACATGTAAATCGGCTATGAGGGAAAAAGGCGTGAATGTCGCGATTCTCTCCATAGAGGGGACCAACTGCGACGAGGAACTGGCCAATTGCTTCAGAGTATTGGGCGCCTATGCGGAAATAGTCGACCTCAAACAATTCACCAAGGAAGTGGAAGACAAGAGGGACGTGAGGAATCTTTCGGACTACCAGATACTCATGGTTCCCGGCGGATTTTCGGCTGGAGATTACGTCAGGGCAGGGGCCATCATGGCCGCAAGGATCAAGAGCACTCTCGGCAAAGAACTGAGGGACTTCGTGCGGACCAAGGGCAACCTTGTCGGGGGTATCTGCAACGGCTTCCAGGTGCTGGTGGAGCTCGGACTCCTCCCTGGCAACAAGGATGCCACTCCGACCGAGCCACAGGTCGCGCTCACCACGAACTCATCCGCTCATTTCGAATGCCGGCCCACCTATTGCCGCTGGGAGGGAGGCAGGTTCCTTCCCTTGATCGGTGTGCCACCTGGAGACGTATACTACTTCCCCTCCGCGCACGGAGAGGGCAAGTTCGTTCTTTCGGGAAAGAAGGGGTCTACACTGAAGGAGCTGGAGGATAATGGCCAGATCCTCTTCAGATGGGTTGACCCAGAAGGGAGCAGGTCGAGCTATCCGTGGAACCCCAATGGCTCTGAAGGAGACATTGCCGGTGTGACGAACCTGGAAGGGAACGTGTTCGGTCTCATGCCCCATCCGGAGAGGTCCTTCACTTCCTTCCAGTTACCCAATTGGACGAGGACAGGTATCGGGAACGGCAGAGGGGACGGATACCGTTTCTTCGAGAGCATCGTCCAGTACGCCCGGACTCATCCATGAACCCGGACATTCGCGCCAAAGTGAAGAAGCGAAAGGGTTCCTCCTCTGAAGAGAAGGAATCCTGGAAGAGGACCTATGCCAAACACGATTACCAGGAGCTGCCGTGGTTCTCAGTGGAGCCTTCCGAGTGGCTCCAGGAGGCCGTGCGCTCTGGGTGGATCCGACCTCCAGGTCGCTCCCTGGATATCGGTTGCGGTGCCGGGACGAACGTGCTCTGGCTGGCCAAACAAGGGTTCGAGGCCACTGGGATGGACATAGCCCCAGGAGCTGTCGAAGCTGCCTCTGGAAGGGCGCGGTCTGAGGCCAGCGCGGCCAAGTTCGTGACCGGGGATGCCCTTGACCTGCCTTTTGACGATCGAAGTTTCAACGTCGTAACCGACTTTGGATGCTTTCACACTCTTCCCATTGACCGGCGGATCGACTACGCGAAGGAAGTTGCCAGAATACTGGCGCCCCAAGGGACTTTCATCATGACCTGGATGGCCAGAGAGGTCGATCGAGAGGAAGGGCCACCGCACCGCCCATCCCTGCTCGAGGTTACACAGGCGTTTGAGGAGCGATTCCTCTTTCGCCGCAGTGCCTTCCTGACCTCGCGGCAGGGGGGGTCGGCATTCTACGGAGCCTGTCTTTCTCTACGTGAGAGACCACAGCCACCGCCAAGGTAACTTCATGCTATAGGCTCAGCGAAACCGTTCGGATAAGCTTGCGTTTTCCGCCCTACCAATAGACCTTATCTGCCAACACAGCTATACTTGGTCATGTCCCAGGGTCAGCTAGCAAGATGTCCCTACTGCCAACAGGGAACGCTCATTACCGGATACTATTGCGCATTCTGTGGCCGCATGCTGCGGCAGCCGCCGCAAGCGCAGCAGGCTCCACCCCAGCAGGCTTACCAGCCCCAGCAGGGATACCCGCCTCAGCAGGCATACCAGCAGGCCCCCCCTCAGCAGCAGTATTCTCAAGCCCCCCAGTCAGGCCGCCCCGCCCTAGTGTGCGCTTACTGCCAGACGCCAAATGAACCTTGGCTCAACAACTGCAAGTCCTGCCAGCGCCCCCTCGCCTCAACTCGATAGTGCCTCCGTAGCGGCACCTACTTGGAGCTGCTTCGCCCCATCGTCCACGATCTCTTGAAGCCTAATTGGGCATAGAGTCTACGAGCGTTCTTAGCGGGGCTGAGCGTGACCCCGACATAACCTTCTGAACGAGCCCATTGCACCAATGATTTCACTACTGCGCTCGCGAAGCCCTTTCTGCGATAGCTGGGCTCGGTGTACACGGAGATCAAATGCGGCACGATATGGAGCCCTCCCCAAGGTGGAGGATCCAACTCATAGAGCATGGCTAGCCCACTCGCAACCGGATGATGGTCAGGACCGATAACAATGAATCCCACAATGCGCTTATCCTGCAAGCGTGTCCGGAGCCACTGCCGGTAGTAGCGAGATCCCTTTTCAAGGGTCGTGGGAGGGTCCTTCCTTATGTCCTCCCACATTCTCCTCCGATGCTCTACCAAGACGGTAATGTCTCTGAGGGTAGCTCTGCGAACATGGAAGTTTCTTGGAAGAACTCTACTCTTGGGGGCCGGCATCTCCCGTTCAGGCCCTCCCAGCGCTTGATCTTTCGGTCTGGCGATACAATCTTTCGTACACCGTTAGCAGTTCCAGGCCCTTTCTCTTGCCGGACTCGCCATCAGGTACGACACGCACTTCCATCAGCTGGCGAACTTCCTCTTCCTTCCCCAGGCCACCCCTTGGAAGATAGGACTGCAGCATGAGGGTGCACAACGCGGAGCCCTTCGTGACCTTGATGAAGTTGTCCAGATTCTCCACGAACCAGGGCCACATGACGCTTCTTCCCTCGGGAGTGAAGGTGCAGCGGACGAAGGCGTTCTCCAGGAGCTCGATTCCTTTCCCCATCCCTGTTTCGGCCTTGAATATCATCTCAAGGGTGCCCTTCAAGAGGTCTGCCTGGCGGAAGGACGTCAGACCCAGGGCCAAGTAGTGCAATTCCGTCGCGCTCACCGCGTTCAGGAAACGGTGCGCAAGCTCGTCGTGCGCCTCCTTCCCGCCACACATCGCATACGCCATGCAGATGGATCCGCCCAGTTCTGGCGGTGAACTCTCATATCTGGGGAATTCCTTCGCAAGCTCGCGCGCATAGTTCTCATCGATGGATACGAGACCCCTCGAGAGTTTCTCCCTCAGACTTTTCACCGTATCCGGCTCACCGGGGCGGGGCATCCGGCCAATCCTGTCCATCTGCGAGCTGAGGAACCGCTGGAACGTCTTCCGGGCTTTCTCGTTCCCTTCAAGGATAGGGAAGAGGGTCATGATCTCTACACCGATCTCTCCCACAACGAGCCTGCTCGTCTCATCATCGGATTGCTGAACCAACTTCAGGTACTCATCCACAGTAGCCTCTCCAGACATGACGAATGCGTAGAGGTCCTGGATCATGCCCCACCTGTCCGGCTCTGAAAGGTCCTTGAACTTCTTCGCCAGAAGGGCCATGAGCTCCGGACCGTAGTTCACGCGGTAGAACCCGGTCCTTCCCACATTGAGTACGACCTCCTTGACTCTTGGTCCCACATCTATGGACAGTCTCTCCCCTTCCATCAGCACGTGCTGCATCTCTCCGTTCACCCGCAGAGATATCGGAATGGGCCACAGGTCCACTGATTCCTTTCCGGTCAGAAGGAACCTCTTCTGCTCCAGGACAAGGCTGCTGCCTTTCAAGCGTGCAGTGACTATGGGGTATCCCTCCTTCTTGATCCACTTGTCCATTATGCGGGGAACCGGGATCTTGGCTACCTTCTCGATCTCAATCCACAGGTCCGCACCGCTCGCGTTGCCATACTGGAACTTCTTCAGGTAGGCCGAGACACCACGACGGAACGCGTCCTCGCCCACGTAGGTCTCCACCATCCGGAGCACGGAACCCCCCTTCTCGTAGCTGATCGCATCGAAGGCTTCATTGATCTGCTCTGGGTTCACTACATCGGCCTCGATGGCATGCGTGTTCCTCAGGGCGTCCCAGAGGAAGGCACGGGTCATGTTGTCGGAGGGAAAGTCGTTCCACACCTCCCATTCCGGATGGAGGGCGTCAACGGCCTTGTATGACATGAAGGTGGCAAAGCTCTCATTGAGCCAGACGTCGTTCCACCAGGCCATCGTGACAAGGTCCCCGAACCACTGGTGAGCTATCTCGTGGGCAATGATCCCGACAATGTCGGCTTTGAGCAGGGCGCTCGCCCTGTCGTCCGCGAGCAGGTTGGACTCGTTGAATGCTATCGCCCCCCAGTTCTCCATGCCACCGAACCACGCATCGGGGACCGATATCAGGTGCAGCTTGGGAAGGGGATAGGGCACGTCAAAGTACCTCTCGAAGAAGGCGACCGTCTTTCCCGCGTGGTCCAACGCGTACTTGCCCGATCCCTTCTTCTCCTCGGGTAGTGCGATGGTCACCAGGAGCTTCCCCTCTTTCCTGTCCACTTCGAAGAACTTGCCAACACCCACGTAGACGAGGTAGGTGGACATCCTCGGGGTCGGGTGGAACTTGAGCACCTTCTTGCCATTGCTTCCCCTGGTCTCTTTCTCCAGGGGGGTGTTGAATATCACTCTCAGACCCTCGTCGACGGTGATGCCCACGTTGAAGACCGCCTTGTACGCTGGATGGTCAAGGCAAGGGAAGAGACGACGGGCCTGTGTCGCACAGAACATTGTTGTGAGGATGTAGCCGCCATCGAACCGAGACCTGTACAGTCCGACCAGGGAGCCTTCCATTACCCTTCCGTCGAACTCGATGTCAATCCTGGTTGTGCCGCTCGGCACGTCGTGAAGGATCAGCTCCTCCGCCTTCGGCTTCTCTTCCCACTTAACGGGCTTCCCGCTGATAGATACCGAACGGATGTTCAGTCCAAGGGAATTGAGCGCCAGATCTTGTGTCGCTCCATCCAGGGAAATCAGGACCTTTCCAGAATAGGTCAGGGCCTTGAAGTCAATGTCCAAGGACAGGTCGTATGTCCTGATCTCCATGCAGGCGGCGAAGCACAACTAACGGATAAGGTTCACACCTTTGGGTGGGACAGGTCTGCCCGGGGGTCACTGGCCTGACACGCCGCTAGCGATTATACAGCCTTCCGTAGACGGATAGCAGCTCCACACCCTTCACCTTCCCGGACTCCCCGCTGGGTATGGTCTTGCTCTCCATCAGCCGCCGCACTTCCTCTTCCCTCCCCAGACCACCCCTGGGGAGATAGTACTGCAGCAGGAGGGAACAGAGCGTGGAGCCCTGCGTGACCTTGATGAAGTGGTCCAGGTTCTTCGCGAACCAGGGCCAGACGAGATCCCTTCCCTGAGGTGTGACAGTGGCAACTGAGATCGCACTCTGGAAGAGGGCCATTTTCTTCCCCATCCCGGTCTGGGGATTGAACACGATGTCGAGAGACTTCTTCAGCAGGTCCTCCTGGTCGAAGAACATCAGACCATCGCCCATATCTCGCGACTCAGACTCGGTAGGCGCGTTCAGGAACCGGTGAGCGAGCTCGTCATAAGCCGCCTTCCCTCCGAATTTTGCATACGCCATGCAGATGCATCCCCTCAGCTCTGGCGGTGAGCTCTCATACTTCGGGAATTCCTTCGCCAGCTCCCGTGCATAGCTCTCATCCATGAACACGAGTCCCGTCGATAGCCGTTCCCGTAGCGCCTTCACTGTTTCAGGTTCCCCGGGGCGTGGCATCTTGCCGATCCTCTCCATCTGCGAGTTCAGGAACCGGAGGAATATCGAGCGCGCCTTCTTGTTCTCACGAAGGACGATGGCGAGGTTCATGACCTCTCCAGCGATCTCGCCTATCACGAGCCTGCCGGTCTCGTCGATGCACCTTTCGATCATCTCCAGGTACGCGTCTACGGTCGTCTCTCCAGACAGGACGAATGCGTAGAGGTCCTGGATCATGCCCCACCTGTCCGGCTCTGAAAGGTCCTTGAACTTCTTCGTTAGAAGGGCCATCAGCTTGGGACCGTAGTTCACGCGGTAGAACCCTGTCCTGCCTACGTTGAGTACGACCTCCTCGACATGTGGCCCCACGTCAACAGACAGTTTCTCCCCTTCCATCAGTATGTGCTGTATCTTCCCATTCACCCGCAGAGATATCGGGATGGGCCACGGGTCCACCGACTCCGTCCCGGTCAGAAGGAACCTCTTCTGCTCCAGGACAAGGTGGCTGCCCTCGAGGTGCGCAGCGATAATGGGGTATCCCTCCTTCTTGATCCACTTGTCCATTATGCGCGGGACCGGGACATTGGCCACCTTTTCGATCTCTATCCACAGGTCAGGGCCGCTCGCGTTGCCGTACTGAAACTTCTTCAGGTAGGCTGATACTCCACGACGGAAAGCATCCTCGCCCACATAGGTCTCCACCATTCTCAGGACGGATCCTCCCTTCTCGTAGCTTATCGCGTCGAAGGCCTCGTTGATGTCATCCGGGTGCACGACATTGGCCTCGATAGCGTGCGTGCTCCTCAACGCGTCCCAGAGGAAGGCACGGGTCATGTTGTCGGAGTGGAAATCGCTCCACACCTCCCATTCCGGGTGGAGGGCGTCAACGGCCTTGTATGACATGAAGGTGGCAAAGCTCTCGTTGAGCCAGATGTCGTTCCACCACGCCATGGTGACGAGGTCTCCGAACCACTGGTGAGCTATCTCGTGGGCTATGACCTCCATGACTCTCTTCTTGCCCAGTGCGCTCATTCCCTGGTCTACCAGCAGTGAGATCTCCTGGAACACGATGGCCCCCCAGTTCTCCATTCCACCGAACGACGTGTCTGGGATCGATACCAGGTGCATCTTGGGAAGGGGATAGGGCACGTCAAAGTACTTCTCGAAGAAGGTGACCGTCTTTCCCGCGTGGTCGAGCGCGTACTTGCCCGACTCCTTCTTCTCCTCGGGCAGTGCGATGGTCACCAGGAGCTTCCCCTCTCTCCTGTTCACTTCGAAGAACTTGCCAATGCCTACGTAGAGGAGGTAGGTGGACATCTTGGGGGTTGGTTCGAACTTGAACACTTTCTTGCCATTGCTTCCCTTTGTCTCCTTCTCCAGGGGTGTGTTGAAGATCACTTTCAGGCCTTCCTCAACGGTAATGTCCACGTTGAAGACCGCCTTGTACGCTGGATGGTCCAGGCAGGGGAAGAGGCGACGGGCCTGTGTGGACTCGAACTGCGTTGTCAGGGCGTACCCGCCGTCGAACGCGGACTTGTACAACCCCACCAAGGACCCTTCCACTACCTTCCCTTCAAACTCTATGTCGACCCTGGTCGCGCCGCTCGGTACGTCGTGAAGGATGAGCTCCTCCGCCTTGGGCTTCTCTTCCCACTGAAGGGCCTTACCACCTGCGGAGATCGAGCGGATCTTCAGGTCAATGGAATTGAGGATCAGATCCTGCGCTGCATCAACCAGGGATATCCCGACCTTTCCAGAATAGGTCAGGGCCTTGAAACTGATGTCCAAGGACAGGTCGTATGCCCTTACTTCCATATGAGCGGCGAAGCACTACTAACGCTTAAGGTTCGCGCCTTTGATGTGAAGTAAAGGGAACATACCGAAACAATTCGGTGCTCTCTCCGGTCAGCAATGCCTACTTTGCCGCAGGAACCGCCTTGGATGCCCACCTCGCGGGCCCGAGGCGAGGCGGCTTGGACTCAGTCTCCCAGGTCAGTGATCTTCTTCTTGCTGAAGAGGAACTCTTTGAGCTCCCCGTCGAACTCCGGGTCATGCCGCCTTATCCATTCTAGCAAGAGGGATGCGTGCTCCTTCTCGTCGTCTCGGTTGTGGATCAGCACGTACTTCAGTTCGTCATCATCGGTCGCGTCGGCGCGTTCGTCGTAGAGCATGATCGCATCGATCTCCTCAAGGAACGATTGTCTTGCCCTGCTCAGGTCCTTCACTTTCTCGCTCAGGTCTTCGGCCATCTCAGCTCGGGGCATGGTCATTGAGAGCGGTCGATTGAATATCATCCTTTCTCATGCTCCTCCTCAGCCTCTCCCAATCTGCGGATTCGAGGTCTTTCGTGCTGAAATAAGAACAGGGGAAGGACCGGGCCGGTTCACCGGCGTTTGCTCTTCTTCTTCGTTGTGCGACGAGCCGTCGTCTTTCGTGTGGTCGCTGGCACTTCACTGGTAGTCCCCTTGGTGGGCGATTCCGGTTCCTTGACCTCAAGGCTCCACCCCTCGTAGATGGAACGGGGGAGAGGGGAGCTGGTGGGATCCTGCTTGGGGGGCTCCTCCTCGAGCTCCTTTTCGACATGGGGAACCTCTTCCAGTTGGACCCCTTCAGTGGTGATCTTCATTGACCAGGGCCTCATGGCGTCAAGCGCGAGCCCGAGCACATGATCAGGCGTCTTCTCTTCTGTTTCTGGGGAGGGGATACCTTCCGGAGCTTCCCTTATGCCTTTCCATTCTGAGAGCATCTCCTGGAGGAACGTGTCCCAATCCTTCTTTCCCTTGGCCCGTTCGAGAAGGTCCTTCACCTTCCGGCTTACCGCGATGGTAGAGGACTTGGCCGCCATGATCGTCCATTAATAGCCAGGCACCAGTGATAAGTGTTTCCAATTGAAAAGAGGCGGCTCCAACCTCGACTACGGTGATGCAAATCCTCACGGTGGACCGTGTGTTGAGTACGGATATTATTTCCGCTAGGGGTGGAGTTTGAGGAGGGTTGTCCCTTTCGCCTCATGCTAATGCCTCCACCTGGCGCATGTGCAGCCCCAGTAGGACCTCTGGTGGAAGCTTGCGCTG
>Ga0326727_10004313_pt1 | contig 42984 bp, 35 predicted proteins | sample MB2enrmetagenome_FD_207643 | JGI IMG/M metagenome (GOLD analysis project Ga0326727, IMG submission 207643) | Lab enriched peat soil microbial communities from McLean, Ithaca, NY, United States - MB29MY | ecosystem: Environmental > Terrestrial > Soil > Wetlands > Peat | place: USA: New York... | reverse complement strand
ACGGCGTACGGCCCCGTTTTTCTGGCCGCGGTCTTCGCTACCAACAGCACCACGGCGGCCTTTTACGGCTGGCTGCCGCTTTACCTGCCGGAGCTTTTCCCCACCCGGGTACGGGCGACGGGGCAAGGAATCTGTTACAACATGGGGCGCATCTTTGCCGCAGCGGGCGCACTGATGAGCGGCCAGTTGGTGGCCCACTATGGCGGTTATGCCCAAATGGGCGCGGTCGTCACCCTGATTTATATCGTCGGCATGGCGGCCATTTGGTTTGCCCCGGAAACCCGTGGACGCGGCCTGCCGGAATGAGTTTCCAGTTTCCGGTTTCCAGAGAAAATCTGAGACTGCCTTTGGCTCGGGAACTGTCTTTACGCAATCCGATGACTCCGACCACCGTCAGCGTAAACCTCTTAACCGCAGAGTACGCAGAGGTGCGCAGAGGGAATCTACATCCCTTGTTTTCATCGTCCTGATTCCTCTGTGTACCTCCGTCCTCTGCGTCCTCTGGGGTGAAGGAGTTTACGCCGTTGTTCATGGCTTCAGCCATTGGCCGCGGTGCTCGCGGATGAACGCATCGTCGTTCAGGTGAGGGTACGCGCGGTAGACGCGGTCGATCTCCTCTTTCTGCCCCGGACTCAAACACTCATGCGGGTCCAGGCACCAGATGCCTTCCAGCAAACCTTGCCGCCGCAGCACCTCATGCAGGCCGGCGATGCAGCCGGCGAAATTGTGCGCCACGTCGAAAAACGCCGCATTGCTGTCCGTCACTTCCACGCTTCGGCGCAGCAGTTCCTCCGGCACAGGGCCGCTCGCGACCGCGTGACATTCGCGCAGCAAGTCGCTTGCCCGCCGCGTCCACACTGCCCAGTGTCCCAGCAGGCCGCCGGCGATGCGGAGCTGTTTCCGCTCACCATTATGTTGGAACTGGTAGGGTGTGAGCAGGTCCATCACAAGGTTGTCGTCATTCCCGGTGTAAAGGGCGATATTCCGTCCGGAAGCCGCGACGGCGCGGACTACGTCGAGGGTCTGATAGCGATTGAAGGGAGCTATCTTGATCGCCACCACGTTCTCGATCTCCGCAAACTGGCGCCAGAAACAAAACGAAAGCACCCGGCCGCCCACCGCCGGCTGCAGATAAAATCCGACTACCGGCAGGATTTCCGCCACGGTGCGGCAGTGCGCAACCAGGGCCGCGTCATCGGCGTCTTGGAGCGCCGCAAGGCTCAAGAGTCCGGCGCTGTAGCCCAGGTCTGCGAGCAGTGTAGCCTCGCGCACGGCCTGCGCCGTGTTTCCGCAGATTCCCCCGACGCGGATCAGGGGTTCTTCCCGGCTGCGGTCGGCCGCATCCATCTCTTCGGCCGCAAGCCGCAAGACAGGTTCAAAGAGGCCGATGCGGGGATCGCGTATGGCGAACTGGGTGGTGTGGACGGCCATTGCCAAACCGCCAGCGCCGGCGGCAATGTAGTAGCGCGTAAGGGCTCGCTGCCGCCTCTCGTCCAGGCGGCGTTCCGCCGTAAGCGCAAGAGGATGGGCCGGAATTACCGTCCCTCGCGCCAAGACCTGTTGAATCCTTGCATCGAGCTGCCTCAAGTCTCGTACCCTCTTTTCTCGTACCCTCTTTCGGGAATCAAACTCTGTCTTTCCGCAACCCCTTAGAATTTTCCGTCGCGGGCGGCAAAGTGTGTGGGTTTGTCCAGCACGCTTCCGCCACTGGCAATCCAGTGAGCGATCCACTCGATCATCTGGTCCACGCTCACGGAGGGATAACCGAACAGACGGTGGCAAAGCCCAGCGTTGCTGAGCAATGCGGTGTCCGCCTCTTGCCCGTGAAAGACGGGCGGCTTGCCGAACCGCTCGCCGAAACGGCACGCCAGTTCACGCACCGAAAGCGTTTCCGGCCCGGTCAAATTCAAAACTGTGGGCGGCGTGCAGCAGACGGAAAAGCTACGGAGACAGACGGAATTGGCATCGCCTTGCCAGATGACATTCACCGCGCCCATGCTGACGTCGACCGGTTCTCCGCGAAAAACTTTGCCGGCAATATCCAGCAATACGCCATACCGCAAATCGATGGCATAGTTGAGCCGCAAAAGGCAGACGCGCGTGGCGTAGCGCGCTGAGAAGTATTCAAAAAGCCGTTCCCGTCCCAGAACCGATTGGGCGTATTCGCCGATCGGCCCGGTTGGCGTGCCTTCCCGGGCGCCTCCGCCGATAACCGGCACCAACGGATAAACATTGCCGCTGGAGAACACCACGATCCGCGATTTCCGGTAACGCTGCGCAATCCGCGCCGGCAGATAGGTGTTGACGGCCCAGGTAAGATTTTCCCCGCCGGTTGAGCCGAATTTTCGACCGGCCATGAAAATAACGTTTTCCGCCTCCGGAAGAGCGGCAATTTGTTCGTCGTCGAGCAGATCGGCGCGATAGGTTTCAACCCCGCACTTTTGCAGAAACGTTTCCGCGCCCGCGCTGGAAAACCGAGCCACGCCAATGATGCGCTTGCGCAGCCCGGCGGCGGCAGCGGCGCGAGCGGCCCGCCGCGCCAGGCTGGGTCCCATTTTGCCGCTGACTCCAAGGACGAGAAGATCACCCTGCATCTCCTGCAAGGCGGCTACATCCTGTGGGGAAGGCCGGGAGAGTTCGTCTTCCAACTCCTCCTCGGACCGGATCATCTGGGGCTTCATGTGCCTCCTTGGCAGTTGGCAGCCAGGCGATTTGCTGCTGATAGTAGAATAGCCGAACGCAGAAAATAGTGGCTCTCAAGCTATCGCGGTACGTTCCGGCCGTCAAGCACGGGCCCGGAGTTTTCGATCAAACACGCGGTGCAGTCAACCAACCAGGGGAATCCCATGATCAGTCGTCGGACGTTTGACGGCCTGCTGGGAGCGGGGTTGCCGGTCTTTGAGGCCGGGCCCGCCATCGTTGCTCAAGCAGCTGCATCGGAGGCTTCGCGCGCGCCAGGAACGAAACCGGGCGCACCGGGCATCGGGAAAGGGCCGCGCTCTACCGATGTCAAGATTGAAGAGCTCGTCTATGAGTACGAAGCACACCGGTATCGCGCTCCCTACAAGTTCGGCGCCGCAATCGTAGACCGGACCACGTTGCTGAATGTGTACTGCACGGTTTCCAACCGGGCCGGTAAATGGGCGCAGGGATATGGCTCCATGGTGATGGGGAACATGTGGTCATGGCCCGCTCCGGGGCTCTCCTATGACGCGACCCTGAACGCGATGAAGCTGCTGGCGGATAAGCTCGCCAAGCTCACGCGCGCTTATCCCGGCTATGCGCATCCCCTGGATATGAACCGGGCGCTGGAGCCGGAGTATTTGAAGGCCGCCGCCGAAATCAAGGTTGGCGATCCCGTGCCTAAGCTGTGCACCCTGGTAACCGCCAGCCCTTTCGACTCTGCCATCCACGACGCGTTCGGCAAGCTTTATGCCGTGAACGCGTTCAACGGTTCAGGAAAAGAGTTTGTAAAGTACGATCTTTCCCATTATCTGAACAAGGACTTCCGCGGTGAATATCTCGACCCGTATGTGCTGCCGAAGCCCGTGGAAAAGATCACGATCTATCACTCGGTGGGTGGCCTTGATCCCCTGACCGCTGCCGAAGTCCAGAAGCCGATCGCCGACGGCCTGCCGGAAATCCTTGCCGACTGGATTCGGTACAACGGAATCCGCGCGCTTAAGATCAAGCTGGCCGGCAATAACCTGGCGTGGGACGTGGACCGCGTCGTCTCCATCGATCGCATAGCCGAGGAAACACAGACCGCTCGCGGACTGAAGGATTGGATGTATTGCGTCGACTTCAACGAAAGATGTCCCAATGTGCAATACGTTCTGGAATTCATCCACCAAGTAAAGGAAAAGACGCCGCGCGCGTTTGCCCGCATAACTTACCTGGAGCAGCCCACCGCCCGCGATCTGGCGAAGGATCGGGCGAACGTGATGTTTGAGGCAGCCAAGCTGAAACCGGTGGTGATTGACGAATCCCTCACCGGGCTGGACATGCTGTTGCTGGCGCGCGACATGGGATACTCGGGCATCGCCATGAAAGCCTGTAAAGGGCAATCGCAGAGCCTGCTGCTGGCGGCCGCGGCGCAGAAATACAAAATGTTCCGCTGTGTCCAGGATCTCACCTGCCCGGGCGCTTCCCTGATCCACTCGGCTGGCTTGGCGAGTCATGTGCCCGGCACCGGAACGATCGAATCCAACGGCCGCCAGTACGTGCCGGCAGCCAACCAGGGCTGGGAGGACCGATTCCCCGGCATCTTCAAGGTGAAGGACGGATACATGCGGACTTACACGTTGAACCGGCCCGGCCTGGCAGCGGTATAGAGCAAAAGGTAGCGCCGGCGTCCCTTGGTAGGAACTCAGGGCAAGCTCTCGCCGGCGGGCCCTATCTTTGCTGCCCGCAGCCCGCCGCCGCGGACGGCGGCGCTACTCCCTCTTGAACATCACCCTGCACTTAGTCCAAATCAGCATCTTTAAACATCGCCCGGTACTCGCAGCGTCGGAGCGATTAAAAGCCGCAACGGGATCGGGGACTGCCGAATTCCACCGTTTGCGACACATCCCAAAGCGCCCAGGGCAAATCTATGAGTGAGGCGCAGTCTGCCATCGACGTTATCCGAAGTAACAGGAACAAGAAGGAACTTAATCATGGCAACGCTAAGGATGCCTGTACCCGAACAACCTAGGAATGAGACGATCCTGGCCAGGTTGGACCGGTTGCCGACCACCCGCTACATCTGGACCCTGGTCGCGCTGCTCTCGTTGGGGGGCATATTCGAGTTCTACGACCTGTTCATGACCGCATACGTCGTCCCCGGGCTGGTGAGGGCGGGAATCCTGGCCGGGGTAGGTTTCAGCATTTTCCGGGGGCCCGCGCTGTTCGTGGCCGCCACTTTCGCCGGGCTGTTCATCGGCACCTGCGTCTTCGGCTATGTCGCCGATCAGTACGGCCGGCGCGCGATTTTCACATTTTCCATGTTGTGGTACAGCGCGGCCACGCTGCTCATGGCGTTCCAGTCCACCGGCATGCTGGTCAGCCTGTGGCGGCTGATTGCCGGTATTGGCATCGGGGTCGAACTGGTCACTATCGACACCTACATCGCGGAACTGGTGCCCAGGCACGTGCGCGGGCGCGTCTTCGCTTTCAACCAGTTTGTGCAGTACCTGGTGGTGCCCGTGGTGGCACTGGCGGCTTATCTGCTGGTTCCCAGGAGACCCTTGGGGCTGGACGGCTGGCGCTGGGTAGTGCTGCTCGGTTCGGCCGGCGCGCTGTTCGTCTGGTCCATCCGCCGCCGCTTGCCGGAAAGCCCGCGCTGGCTCATCAACCAGGGCCGGCTGGACGAGGCCGAAGCCATTACGGCCCAGATTGAAGCCCGGGTGATCAAGGATCTCGGCGGAGCTCGCCTGCCCCGGCCGGCGCCGCACGCGGTGGAAGAAGAGAAGCCGGGCAGCTTCCGCGAGATCTGGCAGCCGCCGTACACCCGGCGCACCCTGATGATGATGGTCTTCCAGTTCTTTCAGACCTTCGGCTACTACGGTTTCGCCGCATGGGTGCCAACTTTGATCGCGCGCCAAATCGGCATCAACCTGGGCGCCAGTTTGTTGTTTTCCTTCATCATCGCCATCGCCAACCCATTCGGCCCGCTGGTCGCCATGGGCTTTGCCGACAGATTCGAGCGCAAATGGCAACTGGTGGGGGCCGCCTGCGGTATCGCCGTTTTTGGACTGCTGTTCGCCGCCCAACGTACGATCCCACTGCTGATCCTGTTCGGCGTGCTGTTTACCCTTTCCAATAACGTCATGTCTTACGCCTTTCACAGCTACCAGAGCGAGTTGTTCCCCACGCGGATACGCGCCCGCGCGGTGGGGTTCACTTACTCCTTCAGCCGGATCAGCACAGTCTTTGCCAGCTTTATCATCGGCTTCTTCCTGCAGGTAGGCGGCACCAAGGCAGTGTTCAGCTTGATTGCTTTTGCCATGCTGATGGTGGTGCTCTCCATCGGCATTTTCGGGCCGCGCACTCGCGCCTTGGAGCTGGAGGAGATCTCGTACTGAAACGTTGACGGCTGACTGGGGCGCAACTCCATTGCGTTCCGCCGCTACAGCGCGATCGCCTGTCCGCCCTGGCGGGAAGAGGTAACGATCGCCTCAAAGAGCCGGATGTTCTCCAGCAATTGCTCGCTGGTGAAACGATACGGCTTCCGGCCTGCGACCGCATCGGCCCAGGCTTCGAAATTGGCCGTGACCGTGTCCGTCGCCTGGAATATCTGCGTGCTCCGCTCTCCTCCGATCGACCGGGTCAGGATGGTTGGCTTGCCCTGGTCGACATTGGCCTCGCTGGTGATCTCCACCCACCCCGCATCGCCGTAAACGGTGCAGCGCCCGTAAAACGGCGTAGCGGAAAGCAGATTGATGCTGGCGCGAGCGCCCGACTTGAAAATTATGTTGGCGCCGACGAAATCTTCCGCCGGAGGCTTCAATGCCAGCGTCGCCGTTTGGGCACGCACCTCGGCCGGCGGGCCAGCCAGGACGATGAACAAATCGGTCAGGTGGATCCCGACCGCGGTCATCATGCCGGCGGGCGCGTGGGCAGGGTTGAGGCGCCAATTGGAACTGTCCAGCTTGCGAAACAGATCGTGGCTGTAATTGGCGTCCAGGTGCAGCAAGCGCCCGAGCGTTCCGCGGCCCACCAGTTGCGCCAACTCTTCAAACGCCGGTTCGTAGCGGCGTTCGTGGCCAACGCCGAGGATCTTTCCGGCCTTATGGCAAGCCGCCAGGACGCGGGTGGCGCCCGCGCCGGTCATGGTCAGCGGCTTCTCGCAGAAAACATGCTTGCCGGCAGCGAGCACAGCCAGAATCTGTTCCTCGTGCAACGCATGAGGAGTGGCGAGAATTACTCCTTCCACCAGCGGATCGCGTAAGACCGTTTCCAGGTCCTTCTCCAGCTTGACGTTGAACTCGCGGGCAAGTTTGGCGCTGTCTGCCGGTAGCGCCGGGTCCACGCCATAGAGCACCTCGAACCGCGGACTGCCATCGAGGCAACGGATGATCTGCTTACCCCACCATCCCAGTCCGGCGACGGCTACTTTCATTTCGGTTCCTTTTCCTTTCGTGATTTCCTTGCAGGATCACGGGTTCCGGTGTCACCCGGGGCGGGCGTGCGAACAAGATGAAGCAAGTCCGCGTGTGGCCAGAGCAATCCTTGCAAAGCCAAGTTGAAATCATACGCCCAGGCGGTGCTCGCGGCGGAAACGCCGGCGCCTTTGCCTCCCATTGCGCCGTTGTGTTCACTGCCGGTGGCTGCTCTGGCTGGGATCAGCTCGACTTATAATTTTGCCGATGCGCAGCTTTAGTTGTTCTCGCTGCGGAAAAATTTATGAAAGCACGCGATAAATACCGTTTCCGCCCCGCGCTTCTTCTCCTCCTCTTCGCCCTCTGCGGCCCGCTGGCGGCCGCGGCGGAGCACAGCGTTCTGGCCTGCCTCGGCGCAAAAGTTTATCCGTCGCCGGCAGTGGCGCCCATCCCAGACGCTGTTTTGGTGGTCGAAGATGGCAAGATCAGCGTGGTCGCAGCCAGAGCCCGGTCGAAGTACGACCTGCCCCCTTCGGCAATCAAGCTCGACTGCGCCGGCAAGGTAGTGGTGGCCGGTTTCTGGAACAGCCATGTGCACTTCACGGGCGGATGGGAAAACGCGGCTATTGTCCCTCCCGGCAAGCTGGAAGCTCATATGCTAGAGATGCTCACGCGCTGGGGCTTCACGACCGTCTGGGACCTGGGATCGGATCCGGGTAATACGCTGGCCTTGCGCCGGCGCGTAGAAGCCGGCGAAGTTCCCGGGCCGAGGATCCTTATGGCGGGAGACATTTTTCCCAAGAACGGCCATCCCGTATACCTTCCGGCCGAGTTGCAACTGCCGGAAGCGGCCACGCCGCAAGAAGCGCAACACATGGCGCTGCGCTATCTGGTTATGGGCCTGGAAGGGATCAAGCTGTTTACCGGCGTCTATATGGGCCCAAAGCCGGTCATCAACATGGACACCGCCATCGTGAAAGCGGCCGTGGACGTGGCGCACGCCCAGGATAAGCCCGTATTCACGCACCCGCAGAATCGCGCCGGCGTGGACAATGCCCTGGCCGGCGGCGTCGACATACTGGCGCACACCATCCCGACGGAAGGAAGCTTTACGGCCGGGGAGCTGGCGCAAATGAAGCGGCAACATACGGCGCTGATTCCGACTCTGACCCTGTGGACCGTGGCGGCGCGCGAGCCGGCCGTTACCGAACGCCTGGTACAGGCCGGTGTGGATGAGCTGAAGTCATATTTTTCTGCGGGTGGGACGATCTTGTTTGGCACCGACGTAGGTTTCACGTCCAAGTACGACACGGCGGAGGAATTTGAGTTGATGGGACGGGCCCTGGGGTGGCGGGACATTCTGGCATCGCTGACCACGAATCCCAGCACGTTCTTCAAAGCACCGACGAAGGGCCGGGTGGAAAAGCGAATGGACGCCGACCTGGTGGTGCTGGATGCCGATCCGGCGGTGGATGTACGGAATCTGGCGAAGGTGGCCTACACCATAAGAGCGGGAAAGATTATTTACCGGAAATAGCGCGAACGGCCGGTGCGAGACCGGGCGCCTCAGGCCGACACCAACGACGTAGCACCATTTTCTTTACCTAACGTTGGTAACTGCTCTAACTGCTTTTTCTCTTCTGCCTCTCTGTTGTCCTGTGTTCATGTGATCTCATGGATACGGGATTCGTCCGGATTCGTCGCGTTTTATCGCATTGCGACAGAATACTGTGGCTGGCAAACATCCTGCTCGTGGTCCTGGCCCTGCCGGCTTGGGCCGAGCTCGGCGGGGATGTTACTTCCATCAAGGCCGATCAGGAAAAGATGCACGGGGTTTTGCAGGTAACCGCAACCGCTGCCTACGAGATCCATGAAATCCAGTCTGCGCAGGGTGTCCGGGTGCGCGAATATGTCACCCCTGATGGCACGGTGTTCGGGGTCTCCTGGCGTGGGCCTTGGAAGCCCGACCTAAGACAGCTTCTGGGCCAGCACTTTGACCGCTATGTGAAAGCGCTACAGGGCAATAGGACCGCTCGCGGCCCCGCCACCATACAATTGCCGGAACTGGTGGTCGAAAGCGGCGGGCATATGCGCGCGTTCTTCGGCCGAGCCTATCTTCCCCAGCTAATCCCACCGGGCAGTTCTGCCGATGTAGTGCAATGAGGAGAACGTGTGTCCCGGCTTGCAGTTCTAATTCTGGTAGGCTTTGTCCTCTGGCTGGCCGGCTGTGGCGGCGGTATTGCGCCGAGCAATACCGCCAATGACCCGCCTGCGGCGCCTGCGGACAATGTAGCAACAATCACGGTGGGTGGCGGACCGGCCGGTCTGGTCAACGGTCTTTTTACCACCGTGACGGTATGCAGTCCGGGCAGCACCAGCAACTGCGCCACGGTCGGTGGAATCCTGGTGGATACCGGATCGTATGGGCTCCGTATTATATCCGAGGCCTTGCCCGCCGGTTTTTCCCTTCCCCAGCAGACTGACTCCCATGGGAATCCCATCGCGGAATGTGCCGTGTTTGCCGACGGCTTTAGCTGGGGGCCTGCGGTGACGGCGGACGTAACCATTGCGGGTGAAAAAGCAAGCTCCACCGGGGTACAGATTATCAACGGCAATTTCGCTTCCATTCCCAGAGCCTGTTCGAGCGGCGGGGGAACGGAAGAAGATACGGTGGCTACGTTTGGCGCCAACGGAGTTCTCGGCGTAGGCAATTTCGTGCAGGATTGCGGTGCGGCTTGCACGGTGAACAATGCTTACAACCCGGGGATGTATTACAGTTGTCCGGCATCCGGCTGCGTAGTGACCGCCGAACCCCTGGCGCAGCAGGTAACCAATCCCGTTGCCCTTTTCCCCACGGATAACAATGGCGTGATTGTTGAGCTGCCGGCTGTAACTTCGTCCTCCGGAGAGGCCAGCGCCAATGGCTCCCTGGTATTTGGCATTGGCACGCAAGCCAATAACGGTTTGGGCAGCGTCACCGTGCTCACGCTCGACGCGGAGGGCTACTTCACGACCGTCTTTCTTGGTAATTCCCTCCCGGGCAGTTTTGTGGATAGCGGTTCCACGTTCCTTTTCTTTCCGGACAGTAGTCTTAAATCGTGCGGAACTGACTTTGATTCCTACTACTGTCCCCCTTCGACCGTGAACCTCAGCGCAACCAACGAGGGACTCAACGGCAATCGAACGGCGATCAACTTCAACGTGACCAACGCCGCCAACCTGCCGGCGCAGAACATGGTCTTCAACGATGTTGCGGCTCCCCTTCCTTCCACGCTCTACGGCTTCGATTGGGGAGTGCCGTTCTTCTTCGGGCGGAACGTATTCGTCGCCATTGAGGGAAGCAGCACCCCTGGCGGTACTGGCCCTTACGTTGCTTACTAGCGGAAAAGCCCCGGATACGAGTTTGCAGTTTCCGGTTTCCAGTTTCCAGTTCGTCAGATACCCGCTTCTAGCGAGACCTGCTGGAAACTGGAAACCGGAAACGTTTTCTTAGGAGTGGCGTCCGCTGACAATAGCTCCCGCGTCGGGCGCAAGCTTGAAGCAATCGACAATTCCCACCAGGGCAATTCCCCCTATCAGGAAAAATGCCAGATGGAACTCGCCAACCGTCAAGTTGGTGGGCGCCGTCCCGTGCAGGAGAGCGGCCGCGTGCAGCGCCACAGCGCCGACCCCGATTCCCATTCCTAAGGACATCTGCGTGGCCGTGCTGAAGAAAGTGTTGGCGCGGCTTATTTTTTCCGAGGGCACGTCGGCGAAGGCCAGGGTGCTCAGGCTGGTGAACTGCATGGAGCGGCACAGACCGCCCAGGAACAAGATGGTGGCAATCAGCAGCTTAGGCATCCCGGCGGTCAGAAAGCCATAGGCGGCAAGCGACAGCGCCGCCAGCATGCCATTGGTAATCAGCACGTTGCGGAAGCCGAAGCGCCGCAGGATGGGGGTGGTTACGGTCTTCATCCCGAGGTTGCCGGCAAACAGGGCAATCATCAGCAGTCCGGAGGTAAAGGCGTTCATGCCGAAGCCCACCTGAAACATCATGGGCAGCAGAAAGGGCGCCGTGCCAATGGCAGTACGAAACAGCGAGCCGCCGATGATGACCACAGAAAATGTCGGGATGCGGAGCGCCGACAAATCGATCAGCGGAAACGGATGACGGCGGTCGTGCAGGGCGACCAGGCCACCAAAAGCGGCGCTCAGCGCCCAAAGCGTCCCGACCTTCGCCCAGGGAATCGGCTGCTGCTCCATGAAATCCAGGCCGTACATCAGGCAAAAGCAGGAAAGCCCGCTCAAGAGGAATCCCAACCAGTCCAGGGGATTCCTTTCCTCTGCCCGGTGGTTAGGAACGAGCACAAAAGTAAGTAGGATGCCGAGCATGCCCAGGGGAACGTTGAGAAAAAAGATCCAGCGCCAGGTAGCGTAGGTGGTAATGAATCCGCCGACGGGAGGCCCCAGAATCGGCGCGACCAGCCCCGGCCAGACGATGTAGGCAATCGACTGCATGAGATCTTTCTTCTCGGTATTGCGCAGCACGACCAGGCGGCCGACCGGCACCATCATGGCGCCGCCGATGCCTTGCAGAACCCTGGCGGCGGTGAACTGCCAGAGCTGATGGCTCATCCCACAGAGTATCGACGAAAAGGTGAAGATGCTGATCGCCGTGGCAAATACCGTGCGCGAGCCGAAACGATCGGCCACCCAACCGCTGATCGGAATAAAAACGGCCAGGGTCAGCATGTAAGCGCTCATGCCGGCGCTGAGCGCGATCGGGGACGAATGCAGCGCCGGCGCCATCTGCGGCAGCGCCGTGGCAATCACCGTCCCGTCCAGGTTCTCCATGAAGAAAGCCCCGGCCACAAGGAAGGAGATCAAGACAAATCGTTGGCGATGAAAGATCATGGTCAGGGAATTACACCGCACCACTCTATAGTTCTCAGTTCTCAGTCGCCTGCACTCAGCTCCCCCAACTGAGAACTGAGAACCGGGAACTGAGAACTAGTCCCGGCTTCCGGTTCCTTATCTCCAGTGGAGGATCACCTTTCCGCTGCAGCCCGAGGCCATGGTCTGGAAGGCTTCCTCGTATTGTTCGATGGGATAGTGGTGAGTAATGATCGGCGCGAGGTCCAGCCCGCTTTGCAGCATGGTGACCATCTTGTACCAGGTCTCGAACATCTCGCGCCCGTAAATGCCTTTGATGTGCAGTCCCTTGAAAATCACCTGCGTCCAATCGATCGGGATATTCGTGGACGGAATGCCCAGGACGGCGATCTTGCCGCCGTGAACCATGTGCTCGAGCGCGGCGCTCAGCGCGGCCGGCGCGCCCGACATTTCCATGGCGACATCAAAACCTTCCAGCATGTGCAGCGCTTCCATCGTCTGGCGAAGGGTTTCGCGGGAGACGTTGACGGTGCGGGTGGCGCCCAGCTTCCTGGCCAGCTCCAGGCGATAGTCGTTGATGTCGGTGACCACCACGTTGCGGGCGCCCACGTGCCGGGCAATGGCGGCGGCCATGATGCCGATCGGGCCGGCCCCGGTGATAAGCACGTCCTCGCCCACCAGGTCGAAGGAGAGGGCGGTATGCGTGGCGTTGCCGAACGGGTCGAAAATGGCGGCCAGCTCGTCCGCGATGTCGCGCGGGATGCGGAACGCGTTGAAGGCCGGGATGGCCAGATATTCGGCAAAAGCGCCGGCGCGGTTGACCCCAACCCCGACCGTGTTGCGGCACAGATGCCGCCGCCCGGCGCGGCAGTTGCGGCAGAAACCGCAGGTGATATGGCCCTCGCCCGAGACCCGGTCCCCGATTTTGAAACCGTTCACCTCCTGGCCCAGCGCGACGATCTCGCCGACATACTCATGGCCAATGTGCATGGGCACGGCAATGGTCCGTTGCGCCCACTCATCCCATTGCCAGATATGGACGTCGGTGCCGCAAATCGCGGTCTTTTTGATCTTGATCAGAACATCGTTATGGCCCACCTCGGGCTCGGCGACGTCGGTCAGTTGCAGCCCCGGGCCACGCTCCAGTTTTGCCAGTGCTCTCATAAGCTGTCGCCTTACCTTTCTCTACGGCCCAAGTGCGAGCAACCCGTACTCGGCGCTATTTTCACATACCAAGGCAAGCGGGGACGAGGGAATCTTCCCGTTCGGATGTCGGTTGCGAATCGCCTCTATTCGACAGCGGACATGGCCACGGGCGGGGCATTTTTGCGCGGCCGCCGGTTCGCTTGCAGGATTTTCTTGCGCAGGCGCAGCGATTTCGGAGTCACTTCCACGTACTCATCGTCGGCGATAAATTCAATCGCCTGCTCCAGGTTCAGCGTACGAAAGGGCACCAGCCGGATGGCATCGTCGGCGGTGGAGGCGCGCATGTTGGTCAGCTTCTTTTCGCGCACGCAATTGACGTCGAGGTCGTTGTCGCGCGAGTTCTCTCCGATGACCATGCCTTCGTAAACTTCGGTGCCCGGACCGACAAACAGTTCGCCGCGTTCCTGCAGGCCCCAGAGCGCATAGGCCGTAGTGCTGCCGGCGCGGTCGGCCACCAGCGCGCCGGTCAGCCGGTGCGGAATTTCGCCTTGCCACTCGGTATAGCCATCGAACAGCGAATTCATCACGATGGTGCCGCGGGTGTCGGTCAGCAGTTCGCTGCGCAGTCCGATCAGCCCCCGGCTGGGCACGCGAAATTCCAGGCGCACGCGGCCATAGCCGTGATTGTGCATCTTCTGCATTTCGGCCTTGCGCATCCCCAGTTTCTCCATCACTACGCCGATGAATTCCTCCGGGATGTCGATCATCAGCCGCTCCACCGGTTCCATGACTTTGCCGGCAACGGTCTTGGTAACGATTTCCGGCTTACCGACCGCCAGTTCATAGCCTTCGCGACGCATCATTTCCAGCAGGATGGAGAGCTGCAATTCTCCGCGCCCCATCACCTTAAAGGAATCCGTGCTGTCGGTTTCCTCCACCTTAATGGACACATTGGTAAGCAGTTCTTTCTCGAGCCGCTCGCGCACGTGGCGCGAAGTGACAAACTGCCCCTCCCGGCCGGAGAACGGCGAGGTATTCACCGTGAACTGCATAGCGATCGTGGGCTCGTCGATCGCGATGTTCGGCAAGGGCGCGGGATTCTCCAAGCTGGTGATGGTCTCGCCAATAGTGATGCCGGTGACGCCCGCAACCGCGACGATATCGCCAAGCTCGGTCTCCGTGATGTCGGTGCGGTGCAGGCCATCAAAGGAGAACAGCTTGGTGATTTTGACCTTCTCCAGCGCGCCGTCCAGTTTGGCGATTCCAACCTCCTCGCCCGTCCGCAGGGTGCCGTTGAAAATGCGCGCAATTGCCAGTCGGCCCAGGTAGTCGCTGTAGTCGAGATTCGCCACCAGAATCTGCAACGCGCCGCCTGGATCGCCGGCGGGGACAGGAATGGTGTTGACGATGGCTTCAAACAATGGCTGCAGGTTCTGTCCGGCGGTCTTGGGGTCGGTAGAAGCCGTGCCCAGCTTCGCGTTGGTGTACAGCACCGGGAAGTCCAGCTGTTCTTCGGCGGCGTCCAGGTCGATAAACAGATCGTAAATTTCGTTCAGGACTTCCTGGGCGCGGGCGTCCGGCCGGTCGATCTTGTTGATCACCACGATGGGCGGCAGCTTCGCTTCCAGCGCCTTGCTCAACACGTAGCGCGTCTGTGGCAGGGGACCTTCGCTGGCATCCACCAGCAGCATGACGCCGTCCACCATTTTCAGGGCGCGTTCCACCTCGCCGCCAAAATCGCTGTGGCCGGGCGTATCTACGATATTGATCTTCACGTCGTGGTAAAAGACGGCCGTGTTCTTGGCCAGGATGGTGATGCCGCGCTCGCGCTCCAGTTCGTTGGAGTCCATCACGCGGTCCACGACTTCCTGATTGGCGCGGAAGACCCCGCTCTGGTACAGCATGGCGTCAACCAGCGTGGTCTTGCCGTGATCCACGTGCGCGATGATGGCGATATTGCGAATACCCTTGGTCAAACTTTCCATCCTTCTGCAGTTCGAAATGTCGTTCCGGCGCTTATGCGATTTCGTGAAGAGACGTGGTTTCCTACGTCATTACCTCTTCGGATAACGTTTCCGTTTTCCCGTTCCCCATTCGCCAGACTCTGCCGGCCACGGGAAACGGCTAACGGGAAACGGTTAACGGTATGCGGGCGGTGCGCCAACAGCGCTTCTACCGCTCACTCCACGGCAGATGAAGGCTGGAATCGAAGCGGACAGCGCGGCTTAAGATAATATTATAAAACAGCGCTGTGGCGCTGAGGGGCAACCGTCCCCTGGTTTTGCGCCCCGTCTTGCTTCGCGGACCCTTGCCCATTGAAACCCCTGGCCGTTGCTGCTATTGTGAACTGCCGTCAAACTCCTATTCCGCAAGAAAGCTCTAACGCATATGAAATCGCTTATGGTTTCCCTTCTGCTTGTTCAGCTCGCAACCATGACCGCCTTGGGCCAAACTAAGGCGATGGGGCCGGCAGACGCCATTTTCGTCAACGGCAACATTTATACCGGCGCCCGTTCGGTGGCGGGCCCGCAAGGCGCGCTGGCGGCGCGGGTATTGCCGGCAGCGCAAGCCCTGGCCGTCAAGGACGGCCGCATTCTTGCCATTGGCGCCAACGCGGAGATCCGGAAACTGCAAGGCAAGCGGACGCAGGTCGTCGATCTGCGCGGCCAATTCACCATGCCGGGGTTCAATGACGCCCATGTCCACCTCGCGCTCGGCGGCTTCAAAATCCTTGATGTCGATCTGGCCGGCGTCGCTTCCCTGGCGGAGATGCAGCAGCGCATCGCCGCCAAGGTCAAGACCAGTTCGCCCGGCGAGTGGATCAAAGGCCGCGGCTGGGACCATACCAAATGGGCCAGCCAGAAGTTGCCTGCCCGCCAGGATCTGGATGCGGTAACCGAAGGGCATCCGGCTATCTTTGTCCGCGTGGACGGGCACATTGCCGTGGCCAACACCGCCGCGCTGCAAATCGCGGGCATCACCCCGGCCACGAAGGCCCCCCAGGGCGGCCAGTTCGATCTGGATGCGCAGGGCCAACTCACCGGCATCCTGCGCGAGCGCGCCGCCATGAATTTGGTGAACGACAAGATTCCGCCGGCGTCGTCGGCTCGCCGCCAGGAGGCCATTGAGGTGGCTCTGAAAGACGCTGTGCAGCACGGTCTCACCAGCCTGCAGGACTGCTCGTTGTGGGAAGATTTTGTAATCTACGAAGCTCTGGAGCGCGACGGCAAGCTAACCGCGCGCATTTACGCCTGGATGCCTTTTGACACCCCGGTGGAGACGCTGCAACAACAACGGGCGCATCATCCGGCGAATGATCCCATGCTGCGCTTTGGCATGCTGAAAGGTTATATGGACGGTTCGCTGGGCTCGCGTACCGCCGCCCTGCTCCAGCCCTATACGGACGATCCGAAGAACTCCGGCTTGCCGCAATACGAGCCTGCAAAATTACAAAAAATGTCTGAGGAACGCGCGGCTGCTGGCTTCCAGTTAGGGTTCCACGCCATCGGCGACCAGGCGGCGCAGATGGCCCTGGACGCCTTCGCCGACGCCGAGCGCTACGCCCGCGAGCATAACCCGGCCCTGGCGAAAGCCGCCGCGGATACCTTCCGCTTCCGGATCGAACACGACCAGGTGATTACTCCAGACCAGTTCGGGCAATTTCGGCAACTTGGGGTCATCGCTTCCATGCAGCCCAATCATCTGCTGACCGACATGAACTGGGCCGAAGCCCGAATCGGCCCCATCCGCGCCAAAACCTCTTATCCCTGGAAGCAATTCCTCGCCAGCGGAGTGCCGCTGGCTTTCGGCACCGACTATCCGGTGGAGCCGATTACGCCCTTTCGCGGAGTTTATGCGGCCGTCACCCGGCAAAACGAGGCGGGCACGAAGAGCTACTACGTCGAGCAGAAACTGACGATTCACGAGGCGCTGGCTGCCTACACCACCGGCGCCGCCTATGCGGAATTCGCCGAGCAGCAGAAAGGGACCCTGGCGCCCGGGATGCTGGCCGATTTTGTCGTCCTCGACCGCGATCTGACGAAGGTCCAGCCGCCGGAAATCCTGCGCACCAAGGTATTACGCACCGTGGTCGGCGGGAAGGTGGTGTTTCAGGCGGAGTAGGGAGATTTCGACGAAGCCCGCGGAGCGGGCGCAAGAACGTAGCCCATGGCGTAAGCCATGGGAATGCATACCCAAAAATCCAAATAGCCCCCGAGAGGGGGCGTAAGACTCGGCACCCCGTTTTGACATCGTCGTACGGAGCCGACGTTTCTTCCGCCCCCGTCGCCTGGATTATTCATCACCTATGATTGTCATCCTGAACGTAGCGCCCGCCCCGACCCGCTTCTCTTGCGGGTCGGGGCGGGCGCGCAGTGAAGGATCTATGCATTTCCTACGGCAGTCTGTGCACAAAAGAAAATGCATAGATCCCTCGGAAGCCCGCGCAAATCGCGGCCTCCTCGGGATGACAACCAAAGATGATGAATAATCCAGGCGTCGGGGGCTGCCACGTTGACACCAAGTTTCCCAAGGCTTACGCCGTGGCCTACGTTCTTGCGCCCCATTCTGGGGCTTTGCTTGACAACTCCCTTGGCGGCTAGCGTCGCCCCTCTTTCACAAACGCAATACGCTACTAATACACTGCCCGCCCGCCCGAGATATCGAAAGCCGCTCCGGTGGAAAACGAGCACTCCTCGCTTGCCAGCCAGCAGACGAGAGCGGCTACTTCCTCTTTGTTTCCGAAACGCCCCATCGGGATCTTGGAGAGCATGTACTGGATGTGCTGCTCTGTCATTTGATCGAAGATGGCGGTGCGCACCGCGGCCGGCGTGACGCAATTCACCAGGATGCCCGATTTCGCCAGTTCCTTGCCCAGTGACTTGGTCAGACCGATGACGGCGGCCTTGGTGGAGCTGTAGGCCGGCGCGTTGGGATTACCGTCCTTGCCGGCAATCGAGGCAATATTGACGATTCTTCCGTAGCCGCGGCTCAGCATATGGGGAATCAGCGCCCGGTTACAAAGGAAGACTCCATTCAGGTTTACATCGACGACCCGCTTCCAGGCATCGACCGGATATTCCCAAGTAGTTGCATTCGGCCCAGTGATGCCGGCGTTGGCGATGAGAATATCGACTTTGCCGAAGGCCTTAATGGTCTCCTGCGCCGCCCGTTCGATGCCGTCTGCATCCGCGACGTCTACGTTCACCGCAATCGCCCGCCCATTACTCTGCTGAGCGATCTCCTGAAAGCGCTTGCCATCGATATCCCACACGGCAATCCGGGCGCCCTCGGTCAAGAGCCGCTCGGCAATTGCCCGCCCGATCCCCGCGGCGCCGCCAGTTATCACCGCACAACGATCCGTGAAACGCTGCATTTGCACCATAGAAAATAGGCTCCTTCGTCCGCCATCGCTACATTTGGGAATTCGGATTTCGGACTTGGGATCTTAGAACCGCTTCGCACCTGAATTTTGAGACACGGTCAAATCCGAGATCCCAAATCCTAATTCCCAAATTCATCAGCCACCGCTCCGTTCAAGTATGTAAATCGTTGCGCGGTTGTATGCAACTGAAAAATAAGGACCTCGCAACGGACAACAACCGCCTTGCGGCCGGGATCAAAGTATTCAGACAGTTGCTACAAAACGCAGAGCACAATAGAGGAGCAAAGAATGCATTTGCTTTGGTGGATTATTGTCGGTTTGATTGCGGGATGGGCCACGGGCAAGATCATGCGGGGTTCCGGTTACGGAACGCTGATGGACATCCTGATTGGGATTGTCGGCGCCCTGGTGGGCGGCTGGATCATGCGCAGTCTGGGTTTCGCCGGACAAGGCGGAACCGTCTATACCATTCTGGTCGCCATCGGCGGCGCGATCATACTGACCTGGGTTTATCGGCTGATAGTCGGTAATCGCACCAGCGGAACCGGCGGAATCCGCCGCGCCGCTTAGACCGGAGAGCAAACACCCAGCGCAGAGACGCCGAGCCGCAGAGAAGATTTGGGAATTAGGATTGAGGATTTCAGACTTGGCCAGCTCACGAGGTAGTTGTTGAATCCGTAATCCCGGTTCTTAAATTCCAAATTGTTCCTCTGCGGCTCTGCGTCTCTGCGCTGGGTGTTTTTTTAGCGCGAATCCAGGGGTGGAAACCGGGAACTCGCTTCCGTTACGATTGAACGGAAGATGATTCGTACCCTGTACCAGCGCTGGATGCAGCAGTGGGAATACCGCCTGACCACCCGCGATACCAACCGGGTGGTACGCCCGCTGGACTACGGTTTGGAGTGGACCCGCGGCTGGCCCATGTCGGACAGCTCGGAGGCGGGCACGGCTGGGGCGCCCGAGCGTGTCTTAGGCGAACTCAACCGGCGTATCCTTGCCGACAGCCCGTGTTTCTTCTCCTATGAGACGCGGCCCGATTATCGCCTCGAACCTTGCGGGGCCGGACACTACCTGCGTTTTACCTCCGCGGTAGCCAGCCCCTTCCCCGGCAACAACGTGGTGCACGCGCGTTGGTTTCCGGCGCGGGGAACGCGGGCCATGGTGGTCTTGCCGCAGTGGAATGCCGACCCGGAGAGCCACAATGGGCTGTGCCGGATTCTGCAGCGCCTGGGAGTTGCCTGCTTGCGGTTGAGCATGCCCTATCACGACCTGCGCCGGCCCCCGGAAACGGAACGTTCCGACTACGCCGTTTCGTCCAACCTGGCCCGCACCATCGATGCCGCGCGGCAGGCCGTGATCGATACTCGTTGCTGCCTGGATTGGCTGGAAGCCCGGGGATACCGCCAATTAGGCGTTCTCGGCACCAGCCTGGGATCCTGCTATGCCTTCATCGCCAGCGCGCACGATTCGCGATTGCAGGTGAACATCTTCAATCACGCCTCCACCTATTTTGCCGACGTGGTCTGGACGGGACAGTCGACGCGCCATATCCGCGCCGGCATGGAAAACGCCATCACCCTGGAGCAGTTGCGCCCCCTGTGGCACGCCATCAGTCCCATGTCGTACTTCGACCGCTTTGCCGCCCTGCGTAAACGCTCGCTGATCATTTACGCGACGTACGATCTGAGCTTTCTGCCGGTGTTTTCCCGCCAGGTCGTGGCCGAGTTTCAGCGCCGCGGGCTGGATTACAAGGCCGCCATCCTGCCCTGCGGCCACTACACTACCGGCGAGACGCCCTACAAATATCTCGACGCCTGGCACATCACGCGCTTCGCCCGGTCCGCGTTCTAGCCCAACAACGTCCACCACAGAGACACAGAGACACAGAGAAGACTTGGGATTAAGAATGTGGATTTGGGATTTAAATACCTGTTCGCTTTCAGCTTGCGCCCAAGAACTTTGGAATCCGAAATCCTAACCCCTGAATTTCCTCTGTGTCTCTGTGTCTCTGTGGTAGGTGTTTCTTGTGCGCATCACCGGTTCTTCCACACCGGCTTGCGCTGCTCTACGCGCGCGCGGAGGCCCTCGCGCACATCCTCGAGCGACATGAGCTGGTTCAGGTAAATGTCCTGCGCTTTCTTCATGGCCTGGTTCAGGGGCATGCCGACGGAGTTGGCGATTGCCGATTTAGTCATCTCCAGCACCGGCGCGCTGAACTCGCCGATGCGTGCCACAATGTCGTTGACCGCCTGCGGCAAGTCGCCCTCGGGAACAACCTGGTTGACGAAGCCGAGCGCGTAAGCCTCTTCCGCGGTTAGCGCCTGGCCGGTCAAGATCAGCTCATAGGTTTTCTTGGGACCGATGACCGCCGGCAGCATGACTGCGGCAAACGGGGGGAAGACACCCATCTTGACCTCCGGCTGGGCAAAGCGCGCATTCGGCGTGGCCAGGACCACGTCTCCGAACGCCACTAATTCCGAGCCGGCGCCGATGGCGGGACCGTCGACCGCTACGATCAGCGGCTTCGAGATATCCGCGATGGCCTCGAAGACGCGATTGAAGGCCTCCAAAGTCTGAAAAACGCGGTCCGGCTTGGAATCTTCCAGGGAGATTCCCGCGGAGAACGCTTTGGGGGAGGACGAATCCAGGACGATGCACTTGATGTCGCCCCTTCCATGCAGGCTTTCCACCGCCTCCGCCATCTCCTCCATGAGCCCGACGCTCAGAACGTTGTACGGAGGCTCGTTCAGCGTGACGCGGGCGGCAAAACCGGAGGTGTCGAACAAAATGTGCTTGAAATCAGAAGGATTCATGAACTCACCAGTTCCTGGCGCTCGATGGCCGCGATCTTATCGATTCGCCTTTGGTGCCGGCCGCCGGCGAAGTCGGTGCGCAGCCATGCCTGCACAATTTTCAGGGCCTGCTCGCCTTCCAGGATGCGCGCGCCCAGCGTCAGCACATTCGCGTTGTTGTGCTCGCGGCTGAGGCGCGCCTCCTCCTCGCTGGTCACGTTGGCGGCCCGCACGCCGGCGACTTTGTTGGCGGCGATAGCCATACCGATGCCGGTGCCGCAGACGAGAATGCCGCAATCGGCGCGCCGGCTGGCTACCGCCATGCCGACCTGGCGCGCGAAGTCCGGATAGTCCACGGAATCCAGGGAAAACGTGCCTTGATCATCCACTTCCGCGCCTTGTTGTTCGAGCGCCTGTTTGATCTTCTGTTTCAGTTCAAAACCGGCGTGGTCTGCACCGAGGGAGATTTTCATGAGCCTTCCTTTATCCCGGGAAACGATTGTCGCACGAGGGGCATAGCCGGCGGGAGTGGTTTATTCACCCGCCAGCTCCATGCCGGAACTTTTCTGGCCGGATAGATGCAATTCCATGCACACTCCGGAAGTTGCGCGCCACAGGGCTTGCGCCTCACCGCAGTAGGCCACAGTTACACAAGCACTTACAAAAAGTCCCGAATTTCCACACCAATACGCCTCTCCCTATTGGCTGGTAATGGAGTTGCACTACTCTGTCGCGTCCAAGTTGGCTTTCTGAAGTGTGCACCAACTTGAGGACTCCCGTCCGAGGATTAAGCGCGCATATAGTAAGAGCTGCCTTGGCCGGGCTAAGCCGGGTTGCGGGCCGAGTTCAGGCCATAGTTTCGGTAGCCGGAGTGAAGATGTACATCATCCGGAAGTAGTTTTACTGCACTGTGGGCGGGACGCTTGCGAGTTTAGCACATTGCTCGAGTTTGGGGGGTAAGAATGCAACCACAGGTCGAACGTCGAACAAGCCGGCGCTTTCCCCTTTCGTTGCCGGTGCTGGCAAAATCTCCGGCAGGCGGTGAAGTCCAGACCCAAACGCGCAACATAAGCTCGCGCGGCATCTGCTTCCACGCGTCGGAAGGATTCAAGGTTGGGTCCGCCCTGGAGTTTGTCCTCACCCTGCCGGCCGAAGTTACTTTTACCGAGCCCATACGTATTGCCTGCAAGGGCCGGGTGGTTCGCGTTGAACCGGCAGCAGACGGGACCAAGGCCGCAGTCGCCGGAGTCATTGAGGACTACGAGTTCCTGGTTTCCGGCAAAGGCCGCTGGACCACACGGCGGCTGTAGAACCTCTAAATACGTGAGCGGCGATCGCCTGCGACTCTTACCTGGCAGGCCCCCTGCCGTTACCGCAGAGTTAAGGCTGCTGTGTCCGGGTAGCGCTGGCCTCTGGCCGGCAGTCGTGAGGGCGTCCGCGCCCTCGCCCCCGGTCGTAACTGTGGGCGTGGACGCCCACCGGACTGCCGGCGAGGATGCCAGCGCTACTCGCGCGTCGGGTTACATCAACCGTGGAATTGCTATAAAAGACGGGTGTCCTCTGCCTACCTCCGCGTCCTCAGCGATGAAGCTATGTCCAAAAAGCGCGGCGTCCTGGTGGGGCAGGACGCCGGCGGGTTTCACGAGACTTTCGACCAGGTGACGGATTAAGCCAGCTGGCTCAGGGCTCGCTCAAGGACTCCCTTGGCCGCATCGATCTTGTAGCCATTCTTGCTCAGCGGCTTGCAGCCTTGAACGGCGGCAGTGCAGGCCTCCGCCGCGGCGCTTTTCAGGTCTTTGCCTTTGAGCGCAGCTTCGGCCTTCAGACTTCTGGCCGGGAACGGCGCAATGCCCCCGAATACCACCCGCGAATCCGCCACTTGCGAACCTTTCAGCGCTACGCTGACCGCGACGCTGACCAGCGCGAAGTCGAAGGCCTGGCGTTCTTTCAACTTCAGATACACGCCCTTCCGGCCGCGCGCCGCCAATGGGATCTCCACCGCGACCAGCATCTCCTGCGGCGAGAGGACCGTCTCCTTCAAGTAGGTCATCTCCGGGGTAACGTAGAACTTCTCCAGCGGAACGGTTTTCTTGCCCTTGGGGCCCACAATCTCCGCCTTGGCATCCAGCGCGATCAAGGCCGGAGCCAGGTCGGAGGGATAAACCATACAGCAGGGCTCGCCGCCGAGGATGGCGTGATATTGGTTTTCGCTTTCCGCGGGTTGGGCGTAGCAGGTGCCACCCCCTTTGCGCAGGCAGTCGGAGAACAGCTTGCCGCGGAAATACCAGCAGCGCGGCCGCTGGCAGAGATTCCCCCCCAGCGTGGCCACATTGCGGATTTGCGGCACTGCCACTTGCTTGGCCGCCTGCGCGATCAAAGGATACTGCTGAGTGACGATCTCGGAAGAGGCCAGATCGGCCAGAGTGGTCGCCGCGCCGATCCTCAAGCCGGTGGGTTGCTCTTTGATGTAGGCCAACCCCTTGATGCCCTTGATATCGATGAGGTGTTGCGGAGGTTTCATCTCCGGACCGGTGACGCGGTCCTTCATCAGGCCCAGGAGATCGCTTCCGCCGGCGAGAATGGCAGCCTTTTCCTGATACTTGTTCAGAAGGGCGACGGCCTGCTCGACCGTGGCGACTCGGTAGTAATCGAATGGTTTCATCGTAGTCTCCTTGTCTCCTTCTTAGCCCTTGGCTGTCTTCAGGCGGGCGAGGACCGCACGCTTGTTGATGGGGAGCTCGCTAAAGCGCACTCCAATGGCGTTGTAGATTGCGTTCGCAATAGCTGGGGCAGGCGGGCTGCAAGGCGGCTCACCCAGGCCTTTGGCGCCGAAAGGACCGACCTTGTCGACCGATTCCACCAGGATGGTCGCAATGTCCGGAATATCCTTGATGCTGGGCACCTTGTAATCGAGGTGGTTGGGATTGACACAGATGCCGGTAGGTTTGTCGAGCAACTGCTCTTCCGACAGACCGAACCCGAACCCCAGAACGACGCCTCCCTCGATTTGGCTGGAGGCGGTCAGCGGGTTGATGGCTCGGCCCAAATCGCTCGCCGCCACTATCTTCAGGACCTTGACCTCGCCCGTGCGGGTATCGACTTCGACTTCCGCGAAGTCGACCGCAAAGGTGTGGGTAAAGATGTCGAGGGGAATCTTCATCACCCCCCGGCCGAAGATGACCCCACCAGGGGCGTTGGCCGCGATCTGGCCGAGCGGAACGCCCTTGTCCGAGCCGGCTACATAGACCATGCCGTTGCGGATGGTCAGGTTCTTCTTGTCGGTCTTCAAATCGGCGGCCGCCACGTCGAGCAGTTGATTCTTGGCATCGGCGGCAGCCAGCTTGACCCCGGTTCCGCCGGTAATCGTTTGCCGGCTCCCGGAAGTGGTGCCGGTATCGGTAGTCGACTCCGTATCACCAGAGACGACGGAGATCACGGAGAGCGGCACACCGAGTTCCTCGGCGGCAATCATCGCCATGGTGGTTCGCTGCCCGCCTCCCAGCTCCGTAGCCCCAGTCATTACGTTTACCGTGCCGTCGCCGTTGACTCGCACCATACCGGACAACGGCATCCCAGGAGGCATGCGGCCATGCGTGCAGCCATGGATGGCCACACCGACCCCCTTCTTGACCGGCCCCGGGCTGGAGCCCGCCTTCTGCCAGCGTTGTTTCCAGCCGAAGGTCTCCGCCCCCCGTTCAATGCACTCCCGCAGGCCATTGCTGGTGAAGGGCATCTTCTTGAACTGGTCGCCATCTTCGAGACGCGCGTAATTCTTCAAGCGGAACTCGACCGGATCCATGCCGAGTTTCTCGGCGATGATGTCCATGTGGACTTCCTGGGCAAAAGTTCCCTGGGGATGGCCGACGCAGCGCATGGGGCCGGTGGGCGGATTGTTGGTGCTGATCGTCCAGGCATGGCCATGCATGTTGGGGCAGCGGTAAATCGACATCATGCATTCCAGGATGCCGAGCCCGGCCGCGCCAAACACCGCGTAAGCTCCACCATCGGCGACCACCCTGGCCTGGATGGCGGTGAGCGTGCCGTCCTTTTTGACCCCGTACTTCAGATCGATGACCCCGGGATAACGATGCAGGGCGGCAACGTAAATCTCGTCCCGGTCGAGTTCGATTCTGGCCGGGCGGCCTGTCTTCTTGGCCACCATGGCAGCCAGCACGCTCTGCCGTCCCGGAGAGGACCGGTCGCCGAAGCCGCCACCGAGGTAGTCGATGGTCACGTGCACTTTGCTCATCGGGATGCCCAGCACCTTGGCGACCGCCTTCTGGACGTCGAACGGTGTTTGGGTGGCATCCCAGAGAGTCAACTTGCCGAATTCCCATTTCGCCAGGGCGACCCGGCTTTCCTGGGTGGCATGCTGCAGAAATGGGGTGCTATATCTTCCCTCGTACACCAGGTCCGCTTCGGCAAAGCCTTTATTCACATCGCCCCGATTAACCACGGCGGTGGCGTTGGCGATTTCGTAGCCGGTCAATTTCGGACCGCTTCCCGCAACCGTGGTGGACCCGCTGGCGCCAACCACGTTGCCCTCCGGGAACAGCTTGGGAGCGCCCGGCTTCATTGCCTCTTCGGGATCGAGGACAAACGGCAGCACCTGGTACTCCACCTTGATCAGGTCGCGGGCCTCGCCGGCGATTTCTTCGCTGATGGCGGCCACCACCGCGATGTCGTCGCCCACGAAGCGGGCGACATCGGTAAGGATGGGCATTTGCGGATTCCAGCGCGCCGCCGGCATGTCTTTATGGGTGAGCACCAGTACTACACCCGGCAACGCCAATGCTTTGGAGGCATCAATGCTCACCACCCGCGCATGCGGATAGGGACTGCGCAATACCTTCAGGTGAAGCATTCCCGGCAGGGTGAGATCCGAGGTAAACCGGGCGCGGCCGGTGACTTTCTCGAATCCGTCCATCCGGGGCTGGGGTTTTCCGATAACGGCGAATTCCGAGCTCATAGTTATCCCTCTCTCTCTATGCCTTGGGCGCAACCGACATTACGGCCTTCACGATCTTGGTGTAGGCGGCACAGCGGCAGATATTGCCGGAAAGCGCCTCCTTGACCTCGGCCAGGTTGGGACGCGGGTTCTGGTCCAGCAGGGCTTTCGTGGACATGATCACGCCCGGGGTGCAGAAACCGCATTGCAAAGCGTCCTCGCGCACGAAGGCTTCCTGGATCGGATGGAGCTTCTCTCCGTCCGACAGCGCCTCGATGGTGGTGACCTTGCTCTTGTCCGCTTCCAGGGCCAGGGTGGTGCAGGCAAAGATGGGTTTGCCGTTCATAATGACGGTGCAGGCGCCGCAGCTTCCCCGATCGCAGCTCATCTTGGTGCCGGTCAAGCCCAGCTCGCGCCGCAACACCTCCAACAGCGTCCAGTGGGATTTGACCGCGAGCCGATAGGGCCGGCCATTAACCTCGATCTGCACGACGGCCTCGCGAATTCCCTTGACGAGGGGACCGGTTTCGGCCTGGAGCTGGGGGACAACGGCGGTCGCCACCGCGGCGGCGGCGGTGCTTACCCCCATGCCTTTCAGAAAGTCACGACGCGAGACCCCCAGTTTGTCGGAATCTTTCTCCTCAATGTCAACAGACACGTCCCGCTTGTCTGCCATGTCTTCCCCCTTCCATGTTTGCTGTGGTAATTACCGTTCGATCAGGCACAGGATTACGTATCGTGTTTGGTACAACACCCCAATGTCTGTGTCAAGCAGAATCTCTGCTTAAGCCTCCATCCACTTCGTTATTCCGGGCCCCACCCACTTTGTCATCCGAGCGGTAGCGACGGATCTGCAGTTGTTCTGCTTGCCCCAAAAAGGCTGCAGATCCCTCGCAAAAACCTCTCACCGCAGCGGACGCGAAGGTACACAGAGGAAAGAAGACGATGAAAACAAATGGACATAGATTTCCTCTGCGTCCTTGAAGCCTGTCCTGAGCTTGTCGAAGGATACTCTGCGGTGAAGAGGCCTTCATAGGAGAGACGATGTTCGCCGTCTCCTCAGCAGGTTTTTGCCGGCTGCATGCTGCGCACTGCGTGCGGGGTCAAGTGTGGTTGCCGTAGCCGATACAGCACCGCCTCCAGCACGCCTCCCCCGACGGCCAGGGATTTATCGGAAACGGTGAAGCAGTGCGCGCGGGTGGCCCGGGGGTCGACATCCCCGATCTTCATCTCCGGGTGAACCGGCAGCCCGGGGTGCAACATTCCCCGCAGCACACCGGAAACGCCTGCTTTTACAGGCTTATCGCCGACGCAGCTAACCACCTCCCCGGCCTCTACGCGATCACCAATGACTTTGCCGGACTGCAGCACCCCGGAGCAGGGCGCCCGCAATAACCGCTCCGTCGACTGGCCATTGATTTCCCCGGGCACTCCGGTATTGGGTTCGGCGCTCCCTTGCCAGAGGACGCGGCCGAGATAGTGCCCCCTATTGGTTTCCACCACCGCATGGACGTCCACACCCGCCGTGAAACCGGGCCCGAGGCCGATCACCACCAGGGCGTCAAGCAGATGCGTCCCCAAATTGCGCTTGGCCATGATGGCATCCACCACGATGGCGGGCCGCAGGGTGCGCACGATTTCCGATCCCGGGTCAACCAGGACCGGCACAATGTCCTCGCTCCAGGTCTGCGGAATTTCCTCACGGTGAGCGATTCGCCGCGCCCGGACGTCCTCAACTGCCGTCTCTCCGGAATAGACTGCTTCAGAAAAAGCGACGGTCCGCCGCACGGTCGTCGGCTGTTCCAGCTCGGTAGCAACGATGCGAAAGCCGGCGCGATGCAGCCGCAAAATCACTCCGCTGGCCAGGTCGCCCGCGCCCTTAACGACAACTACCTCGCGCTGAAACACGGATGTGGCCTTCCTTCAAATGCCAAACTGGAGGGTGCTGGGTAACATTTATCACAAAACGGCGAGTTTTCCAGCAAGAAAGAGCAAGGAATTGAGTGATTTGGCAATTGGGTAATTTGGTAGTTTGTAACAGGACGTATTTGTTTGGCGCGACGGGAACGCCTGCGAAGTGGAGATTGTGGACTACCACTAAAAGGGGAAAGCGATGGCCTCAAAGAAGACTTTTGCGATTCATCCCGGCGAAGTATTGCGCGAGGAATTCATGAAGCCCTTGGGATTAAGCTCCTACCGTGTAGCCAAGGAGCTACACATCTCCGTTCCGCGGATCAATGAAATTGTTCGGGAGCCGCGGTCCGTTACCGCCGATACGGCTCTCCGCCTCGCACGCTATTTTGGCACCAGTCCGCAAGTCTGGATGAACCTGCAAGCGGAATATGATCTACGACAGGCACAGAAGAAGGCCGGCGTTGCCAAAATCAAGCCTCATCCGCGCGCGGAGGTGGCGTAACGGCGCGAAGAATTGGGCCCTTGGGTAATTGGGTAATTTTCGCGAAAGGTGAAGCCATTCTTCTTCAACAGGCAAATCAGCGGAACTTATCGGCAATTTTGCCGTAATCCTCCCCAGTGTCAATGTCGTCAGGCGCCTCGGAATCGAGGTCGACCGCGGCCAGCTCCGTCCGGTGAGTGTCGAGCAGTTCCCGCCCGCCACGGTCCCCGGTTACCTGTAGAAGTTCCGGAAACAGAGCGCGAGCAAAGAGTACGGGATTTCCCGGAATCCCTCGGTAGAGAGGCTGCACGATAGCGGCAGGATAGTTTTGAAAGGTGGCAACCAAAGCGTCAATGGTTTCTGGTGTAACCAGCGGCTGATCGCCCAACAGGAAAACTACGCCTTCAGCTTTGGGGTTCAAGGCGTTGATGCCGGCCTTCAGCGACGAGCTCTGGCCTTGGACGAAATCCGGGTTATACACCGACCGCAGCCGACTGTGCTTGGGCAGCTCCGCCCCCAGTTCCGCGGCGCCATGGCCGAGCACCACCACTACTTCGCCGACCGGCGAGGCAAGCGCGGCGTCCACAACGTGCCGCAATACGCTTTTGGGGCCGAGGGGCAGGGCCAGCTTGAGCGCACCCATGCGCCGTCCTTGCCCGGCCGCCAGCACGATGGCGGAGACTGCCGGGCCGGGCTTTGCCACCCCGGCAGCCGGCGCAGCGATAGCGACTTCGATTACTGGCGCCGGCGCGCGCAAAGCGGCCAGCACGATCCGCCCGGCGCCTTGCCGTAGGAGCAGGCGCGCGACCTGGCGGCCGGCTTCCCGCCGTTTATCGTCGTCGGTCTGGTTCAGCAGCGGCACGATTCTCGCCCCGCTGGGCGCACCCTTCGCGCTGCCTTCCGGATGCCACAAAACCTTGGCCACCACAGCCGGGCTAATCGTGTCCCCCAGTTGCGCTTCGGCCAGCCGCGCCACCTGTTCGGGACGATGCACCAAGCCGGACGAAATCGGGTGCCCGATGGCGGAAAGGCCAACCACCGGCACCACCAAGTCAGTTGCGGGCGGGATTACGGGTTCGTGCTCGGCCGGCGCCTTGAACGGCCTTCCGCGCGAGCCGTCCGCTTCCACCAGCAGATGGGTGATGGGCAGCCGGGCGCGAAGCTCTTCCACCCAGGCCGGCTCGATGCCGACCAGCTTGCCGTCCGCATCCACCCCACGCGCTACCACCACCAGCGGATTTCGCTCCAGAGCAGTGCTGGCGGCCGCGAGTAAGGTCGCCAGGCACTCCTCGACGATGCAGTCCGAGCATTTTCCTGAGGGAGGAAAGATATGGGTCGTGGTGGTGACCAGGACTCGCCCGCCCTGTGCAACCAACTCTTCCGCCAAGCGAGCAAGCGCGGTTGTCTTGCCGCCAGCGCCGGTAAGGGCCACTATCTCGCCGGGTGCAACCGTGAGCGCCTCCGCCAACGTAAGTTTGCCGCCAGCGAGAAAAACCGTTCTTGCCGTTCCGCTCACGCGCGCCTGCTCCTGGCCGTAGGCTCAGTTGGCTATTGTATCGGCGGGAGCCAAGACCCGGACCACGTTTTTCCCTGCTCCGTCTGAGTGGCACTGACCACTGGGTCGAAAAATAAATCCGTCCAAAGCGTCCCAACCGTCCACGGGCCGTCTGTCAATGCGGTTACTCTGCTGTTTATGAGAGGCGCGATGGCGGTCCCGCCTTGCGGGATGGAAACGAAACTTGAGCCGATTTGCGGGCGTGAGGCCGCCTCAGCGGCCGGGAGTCTCGCACAGCGGGGCGAAATTCCGATCCCGCTAAACGGGAGAGGGACCTGCCGACAGATGCGCCCCTTTTTTGCTTTTAGCTTGCGGCTTGTCGCTTGCGGCCTGTTGCTGTTTTTTCAGCCCGGTTTTGGCGGGCGTGGCAACCAAGCCTTACCCGCCATATCCCGCCGCATCCCGCCATATCCCGCCTCCGAGCGAATTTTTTTTATTTTTTTCGCTCACCGGGCACCGGTTTCCTCAGCGGCTGGCCCTGGCGTTTTCATCCTTATAGGCGGACCACTGGTCCATACAGCACTCTGTATCGCGATGAACGTGCGGCAGCTCTGGAGCAGAGCCCGTTACCCGTGCTACAATCCGGGCCTACCGACAGACTGCCCATGATCCACCCAAGTCGTTAGTGGGGTTGCAGCTGCACGGCCCTTTTCCGGCAAATGCCTGAACCTGGCCGGGCGGAAAGTTCTAAGAGGTGTAACCAAAATGAGTACCCACACACCCCAACTCGCTCCCGCACCCGAACCGCGTGGTGCGGCCTTGCCAAGCCAAGCCGCGAGCAAGGTCCGGGTCGGCTTGGCGCTGGTTCTGGCTTTCGTAGTGCTGGTGGCATATCTGGACCGGGTGAACGTCTCCGTCCTGATCGCATTTCCCCGTTTTCTGGAAGAGATGGGACTTAAGGGCAATCCGGTTGGGCAGGGCCTGCTGATGACCTTTTTCCTGATCTCCTACGGGTTGGGGAATGTGCTTCTGGGCCCGGTGGGCGACCGGTTGGGACCGCGGCGCGCCATGTCGATCGCGCTGCTTACGTGGGCGGCGCCGCTTCTGGTGGCCGCCCACGCGAGGTCCCTGAGCGTGCTCTATGCCTCCATGTTCGTGCTGGGAGCCGGAGAGGCGCTGCACTATCCCATGCAGATCTCGCTGGTGAAGAACTGGTTTCCGCGGCAGGAGAGAGGAAAAGCGAATTCAACCTGGCTGCTGGGACAGATGGTCGGGCCGGCTCTGGGCATGTCCTGCTTCACCGCCGTTATCGCCGGCTACGGCTGGCGCTCGATCTACTGGGTATGCGCCATCCTGAGCATGGTTGCCATTCCCCTGATCTGGTTTGTGATCCGCGATAAACCGGAACAGCATCCCTGGGTCAATCAAGCCGAATTGGATCACATCAAGCGAGGGCTGGGCGCGGACGCCGCCCCAAAGGCAACGGGCGCACAGGGCGGATCGACACTGCGGACCTATCTGGAGTTGATCAAGAGTCCTGATTTTTGCTGCTCCGCGATTTCATTCTGGGCTTCCGTGAGCATGTGGTGGGCCATCATGTCCTGGCTGCCCCAGTATCTGCGGGTAGCTCGCGGGTTTTCCTGGGCCAAGATGGGGGTTTTCTCCACCCTGCCCTTTGTCTTCGGCCTGGTGGGACTGATCAGCGCCGGCGTAGTGGCCGACAAGTTGAAGCGCGCGGCGGTCATCAACTGTGTAGGCCTGGCCGGATGCGCAACTTTCTTGTTTCTCGGCGCCATCGTGCCGAATAACTATCTATGCGCCGCGCTTCTCTGTGTTGCCCTTTATTTCAAGGGCGTTTCTTTGCCCATGGCGTGGACCGTGCTGCAAGCTTTCATTCCCGCCCCCAAGATGGGCCAGGCGGCCGGACTCCAGAATGGATCGTCCCAGCTGGTCGGATCGCTCTCGCCGATGCTGGTGGGATTCCTGATTCGTGCTACCGGCACCTACACCGCAGGACTGATGTATCCGGTGGTGTTCGGGTTCCTGGGCACCGCATGCGCATATTATCTGGTGACGAAGAAATACTAGTCGATTGGTAATTTGCAATTTGTAATTTGCAAAGTAAGAACCTGGGGCGCGCACGGCGGTTTGCTTCTTACCTTGCAAATTACAAATTGCAAATTAAAAATGTATAGCCTCACGCAGGCTTAGCGTATGTACCGGGGCTGGCCGGGGTGGCGCGCCACTCGGGTGTCCGCTCTCTGGTAGCCTGCGCCAGGGCCCGCCGGACACCGGCGCTGTCCAGGTCGGCGGCGTAGACCGGGGTGCCGGGTTGTTGCCTCCAGGAATCATCCAGTCCCCCGGCATCAATGCCATCAAATCCGAGTTCGTCCACCAAGCGCAGCACGACGGACTTTGCGGCGGCGTCATCGCCGGAGACCGGCAGGGCGATGCGGCCGGGGGTGCCGGCCGGCCGGCCCAATTTCAGCAGATGTTCCGCGTAGATATTGTTGAAAGCCTTGACCACCCGCCGGCCTAACTGCTGCTCGACCCAACAACTCTCCGGCATGCCCGCCTCAATCGCGTCGATGCGGCCATCGCGCTGCCGCGGATAGTAATTGCTGGTGTCTACGACAACTACCCCCTCAAAAGTTCCCTTGAACCGATCGCGTGGCAGTTGGGGGATGTTTTTCATAGGGATGGTCACGATCACTACTTCCCCGCTGCGCGCCGCTTCAGTAACCGTGACTGCCCTCGCGCCGGTTTCTGCTGCCAAGCTGGCCAGCGTTTCCGGACCCCGTGAGTTGGCCACCGCGACCTGGTGACCCAACGCGGTGAGGCGACGGGTAAGAGTACCGCCAATGTTGCCTGCGCCAATGATGCCGATTCTCATTTCCGCTCCTTGAGGTTTGGTATTAGAGAACTAGATTCGCGTCCCAAGGCTTGGGTTCGCCTAAAGTTCTCATCCGGTGCTGCCGATAAGCTCGCTAGAGGCTTGGACTTGGTTGCGAGGCCGTGCCTTCGTCTGGGGAGGGAAGGGTGCGTCTCACCTGGCGTGACCCAAGAGATCACGGCCATGATCCAAACCGTGCAACAGGAGACCAGCGCCGCCGTTGCCGATATGCAGGCCGGAACCAAACAGGTGGAGGTTGGAGTCGAAATCACCTATAAGGCGGGCGCATAGGCTTCCGGCCAACGCTTTTACCGCGGATACCTCACCCTTATCGTGCATTCGTTAGCGCGATAAGGGTGAGGTTTTTGGCGTTGCAGGACAGCCTACCAGCAGTAAAATACGAGCTACTCAGCCGGGAGAAGGAGATTCGGATGAAACGCCTTGCGATCGTGGTCTTTTTAGGCCTCTTGATTGGGGGAGTTGTGAGCCTGATGGCCGCTTCTCCCAATGCCGCCGATACAGCTAAGCAACCTATGAACTTTATCGGCGATGCCCATGAACTCGACACCAAGTACGATGGCCCCTTTAACGTCGACCTCAACCAATGGTTCGCCGCGCACCGTCCGGCGGAAAACCAGAAGATCCGCTTTGACACCGTGTTTCAGACCCCCCGGGTGCTGGTGGCGACGATCACCAATAAAGGCCAGCTCTTTGGCTTGCACTATCACACCATGTCCGACGAAATCGTTTTCCTGCTGAAAGGCCACTGTAAAGAATATGTGGACGGCAACTGGATTCCGATGGTGGCGGGACAGGTGCACTACAATCCGCGCGGCGTAATCCATGGCACGCAATGCGACGACGAGGCGCAGGAGCTTCACTTCTTCACGCCCGTGCCGGGCGAGACGGACCGCGTGTTTCTCAATAGCGGCAAGACCCAGGCCAAAGCCGGGGACATCGTCGGCGACTGGTCCCTGGTGGATACCCAGTACAAGACTAATTACCTGATTACGCTCGACGATTGGTATGCTTCCCACCCCAAGCTCCCCGGCCAAAGCATGCGCGTCGATCCCCCTTGGGGAACGTTGCGCAACCAGATGATGATTGCGCAAGGACCGAAACTGGATCCCCATTTCCATGGTTCCGCCGATGAAATGATCTATGTCTACAAGGGTGTCGGCGAAATGTTGGTCAAAGGGGAATGGGTGCAGGTGCACGCCGGCGAGTTGCATTGTAATCCGCGCGGCTTCATCCACGGCATCCGGCCGGTGAGCGACGATTTCAAGATCTTTGCCGTGTTCACTCCGCCTCCGGCGAATGGAAATGACCGCATCTTTATAAAGTAGGGCGGCAAGAAAGCAATTGGGATTGCAAGTCTGCATTCGTCAAAGGTGCCGCGGCGGCCAATGCCGCGGCATCCGCTGAGTTAACGCAAGATTCATCGTAAGAATTCTTCAGAAGGAAATCTCTATGGAGCGAATGATCTCATTCACACTCAATGGCAAGCCGGCACGAGTGAAGGTGGACGATGAGCGCATGCTCTTGTGGGTGTTGCGCTACGATCTGGGCCTGACCAGCGTTAAGTTCGGCTGCGGCTCGGCGATCTGCGGCGCCTGCACCGTAATTGTGAACGATGAACCGGTCCGGTCCTGCACCACGGCGATGAAGGAGGTTGCCGGAAAGCGGGTGCTGACCCTTGAAGGTCTCAGCAAGAATGGCAAGCTGCACCCGCTTCAGGATGCCTTTATCAAACACAATGCCTTTCAGTGCGGTTATTGCACTCCGGGGATGATTCTGAGCGCCTATGCGCTGCTGCTGAAAAATCCGCGGCCCACGCGCCAACAGATCGTGAGCCACATGGACGACAACTTGTGCCGCTGCGGGGCGCACAATCGCATCGTTGAGGCCATCCAAACGGCCGCTCCGGCGGTGAAAGGGAGGGCGTGATGTTAGCGGAAACAAAGAGCGTGACGGCTGAGAACGGTCTGAACCGGCGTGATTTTCTCAAGTTCGCGGGCACCGGGCTGATGGTATTTCTCTGCGGACCGCGGCTGGAAGCCTTCCAATATGGCCCCTCTCCCACCTCCCCGCCCACGGATTTCAACGCTTATCTGCGCATCGGCGCCGACAATCGGGTGGGCTTGTTTGTGGGGAAGGTCGAGCTCGGCCAAGGCTTGATGACTTCTCTTCCCCAGCTTCTGGCCGAGGAACTGGACGTAGACTATGACGCGGTAGACATCGTGGCGGGTGACACCGATCTATGCCCGTGGGATATCGGTACTTTCGGTTCGCAAGGGCAGAGAGTGCTGGGCGTCATGGTTCGCAATGGCGCCGCGGAGGCCCGAGCCGTGTTGCTCCAGATGGCGGCCGAACGTTTCGCCGCCCCGGGTGCCCGTCTGCAGGTGGCATCCGGAGTCATCACCGACCCGGCGCAAGGCAAACGGGTCACCTTTGGAGAACTGGTCCAGGGAAAGCGCATCGAACGTCACATAGCCAACGTCCCTTTGAAGTCCGCGAAGGACTTCAAGATCATGGGCAAGTCGCCGGCCCGGCGGCGGGATGCGGTCGAAAAGGTCACCGGCAAGGCTAAATATGCGGCCGACATCACCGTTCCGGGAATGGTTTGCGCCAGGATCTTGCGGCCTCCGGCCCACGGCGCAAAACTAAAGCGCGTCGATACCAGCGCCGCGGAAAAAGTGCCGGGTGTGCGCGTGGTGAAAGACGGTGACCTGATTGCCGTCGTCCACGAGCGCTTTGATGTGGCGGACAAAGCCCTGGGCTTGATCAAGGCCGATTTCGATCCCGCGCCGGCGGGTTTGGATGATAAGACCATCTTCGACTTCCTGTTAAAGAATGCGCCGAAACCCCAGGTTATGGGTGAGAAGGGCAATCTGACGGAAGGGGAAAAGCTAGGCCAGGTATTCGAGCAAACGTACTATCACGGCTACGGCGCACATGGCGCGATCGAAACCCATTCCACCCTGGTGGCCGTGGAGAACGGCAAGGCCACCGTGTGGTCGGCCACCCAGATGCCATTTCGCCTGCGCGACGAAATCGCCGAGGCCCTGGGCCTTCCTCCGGCCAAGGTCCGCGTGATTGCGCCTTATGTCGGGGGCGGTTTTGGCGGGAAGAATTACCGGCAGAATGGCGTAGAGGCGGCGCGCCTGGCCAAGTTGCTAGGCAAGCCTGTCCAACTGGTTTGGGACCGCTCCGAGGATTTCATGTACGACCGGTACCGGCCGGCCGGAGTGGTGAAGATCCGCTCAGCAATGACCGGCGATGGCAGGATTGTCTCCTGGGATTTCAAAGTTTACGCGGCCGGGGACTGGGGATCGCTTCCCTTTTATGATTTCCCCAACCAGCGAACCGTAGCCATACCGGAAACAGGACTTGCCTGGCGCCGCGGGACCACGGCGGACGGACTGCATCCGTTCAACGTGGGCGCATGGCGTATGCCCGGCGCGGTGACGAATGCCTTTGCCCGGGAATCGCATCTTGACATGCTGGCCAGCAAGGCAGGTACCGATCCAGTCGAATTCCGCTTGCGCCATCTGACCGGCAACCAACGCATGCAACGGGTACTCATGGCCGCCGCCACGCAGTTTGGGTGGCAAAAGGGACAGACGCCCAGCCACCGGGGAGTGGGCGTGGCCTGCGGCGGTGAGTATAAGACGTTGGGAGCCGCCATGGCGGAGGTAGAGGTCAACAAGACGACGGGAGAGGTGCGGGTAAAGCGCATAGTCAATGCTGTCGACGCGGGTGTCATCGTCAATCCCGAAGGCGCGCGCCAGCAGATCGAGGGCTGCACCACTATGGCCCTGGGCTGCGCGCTTAGCGAGGAAGTCACGTTCCGCAATGGCGAGATCCTAGTTCGGAACTTCGATGCGTATCAGCTTCCCCGCTTTTCCGCGATCCCGAAGATCGAGGTAGTCCTGATCGACAATCCGGAACTGGCACCGGATGGTATTGGCGAGCCGCCTATCATCGCCGTGGGACCCGCGATTGCCAACGCCATCTACGATGCCGTCGGCGTCCGGTTGCTGCAGCTCCCCATGACTCCGGCTCGCGTCAAGGAGGCGCTCAGCCGGGCTTGAATCTACTGCATCGGGTGATCCGGTGATCGGGCGATCGGGTGATCTGGAAACAACGTCCCTGAAGGGAACCGTATTCCAGGTCACCGGATCACCCCGGTGCTCCGCTACAACCACTCAGTCGGAATAAGGAGATTACGGTGAAGACGATCGTTGGCGGCCGGACCTATCATGATGGCGAGGTAATCTGCAGCCAGGGGGAACCGGGCGACTGTATGTATATCGTTCAGGAAGGCACGGTGGAACTGATACACGAAGAGAACGGTCAAGAGTTCTCGTTGAGTACCCTGGAACCAGGAGATTTCTGGGGGCAATCAGGTCTGTTGGAGCCTAACCACCTGCGTACCGCCACCGCAAAGGCAGTCGGCGAGGCCGTAGTTGCCAGCCTGGAAGAGCGGTCCTTTCTAGCTCGCATCCAGGAGGATCCATCCTTTGTCCTGCAGATCATGCGCAAAATGTCGCAACGTGTCCATGACCTTCATCAGGTGCTGGTGCGGCATGGAATGAAGGCTTGGGCCATCGAGTGGCCCATTCCCTCAATCCATCTGGACTAGAAGATACAAGACTACCGCAGCTCAGACCCGAGCCGACAGCGCACGAGGAATTCCCTACCTGATTAGCCGGTTAGAAAAGGGGTTAGGCTGCCTTGGCCTTTTTCTTCCGTTCGGCCCACCGCTTCTTCATCATTTGCGAGATTCGCTTGCGAGCAGCGGCGCTCATGTGCCGTCCGCCAGCCGCCCTTCCCGCGCCTTTCTTCTTCCGTTCGGCCCACCGCTTCTTCATCATCTCCGACAGCCGTTTTCGCCCTTCGGCACTCATGCCACGGCCGCGGACGGCGGCTTTACGGGCTGGTCTGGCAGCAGGGATGGTTCCATCCAGGGACTCAAGAGCTGCAATAGCGCGAGTAATGCGGCTAAGTTCATCACGAAGTTGGCTAAGAATCTGTCGCGTGTCCATCAATTCTCCTTTGCGCAAACTATCCTAACAACCCTTTGCCTTCCTGGGCAACGAAAGTCCTGCAGTAATTACTATAGTAACCCGGAAACCGAGGGGCCGTTAGGGGAACGAGATCAACCTAGCGGTTCAGAAGGTGGGTTCAGCCAATCTCTTCTACCAAGTACTTCACGAAAGCATAGTCATCGGCAAAGCCGAAGGGAGACACGTCGGCCATAATGTAGTAAGCGCCGCGCGGGATGTAGAGTTGCAAGCCAGCGGTTATCCGTTTCCCGTTCTCCGTTAACCAGGCAATTGCAATCTTAAGAGGCGCGGGAAACGGAAAACGGGAACCGGGTAACGGACTTTCAGATTCCCTTGGGATAGAGAATCTTCTTGTCGCCCTTTTGCCATTGCACGATCATTACCTCCTTCGCGGCCTGGCCCTTGGCATCGAAAGTAGTGGGGCCCTGCACGCCCGGAAGGTCCTTGGTGGCCGCCAGGATATCGCGCAGGCTGCTGCGGAAGGCCGCCAGATCTTTAGGCGTTCCCACTTTCTCGATGGCGGATTTGGCGATATACACCGACTCGTAGATGGCGGCCGCAAACATATCCGGGGGCACGCCGAATTTTTCCTTGTATCCCTTCACGAACTGTTGCGCCAAGGTGTTTGGCGAGCTCACCTCGAAATAGCTGGTGCAGATGAGCCCCTCGTTGGCTCCGCCCGCAAGATTGTTGTAGTCATACGAGGCCAGGCCGCCAAAGCCATAGAGTTGGGCCTTGATGCCCAGTTCCTTGGCTTGGCGCGTGATCTGCGATCCCTCGGACAAATTGCCGCAAATAATGAAGGCGTCGGGCTTGGCGTTTTTCAGCTTGGTGAGCTGCGCGTAAAAATCGGTATCGCCAATACTGTAGGATTCGGCAATGACCTCCCCGCCCTGGTTGCCCACATAGGTTTTCACCGCATTGGCCAGTCCCTTGCCGTAGTCGGTGTTCTCGTGCAGGACGGCGAATTTGCGCTGCTTGGTATTGTTGTAAATGAAATTCATCAACTGCTCGGCCTGCATCGGGTTGGTGGCGGCATTGCGAAAAACCCACTTGTTGCCCGACTCGGTAATGTCAATGGCGACCGCGATCGGCACCAGCATCGGCAGTTTTTCGCGATCGATGATTTTCATGTCCGCCAGGGTGGTCGAGCTATTGAAGGTGCCGATCAAAAAGACGACGTCGTCTTTGGTGACCAGTTTTTCAGTCGCGGAAACCGACTGCGCGGGAACCGAGGCATCATCTTCGAAAAGCGGCTGCAGTTGCCGGCCGGCAACTCCGCCGGCTTTATTGATTTCGTCCACGGCCAACTGCACGCCCTGCTTCATGCTCTGGCCGGGCTTGGCGTTCGGCCCGGTATAAGCTCCGATTACCCCAAACTTAATGGGTCCTTTATTCGCGTCTCCGGAAGTACAACCTGCCAGGGTAAACAGGATTGCCAAGAACAAAAATAAAATCAAGGTGTGCGCGCGTTTGCCAATCACGGTTATGGTCTCCTCTCTCGCCTATTCTCCCAAATATGCTTTCTTGATGTATTCATTGGCCAGCATTTCCCGCCCCGGCCCGGTCAAGGTAACCTGCCCGGTCTCGAGCACATAACCCCGATGCGCCACCTGCAGGGCCTGAAACGCATTTTGTTCGATCAGCAGCACGGTGACGCCGGTACGATTAATCGTCTGAATAATCTCGAAAATCCTGGCCACCAGCATGGGCGCCAGCCCCAGGGACGGCTCATCCAACAACAACAGCCGCGGACGGGACATCAGGGCGCGGCCGATGGCCAGCATCTGCTGCTCTCCCCCGGACAACGTGCCCGCCAACTGGTTGCGCCGCTGCTGCAGGATGGGGAAATACGAGTAGATGCGCTCGTAATCGGAGCGCAGATCTTGTTCCCGCCGAGTATACGCCCCGAGTTCCAGATTCTCCAGCACGGTCATGCGGGGGAAAATCTGCCGGCCTTCCGGACAGTGGCTAACGCCGGCTTGCACGATATCCCGCGGATCCGCCCCGGCAATCTCCTTACCGAAAAGTTGTATCGAACCGGCAGCCACCGGCAGCAAACCGGAAATGGTCTTGACGGTAGTCGTCTTGCCGGCGCCGTTGGCGCCGATCAAGCTGACAATCTCGCCTTCGTGCACCTGGAAAGCGATGCCCTTGAGAGCCCGAATGCTCCCATATTCGACGACGAGACCGGCGATTTGCAACAATCAGTTCACCTGCGCGCCCAGATAGGCCTTGATCACATCCGGATTGGACTGCACGTCTTGCGGCGTACCTTCGGCAATCTTGCTCCCGTAATCCAGGACGGCGATCCGGTCGCATGTCTTCATAACCAGCTTCATGTCGTGTTCGACCAAAAGGACGGTAACTCCCATGTCGCGAATCTTGCGGATCAAGGCCATCAGTTCCGCTGTCTCATGCGGATTCATTCCCGCCGCCGGCTCGTCCAGAAGCAGCAGTTCGGGCTGCGAAGCCAGGGCCCGCACGATTTCCAGTTCCCGCTGCAAACCATAAGGCAGGTTCCGGGCGCGCTCCTGTTTCCACTGCCCCAGCTTGAACAGGGCAAGCAGGCGGTCGATATAGTCTTCGGCGACCTTCTCTTCCTGCCGCTTCCTGGCAGTATTGAACAGGTCGTCGAAGAGGGATTCCCGCAGGTGGCAATGCCGCCCAACCATGACATTTTCCCAAACCGTCATGTTGGCAAACAGGCGAATGTTCTGAAACGTCCGGCCCACGCCGTGACGGGTAACCTGGTCGGGGCGCTTGCCGGTGATATCTTCGCCGCCCAGCACGATGGTTCCCGAGCTGGGCCGGTAGATGCCGGTGATCATATTGAACATGGTGGTCTTGCCGGAGCCATTGGGACCAATGAGGCCGAAGATTTCGCCCTTGGCTATCTGTAAATCGACGTCGTTTACAGCGAGCAGGCCGCCGAATCGCATCACCAGATGAGCACAGGCCAAGAGCATGGCTACGCGTTCTCTCCCGCCGACGGCTTGCGCCGTTGCAGCCGCTGCCGGCCGGAAGTGATGGCGCCCATCAATCCGCCGGGCATATAAAGGATCATAAAGAACATGGCCAAGCCGTAAATCACCAGCCGGTAGTCCTTGAAGATCCGCATGGTCTCCAGTAGGTAGGTGATGGTGACGGCGCCAAGGATGGGCCCGATAATAGTGCCCATCCCCCCTAAAACCATCATGATCAGGATGTTGATCGATTCACCGATGGTAAACGTATCCGGGCTGATAAAGCGTATGTAGCCGGCGTAGAGGACTCCGGCCAAACCCGATAATCCGGCCCCGGCAGCGAAGGCCGCGATCTTGTGGGTAGTCAGATTTATGCCCATCACCTCGGCCGCAACCTGGTCGTCGTGGATGGCGCGCAGCGCGCGATTGGCCTTGGAATGGACAAAGTTATAGTAGACCGCCAGCACCAGCAGCAGGATGACCAGCACGAAGTAATAGTAAGCAACCTTGCTGTCCACCAGCACGCGGCCCCTGAGTGGGCCCAGCGGTAACAGGTCGGGAATAGGTATGCCGATCAGCCCGTTCGGGCCACGCGTCACCTTCTCCCAGTTCAGCAGGATGAGGCGCACAATCTCCCCGAAGCCCAAAGTGGCGATTACGAAGTACGGTCCCTTAAGGCGAAGCGTGGGAAAGCCAAAACCAACCGCGATCAGCATGGAAGCCAGAATGCCGGCGGCCATCGCCGGCCAGAAACTGACGTTGCGGTAGAGCATCAGGAGAGCGGCGGTATAACTGCCGATACCGAAGAAGGCCGCCTGCGCCAGGGAAAGCTGTCCGGTATACCCGGCGATGATGTTCAGGCCCAAGGCCAGCAAGCTGTTAATCAGGGCCAGAATGGCGATATGCAAATAATAAGACCTGACACCCAACTGCGGAAAGGCAGCGGCGCCCAGCAGCGTAAGCAATAGTAAGACGGTGCGAAGGGACAAACGAGATTTGTAGTTTGCGATTTGTAATTTGCAAAGTGAAGAGGCCGGGCTTCGACTTGACATTGGAGCTTTCTTCATATCGGGGTTTTCACTTTGCAAATTACAAATTGCAAATTGCAAATTTTCCGGCCTAGGCTCGTTGCAGTGGGTTTCGCCCGAACAGCCCCTCGGGCCTGTAAATCAAAACGGCGATCAGAATAATGAAGGTTACAGCGTCTTTGTAATCGGAGGAAATAAATCCCGCCGTCATGCTTTCCGTCAGCCCCAGAATAAAGGCCGCCCAGATGGCGCCCGCCACGTTGCCCATTCCTCCCAGGATGACCACCGCAAATACCTTGGCGATAACCAGCAGTCCCATGGCGGGCGATACCAGGAATATAGGACCTACCAAGGTACCCGCCGCCGCCGCTAAAGCCGCGCCGATGGCGCAGGTAATGCGAAAAATGCGGTTCACATCGATGCCCATAAGCCGCGCCGCATTCAGGTTCTGTTCGCAGGCCCGCATGGCTTTTCCCAGGGTGGTCCGCTTAATCACATAGCTGAAGCCGGCCACCAGCACCACCGTAACCACGAAAACCAACAAGCGTTGCACCGTGATGGAGATGCCCAGAAAGTTAAGGTAGGCGGTAGAGAAGCGGGTGGGAAAGCGCAGCGGGTTGGGGCTGAAAACTGCAAAGGCGCCGTTCATCAGGAAGATCGAGATGCCGAGCGTGCCGATGATCATATTCATCTCGTGCGCGCCGCGCAGCGGCCGGAACACCAGCCGTTCCATAGCCATCCCGAACAGCGCCATGATCGCCATCGAACCCACCAGGGCGACCAGAAAGGGCAGGTGCAGGTGCACCGCCAGGAACAAGCCGGCAAAGGCCCCCAGCATATAGAGTTCGCCATGCGCCCAGTTCACGATGCCCAAGATCCCGTAGATGATCGTCAGCCCCAAACTGATCAGAGCGT